>OFEH01000331.1_pt1 | contig 17642 bp, 15 predicted proteins | sample 1521031 | NCBI WGS metagenome assembly OFEH01 (sample SAMN05518350, study PRJEB24110) | hypersaline lake metagenome | isolation source: Grendel Spring, Yellowstone National Park, Wyoming, USA | place: USA:Grendel Spring, Yellowstone National Park, Wyoming, USA | collected 2011-11-16
CCCCCAGAACGCCGACAAGGACATCATAGTCCTCAACAACTACACCATAGAGTTCCACCTTGACCGCTGGTCACCTACAGAGTGGATATGGATGTTGATAACCTGGATTGAGACCCCATGGCCAGTTTGGAGGCCCATTGTTGAGAAGCTTCAGACCATGAACGCCAGTGAGGCCTTGGCGTACAGCAAAAATATCACAGAGTTCGTCGCGCCTTACTGGGGCCTTGCCCCATACTACGTTACGAGCGTTACCTCAAACTACATAACTGTTAAGCTTGAGCCGGAGTACTTTGATGGTAAGCCGCTCCTGGCCTCATGGAATGATGTGTATCCGTACCACACCTGGCAGTACTACCCTGAACTGGAGAATTTCATAACCTTCTCAAGCTACTCGCAATTAGCAGGCCTAATGATAGCACATAAGGACTTCTACGTGTTCGGTTGGGCTGCACCATACTCAATACTCCAGACCGTGAATAAGACCGGCCTATACGGCTTCGTTATAATGCCTGACATATCAGCCATTGGCCCCTCTCTCCCACTCTACTATCCTTGGAATATTCCTCAGGTTAGGCAAGCCATCGCATACGTCATAAACAGAACCGCTGTAATATTAACATGGGGCCCAGTGGGGGTGGTTTACCTACCCTACTGGATCCTAGCCCCAATGCCGGCTCCTAATGTTGCCCCTGGTTTGTACTTAACCTTCCCTGAGAGTATTAGGAGCATTGTGATTAATTATACTGTTAATTGGACCTATGCAGCCCAGCTGCTTGAGTCAGCTGGCTTATATTATAAGAATGGGCAGTGGTATCTGCCTAATGGGACGCCACTAACGTTAACACTATACACAGATGGGCGTCTCGACTGGTTAACCATGAGCTCTGAGATCGCCGCTGAGCTATCTAAATTCGGTATACCAACTAAGATAGTTCAAATAGAAACGGCCACATACTACACTGAGGAGTCATCATGCCAGCTACCGGACTCCGTGGACTTCGTCTTCGCTGGTGGTAATAAGGGTGGTGTGGATACGCTTTGGATATACTACACGATAGCCCAGTGGACTGCCTACACACTATTCACTGGGGCGTGGTGTGCGCCAGGTACTACTGTGCCTTTTGCATTCCCGAACGTTGTTGATAATCACATTACTGGTTGGTATTGCCAGCCGGTTACGACTAATCTACCCATACCTAACAATACCATAGTCTGGTGCGTGAACTCAACATTCGGCTACATAAACCTAACAAATTGGGAAAACGCAATAACAGCCGCTACCCCAGGTACTGACACGTATTACAATTTAATTAAGGTGTTTTACTCATGGTTCGAATTCTGGGTACCTGCGATACAAATCGGTGAGGCGCAGATAGGCACCGCCGTGTATCCTAAGGATGCCGTTGACCCATCATGGGCGTTAACCTGCATGCCCGTGTCAAACCCCAAGTACACAATGGCAGCGTACTCCACGGAGTACGAATTCGGCATCGGCTGGGGTGGCATAAAGGATACCTACAGCTTACTTTCATACATGGGTGCCTTTGCTCCTCCAGGTCAGATACCGCCATTAGCTCAAGCAATCATTAATGGTAGTCTTTGGACTAAGACGCCTCAATTCGCAGCTTTCATTGGTTTGCCAACGCCGGATCCTGAGTTGCAGGCTTGTGTGGCTTCGTACTTCCACACAACGTACACGCCAGTAACAACATCAACAACCACTACCACGACTACTATAGCAACAACCACTACAACAACGACGACTACTGCTGTTAGCACTGTTACATCAACAACTACAGTAACAAGCACAGCCACAACAACAGCCGTTTCAACAACCACAACAGCAACCACAGTAACAGTAACAAAACCAGTAATATCAACAACACTAGTAATCGGAATAGTAGTCATTGTGGTAGTTGTTGCGGCGGTGGCTGCTTTGATAGCGTTGAGGAGAAGGTGAACATAGGTTAAACCCAACACTCAAAATCAAAATTTCCCTCATCTCTTCTCCTTCTTCCCTTCTAACCTGGCAGGGGAGGTTGAACGGCTTGGTATCTTGAAATGGGTATTTTCTTTTCTTCAAGGCTCTGCTGCAATAATCGAGTATGATGCTTAGTTTTAAGGTTGATTCCATAACGTTATTCGAGCGTTATTCAATTACTACTGGTTCTACGCCCCTCCTCCTTAATGCGTACTCCACCTCCCTGACGTAGTCTCCGTAGGCCATTACCCAGTGGAATCCCCTTAACTCCCTGGTTAGCCTCCTCCAGTCACCCTCAATTTGAAGTTCAACCTGTGTCCTGCATGCTGGGTATGTTGGTGTGTCCACTATCTTACCTCTGAAAATTACCCACACCCTGCCGTTGAAGGCTGGGTTAACCACCGTGACTAACTGGCCTTTCCTCATTAAAACCCTTATAGCAGCGCCCTCATCGGACTCGTAGTGCGTCACAACCTCAGCTGGCTCGGGCTCAACACCACTCATCCTCCTTGGTGCTGTGCAGTGCGCCATTAGGACTACGCCGTTGTGTGGGTATGTTGGGTTACCGAAGAATACTGGCTTACTTGTTATTAGCCTTAGCAGTAGGTATGCTGGGATTGCGACGAAGTCACCCTCACAAATACCAGCATAACCCTCATCATTAAGCACACTGTAGCTTAGGCATGGTGGAGTCTTAGCTATCTTAATAATCGTGTTCATGCAGCCTGGTGACGTGACCACATCGGCATTATACCTCCTCATAATCCTCAGTAAAGCCTCCCTAAGTATGAAAGCCCTCTCAACGTTAACAATAGGTACCTTAACCGTTAAGCCACTTGAGGATAGGTAATGACCCATAGACCTCTTAACGGACTCCATGGCCTCACCACTCGCCTCAACAGCCTTAACCTCACCCTCAAGCTCACTGTAGGGCACAGTCACTATGTCTAAACCCCACACCTCCCTAGCCAATTCAGCAGCCCTAGCCCCAACCTCCCAACCACCAACACCACCAATACTCACAACCCTCAAACCACTCATATTCCTGAGGGCGTAGAGGGCCCTAAGCCTAACAGCCAACTCACCGTAGTCATCAACAACAACGTCATCGTAACCCAACCAGGGTTGGGCAGGCTCATCACTAACATTCATCCTTATGAAGCGTGCGTGTATGATCTCATGCCAAAGGTAGTAATGACCACTCCTATGCCTAAGGAAGACGAGTGTAGGCCTCCTTGAGGCCAAGGCCCTAATGTGCTCAACCCAACCACCGGCTGCGTAAAGCAGTACAACGTCACTTGAATCCACCTCACCCAAGACACCCTCAATATCACTTAAACTACTAACTGCTGAAACACCCCTAAACTCAACAGGGACACCCACGGAGGATTTGAGTGAGGCCAATTCACCGTTAATCCTAGAAACCTCACCATCAACATCAAGCCCATCACCCCAATTCCTCCAACTACTCAACCCAACCCTAACATACCTGGAGTACAGTAGCACAGGCTTAACAACAAGGGGCGAAACACGCATAACACCAAACCCCCAAAGCCCTAATAAGCATCACCTTGTTGAGATTTAGGTAGCAGTATGTAACGTTTACAACGGCAGTCACACAATCTAAATGCTTTTAAGCCTGCTGTTTGAAGTTTTGTATGCGTATCGTTAAGGTCTCGGATGGTGATCTGGATGCCTTTGGTGGTTGTAAGTGTTTGAGCTTTGGGGGTAGGGGTTTCTTTTACGTTACTACTCATGGTGGTCGGTTTTACCTCGTTGACCCAGATGGCTATGCATTCATTGTCAGGGGTGTTAATTACGTTAGGTTTAATGGTGATGTTTCCATCGGTGGTGATGTTCCCTATACTGCTAATCTGTTTAGGAGGTATGGGTCTAGGGATGCTTGGGTTAGGGAGGCTGTTAGGAGACTTAGGGAGTGGGGGTTTAACACCGTGGCTTGGTCAGATATTGACTTAGGCGTCCCATACGCCATTAACCTGCAGTTGACTCCAGGTTATTACTGGCTTAAGGGTGGTTTGTTGGCTAGGAGGAGGCTTGTACTGGCGAGGGATCCTGATGTACTTTGGCAACCCTTCGGAACCTTCCCGGATGTTTATGACCCAGATTACGAGGGGTTAATTAGGGAGTGGGCCTCTAGGCTTGTTAGGCCTAAGGATTCGATGCTGGTTGGTTACTTCACCGATAATGAACTTGACTTTAACCCGGACGTGGTTTTTAGGGAGTACGCTGACATGACTCCTAATGAACCTGGTAAGCAAGCCTTAATTAAATTCATTAGAGATTTCTTTAAGGATGATGTTAATGAGCTTAACCGTAGCCTAGGCCTTAGGGTTAAGTCCTTCGATGACCTAATTGACTACACCTGGAGGGAGTTCAATGTGATCGAGTCTAGGGGCGTTAATCTTAGGATCCTTAAGGAGGCGTTCACCAGGGAGGTTGCACGTAGGTACGTTGAGATCACTACCAGCGTCATTAAGAGCCTAGATCCAAACCACCTTATTCTTGGGTCTAGGTTTGCTGGTGATAATGCCAAGGCCTCTATTGAATCCTTCAGTGGATTCGATGTGTTAAGCTTTAACTATTACGGTGAGAACCCACCCATAGGCTACTTCAACTACGTGCATTATAAGACTGGTAGGCCTATTATACTTAGTGAGTTTAGCTTTAGGGCTAAGGACACTGGCCACCCTAATGCCAGGGGTGCTGGGATAACTGTGGGCAGCCAGTTGGAGAGGGCACTTTACGTTAGGTCTTGGGTAACTTGCCTAATTCAGCAGCCATGGTTCCTAGGCTACCTATGGTGGGAGTACATGGATGAACCAATGGATGGCCGTAGGCCTGATGGTGAGGATTCTAACTACGGCCTAGTAAACCTAAACGACGAACCCTACGCTGATGTTGTGGAGGCTTTCAAGGAGGTTAATAGGCTATTCCCAATACCAGATTAACGTGATTTTTTAATTTTTAAAATACCGGGTAGCCACCCTTAAATCCATGTACCCTGATTTGAAGGGTAAGGTGGTTATTGTGACTGGTGGTGCTCAGGGTATTGGTGAGGCTATTGCCAGGAGGTTTCTTGAGGAGGGTTCTAGGGTTGTTATTTTCGACATTAAGGAGCCTGGGTGGAGTGCTGATGGTTTAATATTCATGAGGGTTGATGTATCGGATCCGGTGCAGGTTAGGGGTGGTGTTGATGAGGTTTACCGTAGATTTGGTAGGATTGATATCCTTGTTAATAATGCTGGCGTAGAGAGTTATGCACCGGTGCATGAGTTGGATGAGAGTGAGTGGGATAGGGTGATTAACGTTAATCTTAAGGGTTGCTTCCTAACCTCAAAGTACGCAATACCCCACATGCTTAAGAACGGTGGCGGGGTGGTGATTAACATTGCCTCTGTTCAGTCAATAATGGTTGAGAGTAAGGTGCCGGCGTATGCATCCAGTAAGGCTGGCTTACTTGGCTTAACGAGGAGCATAGCAGTTGACTATGCGCCTAGGATTAGGGCTGTGGCCGTTTGCCCAGGTTCAGTTAGGACACCACTCCTAGAGTGGGCTGCTAGGGAACTTGCAGGTGGTGATGAGGAGAGGGCTAGGAGGATTATTGAGGAGTGGGGTAGGTTACACCTAATAGGTAGGGTTATTGAACCTGAGGAGGTGGCTAACGTAGTAGCCTTCCTAGCCTCAAACCAGGCGTCAGCAATAACTGGAACATGCATAATGGTGGACGGAGGATTAAGCGTTAAACTACCAACAAGGTGAGCATCACGGAATACTTAAAAATGCTTAAGGGGCCTTGAGTTATGGTTCGCCTGCCTGTTGTTTTCCTGGAGCCTCCGCTTGGTGCTGTTGGCTTCCCGGGTGGGCCTAGTTTCAAGTATCTTCAGGGTAATGTGCCTAAGGATGTTGAATCCATGTTTGAGGCCTCCTTTAAGTGGTTTGAGGGTTTTGAGTCTAGGGTTTTGGGGAGGCTTAAGGCTCTTTACCCGGACGCGGAGTTCACCCCATACTACGCTAGGAGTATTGATGACTTGGAGGACTTTCTAGCCAAGGAGGGTGACGCTGTTGGCTACGTTGTCATTGACCTACAGGGCCCGTCTAGTATGGTTCAGAGGGTTTTAACGACCGGTAAGCCCATAGTTCTAATAGCCGAGTCCCTTGGGGGTGGTGGTGATTACCTACTCTACAATAGGCTTATTGAGCAGTATCCTGTGGTTGCTGTGGTGACTAGGAGTATTGATTCTGATTACGCATTGGGTAAGGTTAAGTACCTTGTGGCCCTGGCTAGGCTTAGGGAGACTCATGCAGTGATTGTTAGTAATAGGGATTTGAGTAATTGGTTGGCCTCAATCTCAAGGAACATTGGTGTTAGGTTCACCCTGATGAGTGGTAATGAGTTTGTCAGTAGGTATTATAGTAAGGTTAGTGATGAGGAGGCTAGGCCAATTGCTGAGGCTTGGGTTAAGGGTGCATACCAGTACCCAGACCCTGATAGGCAGTGGCCTGAGGTTCTTAAGTCAGCTAGGCTTTACATTGCGATTAATAGGGTTCTTGAGGATTATAAGGCTAATGCCATTAGCATAGACTGCCTAGGCCTCAGGAGCGTAACCAATGTAGTCCTCGACGCCTGGCCATGCCTACCCTACATGCAGCTTTGGCTGGATGGCAAATACGTACCGATGTGTGAGGCTGATGCAAACTCACTCATAGTAGCCTTAATAGGCAAGTACCTACTCAACACTGCAGGCTCAGCTACGGATCCGGTAACTGATGAGTTGACTGGTGAGGTTACTTACTACCACTGCTACCTACCAATAAACCCAAAACCGGGCATTAGGCTTAGGTACTCGATAATACCATCACACCTCGGCACTAGGTACGCTGCAGTTAACGTGGAGTACCCCATTGGTAGTGAGCTTACGGCCGTAGGCATTGATGCGGTTAATAAGGTTATGCACATTCACGTGAGCACCGTAACAGGCAATGAACTTTCACTACCAGCATGCGGAACAAAGGTAATCGCAAAGTCAAACGTGAAGACACTGGCAAGGAAGTGGGGTGCGGGGTGGCATAGAGTACCACTACTTGGAAACCACAAGGAGGAGTTAAAGGAAATGGCAAAACTACTAAACCTAAAAGTAATAGAAGAAGACTTAGATTAACCCCAATACAACTCATAGAGTTTAAGCCATTCCCCACTAACCAACCTACTCCTACCAGCCACCTCAGGTATTGGTACATAGTCTATCTTAGAGCCCCTATAGCTAACCATCACATTATACAACCCATTCTCAATTGCCTCGTAGGCTGCTGTGGCGTATCTGATTGCCAGGGTCCTATCAAAGGCTGTTGGTGCCACGCCCCTTATGGAGTGGCCAGGGACAATGGCCCTTGTCTCAATGCCCGTAACCTCCTCTATTAATTCAGCTAACCTGTATCCAACATTGTTGGAGTGTGGGCTTTGACCTGCCGTAACAATATCGCCCTTAACCTCAACACCCTCGGCCACCACTAGTAGTGCGTAGTGCTTAGTCTTGTAGGTGTTGATTAACCTGTCAATAACCGAACTAAGGCTGAGCTTATATTCGGGTATTATTGTTGCGTCTGCCATTGTTGCTAGTCCTGTGTGTAGTGCTACCCAGCCCGCCTCCCTACCCATAACCTCCACAACACCAACCCTCTCATGAGACATCAAGGTAGTCCTAAAGGACTCAGAAACAGAAACAGCAGCATTAACAGCAGAATCAAAACCAATAGTAAAATCAGTACCAAAAACATCATTATCAATAGTCTTGGGTATACCCACAGCGTTAAGTATACCCCTCCTCTGGGCCTCGCCGGCTGCACCAAGCGTATCATCGCCACCAATGGCAACAACTACGTCGAGACCCAGCTCCTTAACGTTCTTCTCAAGTAACCTAGCCCTCTCCTCATCCTTAAATGGATTTGTCCTAGAGGTCTTTATGTATGTGCCACCTTCAAAGGCATGGTCAATCAGCTCTAGTGACGAGACCTTCTTAACCTCCCTTTCAAGTAACCCCCTCCAGCCATGGTATATTATGTAGACGTCGTGCCGCTTCTCAGCCAGCTTAACGAAGGTGTAGACGGCTATGTTTAAGCCCGGTGCATCCCCACCGCCGGTCAATACGCCAATCTTCATTGTAATTCACCCGCAAGTTCCTCAACCTTCCTACCCTCGTAAACCAGTTTACCGAGGACCTGGGCGAATTTTAAGGCATCCCTCCTCTGCCAAACGTTCCTACCAACTGCAATGCCCAATGCACCAGCTTCAATAACACCCTCAACCTGCTTAAGGAACTCCACCTCGGTCTTCGTCTTTGGTCCACCTGACATCAGCACAGGCACCTTGCCAGCCACCTTAACAGCCCATGAGAATGTCTTAGGGTCACCGGTGTACTTTATCTTCATTGCATCGGCTCCAACCTCAAGTGCAACCCTAGCGGCGTAGGCAACAATCTCAGGCGCCGTCTCATCCTTAACCTTACCTCCCCTTGGGTATGACCATATGACAAGTGGTATGTCGAATTTTAAGGCATCCCTCTTTATCCTAGCAACCTCCTCAAACATCTTCCACTCGTACCCACTACCGGCATATATCGTGTAGCCGACGGCACTTGCACCAAGGCTAACAGCCTCCTCAACGGTACAGTTGGCCACGGATAATGGTTCACCAGTGTACAGGCTTGTCTTTCCATTTAACTTAACTATGAGTGGTACACCACCGTCATAATACTTCTCAGCCACACCCCTCTGTAGGACTATTCCATCAAATCCGGCATCCCTAGCCAGCTTAACTATGTATGATGGGTCGGCTGAGTCAGGGTTTTCTAGGAAGTCTGTTGGTCCATGTTCTATGCCGTGGTCATAGGCCAATATTATTGACCTACCCCTCTTAGCGAATATCCTCTTGAACTTCTCCACTAAGCCATCCTGCATACAGTTCCCCTTTAAACCTAAACCCTTTTTAACCCTATTAGTCGTAAGAGTGTGATTTTTAAAACCATCTATATAGGGTAAGTAATTAATGCCAATTCTACGCGTCCTAATCATTTTAATCTTTACATGAATCAAATTGCAATATTCAAGGGGTAAATTACTTGAGCAGTTAGTAAGGTTTATAAAAGGTATAAGTAATGATGCAGTTGATGAGCCTTCGATAAACCAGGTGAGGTACAGGTTAGGTTGAGGAGGGCGTTAACATTTACAGATATGCTATTTTTATCAATAAGTGGTATGATTGGAAGTGGATGGTTATTTGCAGCGTTAGCTGGGGCGTCCTATGCTGGGCCGGCCTCGATCATATCGTGGATGGTGGCTGCTGTATTATTCATGTTCATTGGATTATCGTATGCTGAATTAGTCCATATTACCATTCAGCGGTTCACTGGTGCGCATTGACCATTACGCCCATGGCTCACTATCAAATTACCTACTTGGTTGGGCATACTTAATAGGTACGGCAACCACCGTCTCCATGGAGGCTGAGGCCATAATAATGTACACGAACAGCTACTTCCCCTACTTCAGCACCCCATCTGGGTACCTATCCACGCTGGGTGTTGCAGCTGCGGCGGCTTTAATAGCGCTATTCACTGTCATACAGGTAATTGGGGTTAATGTTTTCGGTAATGTTAACACAGCCATAACCATATGGAAGTTCATAGTTCCATCATTAACAGTGGTGCCCCCTCTTAACCCTATACTTCCACCCAAGCAACTTCACGAAATATGGTGGCTTCACACCACTTGGCTTGCAGGCAGTGTTCACCGCTATGGTGCCGAGTGGCATAGTTTGGGCTTACGAGGGCTTTAGGCAGGCGTTGGAGTATGCTGGTGAGGCTGAGAACCCACATCGTGACGTTCCCCTAGCCTTAATACTGTCAATCCTAATCGTGGCGCTCCTTTACATAGCCCTAGAGGTGGCTTTCATAGGTGGGGTTAATTGGGGGAAGATAATGCTGAAGGGCAGCAACAGCGAATATGCAATCCCCATCAAGCCAGGCGACTGGGGAAACCTAGTCTACTCCAATTGGGCTGGTTCACCATTCTACACTGAACTAGCCACAAGTGGTGTAGCTGTCCTGGCAGCTTTCGCAGTCATACTGCTCATCGATGCCTGGCTATCGCCAGCGGGCACCATGGGTGTTTATATTGGTGCCACGGCCAGGAGCCTCTATGGGCTATCAAGGCAGGGTTACTACCCTGAAATATTCAGCTCACTGCATAGGAGATTCCAGACACCCTGGTTCTCAATGGTATTCACGTTCATATTAGCATTGCTATTCCTACTACCATTCCCAACCTGGTATCAGATAGTCAGCATATCCTCAACAGCCACTGTGGTTAATTACCTAGCAGGTGGATCGGCACTAGTAGTGCTTAGGAGGACTGCCCCAGAGTTGAGGAGGGCGTATAGAGTACCATTACCATGGTTAATAGGATTAATAAGCTTCGTATCATCATCAATGCTCATATACCTAACTGGTTGGCCAAGCCTAGGCTACGTGTTCCTGGTTACGGCCTTCGGCCTACCGCTAATGATACTTGGCTATAGGGATAAGTTAGGGTTAAGCCTAGTTGAGGCCTCAGCGGCGTCATTAGCCTACTGGGTTACACTAGGCTTAGTAATGTACCTGGGACTGGTGAGTGGCCTAATAGGTTTCAGTGTTTACTGGACGGTATTCGCCTTAACGGTGATCGTAACCTTACTGTACCTTTACTATAAGACTAGGGGATCATACGCTGCCATGGAGGTTGCTTCATCATCCTGGTTCGTGGGGTATATGATAGTGATTGGCGCTTTATCCTACGTTGGCTCAATGGGTGAGGGTTACTTAAAGTATCCGTGGGATTACATAGCGGCGATAGCGTTATCAATAATATTCTTCGTCATGTCCGTTATGCAGGGCTTTGAAACCAAGGAGATAGCTGAGGTTAAGGCTAAGGGTGTGCCCGTTGAGTAGAATTACGGCTTAACCGTGAAGTAAATTCTCTTCTTATTCCTACCCCTGTTCTCAATCCTCTGCATCACTATCTCCCCCACCTCCCTTGTATTGGCGACATGAGGGCCTCCATCAGCCTGAACATCAACACCCGGTATCTCTACGATCCTCCACTTATCACCAGGTGGTGGTTCCCTCTCGGCCAGTTTAACTATGCCCGGTATCCTAAGTGCCTCCTCCCTAGGCATCCAGTAAACCTTAACCTCAATACCCCTTTTAACCACCTCATTGGCCTCAGCCACGATTTCACTAAAAATCCTCCTAAGCTCCTCACCACCTGCCGTTAAGTTGTAGTCATCCCTGGCATAATCGGGTTGAATATCGCCACCAGTCACTAGGGCATTGTACTTGGAGTAGGCTATGCCGGCCATTATGTGGGATGCCGTGTGCAGCCTCATCAACCTGTAGCGCCTATCCCAGTCTAGAATTACCCTAACCCTATCGCCAGGCTTAACCTGAGGATTCCTATCTAATACGTGTATCACGTCATCGCTATCCCTCTTGTGAATTGCATCAATAATCCTATACTGCTCACCGTTAACCATAATTAACCCTGAGTCATGGGCAACGCCACCACTGTTTGGGTGTATTATAGTCCTGTCCAATATTACCTGGTTCCCATCAACAGCCACCACGGAGGCTTCAAGTTCCTTTAGGTAACTGTCCTGCTGGTAAACGTGAACCGTAGGCATAACCACCACTTGAAGCACTGGTTATTATACTTCACCGCACTAGGTTACTCAGCATATGCATAAAACCCTAAATATACCAGCTGGCGTAAATGCGAGACAACGTGATTATTAACCTAGGGGATGATGTAGCGGTATTGACGCTCACCTACATAACATACGCATTATCTGCCCTGCATTTTAACCAAGCTGAGTACGCGGTCTCTATTTCAATGGCGGCTACGCCAATTATTCAGCGTTACCTAATTAGGAGTGGGTTATTTAGCTATCATGGGATGACCAGGTCCTACACCGTGTCGATGCTTAACCTAGCCTTAACGTGGATAACAATAACCGTGCTCATGGCCATGGGCCTTGGTACACAATTACCCATACTCCTTGCCTCACCCTTCATAGCCCTGGCGCTGGCAATAGGATTAGTCACTAGGACAGTTAATACAGTTGGGCAAGTGACACCACTACTTCTCGCATCACCGCTGGTAATTCTAGTGGGCATATCGCAACTGGCAGTTGCGCTATACTCACTGGTCCCATTCATAATGGCCGCTGCATTACTAGTTGTGTTAAGGGACAGGTACGGTGGATATATTAGGCTAAGTAAAACCGCCCCTGGGGTTGCCCTAGCTCAATACGCACTGTACATGGAGTTTAAATTGCTTAACCCACACTCGCTGGCTCAACTTGAATTGCTCATTATATACCTAATAGTGCTTTTAACACCCTTCATAACACTGGGCAGGTTAGGTATTGCATGGAGGCGCTATGCCTTAATAATCCTAGCCGTGGTAGCGATAGCATCAATTATATTTAACCTAGTTACTCTAGCATGCACTAGCTTAATAATCATCATTAGATTGCTACTCTTTTATTAATAAACTTCATTTATAGTTAACATAGAGAGTGGTTATGTGAGTTATTCGATGGAGGAAATGTTATTGCGTGTAAGGCTGTTAGGTTAAAGACTGCATTCTCTGCTGGTGTTAAGTTTTGGCTGTTAATTGAGGAGACTATATTAACTGTGGGTTAACTAAGCCCTGTAACCCTATGGTAGCGTTGTGCGACAGGTGTGGCGTTAGGGAAGCCCAGTACTTCAAGGTGTCTAGTGGTGAGAGGCTTTGTCTAAACTGCCTATTCAACACTATTGAGGACACCGTGACTAGGACAATTAGGAGGTATAGGTTAATAGGCAGTGGCGATAGAATTGGCATAGCAATTAGCGGTGGTAAGGATAGCCTTGTTTTAATGTACCTACTGGGTAAGTTAAGGAGACACGGTAGGATACCTAGGGATGCCGAGTTAATAGCCTTCAGTATTGATGAGGGTCAACCATACAGTTGCGTGAGGAGGTCAAGCGCAGGTGACTACATAGGCAAGTTAACCAGTGAGTTTAACATTGAGTACAAGTTATTCACATTCAAAGATCTATTCGGGGTCACAGCGTTTGACGTGGCCCAAGGCCTATGGGGTAAAGGTGTTAACATGCATATGTGCACCATATGCGGGGTCTTGAGGAGGAGGGCAATGAATATCATAGGCAGGAGACTTAACTTAAGCAAGATAGCCACAGGCCACAACCTAGATGACGAGGCTCAGACAGTCATGCTGAACGTCATGAGTAATGATATTAAGAGGTTTGCCTGGTTCGGCATAACCCCAAGTAATGATGTGGCTGAGGAGGAGTTCATACCTAGGATTAAGCCCCTTAGGTTCATTAGGGAGGAGGAGGTCGCAATCTACGCCTACTACCACGGCATACCATTGATGACGATTGAATGCCCCTTCGTCTACAATAACCCACGCTTTGAGCTTAAATTCACCCTAGCCAGGTGGGAGAGGGATAACCCAAACGTCAAGTACTCCATCGTCTCCTTCGGCGACCAGCTCTCCAGGATAATTAATGACAAGTTTAGGGGACAGGTGAAGCTGAATAAATGCACCTACTGCGGCTTCCCAACATCAGGCAGCGTCTGCAGGGTATGTGAACTACTTAACCAGGCTGGTCTACTGGACAAGTACCTAAGTCACATAAGGGCCGCTAACATTCATTAAATATAATTTAAAAACCTAGGTGTAATAGACTTCACGTGCCCATAGAGAGGGTTGTTGAGTATAAGATAACCGTGCCCAGGCATGCAGCCCTGGACATAATCTTCAGAGTGGGGTTACTAGGCATGTTCATGCCCATTGACAGGCCATCGAAGCTACCTGCACCATCAATAGACCAGGAGGTGTATAGTGGCGTTAGGGGGTTAATTGAGACGGCTAGGGTCATAGCCAAGTACAACCAGTTCCCTCAGGATTTAAACATAGGCAAGTTTAGCATTAAGGTCTCAAGCTTCAGGGACCTGGTGGAGTCAGTTTATAAGAGTGGTGGGGAGTTGATAAGCAGGATTAGGCAAATTGAGGACTCCCTCAACAACCTTGAGGGTGACTTGCTTAAGTACAGGCTGCTGATTAAGGTCAACTCGCTGGTTGGCTCAACCCAGTTCAGGAACATTAAATACGTGGTATTTGAGATCCCAATCAGGTCCCTAAGGGACTTTGAGAACTCCGTTAAGCAGATTGAGGACGCCATGTTGATCAAGCTTGAGGAGACTAACGATAGGGCCTACCTACTGGTGGTTTCACCAACCTGGGAGTTGGGTAAGGTCAGCGACATGGCTAGGTTACACAATGTTAGGCAGGTTGATTTACCCGAGGCCGATGCGCAAAACGCGGATGCTAGGATTAAGGAGTTGGAGGTCTCGTTAAGTAACCTTAGGGAACAGTTAAACTCACTCATCAATAACAATAAGGCTAAGATAAGGGGTATACTCGATGCTGCAAACATAGCCGAAAGTGTGATTCAAACCTACGTAAACAGTGCAGTGGAGGAGGGTGGTGAGGTTATAAGTAGAATTGACATGATTAAGAGGCAGATAAGTGAACTTGAGTCCCGGTTAAGTAGGTTTAGGTTACTTATGGAGGCTTACAATGGCTTAATAAAGAGTGGTTTAAGGTCCATTGAACTTAAGGCGATGGCGTACACACTCTTCGTGGTTAAGGGTCAAGTACCCCCTGAGTTGGATAAATACCCAGGTTACGTAATAAACCTAGACAATGACCTGAAGGCATACTTGGCAGTGGGTGATGTTGAGTATCCTGAAACCGGCAGCATAGTTAAGGCACCTAGGGAGCATTTAACCGACCTCCAAGCCTCAGTTAACCTGCTTAGTAGGGAGGTTAGGGAGATTGAGCGTAGGCTTGGTGAATTGAGGAATGAGCTTAGTGAAATAATGCGTGAGAGGGATGAGGCATGCAACTACAGTCTTGAGGAGGCTAGGCAGTTAAGCGACTTAGTGACAATTAGGGGTTTTGTCCTTGAGAAGAATGTTAATAAGTTCGAGGACTTCCTATACAGGACCTTAACCGACCTAGCCGTGGATGCCAAGGTTAGGAAGTTCACTAGGATAGCCCAGGTAAGTACCGTGGACCCTGATGAAGCCCCCACCAGCGAGGAGTATCCACTACCCATTAGGGCATTCAAAGAGATAACCTACATGTACGGCATACCTAGATATGGTGAATTCAGCCCAGTCACATTAACAGCGATACTATTCCCAATATTCTTCGGCTGGATGTTCCCAGATGCTGGACAGGGCGCAATCCTCATGTTCTTCGGCATTTTAATGAATAGGCTTAGGTATAATGGTAAGAGCAGTATACTTAGAGCTATGTTTTCAGGTAAGGCGAACATGTGGGGTGTACTCTTCACCATGATGGGTACTTGGGCCATCGTGTTCGCTCTACTAAATAGCGGTGAAGTGTTTGGAATGGACCTAATAAGGCCCCTATTACCATGGGGTCACGTGTTCGTTAATGGTGACATAAGTGAGTATTGGATAGACTGGACTTTGCCGCTAGCCATGCTCTTCGGGTTTACCATGCTTACCCTATCCCTCATACTTAAACCCATCAATAGGGCTAGGCTTGGGCATAGGTTAGATGCATTAACGCTAACCTGGGTTCCCCTAGTCTTCATAGGCTTTGGTTTACTGATGATGAACGTGGGGATAGTGCCCGTTGCACTACTCAACCCAGCATTCTCAACACTGATGGCACCAGGGGTTAGGTTGCTTGGCGCAGCGTTAATCACCATAGGCCTAGGCGGATTCTTCGGAGTGTTCATGTACGTTAAGTCTGTCCCTGGGGCCGAGGTTGACGTAACCGAGTTGATGGTTGGCCTAACCATAGAGGGTATTCTGGACGCCATAGCAAACACGTTGTCCTTCATGAGGCTTGGCATAATAGCCCTAGTGCACAGCATATTCACATACATGACCTACCAATTAGCGTTGTCACTCGGCCTACTGACCCCAGCAGGCTTGGCCACAATGATAATACTCAACATACTTATCATAGCCGGGGAGGGTTTCCTAACCTTCATACAGACCAGCAGGTTAACATTCTATGAAATGTACTCGAAGTTTTACGAGGGTTCAGGTAAACCCTACACCCCATTAACCTACCAGTTAACAGCCTTAAACGTGGAACTACCCTAATACCCATGGCTTTCACTCATCATTAACGGTGACTACGTCGAATTGAAAGCCACCAATTTTAACAACCCCATCCTTAATCATCCTAAGCCTAATGGAGTCTAACCCCCTCGATAAGGCGTCATCAATAACGTACTCCACACTAAGGCTAATGCACTCACCGGGCCTTAGCTCAAAGCTACCGCTCTCAGGGTCTTCACTACTGGCGGATATGCCATTACTGGCCTTAAGTGCTATGTACCTAACATACCCCTCAAGCCCGGTCTTGGTGAAGGGGCCAATGTACCTTAACCTAAGCCTAACCGTATCACTGCCATTGTTGCAAAGCCTAGCGGAATCACTGTACACTGCCCTCCCACCCACATCCTTAGTCACGTACACGAGGAACCTATGGAATACCTTAACCATTACACACCAGTGCCGGTTGGTTTCACAGGGTTAAAAGAACTTTAACCAAGCAACCCTTCACCACCTTCAGGAGGCTTCATTTGGAGAGTTTACCAAATGACCCCCTCCCCACCCTTCTAGGGTAGGGTTTCACTCTGGGGGTTTCGACAGTTACCCCGTCTATTGCGGGGTTATTGGCAACCTCTGCAGAGCTGGATCTTATAAACCTATCTCCGTGGAATCCTATGTAGTAGGCAACCCCACCCTAAAGGGTGAGACTTGCCGTTAAATGTCACCAGTGTTCACTTAAAATAATAATTCAGTGAAAGGGTAAAATAGGCAGAGGTATGAGCATGTTCATGGTAACTGAGGGTGAGTTGGCCCCTGACTTCGAGCTTGATGGGCATGATGGTGAAAGGGTTAGGTTAAGCGGCTATAGGGGTAGGTGGGTTGTCATATACTTCTTCCCAAAGGCCTTCACGCCTGGTTGCACCCTGGAGACCCAGGAATTCTCCAAGCTTTGGAATGAGTTCAGTAGATACGGCGTAGTGGTCCTTGGGGTAAGCACAGATAGTGTAGGCACCCAGAGGAGGTTCGCGGAGAAGCATAAGGTTGGGTTTAAGCTACTCAGTGATAGTAAGGGTGAGGTTTCGAAGAAATACGGCGTGCTTAGGCCAACAGGGACAGCGGAGAGGGTAACATTCATTGTGGATCCAGATGGGAAAGTGGTTAAGGTGATTAAGAACGTTAAGCCAGACGAACACCCAGCCAAGGCGCTGGAGTACATTAAAGAGGCGCTGCAGGCCCATTGAGCACGTGGACTTAGGGCATGCATGGTTAAACCCCATAATTAATCCTAATGTGGATTCACCAAAGCCATATCAACCGAGTTCGGTAAAATTTTAATTCCACTATGTGGGGTCTGAGATGAGTGGGCCCGTAGCTCAGCCAGGTTTAGAGCGGCGGCCTTCGGAGCCGTAGGACCCGGGGTCAAATCCCGGCGGGC
>OFEH01000333.1_pt1 | contig 17512 bp, 16 predicted proteins | sample 1521031 | NCBI WGS metagenome assembly OFEH01 (sample SAMN05518350, study PRJEB24110) | hypersaline lake metagenome | isolation source: Grendel Spring, Yellowstone National Park, Wyoming, USA | place: USA:Grendel Spring, Yellowstone National Park, Wyoming, USA | collected 2011-11-16
AGGGGGAACATGACCACTGCCGCCTGGTAGCCCAGGTCCGCGAAGAAGGCGGAGAACGATATCTTGAGCACCTCGCCGCGGTTCCTCAAGGCGTACCCTTCAGCCCATGAGGGCCAGGTCCTTGCTTTAAACGTTTTACGCTCAGCTTACGTGTCTTAGATTAACTGGCCAGGTAACAGGAGGACTAAAGGTCTCATGCGGTGCGTAAAAACCGCCTTGGAGGTCCTCCTTTAGGACCCCCATGGACCTGAGCGAGATAATGTCAAGGCTGGCCGAGGTGATCAAGTCAGTCCCTGTGCACTACAGGGACGGCCTCCTGGGCTCCATGACCACACAGCCTCACCCTGTGGCCAAGGCGGCCTTCGACATGTTCCAGAACCTCAACGCCAATGACCTGGAGCTCTATGGGCCCGTGAGGGAGCTCGAGCTTGAGGCCATAGAGGAGCTCGGGAGCTTCGTGGGCTGCAGGGGCTGCACGGGCTACATAACCAGCGGGGGCAGCGAGTCGAACCTTGCGGCCCTCTACCTGGCCAGGGAGCACGGCCTTGAAAACGTCTACTACGCGGCCTCAGCCCACCACTCCATAGCTAAGGCTGCCAGGCTCCTCAGGATGAGGGCCATAGAGGTAGGCATGAGGTCCTACAGGGTGGACGTGAGCTCCCTCCGCTCCCTCTGCAGGGCGAACGGCCCAGGGGTCATAGTGGTGACGGTCGGCACAACGTCAATGGGCCTCATAGACCCAGTTGAGGAGGTCTCCGAGGTCGCGGACGATTGCGACTCCGTCGTACACGTTGACGCGGCCCTCGGGGGGCTTGTGGCCCCGTTCATGTACCCTGACAGGAGGCTAGGGTTTGAGAACGGCCCCGTGATGAGCGTAACTCTTGACCCCCACAAGCTCGGCCTGGCCCCGATACCTGCTGGAGGGCTGATAGTGAGGGACGAGGACTGGCTCAGGCCCCTCTACTTCGAGGCCAGCTACTACCCTGCTGGGGTCCAGCTCGGCCTCCTGGGCACGAGGAGCGCGGGGCCCATAGCGGCCACCTGGGCCATAACCAAGTACATGGGCAGGGAGGGCTACTCGGCCCAGGCCAGGGAGCTCATGAGGAGGACCTCGCGCCTCGTGAGGGGCGTCAGGGAGCTTGGCCTCAGGCTGCCGGCAGAGCCTGAGGTGCCGGTGGTCTGTATAGAGAGCGACGACGAGCTGGGGCTCCTCAGGGCCATGAGGGCCAGGGGGCTCTACGCATACAGGTGCGGCCTGGTGAGCGGCCTCAGGGTTGTCGTGATGCCCCACGTGACTGACGAGCTCATAGACAGGTTCCTGAGGGCCCTTGGGGAGCTGACAGGGCGCCGCGGCCCTTAAGATGAACTATGTCCTGAAGGGCCCACCTTTAGGTAGTTCGGCCTCTGCGAGGCCCAGCTACCCTAACAAGAGAGCGGCGTCCTGCGCGCCCGGCTGGCCTAATCAGTAACGCTTAATAGGAGGCCTGACAGCTAGGCGAGAAGGCTTTTGGCTAGGAACCCAGGACCCCCGGCCCTAGGCGGGGGTATAGGGGACCCGGACCCGGTCTCGATCACAAGGTACGACCCTGTCAGGGGCCAGGTGGAGCTGACCAGGGGCTTCCCTGAGGAGAAGTTCCTCTGGAACCCTGACATACACCCAGTGCCGATAACGGCTAGGAACTGGGGCGCTATAACGTACTTCCTGATATGGGTCTCAATGGCCTTCATAGTGCCATCATGGACCCTTGCTAGCATAGGCCTGCAGTTCGGCCTCACGCCTCTGCAGTCCATACTGACTGTCTTCGCGGGGAACGCCATAGTCCTCATCCCAATGCTGATACAGTCCCACGGGGGAGCGAGGTACGGCATAGCGGAGCCCCAGCTAACGAGGACCAGGTGGGGCACCTACGGCGCCATGTTCCCCAGCTGGCTGAGGGCCGTCATAGGGGCCGGCTGGTGGGGCATTGAGAGCTACATAATAGCTGAGGCCGCCACCGCGCTCTACGCCATAACGACAGGCAGGACCCCACTGATAGCCTACACCGTGGCCCACTTCCAGGACTACCCCTTCGTCCTCGCCAAGGACTTCCCGGCCGTCTTCTGGACGACGTTTATCATAGTCATCCTCGCCCAGGTGGCCGTCTTCTACTTCTCCCCGATAGTCAGGTCGCAGCCGGCCCTGAGGTGGCTTGCCTGGGTCGGAGGGCCTATAGTCCTGATGGCCTTCATAGCGCTCTGGGCCTACTTCGCCAGCGGGACCGGCTGGTCTGTCAACATATACTCGATGGCCCCCCAGGCCCACTTCACGTGGCTTAACTTCATAGCGTTCCTCAACGCCAACATAGCCTTCTGGGCCACCATGGCCCTCAGCATGCCAGACTACACCAGGTTCGCGAGGTCCCAGAGGGCCCAGGCCTACGGCCAGCTCACCATGCCCTTCCTGATGCTCACGGTCGCGGTGCTCTCAGTCAGCACGACAGCGGCGGTCTACAGCCTCCACGGGCAGGCCATATGGGACCCGATAGTGGCTACCTCGCTCTACGTCAGGGCGCCCCTAAGCTACTTCATACTGATAGCGATAATGCTTGCCACCTTCCTGGTCAACGTCTTCGCCAACGCCGTGGGGCCAGCTTACGACATAGCTAACACCTTCCCCAAGTACCTCAGCTGGTTCAAGGGCTCCCTGGCCCTCATAGCCATAGCCGTCGGCATAGGGGCCTGGAGCTACTACGGCAACGCCTACAGCTACATCAACGACTGGCTTCTCACCTACGGGGGCCTGCTAGGCGGCGTCGAGGGCGTCATAATATTTGACTACGCCGTCATAAGGAGGTTCAAGCTGGAGCTCGCCGACGTCTTCAAGTCAAACGGCATGTTCAGGTACTGGAACGGGGTTAACCCAGCGGCCCTCATAACGTTCATCATAGTGGCGGTGCTGATCTACGCTCCCCTGCCCTACCACTGGGCCCTCTTCGACGGCTCCTGGCTGCTCTCGTTCACTGTCTCAGGCCTCATATACCTGCCCCTCATGAAGTACTGGGTCATACCTAGGTACCAGCCTCAGCTCACGGGAGGCCTCCTGAGGGGCTACGTCAGCGCCTACACGAGGACAGTCTTCGGCGTGGCCTGACAAAAGCGAAAGGCAAGCCTCGCCCTTTAGGGCGAGGTAAGGCATAAAGCCTCTGAGCACTTAGAGCTGTATGAAACAAATAGTGTCCCCGCAAGGGGATGCCCCGCACAGGGGCCCCACATATCCCCAAGTCCCTGGGACCCAGGGGATGGGGGCAACCCCTGGCGAGGGATAGGGGTAACGGGCTGAAGGCCCAGCCCGCGGTCTACCGCTGGACGAGCGGAGCGGGGTGGGCGCTTACCGCGCCCACTAGCCGTGAGGCTGTGAAGGTGAAGGCGGTAAACCGCGAACCAGTGAGCCGCCCTAAGGGAGCCCTCGCCCTTTAGGGCGGGGAGGAGGCCAGCCTAGAACCTACCTCCTCTTTTTCTCCTTCACCTCCTTAGCTTAAGTACTGGGAGGCCGCTTTGGCCGGCCTGAAGCCGACCTTCATAACTCAGGTCGCTGAGGCGCTGCTCTTGACCTCGGGCTGCCCGAGCGTTAGGTCAGTTGCCGAGACCCTGGGGCTCAGCGAGGTCCAGGCCAGAGCTAGCCTGGAGGCCCTGGCCTTAGCTAACGCCATCGAGCTGAAGGACGACATAGCCTGCGTCAGGTCAAGGGCCGAGCTGGCGGCCGCTGCCATAAGGCTCGGGGGCGACCCGGAGAGGGTCTCGAGGAGGCTGGACTGGAGGGACTTCGAGGCGCTGGTGGCGTCAGCCCTTCAGGAGGCCGGCTTCTCGGTGAGCAGGAGCGTCAGGCTGCCCGGGAGGGGAGGCCTTGAGGTTGACGTAGTTGGGGCCTTGGGCAGGGTTGCGGTGGCCGTCGACTGCAAGAGGTGGTCCTACAGGTCGAGCTCCCCCTCGAGGATAGGCGAGGCCGCCAGGAGGCACAGGCTTAGGTCACAGAGGCTCGCCTCGATCTGGGGCTCCCTGGGCCTACCTAGGGCCAGCGTCCTGGTCCCGGCCCTGGTGGTGCTCAGGGAGGACCTGCCCAGGTTCGTGGAGGGGGTGGCGGTCGTCCCAGTCCTGGCGCTCAGGGGCTTCATAGAGGACCTTGAGGCGGTAGCTGATGAGGTGGGGATAAGGGTGGCCTAGAGCTCCTTGACCATGAGGAGCCCGTCCTCGTCCCCGTAGTACTTGGGCAGCCTGGCCACAACCCTGTAGCCCAGGCCCTCGTAGAGCCTCCTGGCGACCATGTTGGACTCCCTTACCTCAAGCCTCAGCCTCCTCGCCCCCCTTGCCATCAGCTCGGCCTCAAGTGCCTTCATGAGCCCCTTCCCTACGCCCCTCCCCCTGAAGGCTGGCCTGACGGCCAGGGAGGCCACGTGGCCTACCCCCCTGCCCTCCATGTAGCCGGCCGCGTAGCCTATCACCTCCCCTCCCTCCTCGGCCAGCAGAATAACGGAGCCCGGGAGGGAGAGGAGGTACTCGAAGACCAGCCCGCTGTACCTCTGCCCAGGAGGGAAGCTCTCCTCCTCAACCCTTAGCAGGGCCTCCAGGTCGCCTGGCCTGTAGCGCCTCAGCAGTACCACGAGCTCCCGCGCGGAGACCTAAAACCAAAAAGGGAATTTATTGGGTATCTCAGGCTTTCCCCAGGATCTGGTCTACGGCCTTCGTCCTGAAGGCGCTGAAGACTGCCCAGTAGTGGAAGGCCAGGGTCACGACTATGGCTATCACCGTGTCCCACGGGAACGCTATGAGCTTGCGCGGCCCAAACACCCCGTAATAGGAGAGTACGGTCATGACGAACATGTAGGTCGGCAGCCCTTGACTCGAGGAGCCGTCCCTGGTGTCTGCACATCGTTGATGCGGTTTCCTCTTTGAAGGCAGCGCTGCCCTAAGACGAGGGCCTTCATAGTGAAGAGGTCCTTCACGCTTAGTGAGGCCTAGCCCTGACTACGTCCTCGTTTCTTTCCCTCCTCGTTGGGCTATGAGGCGCTCCATCTCGTTAGCGTCCAGGTACGCCAGGTACTTACGCCACAGGTAGTCAAGGGCCTCATCACTGCCCAGCAAGACCCTGCCCTCGTCAATCACTGTCTTGACTATGTTCAGCGGCGCAGCGTCGAGGTCCACCAGGTCTATTAGGTCCTCGTGAACGCCAAGCGCCTCAGCCAGGTCGACGATCAGCAGGCCTAGCTCAAGGGCGTTACTGGGCCTCCTCTCAAAGACGACGGCTATGTCGTAATCTCTGCCAGCGCCAGCCCTGGCCCTTGAGCCAAAGAGGAACGCGTACTTGACGCCGTGCTTAACGAAGACTCTGCCTAGGGCGTCAGTGACTAGGCCAGGGCCTGGGTCATTATCAACTACGTCCCTCAGCTTATTGAGTACGGCAGGTAACTTATTGACAATTTCCCTAAACGTCTCCATCTCCATCGAGACATCTATTTCCGCATAGCCGTGAACCAGTATGTTTCTAAAGCCTGCTAAACCCATAAGAAACCTGCTAAGCTCCTCGCTTAGGTTAAGCTTCCTAGAGAGCCAAAGGGCCAGTTCACGGTAGGTCTCGGGCTTCCTACCGGCCTCGCTGACGGCAAGCATCGCCGCTAAGTCCAGCAACGACTGAATGACCAGTTGTCCTAACCTCTCAAGCGAGAACCTGTCGCCACCGCTCAGGACCCTGTTTTGAAATTCCCTAAAGTAGTGCTCAACAAGCTCGTATTGTCTCCTCAACCTCACAATCAAACGCCTATTGATCAAAAATAACAAGCGATACTAAATAATTTCACCGACGCCGCTGGCACGATCCTCGTAAAGCACGCTGTAATAAGCGTCCAGCGCCAACATATCCATAGGATAAAGCTCTGCCCTGCACACAAAATGGGAAGACCGGATGTGGTGGGCCCGGAGGGACTTGAACCCCCGACCTACGGGTCTGGAGCCCGCCGCTCTACCTGGCTGAGCTACGGGCCCACCGCGAATTGTGAACGCCTTCCAGACTTTTAAATGTTTGAGGCTTCCGACAACATTATAGGCCTCCTGGGGACCATACGCGCAGGCCGATGAGGAGACAACGTTCCCGCTGCGAGCCCGACCTCTGAGCTGTGAAGAGGCTTCACGGCCTGAGGCCCTACAGCAAGACTTCAGCAAGAGACAAGTAGCCAGTTAGCCTAGGCCAAAGACTGCACAGCGGCCTTCTCCTCAAGGTATAGCTGATAGCGTTATGCCTTAAGGACATTAAGGAGCGCCGCTAAGGAGCCAAGGGAGCTGTTAGGCCTGGTTGAGGCAGGGCCGAAGGGTGATTTCCAGGCGAGGTTCACAAAGGAGTAGTAGGCCATCACTAGGTCGTTCTAACGGGCTCGCAACATCGCGTCAAAACGCCCCTCCTTTATGTTGGGCGATAACCTTAGCTTTTTAAAAGACGTCCTGCCCTCAGCCCAGGGCTTTAGCTTGAGGGAGAGCGAGTTCAGGGACTTCGAGCTCAGGCTCAGGCTCAACTCGGACTCCGCGGGCGTAAGCAGGATAGACTTCGAGGACGGGCTCGTCATATACGCCGCCCTCTTCACCTTCGCGCACGGGAGGAGCGGGCTCAAGGTCTACGACCTGGGCTCAGCCATGGGGTACTCAACGCTGTGGCTCGCGAAGGCCCTTGAGGACGCCTGCTCGGGGCCCTGCGAGCTGACGGCCGTTGAGGTAAGGCCCGAGAGGGTTGAGGCCGCCAGGGCCGCCTACAGGGACGTGGCCTTCGAGAGGGTATCAGTCAACTTCGTCCAGGGCGACGCCCTGAAGGTCCTTGAGGACTCCGAGGACGACAGGGTGGACGCGGCCTTCGTAGACGTCCAGGTGTCGCTCTACCCCAGGGTCGTTGAGCTGTTGACGAGGAAGCTATCGCCTGGAGGGCTCGCAATGTTCCACAACGCCATAAGGCCCCCTCCCCCAGCGGAGACCTTCCAGCTCCTCGTCAAGGCAGGCTGGAGGTACACCATAGTCCCGACCCTAGAGGGGGTCCTCATAACGAGGAGGCCGCCCAGCTAGGCCAGGCCCATGAGGGCGTAAGCCCCCACCCCAGCCATGAGGGCTGCCAGGGCTATCAGGAGGGCCCCGTAGCCCCTGCTCCTGAGCATCCTCCTGCCCCCCTCGCCGAGGGAGGCCATGAGCGTCAGCCAGGCGTAGTCCATCCACACGTGGCTCGGGTACATTATGGAGTAGCCCACCAGGAGCCCGAGCCCCGAGGCCGCCTCGACAAGCACAAGGCCGACAGTCAGCCACCACAGCAGGAAGAACGGGTTGAAGGCGGTGAACGCGAGGCCAGCGGTGAAGGGTCCCCTGAGGGAACTCGTGAGCCCCTTCACGTCTGAGGCCCTGCCCCTTACCAGCCTGAGTCCGTCGAGGGCCGTCACTGCTGAGAAGTAGGCCAGGAAGGCCCCCATGAGGCCTGCCAGGGCGTACTTGACCACGAGGTCATCGAGGGCGTACCTGAGCTGGTAGGCGGCCAGCCCTATGGCCACAACGTAAGGGAGCTCAAAGGTCATGTGGCCGGTCGCCGCCTTGAGGCCGGCCCTCCAGGAGCCCCTTGCGCCCTCAACGACGGCGGCCATGGTCAGGGGGCCGGGCGATAGGGCCCCGCTTGAGCTCAGGGCCACGGTCAACATTATGAGGTTCAGGGGGTCCACTGTGATTCGGAGGGCTTACGCGGACACAGGGTAATAAAAGTTGGTTTAGGCCTCTATGAAGCTGACCTCTTATAAGCAGTTACAAGCCCTTAACCTGTAAGGGCTGAACAGCTCCATTTCAGGTATACGCTTGGGAACACTAAAATTCCTGTGGTCCTCCTGCTGAGCGGGTCCCAGTTTGAATAGGGCCTCAATCTCAACAGCGGCCCTGGCAGCTATCGTCATCGTTATAGTGGTCGTGGCCGTCGCCGGCGGCCTAGCCTATTACTATATTTCAATGCATCACGTAACCACGACATCGCCTACAACGACGACAAGCGTGACCACAACCAGCACGATGACGACAACCACTACCACCACAACGCCGCCTCCGACCAACACCTCGGTCATAACGCTAACAGTGGTGACGTACTCGGGCTCGCCCGCGAAGCTCCTGAACACTATAGTCGTCCCGCTCTTCGAGCAGGAGCACCCAGGCGTGAAGGTGCAGGTCCTTAGCTACCCGTTCACGAGCTACCTCGAGAAAGAGATGACAGTCCTTGAGGCCGGGAGCTCCCAGTATGACATAGTTACCTACACCCAGGGCCCAGGCCCCGACATACTCCCGTACCTCTCGCCCCTCAACGAGTCGGCCTTCAACCTCAGCAACCTTGTCATGACGGTCATGAACTTCGGCGGCGTCTACTACAACCCGCAGACGGGCCAGACGACGCTTTACGGCATAGCGCCCTGGGCCAGCGTGCTGGTCATGTGGTACAACATTAAGTTCTTTGACAACGCGACGCTTCAGCAGGAGTTCTACAACGAGTATCACTTCAGCCTCAACCCGTGGACGTGGCAGAACTGGACCCAGGTCCTCGACGCTGACCAGTTCTTCACCTCGCACAACATAACCAAGTACGGCATTCTGATATATGACGACCCTGCCTACGACCTGAACGAGGCTTTCCCGCTGGTCTTCGAGTGGTACTACATGCACAACTCCACCCTTAACTGCGGCAACCCTGCTGGGCTGCCAGGCTACATGACGCTGTTCATGGGCTGCTACCCGAAGGGCTGGCCCTACTCGTTCCCTCCGCCCTCCTTCAACAACAGCGTGGGCGTGCAGGCCCTTGAGATGTACAAGGAGCTGGTCAGCTATGAGCCCAACCCGAGCGTCCTGACGGTGTCATTTGACAACACGCCGAGCCTGCTGGCAAGCGAGCAGGCGCCTGCTGGCTTCACCTACATGTCACAGATGGCGTGGCTCACGCCCCAGAACAGGACCATGTTCAGGTTCGCTCCTGCCCCAGGAGGTTACGCTGGCGCCGGCGCCACGTACTTCGCCATAAGCAAGTACTCACAGCACAAGGACCTGGCCATGCAGCTCCTAGAGCTCATAGTGTCGACCCAGGTGCAGGTCCAGTCGTTCTACACCTTCGGCCTCTTCCCGATAAACAAGCAGGCCTACTCTATCCTCCTGGCCAACACGTCCATGCCGAGCTACATGCTGCAGCTGCTGAACGAGTCCTACTACCTAGTTCAGCACGCCTTCGCCGGGAACCCCACGATATTCACCTCCCTGGCGGGCACGTGGACCAGCGAGTTCGACAGCTACATATTTGACTACCTGACAGGGCAGATATCGAACCCGATGCAGGCCCTCCAGGAGGCGGCCCAGGCCACCGTGAGCCTGCTGGCGGCCTCCACTACCAGCTCCTCTACGACCGCCTCGTCGGCCCCCGCCTCGCCTCAGCAGGCCCTGCCTGAGGCCCTCCAGCTCCTCGAGATGGCCCCCCTGACCTTCAGGACGTTCCCATGAACTAGATTCCTTTTCTTTTTCTTATCATACCTTTTCTTGGCCCGCTTAGAACAGCTTACCGGGGTTCAGGAGCCCCTTGGGGTCGAAGACGGCCTTTATCGCCCTCATTATCTCTATCTGCCTCTCCCCTAAGGCCTTGGCCAGGGCCTCCCTCTTGAGCAACCCTATGCCGTGCTCCGCGCTCACCGCTCCCCCAAGCGAGAGGGCCACCTGAACTACGTCGTTAAACCACGCGGCCGCGACCCTTGTAGACTCGGGGTCTGTGGGGTCGAAGCCTATGGCGGGGTGCAGATTGCCGTCCCCTATGTGGCCCCCAAGCGATGAAGTAATCCCGTACTTGCTGTCGAGCGCCCTCAGCGCCCTCACGGCCTCGGGCACCCTAGAGGGCGGCACCACTATGTCCTCTATTAGGAGCAGCAGGGGCCTGCCGGGCCTCCTGAACATGGATATCTGGGCGGGGAAGAGGTTCCTCCTGAGCCTGAAGAGCTCCTCAGCCTCCGAGGGGTCAGCCGTGACCCTCACCTCCCTCGCCCCATGGGACCTCATAAGCTCCTCGAGGAACTTGGCGTGCCTCTCCGCGCTCTCCGGCGTGCTCTCAAGGCTTACCAGGAACATGTCGCCCCTGGCCTCGAAGGGCAGGTCAAGGCCCTCTGAGGCAAGCCTCACTGTCGGGGCGTCCATGAACTCAGCTATGTAGGGCTGGACCCTCCTCGACTTGAGGTCCACGTAGGCCGAGGCGAGCCCCTCGAGGCCCTCAAAGAAGGCCAGGGCCGTGACCACCGTCTCGGGGAGGGGCGTTATCCTGAGGGTGGCCTCGGTGACCAGGGCGAGGGTGCCCTCGCTGCCCACTATGAGCCTCACTAGGTCGTAGCCCTGCCTGCACTTAACTGTCCTGCAGCCAAGCCTCAGCCTGGTCCCCTGGTCGTCAACTAGGACGACCTCAAGCCCGTTCACCCAGTCCCTCATGGTGCCGTACTTGGCCCCCCTCATACCCCCAGCCCCGTTGGCTATGGCGCCCCCTACGGTGGCCACCGACTGGCTCGCCGGGTCGACGGGGAACATGTAGCCGGCCTCGGCCAGCTGCACGTTCAGCTCCTCTATCCTCACCCCTGGCTCAACAACCGCCACGCTGTCAACGAGGCTGACCTCCTTGACCCTGTTCATCCGCTCAAAGCTGATAACTACGCCCTTCCTGGTAGGGACGGCGTTGCCGCTCAGGCTGCTCGCTGAGCCCTGGGGGTAGATAGGGAACTCCAGCCTGTAGGCAAGCGACGCCAGGGAGGAGACGTCCTCAGGCGACTCAGGGAAGACCACGGCCTCTACTGGCCCTGAGAGGCCCTCGGGCTCGGCTGAGTAGAGCCTTAGGACGTTTGGGTCGGCTGAGACCTTGTCCCTGCCCAGGGCCCCCATCAGCTCGCTTACTATGTCAGCCAAAATATCCCCCTTTGTACCTGCTGAGCGGGGGAGAAATTTTGGCGTATGGGCTTCACGGCTACGCGCCCTCCCAGGTCATGGGGGTCATAGACTCGACCCTCCTCAGGCCCTACTCGACGCTAGCCGAGGTCCGCTACCTCGTCGAGGAGGCGGCCGCCATGGGCTGCTACTCAGTCTGCGTCAACATGGCCCACGCAGCTTATGCGAGGCACCTGATAGACGAGGGCGGCCACAGGCTGAGGCTCTGCACGGTCATAGACTTCCCCTTTGGGGCGTCCACGACCGACGTCAGGGCCGAGGCGATAAGGAGGGCTGCTGACAAGGGGGTAGAGGAGGTCGACGTGGTTGCCCCCATAACTTACGTCAAGTCGGGCAGGCTTGAGGCCGTCGAGAGGGACCTCAGGAGGCTGGCCTCCGTCGCCCACGCCGAGGGGGTCTTAATAAAGGTGATAGTTGAGGACGCCTACACCACGAGGGCTGAGAAGGAGGCCCTCTACAAGGTCGTCATGTTGTCGGGGGCCGACTTCATAAAGACGAGCACGGGCTTCGAGGACCCCTCCTACGCCTCCTCCCTGGGCAACCAGGTAGGCGCCAGGGTCGAGAACGTGAGGCTCATGGCTGAGCTCTCCAAGGCCTACAACCCCAACATAGGCATAAAGCCGGCGGGCGGGATAAGGTCGGTGTCCCAGGTCATGGAGCTCCTCGAGGCCTCCGGGAGGCCCCTTGACCCGAGGCTCTTCAGGGTAGGCACCAGCTCTGCCAGGAGGATCTGGGAGGAGCTCCAGAGGACCTCTCAGAGTATATAGGCCTCCTCAGCTAGGACGGGCAGCCTGGCCTTGGGCCCCCTAATGAGGCCGGTCGAGGCCAGCCTTGAAGCGATCGAGGCCAGCCTTCCCCTCTCGCGGCCAGAGGACCTCCTCACCACGTCCCAGAGCACGTCGCTCAGCGGCCTGAGGTCCTTAGCGCTCAGCAGGCCAGCTGCAGCCAGGGCCTCCGCGACCTCCCAGGCGTCAGCGTAGATGCCAGGGGTCGGCCCGCGGGACCTCAGGAGCTCCAGGAGGCCCTCCTTTCGCTCAGCGAGCTCCTTCGGCTCAACTACGGCAGCCTTGAGGAGCAATGCAGCGGCCCTCCACGCCATTACCCTGGCGGGCGCAACCGATGACATAAGGAGGGAGAGGAGCCTTCCCAGCTTCCGCTTAAGCAAGTCAGCCGGGGCCTTCCCCTCCGTAGCCAGCTCAGCCGCCTCCAGCCAGGCCCTTGGAGCCAGCCCCTCGTCCTCTACGTCCAGCAGCTCCAGGTACATGCCTCATCATTAAGTATAATTAAGAGGCAGGCTTATAGGTATTAACTAGCATAATTAGGAAAATTAAAGTAATTATGAATAAAAGCCCTTAAGGCTCAAGCCTAAAGCCCCTCGTCATCATTGGCCCATAGGTGACTTAGACGCTCGAGACAGCCATAGGCGGCCTGAGGGTCCTTCTGTCAGCCCGCACTTGACCCCATGATCCTTCATAGACTGGTTAAACAGGTTCGTTATGACGTCCTTGAGGCCGCCCATCAGGGCGTCCTCAAAGCTTATGTTATGCATAACCTCCATGAGCATCCTCAGGCCCTCGCACTCCCTTCTGTCATAAGGCCTCGCAGATATCATAGCCCTGTACCTGGACATCGCCTCCTCGGCCTCGTTCCTCTTCCCGACCTTCAGGGCTGCCACAGCCAGGCTATGCCATGTGTAGGCATAGTTAGGGTCCCTTGAGGCCGACTCCCTGAACAGCCTGTAGGCCAACTCATAGTTGCCAAGCTTCATTGCACACCACCCGCCCCACAGCAGGCTCCTGGGGTCTTCATGCCTTAGGTGAAGGCCTAGGGCCCTTTCATAGGCCCTCCTGGCCTCTTCATAACGCCCAGCGTTCTCCAGGCATATCGCCAGTCCATGCCACGCGCCAGGATCCTCGTCATCGCATGAATTGATGTACGCCTCGTAAAGGACCTTGCCGACATCATACCTCATTAGGCAGATGGAGGCCTCGGCGACCTTGTAGAGGCTCCTGCACGCCGCGTCAGAGCTCGTCATGCCGAAGCCCACAGGGTACAGGCTTGACGCGTGACCTAACTTAAAGGTTAGCCGCAAGGGGCGCAGCGCGAGAAAGTACGCAGGTTAAGGCGCATTGGTACCCTCGGCTTGTTGAATACTACGCAGGCACTAGAGCCCAGAGGGCCAGCTGATATCGCTTGCGAACGACCTAAAAAGCCCTAGATATTAATTAAAATAATAATTAAAAATAATTTAAAAATGCGTGGGTTACTGGGCCCTGGCCGTAGCCGGCCTTGGGACCCTCACGCTCGCAGACAGGCTCTCAAGGCCCCTCATCCTTACGTCGTAGCCCCTCAGCCTCCACCAGACGGCCCCGGCCAGCCCGAGGCCCTGGAAGGCCATGCCGTAGACAACGAAGGCCCACTCGGGGAACGAGGCTGTCAGGTAGGTCGAGGCCGTGTAGGCGCTCATGGCTATGGCCCTGACGGACCCTATCAGGAAGGCCCTCCTCTGCGTTGGGAAGAGGAGGGGCTCATGTATCGTCCTAACCCACCAGGTGAAGGTTATGAAGAAGAGGTTGGCGAACGTGAGGCCGTAGAAGAGGGGCGCCGACTTGAGGCCCAGCAGGACGTAGGCCAGCACGGGGACGAAGCTGAGGAGGGCAAGGGAGAAGGAGAGTACTGTGAAGTCCCTTGAGTCGAGCCTGTTAACGAAGAGGGCGGCCACGGCCGCGGCCGAGGCGCCCAGGTTCGCGAAGAACATGACCAGGTAGAGGGCGCTTCCCGTGAAGTAGTAGTCAGCCAGCACGAAGGCCATGAGGCTCCAGGTCAGGTAGTTCGCGAGGGACCAGAGGGTCAGGACGGTGAACCTCCCCCCGAGGCCCACCCTTGGGCTCTCACTGACGACCTGCACCTGCTCCAGCTCCCTCCCGACCCTCTCGGCCTCGCCCTCGGCCTCCCTTGTCCTCCCGTGGGCCATGAGCCACCTGACGGACTCGGGCATGAGGAGCCTCAGGACTATGGCGGCGGCAAGGCCTACGATAGCCATGGCTGCGACGGCCAGGGCGTCAAGGACGTAGGAGTTCCTATACGAGTAGACCGCGTAAGCTAGGGCGGCGGCAGCGGCTGCCCCTATGTTCTCAAAGTTGGGCGAGAGTATGAGCACCTTCTCCCTGCGCTTCACAGGCGAGAGCTCGGCCAGGAGGGCCAGGCCTATGGGGTTCTCTCCCTCGACCCCGAACAGGGAGAGGCCATAGCCGAAGAGGAACGTGACCATCTGGGCCAGCCCCTTGGGGACCAGGAGCAGGTCGAGCACGATTATCAGGCTGCCGACCCCGTAGAGGCTCATGGTTATTAAGTAGGTCCTCTTCCTGCCCAAGATCCTGTCGGAGAGCCAGGAGAGCAGCAGGTCGCCTATGAGCGGCGTCGCCGCGACGACAACTATGTACGCCACGCTCTCGTACTCGGGGTAGAAGGCGTAGCCCAGGGTGTTTATGATGCCCCACAGGAAGAAGCCTATGGACGTCGAGGCGAATATCAGCCAGTGGGCCCTGCCCCACTTGGCCCTGTCAACCCTCGATACGAGGTCGGCCTGCGTGTCGCATCCCTTGAAGAACAGTTGTTCTCCAAGATATTTAAGGGCTTTAGAATGCTCACCGGTGGGACAACGAAGGACGCCCTCATAGGCTGGTATGCGCGTTGCCTTAAAGGCGTCGGCGAGTCCCTCAACGCGGTGACGGCCGTGCTTGAGATAGCCATAGGCGGATCGAGGTTCTTCGCCTGCGAGGCCTGCGGCATGGTGTACGCGTCGCGGGAGCTGGCGGAGGCCTGCGAGGAGTGGTGCACGTCACACGGCTCCTGCAACCTTGAGATAACCAGGCACGCTGTGGGCAAGGTCAGGAGGCCAGGCCTCAGGCTGAGGTCCTCCAGGCGGGCCTAGGCATTTAGCCCTGAGGCCCTCGGCCACGCGGGGGCGGCCAGGGTGCCTGACAGGTACGTTGATGTTAAGGGCACGAGGGTCCACTACGTGGAGGAGGGCTCTGGCCTACCCGTCGTGATGATGCCGGGGGCCTCCTTTAACGCGAGGACGTGGGTCGAGGTGGGCCTCGTCAAGGCTGTCGCAGAGGCTGGCTTCAGGGCCATATCTGTTGACCCGCCGGGCCAGGGGGAGACGCCGCAGGGCAGGTACCAGTTCGGCGGCAGGAGGGAGTTCCTCGAGGACTTCCTCCCCCTGGTAGGCTTCGAGAGGGGGGTCCTCCTGGGGGCCAGCCTTGGGGGCTACTCAGTGGCCACCTACGCCCTGGCCCACCCTGACAGGGTCCTGGGCCTCGTCCTGATAGGCGCCGTGGGCCTTGAGAGGCACGCGCCCCAGTTCAAGGCCCTCTCGGGCAAGCCCATACTCCTGGTCTGGGGCTCGGAGGACGACGTGTCCCCCATATCGAACGCGGAGGCCGTGCTCAGCAGGGTCGGCACGGCTGAGCTGGTGAGGTTCGGCAGGAGGCACGCCTGCTACCTAGACGACCCGAGGGGCTTCACGGAGCTTGTCGTGGGCTTCCTAAGGGACAGGGTCAGGCCTGCTGCAGGCCCATGAGCCTTGAGGCCTCTGAGGCGAGCCTGTGGGCCACCCTTATGGGCTCAGGGACCTTGGTGAAGTACTGGTAGGCCTCAACGACCTTAACCGCCTCGCTGAGCTCAACGCCCCAGGTAACGAGGTAGAGCTCCCCCCTCCTCGTCATGACCCTCCTGGCGCCCCTTATGGGCGCGAGGGCCCTGAGCCTGAGCTCGGCGTCGGCGAAGTGTTGCCTCAGGGGGGCCTCGAGCCTCTCGACGCTTGGCTCGTAGGAGTAGACAACTACGGCCGGCATGTCCGTGAGCCTGCTGAGGCCTGGGAGGGAGACGACGTTAAAGCCCCCTATCGTTATGGAGTCGAGGAGGACGGCGCCGGGAGGCCTCGCCATAAGTGATATCATGCCGGAGAGCACGGATGTCGCGTCAAGGCCGTCGACCCTTATGAGGCCCAGCGAGGCGTCAGAGGGCCAGAGCTCCCTGTAGGCGACGCAGGCCACCGTGGTGAGCCCTCCCCCCAGCTTCCTGACCTCGCCGTCGTCGCAGGCCACTACTGTGAAGGCCACCTGCTGGCCACCCTGGCTTAGGCTCGCCTTTAGTGAACCTGGGTGCCACAGAGAGATAAAGACAAAGGGCCAGAAGGGTTTTTGCAGAGGTCAGGACAGGGGTCACGACATTTTAAAGGGTCTCTTGCTTTCGCGAAATTTCAGCAACCAGTTGACCTGAAGGCCCCCAGCAACAGCCTTCAAAGAGATCCTTCGTGGACAACGAGAACAGCTGCTGGGCCAGGGCCTTCGTGAGAGGGGGCGAGAGGCGCGTCGAGCTGGTCATACCGCCAGGGCGCGTAGTCCTCGCTGTAGAGCAAGCTGTATACGTTTTGTGACTCTTTTTTGTCTATTTTGTTTGATAAAACAATACCTACACATGTTTTTAAGCCTCCGAACAGAAACTATGAGTGGGCGAGAGTGAGAATGACACAGACTAAGGAGATTAGGTACGATTGGTCCCACCAGGGGGAGCCTAGCTCAAGACGTACGCCCTGTGAGCCTCAGCCTTCCTTGGACCATTTCTTGTACATGGCCCTTTACGGACTGACTATAAAGTGACGGCCTTTTTAAACCTCTTCTCATCCTTGCCGCTAGACATGTCCATCTCTGACTGGAAGTCCGCCTGGGACCAGCCAAAGAGGAAGCCCTTGGGGAAGCTTACGGTCAAGGTCGTTCCCACCAGAGGGGAGGCTGACAGGAATTTAACCTAATACCAGCTTGAGCACGCCATGAAAGATGTAAATAAGGGCTGGTGCAGAAAGGCTTGAGGCCTGAAAAAGGCTTCACAGCAGCCGGGCCAACAGCGACGCCAGGGCAAAGACTATGTCATCAGCAAGCGAGGCCAACAGCGGCCCGGCCAGGCCTGTCAGGGAGAGGTCGCGCGTGGCAAGGGTCCAGGCAAGGGAGGCCGCGAGCGACGCGGCCTGAAGGGTGTAGAACAGCCGCCTTCGACGTCGTTTCAACTTACGGGCATCACCGCTTAACTAGCTATAGGTTTAGGGCTGCTTAAAAGTCTAGATGAAAGTATTACCTCGTCCTCAGGCCGCCATGGTCAAGATGGCAACTATTGCCATTATAGGTAACCCTGAGCCTTTTATGGCCCTAGTCAACATAGAGTTGTGCAGGCCTCTCAGAGGTCGCTCAGCAGGGATTGTGATCGTGGACCCTAGAGGCATTCAGGTGTAAACGCGACCTCGCGACATCGCCTATGGCCTCGTTTTAAGGCGACCCTTCAATGCCCTGGCCTAGTGCGCCAAGGCGATGGAGGCCGCGTACAGCGATGCGAAGGTTATAGTTACATAGAACCTGAACCTCACGGCCCTCCTGAGACCTAGGTTATAGACCTCGGCCACGTGAAGTATTGAGAGCAGCGCGAGGGGCAGGGAGGCCTCAACGAGGAGCCCCCAGGGCCACAG
>OFEH01000335.1_pt1 | contig 17448 bp, 11 predicted proteins | sample 1521031 | NCBI WGS metagenome assembly OFEH01 (sample SAMN05518350, study PRJEB24110) | hypersaline lake metagenome | isolation source: Grendel Spring, Yellowstone National Park, Wyoming, USA | place: USA:Grendel Spring, Yellowstone National Park, Wyoming, USA | collected 2011-11-16
GGTTCCGCTTCAGGGCGCACGCGGGCCAGCAAACGTTGGGGGCGTTAAGGGCCCAGTTGAGGCTGGCCTGCGAGATCCACAACGCCCTGCGGCGGGCGGATATAGATTTCCACCGCGAGAACGGGAGGGGACTGACCCTCACGGAGCTGAGGCAATTGGCGCTGGACCTGAGGAAGCGGAACGAGGATTACCGGCAACTCCACTCCCAGGTGGCTCAGGAGATCGCCGACCGGTTTTACAATGCCAGGCGGAGGTTCCTCGAGGGCGTGCTACGAGCGCGGATTCGTGAGAGCGGATCTGACGCCGGCGCTCGAAGACCCTGTCGCCCGGCCCGCGGCTGGAGGGTCGATCGCGACTACAACGCGCCCCTCAACATTCTGAGGAGGGCAGGGTGGGAGCCACCCGCGGCGCCTGTGGAGCTCCGCCCCCTGCCCGCGGCCGCGGGCAATGTGGGGCCGTGAAGCGGGAAGCCTCCCCTTCAGGGCGGGGTAGCTCACAAGGTTCCCGTCCCCCGGCGGGCCGGACCGGCGCCCCCGGGCCGCGCGCGGGCGCAGGTCCTGGCGCGCCAGCCCGAGCGCTCGTACTCGGCGAGGACCCTCCTGTAGGTCTCCATGGTGCGCCCCGCCAGCGCGTCCCAGGAGTAGCGCTCGCGCGCGATCCTGGCGCCCTCCGCCCCCATCCTGGACGCCTCCTCCGGGTGATCGACGAGCCAGGAAATCGCGGACGCGAGCGCCCCCGGGTCGCAGCAGGGGACCTTGAGGCCGCTCACCCCGTGCTCGACGACCTCCGAGAACCCGCCCACGTCCGAGACGACCACGGGCCTCCCCATGGACATGGCCTCGAGCGCGACTATGCCGAACGGCTCGTAGGTGCTCGGGAAGGCCGCCACGTCCGCGGCGGCGTAGAGCTCCGCCAGCTCCTCGTCGCTCACGAACCCCAGGAAGTAGAACTTCCGGGCCAGGCCGGCTTCCTCCACGCGCCTCTGCAGCACGGGCCTGAGGGGGCCGTCCCCGGCCAGCACGAACTTCAGGTCCCACCTGCGCCTCAGGAGCTCCAGGGCCGCGTCCACCAGCACGGAGACCCCCTTCTCGTGGACCATCCTCCCGACGAACAGGACCACGCGCTCGCCGTCGGCCGCGTACCTGCGCCTGATCGACGCGCGGTCCGCCCCCGGCTGCGCGAGGGGCGTGAACCCGTTCGGTATCACGTCCACCTTGTCCGCCGGGACCCCCAGGCAGCCCCCGAGCTCCCGCATCATGTAGCGGCTGCAGGCGATCACCCTCCAGCTCTCGTAGGCCAGCCACCACTCCATCTCTGCTATGTGCCTCTGCAGCTCGTCGCGGATCCCGCCCCTCCGGCCGCACTCGGTGGAGTGTATCGTGGATATCAGGGGCCTCCTGAGCGCGTGCTTGAGCGCTATGCCAGCGGACGCGGAGAGCCAGTCGTGGGCGTGCACGATGTCGAAGTCCCCGGCGTCCAGGGCCGCCTCGACCATGCGGAGGTTGAACTGGTGGACCCATGCCGGGAAGTCGGGCGACGGGTAGCCGGAGGCCCTGACCCTCACGACCTCCAGGTTCCCGCTCACCTCGGAGTCCGGGACCCCCGGGGACTCGAGGGTGATGACCACCACCTCCGCGCCCATGGCGGCGAGCGCCCTGGAGAGGCCGTAGACGTGCCTGGAGAGGCCGCCGACTATCCTGGGCGGGTACTCCCAGCTCAGGTGGAGGACCCTCACCTGCGCCCACCCGCCAGGTAGCCGGCCAGCACGGAGGCCATCTCCTCCGGGGACTCGGCCAGCAGGGTCCTGTCCAGGGGGACCCCGTGCTCGTACCTCACCCTCATGAGCGCCGGGCGGGAGCGCGCGACGACCAGGTCCGACCCGTGAACGGACCTCATCTCGAGGCCCCTGATCGCGGCGGACTGCAGGTCCGCGCCGGCCGGGGAGGAGTCGCCCACCGAGGAGATCAGCGGGACGCCCAGCCACCGCTTCACGACGGACCCCAGGGTGGACCCCGCCCACCCGTACCCCACGACCGCCGAGATCTCGCAGGGGTCCAGGGCGCCGTCCATGAGCCCGGAGATCGCGCGGGCGAAGTCCCCCATCGACGCCAGCACCGCCGAGACCATGCTGGTGTTGGCCTTCACCGTTATCGCCACCGGGTAGCGGATCCCCTGCAGGGGCCCGTCGGAGCCCCAGGCGTGGAGGTGCACCGCGGCCCCGGGGCCGAGCGGGGCCGCGTCCGCCGCCGGGTCCCCGTCGGGCCCGGCTGGCTCCCAGGATATCATTATCAGCCTCGGGGGCATGGCCTAGCTCGAGATCGAGATCGCCGATATCTCGCCCCGCAGCGTGAGGTAGAGCCTGTCGCCGGACCTCGACAGGTAACCCAGCCTCTCGCCCAGCTCCACGAGCCCGCGGACCTCGTGGAGCGCGGCGTCCGGCAAAAGCCTGGCCACCGACTCCAGGTCCACGGCGCTCCCCTCCCCCACCGCGCCCATCAGGTGCATGGCGCGGAGGAGGTCCCTGAGCCTCTCCTCGGCGCTCACGCGTACCCCTCCAATAGCGCTCCAGATAAGGATCGCACCAGTGGCTCCAGTACTGCGCCGGGTTCTTGACGGGCACCGGGTTGCCGGAGGCGCCCGAGGGGCTCGGGTTCCCGCCGAGCGGGGCGCTGAAGAGCTCCGACGAGTAGCCCAGGGCCCCCTCGGCCAGCATGTGGTCCAGGTTGTTCAGCAATATGCCGTCCACGTCCATCGAGAGGGACCTCATGTACTCCATCAGGTAGGGCGTGTCCCTGGGCCAGAGGACGTAGCCGTGGTACTCCGCGTCCCCCAGGTAGGGCACCCGCTCGACGTCCCTGGCGGCAATCCCGAACGGCGCCTCGCCGTCCCCCAGGACCACCATGCGCCTCCTCCAGATCAGGGGCTCCACCTGCGCCCACGCGCCCGACAGGTCCTCGATGGTGTGCAGGGTCCCCCTGAGGACGGCCATCGCCTCGACGGCGGGGGAGCCGGCCGTCCAGTCGGAGCGGCCGGTCGAGGGGTCGATGGTCAGCGGGGGGAGGCGGCCGGGCGCGCGGAAGCGCTCCCCGTAGCCGCCCGAGAGCTCCTCCAGGAGCCCCGCGGCGCCGGCCGGCACAGCCTCGCCGGCCGCCCTGAGCGCGGACGCGAGCGCGCCGTAGGACTCGATGTAAAGGGCGTTCACCTCCACGAGCGCGTAGAGGCCGGAGGGGTCCGAGGACCCCATCCAGTCGCGGGGGAGGCGGGAGGGCCACCGCCCGCCGCCCTCCCGCAGGACGACGTCGATCCAGGAGGAGCTGGCCGGGCAGAGCACGAGCCCGTCCCCGAGCACGCACCCGGAGAAGCCGCGCCTCAGGGCGGAGGCCGCCGCCTCCGCCGCCCTGGAGGCCGCCGCGAGGAGCCCCGAGGACCCGGTAGCCAGGGCCGCCGAGACCGCGACGTTGAGGAGCTGGGGGAAGGCGTCGCTCGCGTACTCGCGGGACCCTGGGAGCACCCTGAGGCCGCCCCCCTCCATCGCGGACCTCAGGAGCTCCAGGATCACCGCGGAGAGCCAGTCCCCGCACCCCAGCGCGAGGTAGGTCTTCAGGTTCCACCTGAGGCCCTCCACGATGTCCCTGGACCAAGGGCGCCTGAACCACATCGCCCCGGCCTCCGGGTAGTACGCGGCCCCCCCGGGGATCCCGAAGGACGCCAGCCTGCTGATCCTGAGGGCGATGGCCTCGGCCACCCCAGGGGGGGCGTCCAGCGACCCCGCCAGGTCCCTCAGGCGCCCCTCGATCCCCGGGCCGCAGCGCGCCGCGCGGGCGCGGGTGAGCGCGGGGGGCAGGGGGACCTCGACGTCCAGGCGGCCGTCGGACGACTCCAGCGCCAGGGGCGCGTAGACGGCGCGGGAGCTCGGCGCGAAGCGGACCGAGCCGCCCTCCAGCCGCCTGAAGCCGTCGCCGAGCTTGTAGACCCAGTCCGTCCAGATGCCCAGGGGGGCGGAGCCCCCGGACCAGCGGAGGCGGAGCGGGAAGGGGGCCGAGCCCGAGGTTATGGAGGCGGAGGCGCGGGGGCCCGAGGCGTCGACCTCGACCCCCCGGTAGTCGGGCGCCGATGGGGACTCCGCGTCCCTCAGGTCCAGGAGGGGGACGAAGAGGGTGGGGCGGGACGCGCGGACGCTCAGCCTCCCGACGCCCCCGCCCTGCCTGAGCGCGAACTCCACGCTGTAGGTTCCGCCCCCCCGGTCCGAGTACAGGTACTGCGCGCGCGCCCTCCAGACCCTGACGGACCTGGGGTATATGGGCCCGCCCTCCAGCGGCGCGTAGTGCAGGCCGTCCAGCGCCCTGTAGATCCTCCCGTCGAGGGGGCCGACGAGCAGGCCCTGCCAGTGATAGTCCCTGTTGGGGCCGTGCAGGATCCCCCTCGGGGTCGCGAACTGGACGTCGAAGACGGAGGCGGAGAACTCCAGGAGCCCGTCCTTCAGCAGGACCTGGAGGTTCCTGGCGAACCCCCAGTCCGGGTCCTCGCGGACGCCGGACTCGATGTACAGGTCGCCGCCCCGGGTGGCGCGCACTCTGGGATGGGAGGCAGGCTCGCCGGCGGACCCCACGGCGCCATTCGGGGAGGCGACCTACTTAACGGTGTCTGGCCAGGAGGGAGGCCGCCTCCCCCGCGGGGTCCCCCGACCCGGATGCGGAGTCCAGCTCCTCTGCCAGCTCGTCCCACAGGAGGACGTGCCTGACCCACGACTGGACGTCCCCCCTGGACAGGTGCTCCGCGATCGAGGAGGGGCACTCCAGCGCGCAGCGCCTCAGGTCCTCCAGCCCCCTCAGGGCGACGTCGCCGCGCGGCGTCCTGGCTATGAAGGACATGGAGCGGGGGGTCCTGAGGCGCCAGGCGTGGGCCCCGACGTCGCGCGCGTAGGCGCGCAGGACGTCCGCGTAGAGGGACATCAGGGAGTGCAGGTAGCTCGTGTAGGCCGCCAGCGGGTCCTTGTAGGGGCTGAAGTAATCGTGAACCTCCCCGGAGGGGCCGCGCTTCCCGGACATGTAGTAGAAGTTATCGCTCACGCCCAGGTACCTCCAGTGCGTGAGCAGCTCCCCCCCGACGGCGCGCGCGTAGGCCCCGACCTCCTCGTAGAGCGCCAGCGCCATCCTCTGCTCGCGCGACCCGGCCCACGCGCTCGCGTCCTTCTCGACGTCCGCCCAGCTCAGGGTATCCCAGGGCGGCACGGAGACCTCGCCGGCGGGCGAGAGCCTGGAGGGCACCTCGGAGATCCCGACCGCCTCCACGCCGGCCGCCTCCAGCTCGCGGGGCAGGGCGGACAGGAACTCCAGTATCCCCGTCTCCCTCCAGTGGTGCTCCCCGAACGTCTCGATGTCCATAGCTATGAAAACGATGTCCCCGGGGCTGGCGGCTATCCACGACGCGTACTTGTCGGCCGTCAGCGGGTACTGGTCCCAGGACCTGTCGGAGAACCTGAAGGCGACGTCGTCGCTCAGCCTGTAGTTCCTCATGAGGACCGCGGGCCCCGCGGGCGACCTGTAGAGGTAGTTGGGGCTCCTCCAGCCGAGCACCCTCTCGGCGCCCTCCGTGAGGACGAGATCGAAGCCCGCGCGGGCCAGGGAGGCCGCTATCTCATCGTTGTACAGCATCTCCGTAGCCTCCGCGGCCGCCGGCCTCCCGCCGAGCGCCGCCCCGACGCGCCCGGCATGGAGGCGGACCTGCTCCTCCATCTCGTCCAGGTCCCCCAGGAGCGGGGAGACCCCGTGGTAGTACGGCTGGGCCACCAGCTCCGCCCCCGCCCCGACCGCGGAGCGCGCGGCCCCCACCAGCTCGGGCCCCAGGGACTCCGCCTGCTCCAGCCAGATCCCGCTCACGCTGAGGGAGAACCTGAAGCCGTCGCGGGCGGCCTCCTCGAGTATGCGGAGGGCCGGCAGGTAGCACTTGGAGGCGACGCGGCGGAGGACCTCCCCGTCCAGGGCCGCGTCGTAGGAGGCGCGCGGGCCGCCGCGCATCCTCTCGAGGAGGGACCTGGGGCTCAGGGGCCTGATCCTCCTCGGCTGGTGGACCTCGAACATGAAGGCGGCGAGGCGCGCCACGCCGCCGGTGGGCGTGCCACGCTTAAATCTGTGGTGATCCGCGGCGCCGCGTGGGCCGGGCCGTCGTGAGCGTGACCCCGGACCTGGCGCTGGATCGCGGGAACACGTACGCGGGCGGGCTGGGCGTGCTGGAGGGCGACAAGTTCTACGCGGCGGCGCGGCTGGGGATGGACTACAGGGTGCTCACCCTGTACTACGCGAACGGGTACGTGCGCTACGAGTTCGACGCTGACCTGAGGCCCGTGCCGCTGCCCGAGCCCCAGCCCGAGGAGTTCGCGTCGTCCCTCAGGGTCGCGGACGAGTTCAGGGTCAGGCTGAGGGGGGAGGAGGTCTCCGTCCAGGCGCTCGAGGCCGCCGAGGGGTCCGCGCGCGCCGTCTTCCTGAGGCCGGTCGCGCCCGACTGGGCGGCCAGGCTGGCGGACAGGGTCTACCTGGAGGGGAGCGAGGAGGAGCGCTTCCTGAAGTACCTGCTGCTGGCGAGGGCCAGCGAGGCGTACATCCGGAGGGACGTGGGGACGGGGGAGGTGGCGCACGTGGACCTGCAGGAGGCCTACGCCGCGCTCCTCCCCCTCGCGCTCAGGCTTCCCGGCAAGTACAGGCTCGTGATACACACGCCGGGGCCCTGGGGGCACCCCGCGTTCCCCGCCCGCCTGCTGGCATCCGAGTGCGGCTACCGCCTAGTCTGCGAGAGCGTGCCGCTCACCGAGCTGGGGCTGGCGGCCGCCGAGAGGGCGTTCGCGGTCTCCAGGAAGCACGCGGAGATCCTGTCCAGGGTGTTCCCGCACCACGCGTGGAAGCTGGGGAGCGTGACGAACGGCGTGGACGCCGAGAGGTGGACCCACCCCGAGCTGCGGCGGCTGCGCGGGAGGGAGCCGGGGCTGGACGCGTTCATCGAGGCCAGGGCGAGGGCGAGGAGGTCCCTGGAGTCGCTCCTGAGGGGGCTCAAGGAGGTGGAGCTGGACGGCAGGATGCTGGTGGCCTGGGCGAGGAGGATGGCGCCCTACAAGAGGCCCGAGTTCGCCGCCCGCCTCGCGGTGGAGCTCGGGGACCTCCCCATGGTGTTCGTGCTGGGGGGGAGGGCCCACCCCGCGGACGGCGAGGGGCTGGAGTGGATGAGGGTCTTCATGAGGCTCCACAGGGAGAGGCCGAACGTCGTCTACCTGCCCAACTACGGGCTGCGCGAGGCCAGGGCCGTGCTCTCCGGGGCGGACGTCCTGCTCTTCACCCCCTTCTCCGGCTGGGAGGCGTGCGGGACCAGCTACATGAAGGCGGGGATGAACGGCGTGCCCACGATATCCTCGAGGGACGGGGGGGCGCTCGAGATGATCGAGGACGGGGTCAACGGGTGGATGTTCGGGGAGGACCTGAGGGACCTCGTGGAGTACTGGGGGGAGGAGGGCCGCAGGAGGAGCGAGCTGGAGTACGCCCAGCTGAGGGACCTCCTGCTGAGGGTCCACGCGATGTTCAGGGAGGACCCGGAGTCGCTCCACGCGGTGGGGCTGCGGGCCTTCGAGGGCTTCCGGGCGGTCGCCAGCGTCGAGAGGGCCCTGCGCGAGTACTACGCGGACGTGCTGGGGCAGCGGGATCGATCGGCGGCCTACTGGGAGCTCGACAGGATCGCGCGGAGCTCCTCGGCTACGCGGCGCCTGTCCTCCTCGGAGAGCCCCAGCTCCTCGGCTACGCGGCGCCACTCCCTCATGTTGTATATGCAGCCTGGATCGGGCCCCATGACGTCGCCCGTGTAGCCGTAGGCCCTGGCCCTGCACCCCCCGCAGACGTACTTGTAGGGGCAGCTGCCGCAGAAGCCCTTGAGCTGGCCCCTGTCCCTGAGCTGCCTGAGGAGCGGGGCCTTCGTCCAGATGTCCCAGAAGGGGGTCTCGCGCAGGTTCCCGACGGTTATAGGGAGGAAGACGCACGGTATCAGGTCGCCGTTCGGCTGTATCCCGGCGTATATCCTCCCGGCGCCGCACCCTCCCACGAAGTCGGCGAGGGACTCCAGGCCGGGATCGCCCCCCACGTAGAAGTGGGTCGGCGCCACGTCCTTCCCCCCGCTCATCTGGAGGGACACGCGGCCGTAGTAGGGGGCGGTGGAGACCACCAGGAGCTTCCTCCTCCTGTACTCCTCGAACATCTTCCTCATCGCCCTCTCCCTCTCCGCGGGGTCCAGGTCCATTTCCACTATGTCCTTCCCGCGCCCGACCGGCACGAAGTTGAAGAAGATCACCCTCTGGACCCCTATCTCCTCGGCGAGGTCGAGGAGGTCGTCCATCTCGTCCACGTTCATCCTCGTGAGGGTGGTCGCCATCGCCGTGCTCAGGCCGAGCTCGACGGCGTTCCTGAGCCCCCTCACCGAGAGGTTCCAGGCCCCCCTCATGCCCCTGAACCAGTCGTGCTTGTCCGGGTCGGCCGAGTCTATGCTGACCTCCACGTACCTGACGCCCAGGGCCTTCACCCTCTCGGCGAAGCTCCTGTTGGAGAGCGCGATCCCGTTCGTCGCGACGGCTACGTACATGCCCCTCCTGGCGGCCTCCCCGGCCACCCTCATGAAGTGAGGGTGTATGAGGGGCTCGCCCCCGCTGAACGCGATCGCGGCGAGGCCGGCCCGGTCGAGCTGCGCCACGACGTTCAGCTTCTCCTCCAGGGTCAGCTCGTCCGGGAGGGGGCGATCCGCCCTCTGGTAGCAGTGCTTGCACCTCAGGTTGCACATGTTTGTGAAGTTCCAGACGACGAGGAAGGGGGCCGGCATCTCCTGCGGGACCGTTATCCCGTAGTCCGCTATCCCCCTGAGCACGAGCTCTATCCCCCTCCTGACCGGGGGATCGCGCAGCATGGCCTTGACGCCCTCCTCGTCGGCGCGCGTCACCGCCAACCCGACCCTCAGTATGAGGTCGAGCAGGAAGCTCTGGACGCTGCACGTGAGCGACATCGGCCCCGCGTCCGCCCCCGCGTAGGCGGCGAGCGCCTTGTCGAGGGAGGAGCGGCCGTCGGGCTCGAGCCTCGTCATCGACTTGAGCACGAGCCTGGAGAGCGGGCTGCCGAGGGTCAGCTGGAGCGCCGCGAAGAAGCGCGATAGCCCGCCGCCCCCGCCCGACGCGCCGTCGCTCACTGGCTCCCCACCTCCCTCCGCGCGCGCCAGGTGGACCTGACGCCCTCGAACCCGGACCTCACCTCCTCGATGAGCGCCCTCTCGTACTCCTCGAGGCCGCCGTAGATGCGCGGCGCCACCGAGCTCCTCATGCTCGAGATGGCCGACCCTATGGCGCGCGCCATCATGTCGATCATAGTCCTCAGCCTGTTCTTCCTGAGCTGGGAGAGCAGGTAGCTCGGCCTCATGTAGAACTTCCTGTAGGCCCAGCCCAGGAGCTTGGTCATCTGGTCGCGAGCTATGTACATCCCCCTCATGACCGGGTAGACGGTGGTGTAGTAATCCCAGTCCCAGACCTCTATCAGGCCGTCCCTGACCGCCTCCTCGTAGAGCGGGGTCCCGGGGTAGGGGGTGGCGACGGTGAACTGCGCGTAGTCCAGGTTCAGCCTCTCCGCGAACTTCACGGTGTTCCTCACGTCCTCGACCCTCTGCCACGGGAACCCCAGGACGAAGCTGCCGGCGACCTCCATCCCGGCCTCCTTCGTGGCGCGGACGGCGTCCTGGACCTGCCCCGTCGTTATCTTCTTCCTTATCCTGAGGAGGTCCTCGTCGTTGTAGGACTCCACCCCGTAGTAGATTATGTTGCACCCCTTGGCCCTCATACGCTCCAGCAGGTCCCTGTTCACGCTGCTCACCCTGGTCCCGCAGGTCCAGGATATGTCCAGCTTCCTCCTATCCAGCTCGTCCAGGAATTCGTAGACCCACTTGTGCGATAGGGTGAGCTCGTCGTCCGCGAACACGACTATGTTGGTCCCGTACTTCTGGGTGGCCCTCTCTATCTCGTCCGCCACGAGCCTCGCGCTCCTTATCCTGTACCTGCGGCCCCAGTAGTAGCTCGTGGAGCAGTATATGCAGCCGTAGGGGCATCCCCTGCTGGCTATCACGTGAATTATCCTGACGGGCTTGTCGAAGACGGTGTACTCGTCCATGGGGAGGAGGTGGCGGGCGGGCTCCGGGAGCTCGTCCAGGTTCTCTATGGGCCTCCTGGGCCTCGTCAGCCTGGGGCCGGGGAGGGCGAGCCCGTCGACGGACTCCGCGTCCCTGGCCCCGGATATGGCCTCCACGAGCTCGGCCATGGTGCGCTCCCCCTCGCCTATCGCGACGTAGTCCACGCACCCCGTGGAGAGGGCCTCCTGAAACATGAAGGAGACGTGCTGGCCCCCCATGACGATCGGGAGGTCCGGGGCCCTGCTCTTTATCGCGCACGCGAGCCTGTAGCCGCCCTTGGCGGTCGGCGTCACGGCGCTTATTCCCACGACGTCGGGCCTCCACGAGAGCACCTCCCTCGCGGCCTCGTCGACGCCCATGCCCTGGGTCGGGGCGTCCAGTATCATGACCTGGTGGCCGGCCCCCTCCAGGACGGCGCCGATGTAGGCGAGGCCGAGGGGCGGGGAGCGCACGCCTATGCTCTGGTAGATCTCGAGCGGCCTGAGGCCCGGGGAGGAGACTAGGGCCACCCTCATTATGGAGGGAGCTGTGTGCGCGGTTCCCGTTTAAGCGTTTCCCAAGAAGGCGAAGGTGATGGGTGGCAAAGTTTGCGCGGGAGGGGCCCGCAACGCACATTTAGCGCGGGCCCGGAGGGCGCGCGATGTCGGCCAGGAGGGAGTTCGTCGAGGGCGTCGTCGACCTGATGAGGGTGGCGGCGACGCGCCTCCCGGTGGACGCGCACGAGGCGCTCAGGAGGGCGGCGGAGAGGGAGGGGAACGAGCTCGCCAGGAAGCAGCTGGAGGCGATCCTGAGGAACGCGGAGCTGGCCGGCGGGCTGGCGCGGCCCATCTGCCAGGACACCGGCATGGTCTACTTCTTCGCCAGGGCGGGGCGCGACTTCCCCCTCCTGCTCGAGCTGGAGGACGCCCTGAGGGAGGCCACCAGGGAGGCCACGAGGAGGATACCGCTCAGGCCGAACGCCGTGGACCCGATAAGGGACAGGAACAGCGGGGACAACACGGGATCCCACATGCCGTGGGTGGACCTGGAGCTCACGGAGGGGGACGGGCTCCTCCTCACCGTCCTCTTCAAGGGGGGCGGCAGCGAGTACCCCTCGGTCTCCAGGGTCATCCCCCCCATCCAGGGGCTGAACGGCGTCAAGAGGTTCGTGGTGGAGTCCATGTTCAACGCGGGGGCCATGCCCTGCCCGCCGGTCGTGATCGGCGTCGGGATAGCGGGCGGGGTCGACGTCGCGTCCAAGCTGGCGAAGAGGTCCCTGCTGAGGCCGATAGGGGAGAGGCACCCGGAGCCCGAGGTCGCCAGGCTCGAGGAGGAGATCCTGGGGCTGGTCAACAGGCTCGAGATAGGCCCCCACGGCTTCGGGGGCCCCACGACCGCGCTGGACGTCAAGGTCGAGTACGGGCACAGGCACCCGGCGTCGCTCGCGGTCGCGTTCACGACGAACTGCTGGGCGGTCAGGAGGGGGACCGCCGAGTTTAAGGCGGACGGATCCCACAGGATAATCTCGAGGCACATGGGGGTGCGACGATGGCCGAGCGCCGCATCAGGCTGCCGATCTCGGAGCAGGAGGCCAGGTCTCTGGCCGTCGGCGACGTGCTGTACGTGACAGGGAAGGTGGTGACCGCCCGCGACGAGGCCCACAGGAAGGCGCTGGAGCTCCTGAGGGAGGGGAGGCCGCTGCCCGTGGACCTCAGGGGGCTCGCCCTCTACCACTGCGGCCCGGTGGTGGAGAGGGAGGACGGCGGGTGGAGGGTCGTGGCCGCCGGCCCCACGACGAGCGCCAGGATGGAGAGCGTGGAGCCCGAGTTCATGGAGAGGACGGGGGTCAGGCTGATAATCGGGAAGGGGGGCCTCGGGAAGGGCACCGCCGAGGCGGCCCGGAGGCTCGGCGCGGCCTACGCGGTGTTCACGGGCGGCGCCGGGGTCCTCGCCGCGAACTCGATAAAGAGGGTGCTGGGCGTCCACTGGCTCGAGGAGCTGGGGATGGCGGAGGCCATGTGGGAGCTGGAGGTCGAGGACTTCGGCCCGCTCATAGTCACGATAGACAGCAGCGGTAGGAACCTGTACGCGGAGATGGAGGAGAGGAGGAGGAAGGTCCTGGAGCAGATCTACAGGGAGCTCGGCTTCCGATCGCCGCCGGGGGCGCGGCCTCCTCGCCACCACGCACATGGCGCCGGGCAGGTAGCCCAGGACCTCGAACCCGACCGAGCGGAGCCTGGACGCCGTCGCCCCGGGGAGGTCGCGCCCCCTCGCGCGGCCCGGCTCGCCCGTGTAGTGGACCAGGATCCCGCCCGGCCTCAGGACCCTCAGGATCTCGGAGTACATGTCCTCGGAGTACATGCGGGGGCTCAGGGCGAAGCGGGGCGGATCGTGTATCACGTGGGTGAAGGCCTCACCCGGCATCGCGCGGACCGCCTCCAGCGCGTCCCCCAGGAGGAGCTCGGCGCGCCCGGACGCGAGGCCCCTGGACCAGGGGTTCACCGAGGCGATCCCCAGCACGTTCGGGTCCGCCTCCACGGTCACCACGCGGGCGGCCCCCGCGCGGAGCGCGTGCGCGGCAGTGTAGCCGAGCCCGGTGGCGATGTCCAGGACCACAGACCCCGGGCCCACGCGCGCGGCCCTCACCTTGGAGGCGGCGTCCGCCCAGGGGGTCGTGCCGGAGATCCTGTGCATGTGTATCCCGTCGATCTCGAGCGTTGGCGCCGTGCCCTCCACGTTCCTCAGCTTGTAGAAGGAGCCCGAGAAGAACTGGACCTTCGCCAGGCCTCCCCCGGGGGCCGGGGCCAGCACGTCCCTCTCCGAGGCGTCGAGAGACGCCCCCCTCAGCTCCTCGAGCTCCACCTCCAGGCCGCGGAGGGATGCGCGGCCGCCGGCCAGGCGCACGGGCTCGGAGCTCAGGCCGAGGTCCAGGCTGACCTCGATAGAGTGCGAGCCTGAGCGCGCAGCCTCGAGGATCCTGAGGATCGACGACCTGGTCAGGAGGGGGACGGGGCGGGGCTCGAAGGCCACGCGGCGGGCGGGGGCCATGGTCCCAGCCGGCTCAGGGGAGCCCGGCAGCCCTCAGGGCGCGGGCGACGGCCGCGGCCGGCAGCACGGAGAGCGCGGACTGCGCGACGTTGAAGGCGGCGGTCATCAGGAGGACGAGCCCGAGCGGCGAGAGCCCCAGGCCCAGGTACCTGCGGATGACGTCCGCGGTGGCCCCGATGAGCCCGGGGAAGAGCGCCGAGAGGACCCAGTAGTTCAGCGCCGTCATGGCGGCGACCCTGATGAGCGTCGAGAGCGCGAACGCCCCGGCGAGCGCCGCCCCGGACGGCGGGCCGCGCCTCGAGAATGGGTAGAGGCCCGCGAGCATGGAGAGGAGGGCGGCCAGCCTGAGGGCGGGCCCTATGGGGACGAACTGGCCCATCGCGTTCAGCACCCCGAAGTAGACGAGGGACGCCACGAGCGAGGGCAGGGGGGAGCCCGCCAGCATGAGCGCGGCCACCGGTATCTCCCCCAGGTCGAATATGAGGTAGGGGACGAGCGGGAAGGGTATCTGGACCATCCCCAGGGCCGATGCCAGGGCCCCCACCGCGGCTCCCTGGGCGATGGCGATCCTGTCCCTCGGGCGCACGGGGGCCGGCGGCCCACCCCTTATTTAAGTTTAATTGTAGCTACAAAAAATTTTGTAGTAAATGTGATATTGCGAGGGGACCCAGGGCGGGCGTGCCGGCGCGCAGGGGGGTCGGCCGCGGGTACCTGCAGACGCTGGTGGAGCTGCTGCTCATGGGCGCGAAGGACGGGCCGGTGCCCATCACGACCTCGGAGCTCGCGAGGCGCATAGGGAGGAGCCAGCAGGCCGCGAGCAGGCAGCTGGAGCTGCTGGAGGGGGCGGGGCTCGTGGAGCGCTACCGGAGGGGGAGGTCGACGGAGGTGAAGCTCACCCCCCAGGGGGTCAACGAGCTCGTCGGGCTCTACCTGGTCCTCAGGTCCGTGCTGGAGGAGCCGCCCGAGTCCTACCTGTTCACCGGAACGGTGTTCAGCGGGATAGGGGAGGGCAGGTACTACATGTCGCTCGAGGGCTACAGGTCCCAGTTCGCCAGGAAGCTGGGGTTCGAGCCCTACCCCGGGACCCTGAACGTCAGGCTGGATTCGCCGTCCCAGCGCATGCAGTTCAGGGAGCTGATCGCCAGGGGAGGGATACGCGTGAGCGGGTTCTCGGACGGCGTCCGCACCTACGGCGCGGTGACGTGCTACAGGGCGCTGATCGAGGACGTGGCCGGGGCGGTGGTCGTGGCCGAGAGGACCCACTACGACTACACGGTCATGGAGCTCATAGCCCCGGTGAGCCTGAGGGAGGCCCTGGGGCTCAGGGACGGCGACAGGGTCTCCGTGAGGGTGTTCTCGGAGGGCCAGCAGAGGGCGGAGGAATCGCGCCGACACCCAAATTAGGGCGGGGCGCCACCTCCGGGGGCGTTGGCCGTCATCCTGATGTTCGACGCGGGCGGCTGCTCGGCCCCCAGGCTCTACGAGCTCCTGGTGGCCCTCGGGAACGAGGTGCGCGTGGTCGACCAGTCTTTCAGCGCCGAGGACGCGCTGCGCGCCCTCGGGGACGCGGACGCCCTCGCCCTGGGCGGGAGGAGGCGCGCCAGCTCCGCCTCCGACAGGATCGCCACGGCGCTCCTGAGGGCCGCCCGCTCCGCGGGGATGCCGGCCCTGGGCGTCTGCTACGGAGCCCAGCTGATCAACAACTCGCTGGGCGGGACGCTGGAGCTCATGGGGGCGAGGCTCCGCGGGCTGAACCCGGTCAGGGTGGACCGCTCGGACCCCGCCTTCTCCGGCCTCCCCTCGGATGTGGCGAGGTTCTACGAGGCGAGGGCCAGGAGGATCCGGAGGCTGGCGCCGGGCCTGAGGGAGCTGGCGCGGAGCGAGGCGGGGGGGATAGAGGCGTTCTCCGGGGACGGGCTCTACGGCTTCATGTTCCACCCAGAGCTGAGCGGGGGGGCGGGCGTCATAGTCATGCGCGGGGCCCTGGGGGCGCTGATGGGGGGGCGGGCTCCGGCCCGCCGAGGGCGCGGCGGGCCGCCTCCTCCAGCACGGAGGCGACGCGCTCCCTGCCCACGTCCAGGGCGTAGGAGGAGAACCTGGGCCCGCTGTCCGCCCCTATGAGGGCGCGGTAGAGGGCCCTGAAGAGGGACGCCGGCTCCATGCCGCGCCTGCGGGCGGCCTCGAACGCGGCGTTCTGTATGGCCGCGGGATCTTCCGTAGACCTGAGCACGGAGGCCAGCTCGAGCATGGCCTCGGCCTCCTCCCTGGTGGGGACGTACTCCGGGGCCCTCCCCTCGACCTCGAGGGCCCACCTCCTGGCCTTCTCTATCCTCTCGATGAGCCCCGGCGTGGCCTCCCTGACCATGCGGTACCTCCTCAGGCGCTCGAGGACGAACTCGACCGCCCCCTCCTCGGGGGCCGCGCGGCCCAGCTCCGCGAGGAGCCTGTACGGCACGTGGACGTCGGGCGCGGGCGGGGGCCTGAGGAAGTTGACGTACTCGTACAGGCCCCTGAGCCTGGCGGCGTCCTGCCCCCCTCCCCCTCCGAAGTAGAGGTCCTCTAGCCTGTCGTACTCGTCGACGTACTTGGGTATGTCCTCCAGGGACACGTACCTCGTGCCCACTATCCTCTTGAACATCAGGAGGACCAGGCTGCGCTTCGTGCCGTACCTCAGCCAGGCCTGGGGCGTGACGACGTTCCCGGTGGACTTCGATATCTTCCTCCCGCTCCTGTCAAGGAAGAGCTCGTACCTGACGTGGTAGGGGTGGGGGAAGCCGAGGACCTCGTCGGAGACCCTGTCGTTAACCCTTATCGAGTCCTCCAGGTCCTTGCCGTACGCCTCGAACCTCACGTCCAGCGCCGCCCACCTGGCGGCGAGCTCGACCTTCCAGCTGAGCTTCCCCTCCCCGCTCGACAGCTTCACCTCGCCCCTGTGGCCGCACCCGGGCACCCACCTGCCCCCTATGCGCGCCCCCACGCACTCGTACGTCACCGTGTCGGTGCTGGGATCGTAGCCCGTGGCGACGGTCGTGTATATCCTGCCGCACCGCTCGCAGACGGCGAAGAACGGCAGGCTCCTGGTGAACTTATCCTGGCCCGTGGTCTCGCGTATTATCTCGCCGACCTCCCCCGCGCGGGAGAGGATCGCCCTGGCCTGGGGCAGCAGCGCCCCGGACCTGTACATGCGCGCGCCCGACTCGTGGACGTACTCGACGCCCAGCTCGTCCAGGGCCTCCGTCAGGAGGGAGCTCATGTGATCGCCGTAGCTCCCGTGGCAGCCGAAGGGATCGGGTATCCTCGAGACGGGCTCCCCTATGTGCCCGGAGAGCCAGTCCGGCAGGCCCGCCGGGACCCTCCTCAGCCCGTCCATGTCGTCGGAGAACGCTATGAGCTCGGACCTGTGGCCCGAGTCCCTGAGGGCCAGCGCGACCCCGTAGGCCCGCACCGCGTCGGAGAGGCTCCCTATGTGCGGTATCCCCGAGGCGCCGAGCCCGCTCTCGACCCTCATGAGGGAAGTGTCCCTCCCCAGGGACTCGTCCCTCTCCACGATCCTGCGGGCGACCATGTCCATCCACGTGCCCCTGCCCACTATGCCCCTGGACCCCACGGGCGCGCGGGAGGGCGACCGATATAAAAAGGCGACAGCGCGGCCTACCTGTAGTAGGGGACGGGCTGCCTCTCGATTGTCTTGCCCTCCCTCGAGCTCCTCACGCGCTTTATGGCCTCCTCCAGGTGCCTGAGCTCCAGCGCGGCCTCCTCGGCGTGGTCCCTCGCGTCCCTCGGGTTGGGGTACTTGTCCAGGAACTCCTGGAGGACTATCGAGACCGCCGTGTTCACGACGGACGCCAGGTCCGCGCCGCTGAACCCGTCCGTGAGCTCCGCGATCTTCTCCACGTCGACGTCCTGGGCCACCGGCTTCCCCCTGAGGTGGATCCTCAGTATCTCCGCCCTGGCCTTGGCGTCGGGCAGCGGCACGTAGATGAGCTTGTCGAACCTCCCGGCCCTGAGGAGAGCCGGGTCTACTATGTCTATCCTGTTCGTGGCCGCCAGCACGACCACCCCGGAGAGGGGCGCGAGGCCGTCCAGCTCCGTGAGCAGCTGGCTCACCACCCTCTCAGTCACCATCGAGTCGGCGGATAGCCCCCTGACCGGCGCCAGCGCGTCTATCTCGTCGAAGAACACCACGCAGGGGGCGGCCTGCCTGGCCCTGCGGAAGACCTCCCTGAC
>OFEH01000336.1_pt1 | contig 17430 bp, 15 predicted proteins | sample 1521031 | NCBI WGS metagenome assembly OFEH01 (sample SAMN05518350, study PRJEB24110) | hypersaline lake metagenome | isolation source: Grendel Spring, Yellowstone National Park, Wyoming, USA | place: USA:Grendel Spring, Yellowstone National Park, Wyoming, USA | collected 2011-11-16
GGGCGAACAGCGCAATCAGCAGGGCGGCCCAGGGCCTGAAGGGCACAGGTTTACCCTACAGCCTTATGAGTGGACGCTGAGGGCGTAATTGCTTTAGTCCAGCTGAGGTGCTTAGGGGGACGAAGGGGGAAGGCCGCTTAGTCTTACCCGTGGCGTAACTTCTCCTTACTTTTAATTACTTCTAGTTCCGCCGCGGGCGCCCCTCTTAAGGGGTCATACACGGTCACCCTTAAGTCATTGCCTCAATGCCTTCCTCTCATGATGCCCGTGGGCCCACGGCGCGGCCTCAGCGCGGGGCAACCTCATGCAAGGGGCGCCTGGCAGTTCTGATAAAAGAACTGAAAGCTCTCAATGCCAGGTAAGGCACGCCCAACAAGCCGCTTTACGTAGACCTCAGGCCCTTGATGAGCACGCATAGCCTATTTATTGATTTTCTAACCCGGAAACTCGATTAAGGCGTCTAAAAAACACGTGGGGGGTTGCGGGGAACTGGCACGGCGTTTAGGCAGGCGCTGAATGAGACTTGGTTGGGCTTGATTTTGGGTAAAGGCGGTAACCACTGCTTAGAGCTACGGCTTTCTATGTTTGATCATTAACAACGCAACGATCAACACCACAACGACCACAGCCGCCACAACAGCCAAGGCAGGCACTACACTGGGCGAGGTACTGCTTGTAGAGATTATACTAACAGTGCCTGAATACCAATTGGTAACGTAAATGTAGCCGTTGGATGGGTCATACGCGACCCCCACTGGCCGTTGTCCAACGGGGATATTTGCGATAACAGTTGTACCATTGATCACAGAAACGGTGTCTGAACCAGCATTGGTAACGTAAATGTAGCCGTTGGATGGGTCATACGCGACCCCCCCTGGCCCTTTTCCAACGGTGATATTTGCGATAACAGTTGTACCATTGATCACAGAAACGGTGCCTGAACCAGAATTGGTAACGTAAATGTAACCGTTGGATGGGTCATACGCGACCCCCCATGGCCCTATTCCAACGGGGATATTTGCGATAACAGTTGTACCATTGATCACAGAAACGGCGTCTGAAAACACATTGGTAACGTAAATGTAGCCGTTGGATGGGTCATACGCGACCCCCACTGGCACTTGTCCAACGGGGATATTTGCGATAACAGTTGTACCATTGATCACCGAAACGGTGTGCGAATTCGAATTGGTAACGTAAATGTAGCCGTTGGATGGGTCATACGCGACCCACGCTGGCCATTTTCCAACGGTGATATTTGCGATAACAGTTGTCCCATCGATCACAGAAACGGTGTCTGAACCAGAATTGGCAACATAAATGTAACCGTTGGATGGGTCATACGCTATGCCCCATGGCCGTTGTCCAACGGTGATATTTGCGATAACAGTTGTCCCATCGATCACAGAAACGGTGTCTGAACCAGCATCGGCAACGTAAATGTAACCGTTGGATGGGTCATACGCTATGCCCCATGGCTTCATAGCATTATGTGTATTCACGAAATTTCCATTTATGAGGGTATTGTTTATAAGGATTAGAGTATATTTTACGTACCCACCTGGATTGCTCTGACCACTATTCTGAGGCCCGTTAGCCGTAGCTGGAAGTCCAAAGGCTGAAAGCAGGATCGCTATTGAAACGGCTATGATCAAAATTGATTGACCCCTCTTAGCCATCCTCCACACCACCGCAAACCCATTTACACACCCCTTTTAAAATATTTCCTAAGGTTGGGTGGGCATGGCGTGAGGATAACCATAAGGCGAGCGTGTAATGCCTGGTTTGGTTGAAGTTGCGCGTTCTTGGGTGAAGCGCGTCAGCGACCTCTTCATCGTTGTCTAGGCTTTGCCTTGGTGAAACGCTCGACCTCGCGATGATCACCTCCTCGGTGCCCCCTCCCAAGCTGCTCGGCGGGCCTTCCGAAGCCAACGCTGGCGCATTTACCAAACGCGTTGGCTAGGCGCTTAACGGCATCCCTGTTTGTGCGATGTTTAACCTTGTGAGAAGTCCTCACCATGAAGTAGACGCTTTAAATGGCCTCCCCAGTTCAGGATGTAGTTAAGTAGGCCACTCCCCTTAACCCTAGTCCCTGGGGCCCCTCGAGCGTGAAGGCCCTGCAGGCCTGGGGCGCGCTGGCCGACGTTGTTGGGGTCAGCGGGGCCCGGCTGCAGCCCCCTCGCGGCTTGGGGGCTGGTCGAGGGGAACACCGCTGCCCTCCCATCCGCTTTTATCGCTCCCACCCTCGTGAGCAGGGCCCGTCGTCAGGTAGGGGGTTCACCAGTGAAAGCTTTCTCGGTAGTACCATATAAACGCAACTTGTCAAAAAGACTTCTAGAAGTAATTAAAAAATGTGTAGTTGCGTAGAGACGTTACAGTCTTACCCAAGGCAGAAGGCCAGCAACACGAATAGAGCTACCGCCCAAGGAGATGTCGTGAAGTTCCTTCGAGCGGCCAAAATATACAACTGTCCACCAGTACTTAAATTTGTTGCACGCCTTACACGTCAGGCCTAAGGCAAATAACTCCTGGCCCGGAACACTTAAAGTAACATGGTTGTCGTCAGGGACCCCAGGCCTGAGGCCAGGGAGCTAGTAGCTGCGGCGAGAGCGGCCCTTGGACTGGAGGAGCTTGACCTCCTGGTAAGGGGCGCTTACGTGGTGGACGTCTGGGCCAGGGACGTCAAGAGGCAGGACGTCGGCGTGAAGGGGAGGGTCATAGCGTGCGTCGGCCCCTGCCGCGGAAGGGCCAGGAGGGTCATCGACGCTGACGGCCTGTTCCTGGCGCCTGGCTTCATAGAGGCCCACATACACGTGGAGAGCTCCTTCCTCTCCCCATCAGAGTTCTCAAGGCAGCTCGTTACCCACGGCACCACGGCGGCCTTCGTGGACGTCCACGAGGTCGGGAACGTAATGGGCCTGAGAGGGGTCGCCGCTCTCGCCAGGGCCTTTGAGGCCGTGAGGCTCAAGGTGTTCCTCCTGGCGCCCCCCAACGTCCCGCCTTCCCGCAAGGTAGATGACCAGGGAGGGGCCTCAATACCCTACGGGGAGGTCCTAGAGGCCGCCAGGGGGCTCTCGGGCATAGGCGAGGTCATGGACCTCCAGTCCCTGGCGGAGGGCGACGAGGAGTTCCTCTCGTTTGCCGCCCAGGCCTCCACCTCATTCACCGTGCAGGGCCACATGGCCGGCCTGAAGGGGCCTGAGCTGGACGCCTACGTGAGCCTCGGCATAAGGAACGACCACGAGGTGGTCAGCCCGGAGGAGCTTGAGGAGAGGATCTCAAGGGGCGTCTTCCCCTTCGTCAGGTACGGGTCGAGCTGGAGGGACCTGGACAGGCTGAGCCACCTGGTCTCAAGGCACTCGCCCCTCGTCTCCATAGTAGCTGATGACATACATGCCCTCCACCTTGTCGCCGAGGGCCACCTTGACAGGGCCCTGAGGAGGGCCTTGGAGCTAGGCGTCGACCCGGTTGACGCGGTCAGAGCGGTCACGCTGGCCCCAGCCATGGCCTACGGCGTTGAGGCCTGGATGGGCTCGATAGCGCCCGGGAGGCTCGCCGACATGGTGCTTCTGAGCGGCCTCGACAGGGGGCTGAGCGTCATCAGGACCTTCATTGAAGGCTCTGAGGCCGTTTGCAATGGCGCAGGGGCCGACCTGGGCGCCCTGAAGGGCACCGTCAGGGTCTCCTTCACCCCCTCGCTCGAGGTCAGGGCCCCCGTGGGGGACGGGGAGGCCTCGGCCAGGCTGATAGAGCTTGTCAACGGCTCAAGCCTGACCAGGGAGAGGGTTGAGGAGGTCAGGGTAAGGGAGGGCAGGGTCGTGGCATCGGGGAACGTCTCGGAGGTCCACGTTATAAACAGGTACGGCAAGCCGCGCCAGGGGTCTGGCCTGCTAGGCCTTGCAGTGGAGGGGGCCATAGCCTCATCGGTCTCCCACGACACCCATAACGTGGTCGTGGTCGGCGGCGACAGGAGGTCCATGGAGGCCGCCCTAGGCGCTGTGCTCTCCGCCGACGGCGGCATAGCCGTGGCGAGGGGAGGCGAGGTGAGGGCCCTCCTGCCCCTGCCCCTCGCCGGGCTCATGAGCGACATGAGGGCCGAGGAGGTGGCGGAGCGCCTCAGGACAGTGATAAATGAGCTCAGCAGGGCCTGCAGGTGCGACGGCGACGTCCTACTTCACCAGCTCCAGCTCCTCAGCCTGACTGTGATACCTGAGCTGAGGGTCACCGACAGGGGCCTCTACAGCGTGCCCAGGAGGTCATACGTGCCCCTCCTTGAGGTGAGCTGAGTTGGCCTGGGAGCCCCGCTCCGAGCACGACACGGTGCTCGTCATAAGCTTCGGGGGCCAGTACGCCCACATGATATCACGGAGGGTCAGGGACCTGGGCGTCTACAGCGAGGTCATGCCCTACACCAGGGCCACTGAGGAGGCCGTGAGGGCCAGGGCGCCCAAGGCGTTGATACTCTCGGGCGGGCCCAGCAGCGTCTACGAGCCCAACGCCCCGTCCATAGGCCCCTGGGTCCTTGAGCTGGGGGTTCCCGTGCTGGGGATCTGCTACGGGCACCAGCTCCTGGCCAAGCTGGCGGGGGGCTCTGTTGAGAGGGGGGTCGGGGAGTACGGCAGGACCAGGGTGGTCTTGCTCAGGGACGACCCGCTCCTCGAGGGCTGGGGGAAGGAGGAGGACGTCTGGATGAGCCACGCAGACTACGTAGCGTCGCCCGGCAGGGGAGGCGAGGTCCTCGCCGTCTCGGAGGGCACGGGCTACATAGCAGCCATGAGGCTAGGCGACGGGGTCTACGGCGTCCAGTTCCACCCTGAGGTCAGGCACACGGAGAAGGGCAGGCTGCTCCTGGCCAACTTCCTCTTCAAGGTGGCCAAGGTTAGGCCCACCTGGAGGGTCGAGGGGCTGGCCGAGAGGCTCATAGAGGAGGTCAGGGGGCGGGTGCCGGAGGGCGAGAAGGCGCTTGTGGCTGTGAGCGGGGGCGTCGACTCGACTACGGCCGCCGTCATAGCCAAGAGGGCGCTGGGCGACAGGGCCGTGGTTGTCTTCGTGAACCACGGGCTGCTGAGGGAGGGGGAGGCCGAGGAGGTCCTGGCGGCCCTCAGGGGCCTGGGCCTCAACCCCATTTACATAGACGCCTCGGAGCGCTTCCTAAGCGCCCTGAAGGGGGTGACGGACCCTGAGCAGAAGAGGCTCATAGTGGGCAGGCTCTTCGCCGAGGTCTTTGAGGAGGTGGCCAGGTCCGACCCCTCCATAAGGTGGCTCGTCCAGGGCACCACGTACCCTGACGTTATAGAGAGCGGCGCCGAGCCGGGGGCCGACAGGATTAAGAGCCATCACAACGTTGGCGGCCTGCCCGAGATGCTGGGGCTCGGGGTCATAGAGCCCCTCAGGTACTTCTACAAGGACGAGGTCAGGAGGCTCGCCCTGTCCCTCGGGGTGCCCGAGGGCATAGCCCTGAGGCACCCGTTCCCTGGGCCGGGGCTGGCGGTCAGGGTCATAGGGGAGGTCACGGAGGAGAAGCTGAGGGTGGCCAGGAGGGCCTCAAAAATAGTTGAGGAGGAGCTTAGGAGGGCCGGGCTCTACGACAGGGTCTGGCAGGCCTTCGCCGTTGTAGGGGACGACAGGTGGGTAGGGGTCAAGGGGGACAGGAGGGCCCTCGGCTACATAGTTACCATAAGGGTCGTCGAGAGCGAGGACGGCATGACGGCCGACTGGGCTAGGCTTCCGTACGACCTGCTTCAGCGCATGGCGTCAAGGATAACGTCAGAGGTACCTGAGGTCGTTATGGTGACCTACGCCATAACTACTAAGCCGCCGTCAACCATAGAGCCCGTCTAGAGATAAAAGGCAAGGCCTCCGAGGCCTCAGGCGGTGATGCAGTGTGGGCTTCCTGGAGAGGCTTGGCAGCGCCGAGAAGCTGTACACCTTTGACGACGTCTACATAGTGCCGGGCAGGGCCCCCGTAGACCCCAGCGAGGTTGACATCAGCAGCAGGTTCAGCAGGCACGTAAAGGTCCTGGTACCGATATCCTCGTCCCCCATGGACACCGTGACCGAGTACGACATGGCCGTAGCCATGGCCTTAATGGGGGGAATAGGGGTCATACACAGGAACATGTCAAGGGAGCAGCAGGCCGAGATAGCCAGCAGGGTCAAGAGCGCCCCTCCCGTGCCAACGTCAAGGCTGTACCTGACGCCAGACGAGGAGTGCAGCAGGGCCTACGATGAACTCAGGTCCCTGGGCCTGAGGGACGCCCCCGTGGTGTCGCCCGATGGCAGGGTGGTAGGACACGTGAGGGCCTCTTCTCTGAAGGGCTGCAGGGGCAGGCCGGTGGCAGAGCTCGTCGAGCCCCCTAAGGCCTTTGACGTCAGGCGCGCGGAGGAGGCCCTCAACTTCCTGGAGTCCGGGGCCGCCGACACCGTCGCCATAGTTGTCTCTGAAGGCGCATACGTCGGCACCGTGACCTTCGACTCCTCTCTCAACAGGGTCACGCCCTCCCTGGACCCCGAGGGAAGGCTCGTCGTGGCCGCTGCAGTGTCCCCCTTCGACGTTGAGAGGGCAAAGCTCCTGGACAGGTACGTGGACGCAGTAGTGACAGACGTGGCCCACTTCCACAACGTGGAGGCCATGGCGGCGGCCAAGGTCATGGCTAAGGAGGTCTCGGCGGACTTCGTGGTGGGCAACATAGGGACCCGCGAGGCCGCTGTGGACGCCCTGACAATTGTTGAGAGGGTTGACGGCTTCAGGGTAGGCATAGCCGGGGGCTCTATATGCACGACGTCAAGCGTTGGAGGCGCCTACGCCCCGGCCCTCTGGGCGGTAGCGTCCGTGAGGGACGCCGCTGACCAGCACGGGGCTGACGTCCCAATAATAGCGGACGGCGGCATAAGGTCATCAGGCGACATAGTTAAGGCCCTGGCCGCTGGGGCCTCAAGCGTCATGCTGGGCTACCTGCTTGCCGGCACCGACGAGGCCTCTGCGCCGCTGATAAGGATCGGGGACAGGGCCTACAAGCCCTACAGGGGCATGGCTAGCAGGGGGGCCATGGAGAGGAGGTTCGCCGTGGACAGGTACACCAGGGCCTCGAAGAGGGTGGCCGAGGGCGTTGAGGGCGTGGTGGAGTACAGGGGCTCAGTCATGTCGGTGCTCGCCGACCTGGCGGAGGGCATAAGGGCAGGCCTTGGGTACGCCGGGGCCTCAAACATAAGGGAGCTGTGGGAGAAGGCAAGGTTTGGCCTGGCTATACCTAAGCAGGTGCCAGGGGAGCTCTTCAGGACTGGCCAGTGAGCGTTCGCCGTCCGCCAACGCCTGCAGCCTTCAGACAGCTGTAAGCGTTATCGAGTGGCTCGCCGCGCTGCTCCTGAGTTCAGCATGGCGATTCGTGTACAAGGTTATTAACTAGTTAATGGCTAGCGGTAGCTAGGCGACCTATGTATGGTATTTCGTAAGATATCCGTGTTGGCCAAGATCTTTGATGAAAGGGATCACGCTGTCGTCATGGTGAACAACGTCCCAGTGCTCATAGTCAAGTACAACGGCAAGTTCTACGCCATGGACGCCAGGTGCCCTCACATGGGCTGCGGCGTGCTCAGCGAGGTTCAGGACGGGCACATTGCCGTCTGCCCGCTCCATAAGGCCAAGTTCGACGTACTGACAGGCGACATGGTTTCACCGCCAATAGTCATGCCTGAGAGGCCGTGCGAGTTCAACAGGGAGCTGCACCCCCCGCTTAAGAGGTACGACGTGAGGGTGAGCCCCGAGGGCCTCCTTGAGATTGATATCTAGCGGGGAGCTTCAACGTAATGGCCTTGTCTCACAGGGCTACCATGCCCTTAGGCGGCGTAAGAGCTGGCCTCCTCCCCGCCCTGAAGGGCGAGGCTCGCCTTTCACTTTTGTCACTAGGTTCAGGGGCTCGTGCAAAAAGTTAAAGAAAAGGGAGCCTTTACTAAGGCGCTTAGCGTCCCTTTAGCCCTCAGGGCTATGAGCTCACGTTTACAAGTATCAGCCCTCTGGGCATGACGAAGCCGTAGCCGCTGGCGTTATAGTACACGGGGGTCAGGCCACTGTAGTATACGTTAACGTAATAGCCACGCGGGAAGGCGTTGCTCACAAAAATGATGTAAGATGTCTGGTACTGGAATGGGCTTAAGACACCCGCTATCAGGTCTGTGAAGGCTGCCGCCCCTGGCTGGCCGAAGGCCTTGCTCTCCATCACTGACGCTATGGCTGAGCCGAGGTCGATGCCTGTGCTTATGCGGCGGTAGATGGTTCCGTTAACGCTGTACGAGAAATCATCGGAGAACGCGTTAAACATGCTGAAAGGCCTCACCGCGGTGTAATTTGTCAGGTTAGTGGCATAGTCCTCCCAAATGACGGGCGCTGGCGTATTTGGCAGCGGGCACGTGGAGTTCATGCCAGCCTTGAAGAAGTAGCTTGAGTTCTGCATGAGGGCCTGTTGCTCGTGGGCCCACTCGCTCAGGTTAATGCATGGGTCGTAGCCCATCCAGCTATAGGTCGCAATGGTCGTGTAGTGCATGACCTTCGCGAGCTTAGCCTCCGTCAGCTGGAGGCTGAGGTACCAGGTTACTGGCCTGCCGAAGGCGCTCTGCTCAGTCCAGTTGACCAGCGCGCCCTGGCCAACTATGTAGAGCTGGACTATGTCAGGCCCTTTCATATTTTGCAACAGGATATAGGCCCCTGCGCCGATGGAAAAGATGGTCGTGAAGTTGAGCGCAGGCCCCATTACTGGAGAAAGCGTCCTGACGGCCTGTAGCAGGTTCCCTGACTCAGCGTCCCTTAGAGCGGCCTCGAACTCGCTGCCAGGCAACGTGACGGAGTCCACGATAACAGGGAATCCTTCTGTTAATATCTCCATGTATGGAGTGGCATAGCCTTCGCTAACAGAGCTGGGCTGCGCTAAGGCCACGGCGAAGCTTATGGGCGCCATGCCCGTGTCGTTAGGGTACCAAGCAATGACGTGAGGTACCACGTAGAATGGGGGTGAGAATGTCAACGCATCACCTGAGCCCCTCGCGGCCGCCCCGCTGGCGTTCAGGATGGTCCTGAAGGGGCGGCCCATCACAGCGTTTACTACTATGCCCCAAATGCCGCTCAGCGGGAAGCTGAGGTTAAGGGGCCTGTAGAAGGGCTGAGCCACGAGCTCAACGCTGCCGTTGGGCAGGCGTATGTAGTACGAGACCCATATGATTATCGATGGCTTAAAGGCGCTTACGGCGGCATCGCCGTATGCGTGCACCCAGTCCTCGGCCCACCTGGCTAACCTGCCTGGGCCTATCACCGCCTGGAGCCCCGTCCCGTTGTAGACAGGTATGAACTCGGTTCCGTTAGGAGTGGGAGCCCAGGCCCACACAGAGAACGATGCGTTAGTTAGCCAGATCAGCGTGTGGTGGCTTCCTACAGCGTATGCCCTTATTATTACATCCCTCCAGTAGAGCACGCCAGGCGTCAGGTAGAACAGCCCAGCGAGCAGCGATGCCAAGACAATGATGACAAGGGCGAGGGCCAGGGCCCTGGCGGTCCTCAAGAGGGCACCCAGAACTACTTTGTGCTTATGAAATTTAAATAGTTCTTGAAGCCCTCTAAGTCAAGGCGCGTCCTGGCTTTCAACTGGCGAGGCGCCTCGTCACATAGGGCCTCGGCGTGCTTAGGGGCCTCGTCAGAAGGGCTTATCTTTGACGAGCCCCTTAAAGAGACTGAGCGGGTGGGCGGTTGCCCGAGGACGTCTACGAGGCCATATCGCACCCGACCCGGAGGGCTATGCCGAAAGGTCCCTGGGCTCGATAAGGACCATGGTCCTGGTCGCCCTGATCTTCGCCGTCCTGAGCTGTTGGGCGATATCGTGGCCATAAACGTTTGGGGCCCCTTAGCCGCGGTGATCCCCAAGCACAGCGCCGCAGGCCTGACGCTGGGCCTCACAGTCGCCTTTATGATAATATCCATGATAATAGACCTTCCGGTGATAGGCCGCACCTCGAAGATGTGCTCGGCGGCAAAGGAGGGCGACATCGCCGCCCTGAAGTCGCTCAACTCGCTTGGCTGGGCCATAGTGGCCCTGATATTTTCTGGCGTTATACCTGGCGTGCTGCTCTTCATAGACTACGGGAGGATAGAGGACCTCCCAAGCCTCCAGAGCTGACCTCTTGAGCCAAGTCTTCGTACAAGGTACATGGAGCTTAGAGCCAATACGCCTTACCAAGCTAATCATGATAAGACTTTCCTGGACTTTATAACTAATTTGTCCTTTTCAAGTTCAACTTCATAAATAATTGGCTGCCCCGTCGGTATCTCCACGGTCGGAATGACGTCCTCAGGTATGTCCTCCAGGTACATCACGAGGGCCCTCAGGCTGTTCCCGTGGGCTACCACGAGCACGTTCTTGCCGTCCCTCAGGTCAAGCATTACCGTGTTCCTGAAGAAGGGGACGACCCTCTTCTGCGTCATCTCAAGGCTCTCGCCGTTAGGGGGCACGGCCCTATAGCTCCTCCTCCACGTCCTCACCTGCTCCTCCCCGTAGACCTTGGCCGCCTCCTCCTTGTTCAGCCCCTGCAGGTCCCCGTAGCTCCTCTCGTTCAGGTGCCAGTCCCTTATCACCGGCACCCTGTAGCCCATGGCGAGCAGCACTAGCTCCAGGGTCTCAACGGCCCTCTGAAGGACGCTCGTGTAAGCGACGTCAAACCTGTAGCCCCTTAGCAGCAGCCCCGCCCTGAGGGCCTCCTGCCTCCCCCTCTCGGTTAAGGGCACGTCGACCCAGCCCGTGAACCTGTCCTCCTCGTTCCACAGCGACTCCCCGTGCCTGAGCAGACAGAGCATCGCCACGCGGCGCGCCTAAGTGAACCATTCCATCGACAGCCTTTTAACATTTCAAGGCTATTAATGAAGCTGCTGAGAGAAGCTGGCGTCTTTAAGGCAACGCACGTACCAGCCTATGAGGCGTCCTTCGTTGTCCCACAGGTGAGCATTCTAAAGCCCTTAAATATCTTGGATAACAACTGTTCTTCAAGGGATGCGCCGCGCAGGCCGACCTCGTATCGAGGGTTGGCCGGGAGGAAGCCTCTATAGTCAAGGAGATAACCCTTAGAAAGTTCTTAAAGTTTCTAGAGGAGGACGTACCATTCTGGGACGTAACAACAGATGCTGTAATACCTAAAAACATTACTATAAGAGCTCAGATAATAGCTAAACAGAGCGGTGTTGTTGCTTGTGTAGAGGATGTTGCCTACTTCCTTAAGAGGCTTGGCCTAGAGGTTAAGGAGCTTGTTAAAGATGGAGATGCAGTAAATAGGGGCGCACAAGTGCTTGAAATAGTCGGTGATGCAAGGACCGTGTTAGTTATTGAGAGAACAACCCTTAACATATTAATGCATTGCAGTGGAGTTGCTACGGAGGTTAGGAATCTTGTTGATATCGTTAAGAAGGTTAACCCAAGGGTTAAGGTAGCGGCAACAAGAAAGACGTTACCTGGTCTTAGATACTTTGAGAAGAAGGCTGTTGCTGTAGGTGGCGGAGACACTCACAGGCTTTCGCTATCAGATACTATCCTTATTAAGGATAACCATGTAATGATTGTTGGAAGTGTTGAAGAAGCTGTTAAACTGGCTAAGGAAAGGGCAAGCTTTACTCATAAGGTGGAGGTCGAAGTATCATCAATTGAAGATGCTATCAAGGCTGCTGAAGCTGGTGCAGACATAGTAATGCTAGATAATATGCCACCTCAAGAGGTTGCTAAGGTTGTTGAGGAGCTTAGGAAAAGAGGCTTAAGGGATAGGGTAGTTATAGAGGTCTCTGGAGGCATAACAGCTGAGAATATAGCTGAGTATGCAAAGCTTGATATAGATGTCATTAGCTGTGGATACATAACCTTATCAGCTAGAGCTCTCGACATGAGCCTTGAGATTATTGAGGTGATTAGGAGATAATGGATTCAATAGGCATTTCCAGAAAACATATAGTATTAGCAATAATTTTTCAGTTCATAATAAGAATACTGGAATCTTATGATATCTCAATAATTGGCGTTATGCTTCCCATTTTATCAGCAGTTTTTCTACCGTCAAAAATTCCACCGCTGATTGCATCGCTTTCAATGCTTGTTGCTCTCACAGTGACCCTGGTATTTAGGCCTGTTGGTGGAATGGTTTTGGGGCATTTTGCTGATAAAGTTGGTAGGAAGAGGATGATGATTGTTTCACTAATTTCTCTTGCTGCACTTTCATTACTGCCGGCTTTTCTGCCATCTTATTCGCAAGTAGGTCTGATTTCATTTTATGTATTTTTAATAGTGAGAATGCTTACTGGCTTTTTTATGGGAGGGGAGTATGCAGCAGGTGACCCATTTGCTATAGAATGGACTCCTGCAAAATGGAGGGGAATTGTTAGTGGGATACTGGACAGCGCGTTTGCATTTGGAATGATGACTGTAACTGCTACTACCTTGGCGTTTGATAAATATTTTGGGCTAGTTGCAATGAAATCGTGGGCGTGGAGATACGTTTTCCTGACAGCGCTTGTACCGCTTATAATAGGATCCCTTGCACTGTATCTGCTAAAAGAATCTCCTGCATATGCAGATGTAAAAAAGAAGGGCAAAGTGGAAAAAACGCCTTTCCTTTCACTTTTTAAAAGGCCAACAGTTTACACAACCTTACAGGTGTTCTTGGTGAGTGTAGGGATGTTTCTGATGTATTACCCCTTTGCCAGTCTTGAAACCACAATTCTGGTTAGTCCTCCTGCACATTTGAAATACAGCGTGGCTCTGTCCATAGTGACTCTGGTCACTCTCGTTTCCGCATTGTTTGACCTATTATCTGGTTTAATTTCTCAGCTAGTTGGCAGGAGAAGGTGGGGACTAATTTTAGCCTTCATGACTGTTTTAACAATAAATCCAGCTATGTATGGCTTTGCATATATATCTAAAATCAACCTATTCCTTGGAACGCTTATCGGAATTTATATTGCAAGCTTAACAATAATGCAGTTCGGCTTTATACACGCGTACTTTTCAGAAAGGTTCAAGACATCTCACAGGTCTTCTGGCTACGCATTTGGACAGCTATTTGGTCTGTTTATAGCTGGATTTTTTACATATTATGTTGATCTTCTGCATAAGTTTATGGCTCCTTTTGAAGGGAATAATGTATGGCTTTCGGTTTCGATTGTAATTCTTATAGGTGCTGCATTATTTGGAACAGGCATATTTTTAGGTCCTGAAACAAAGGATGTAAATATATTCGATGAAGAACTGGCATAAAATGCAACACGTAACTGTAAGCATTTGTTTTGTATATAAAATGTGTTTGTGGTTGATGATGTATTGACGAAACTTAGTGGGCCTCATAATCTTGTGGCAGATTATAAAGCGCTTTGCTAAACTGCTTTTAAAACGGGCCAGCCGCTTACAGCCCAAGGCCAGCTACGGCCAGGGCCCCGTAGCCCACATGCTTTATTAAATTAATATTTTTTCTTAATTATTATTTTAATTAATATCTAGGGCTTTAGGTCGCTCGCAAGCGATATCAGCTGGCCCTCTGGGCTCTAGTGCCTGCGTAGTAGAAGAAGTAGTATTCAACAAGCTGAGGGGGCTAACGCGCCTTAACCTGCGTACTTTCTCGCGCTGCGCCCCTTGCGGCTAACCTTTAAATTAGGTCACGCGTTAAGCCTGTACCCTGTGGGCTTCGGCATGGCGAGCTCTGACGCGGCGTGCAGGAGCCTCTACAAGGTCGCTGAGGCCTCCATCTGCCTAATGAGGTATGACGTCGGCAAGGTCCTTTACGAGGCGTACATTAATTCATGCGATGGCGAGAACCCTGGCGCGTGGCATGGACTGGCGATATGCCTGGAGAGCGCTGGGCATCATGAGGAGGCCAGGAGGGCCTATGAAAGGGCCCTAGGCCTTCACCTAAGGCATGAAGACCCCGGGAACTTGCTGTGGGGCGGGTGGTGTGCAATGAAGCTTGGCAACTATGAGTTGGCCTACAGGCTGTTCAGGGAGTCGGCCTCGAGGGACCCGGACTACGCCTACACATGGCATAGCCTGGCTGCGGCGGCCCTGAAGGTTGGGAGGAGGAGCGAGGCCGAGGAGGCGATGTCCAGGTACAGGGCTATGACATCTGCGAGGCCTTATGACAGGAGGGAGTGCGAGGGCCTGAGGATGCTCATGGAGGTGGTGCATAACATAAGCTTTGACGACGCCCTGATGGGCGGCCTCAAGGATGTCATAGTGAACCTGTTTAACCAGTCTATGAAGGATCATGGAGTCAAGTGCGGGCTGACAGAAGGACCCTCAGGCATAGCATAAACAGCTTTATCGCTAGTGATAGGGCTATGATAAAGCTCTCCTCACGCGGCCTTCGTAGGCTGGGCGGCTATTTCTCTTCATGCTTAGGGTTTTTCGCCGCATAACGCCCACTTGCAGCCCTCATAGTACCCGTTAGACGGGCTGCCTAAGCCTGGAAGCGAGCGGCCCTACTATAAAGAAGGGGGCTAAGACCGCCGCCACTCACGAGGCCCAGCTAGGAGTAGACCTGCGATCAGTCTTAAGACGTAACTAAGGGCTAACACCTCGGCAAGCATTAATTATTACAGCCTTTGCCCATATCGGTGGTAACAGTTACAGAGCCCCCGAGCGACCAGGCCCTCAGCCCTGGACTCCTGGAGGCCTCCTCGGCGTGACGCCCTCGAGGAACATGACCTTGAGGGCGCCCAGGTAGGGCTCGGGCACGCCGAGGGCCTCAAGCTCCTTCACGACCCTCTCGGCGTCATACTTAAGCCTCCTGAGCTCCACGCCCTCCCTGTCAGTGTCTATCACCGCGTAGGCGGCCCTGGGGTCGCCGTCCCTCGGCTGCCCTACGCTGCCCGGGTTCACGAGCAGCCTGCCGTATACCCTCCTGGCGAACTGGTAGTGGGTGTGCCCCACGAGGTAGACGTCATAGGCAAGGTCGCCGCCCTGGCCCCCTGAGAGCCTCACGCTCCTCGTCAGCGCCTTCCTCAGCGACTCGTCGTCAAGCCATGGGTACAGGTAGCCGTAGAGGGGGCTGGAGGGGGAGCCGTGGACAGCAAGCGCCCTGCCCATGGGGCCGAGGTCAAGGGCAACCCTCTCCTGCAGCGACCTCAGGTGGGCGACCTGCTCAGGGCTGACGAGCTTAACGGTGTAGTTGGCCCTGAAGAAGACGCTCACCCAGTGGGTTGCCTCGCCGCACATGCAGTCCACGCCGAAGGCAACGGCGTTGTCGTGGTTCCCCATTACCATCCTAGCGCCGGCTGACCTCAGTAGATCTATGACCTCCGCCGGCCTGGGTCCGTAGTCTACCGCGTCGCCCAGGAAGAGGACCTCGTCGTACCTCTCAGCCTCAAGGACAGCCTTAAGGGCGTATGGGTTGCCGTGGGCGTCACTTACGAGCAGCAGCCTCAAGCTGAGCCCATCGAAAGTTTGGACCTCCTGCCTAAAAGCTTTCGCCCATAGGCGTTCGCTAAGGTCTGGAGCCCTTTACTTGGCTTTCCTTGCAGGCCACGTCGGCGCCGCCCAGCTGCGAGAGGAGCTCGTCAACACTCATCGTTTTAATGTAACGCATAGCCCTTTCCCTGAGCCTCCTGTCATTTGTGACAAGCACTAACCCGTTCTCGGCCGCGTAGTAGAGGTAAGCTGCGTCGTAGACCGTTATCCCCTCGTTGACGGCGAGCTCAAACACGTTAGCCTCGCGGCCCCTGATACTCGCGAGCCTGATGGACTTATCAAAGACCTCCCTCAGGACGTTTAAGAGCTTACTGGCGGCGTCCCTGTCTAGGTACAAGGGGGAGTCCCTAATGCGCGAGTGCTCCTTCCAGACAGCCTGAGTGGTCTCGTAAACAGCCAGGTCGAGCGTCACGCCGTAAGCGAGAGGTCCTGTGCAGCTCCTCTTGGCAAGGGCTATAATGGCGTTGGCGTCAAAGAGATACAACCACTTAATCCCTCCCCTCCCTGTCCTCGCGTATGAGCCTCACGATCTCCTCGTCGCTTATCCTTGAGAGCTTAGGCTCAAGCTCCTTGAGCACCTTGTTGAGCTCCCTTATGACGCGCCTCTTCACCTCATCAGTTGTCTCGCCGATGCCTACGGAGAGCGTGGCCGTCGGGGGCTGGCCTGCCTGCAGCTGCGCTATCAGCGGCCGCTGTAAAGACAAGGAGGACCCTGCTGGTAGGCCTGCGAAGGACTCGCGGCCCTGAGGCCCCCCTAAGGCCAACGCGGGCTGAGCGGGCTCCTGGGTCACCTTGATCACCTCCGCTCCGCCGGCCTCCAGGAGACCTTGTATGTCCAGGAGGCCGCGTAAACGGGCTCGCCTGCGGGGGTCCTGTAGCTCAGGTTCCTGGCCGCCATCACTACCTCGGCGACCACCCTGACGCTGAAGATGCCCCTGGAGGCGTTCACGGTGGTCTCTATGACGGCCGGCTCCTGCCCCTTTATGTCAACAAGTTCCCAGCCGTCCCTCGGCAGCTCCTGCCACGGGTAGTAGACGGGCCTGTCCCTCACCTTCTCCTTAAGCTCGTCCGGCAGTGACCCAACGGTTATGTCAGCCACGGCCCTCACGTCAAAGTTGACGCCGCCGTAGGGTGAGAAGCCCGCCTCCTTCACGTGGACTACCATGACCTTCAGCAGCAGGGCTGCGCCGTCCGCCAGCTCTACCCTTGCCACGCCTCCAAGCATCAGCTCCCTGTCAGAAGCCAGCACGGAAGCCCCCTGCTGAAAAGAGCCTGTTAGGTCTAATAAAGGCGTCTAAGACCTAGGGACCTGCGGCTTTAGATCTGCAAGTTACGTGAGACGAGCCGTCATTTATAAGGGCCTGAGCTGCGGCGGGCGCGCCTGCGCGTCGAGCCATATCATTTATGACCTTGTCGCCTCGCCCCTCCGCCTAGGGAACAGGGTGTAGATCCTCCCCTTCGGCCTCATGGTGTACGAGCTCCTGATGACCACGCCCTTCAAGTGCCTCTCGGCCCTCCTCCTCGCCTCCTCAAGCTCCCCCAGCGTGGGCCTCCTCCACGGCGCCCCGGGCACCGGTATGTACTCATCAACTATCATGGGCGTCTCCGCGCCCAGGCGGGACGCCACATAGGCCGCGAGGGCCTCCACGTCCTCAGCCTCGTTGAACCCGGGTATCAGGACGGTCTCGACGACGACCCTGAGGCCCTGTCTGAGGGCTAGCTCCATGTTCTCAAGGACCCTCCCCAGGTCCTCCGGCCTCCTCCCGGTGTAGGAGGAGAACCTGGCAGGGTCCAGGCTCTTCACCCCGACCTCTACGGTGCTCCCCCTGGGCAGGCAGTCGAGGGCCCTGTCAAGGAGGTAGCCGTTGGTGAGGAGCGCCACCTCAACGTTAAGGTCTGCCAGCACCTTCATGACGTTGCAGAGCTGGGGGTCGGCGGTCGGCTCCCAGCCGCCCAG
>OFEH01000339.1_pt1 | contig 17344 bp, 17 predicted proteins | sample 1521031 | NCBI WGS metagenome assembly OFEH01 (sample SAMN05518350, study PRJEB24110) | hypersaline lake metagenome | isolation source: Grendel Spring, Yellowstone National Park, Wyoming, USA | place: USA:Grendel Spring, Yellowstone National Park, Wyoming, USA | collected 2011-11-16
GGCGCCGTCCGCACCCGCTCCAGGAACTCCCGGAGCGGGGGGCGAGTGAACGCATCCTCGACCCTTCCCTCGCGGTCGAGGATAAAGATCCACTCGCCCTTGCCGTTCTTCGCCGGCCGCCACTCCAGGGCCTCCAGGGCCCTGGAGAGGACCACATCGTCGTTCCCCGCATCCGGCCTCGGGGGCTCCATCCCCTGGGCCATGGGCGCGGCCGCTGCAGCTGACGCCTTGGGCTTCAGCTCCGCCTGCCCGGCCATCTCCGGGCCGGGCAGGAACTCCAAGGCGCGCATAAGTACTGCAGCGCGCTCCTCGGGTGACGCCCGGGGCAGCGCGGCGATTATCGCCATACGCGCCGGAGCGACGATCTCATTCAGCCACCGCTCGATCGCCGCGGTCACGAAGGCCAGCGCCTCCTCCCCCTTCGGCCCGGTCTTCTCGGGCATCTCCGGGCTCCCATGCGGCGGACCCCTTATAACGGCCGGCGAGCGCGCATGCGGCGAGGCGCGCCCTCAGGCGGCCCGGTACCGTTATCCTCTCGAGCGCAGCCGCTCCCAGCACGTCGCAAGCGCCGCGAGGGGAGCTAGGAACCAGAAGATGAGCCAGCTGCGGAGGCGCTCCCGCGGCCCGGCCGAGGACCCGGAGTCCGCGGAGGATCGCCAGTCAAGGGAGCCCGGCCCGCGCTCCCCGTCCGCCTAAGCCTCCGGCCAGCGCCACAGCGCCTCGATCTCCGAGGCGATCGCGCCCGCGCGCTCCCTCGCGGATGAGGGGGACAGGCTGCCCGAATCCAGGCCGCTCAGGACCTCACGCATTTGATCGAGCACGCGGCCCGCGTCCTTGGCGAGCGCCGTGGGCACCGTCGCAGTCATCGATGACAGCTCAGCGCACGCGCGCTTTATCGCGTCCAGATATGCCCGCTCTATGGAGGCCGCGCTGCGGCGTTTCACGCCCAGCCGCCGCGCCTCCTCCTCGGGGAACCCCATCGCGGCCGCCACCGGATTCTCGCTGGCCGCTTTGCGGAACGCCGAGAGGGCCGAGTAGAGATCCACGCAGCGCAGGAACGCGGCGTTGATGTCCCTGAGGACCGCCCTGAACCGCCCATAGTACTCCGAGAGGGCTCCGGCCAGCGCGGAGAGCGCGCCGGCGTCCGGGAAGTCGAGCTCCACCTCGCCGATCCTCAGGCGGGTGCCGCTGGGCGTCGACCACCTGATGTCATCGAAGGGGATCTCAGTCGACCTAGCCCTCTTCCTCAGAGTCCCCTCGCTCCACTCGATCCTCAGCACGCCCCTCTCGGGATCCGGGAGCGCGGATCCGTTCCTCCCGTTGACCTTCACCGCTATCCTCGGGCCCCCGCTCATCATCTGCACGCCTCCATGAGGTCCCTCAGCTCCGGGAGGCCGCCGTGTCCGGTCAGCGAGGCGAACTTTGCGGATTCATCGAGCAAATACCGATACCCGCATGGCAGCGCGCCGATCGACTCGAAGAGGACGAGCGCGTCCGGGAGGTCCTCGCCCGAGATTGCCCGGAAATAGACAGAGTTGGGCCTCGATTGCTTGAGCCTCGAGAGCATCGCCGACTGAAGCTCCTCCGGGCTCCAGGACCTCCCGACCGCGAGGACGTAGAAGATCGCGCCCGGATTGCGGCGCAGGAGGGGGAAGCGGTCCAGCACCGCGAGGGCATTCTCGGCGCGCCCGAAGACCTCCCTGTCGGAGTTGTATAGGACGCTCGGGATCAGTATCCTCCTGGAGCCCGGCGGGTACTCGAGCCAGTCGGCGTGCGCGCCGCGCAACGCGAGGAGCGCGCCCCTCAGGGTCTCCAGCAGGTGGCCGCGGTCCACCCTGCGGCCGCGGTCGAGGACCGCCGCGCGGAAGTCGTCCGCGAGCACCTCGTCCACGGCGACGCTCAGCCTGGACGCCCGCAGCAGCTTGGAGAGCGCCGCCGATGAGAAGTAGTGGGTGGCCGGATCCCTCGACTCGCCGGGTATCACGACTATCGAGTAGAGGTTGCCGCCCGCCATCCCGACCAGGCTCTCGACCACCGAGGCCCCGGCGTCCGGGGCGGACGTGATATCCGCCACGACGGACAGGAATCCGGCGTCCGCGGCGCCGATCGCCTCGAGCCACCCTTCGATCCCCTCCGCTTTCGATCCCCGGATCACCATCTCGCGCGGATCGCCGCCCGGCCCCGGCTCATCCCCGAAGAGCACGGCGTACTGCCCACCCGCGCGCACCCCTATGTCCAAGAGGAGCGACTCGGGCGGCGCCAGCTCCGGCCGGGCGGTCGGCTCGAACTTCAGCCCTATGCTGGTCGTCTCCGGCATCTCGCTTCCTCCTCCTCAGGGACCTCCGGACCTCGCCGAACGGCATCGCCTTCTCCTCGTACGCGAACTCGTCCGGCCTCAGCGTCGCGATCACCCTCATCAGATATGCGGCGGCGTCCGCCGATAGCGGGATGTCCTCCGGGCGGAGCTCGTCCCTCCCGTCCATCGCGTCGATGACCAGCCGCTCCAGCAGGCGATAGTTGCTCAGCACGCTCACCCTTATGCGATCGTCCCTTATCGCCCTCTCTATCCGGGGGACGAGCTCCCTGTACGCCGCCGCGGCGGCGAGGATGGATCCCCCATCGCTCCAGCCCCTGAGCGATTCGATCACCCCCTCGATGTCCGGGAGCACCTTCTCCGACTCTATGAGCGATGAATAGCCGTGCTCGAGCCTCACTATCTCGGAGAGCGTGGACCTCAGCGACAGCACGGCGTCCCTCCTCTCCTCGAGCTCGCGGGCCCTCTCCTCGGCCCACCTCTGGAGCTCCTCCACGAGCTTCGGGGCCTCGATGATGGTTATCCCGCATCCCACGCCGAGGTCGCTGCACGCCCGATCCCTGAAGGACTCGAAGAGCTCGCGCCTCCCCTCCAGCAGGGGCACCAGCCAGTAGTTGAGCATCGACTCCAGCCGGTCCAGCGACTCGGTGGGCTCGGCCTCCTCCGGGGGCGGGACCTCGCCGGGGAACAGCCTGTGCAGCGCCCCGGCGACGCTCGCGTAGATGGACAGCATGTCGCCGGAGAGCTTCCTGTAGAGGCCGTATGCGCTCCTGAAGGCCTGCGCCACGTCGGACACGGAGTAGTAGTCGACCGGCAGGGTCCCGGGCGGGCTCCTGCCGGTGAGCCCGGCGTAGCGCTCCGCCACGCCGTTGAACCTGAGCGCGGCCGAGCGCGCGTAATCGAGGATCTCCGCGATCATCCTGTTCCTCAGCTGTTCAGCCTGCCTCAGCAGCTCGCCCGCGGCTGCCCGGAGCCTCCTGAGGTTCTCCAGTCCCCCCTCCTCGACGGCCGACAGCACGCCGGCCATGTCCCTCTCGATCTGCGCCAGCGGCTCATCGTAGGGGAACGCCCTCTCCCTCACGGATTCCCTGATCACCCCCAGGTCCCTCCGCGCCTCCTCCAGCAGCTTCCTGAGCTCGGCCGCGATCCCCTCTATCTCCTCGCGGAGGAGGATCTCCTCCGCCCTCCTGTAGACGTAGAACTCCCCGGCCGACACCGCTGCCCCGCCGGCTGCGACGGATCCCAGGGCGAGGGGCGCGAAGCCGGCGGAGAACCCGAGCGCGGTCGTGTAGCCCAGGGGCACCCCCATCTGGGAGGCGAAGTAGATGAAGAGCGACGAGAGCACCAGCGCGAACACGAGCGGCTCCAGCGCGACGAGGTGCTTGCCCAGCCCTCCCCTCTCCGGGCTCCGGAAGTAGGACTCCAGGAGGGAGGTCCCCTCGACGCTCAGCATGGAGACCACCGCGAAGACTATCGCCATCAGCACCTGCATCGCGTAGTAAGTCACGATGTCGACGAACCCGCCGACCAGGCCCCTGAAGCCCCCCGTCATAGCATCCCCCAGATAGCGCTCGAACCCATAGATCGCGTAGGACAGCTGGCTGAGGCTCGTGCTCGGGGCCGTGAGATAGATGGGATCCGGCAGCGAGCCGTGCACCACATGGGTTATTGTGGGAGCGGACGAGGGAGCGGTGGCGCTGAGCGCGACGTACCCTATGGACATCGAGGGGAAGACCAGGGGCGCTTTGTCGGCATTGGCCAGGGAGGCCGCGACCACGAAAGGCTGGAGCATCAGGAGCGCGACCAGGAACGCGCCGGCCGGGCCGGCCAGCCTCCTCTGGTAGATCGAGACCGCTATCAGCAGGGCGAACCCCACGGGGAGGAGGCGCGGATCCACCATGAGCGCCCCCGCCAGGAACCCGCCGGCCACGGCTGACCCCGTGAAGGGGCTGAGCACGGCGGGGAGGAAGATGAAGCCGAGCGAGATCAACAGTGCCTCGAACGGCCCGAAGGCGCCGCCCACTTTCGGGCTCATCGAGAGCGGGAGCACCTGCACGAGCGCGACGAATATCATGTAGTATGAGAGGAGGAACTTGGCCAGATTCGGGTGGCCGCGGACGTGCAGCAGGGCCATCGCGAGGCCAATGAAGATCGGCAGGACGAGGGCGCCCCCCATGGGGACGGAGGGTATTATGAGCACCGGGACCACCGCGGCGGCCATGTAGAGGGCCGCCGTCACGTAGAGGTCGGCTCTCCTCCAGATGTCGCTGGTTATCTCCGCCAGGCGCTGCGAGGAGCCAGCCCCGCTCATCCCTCCTCCACCCTGTAGGACCTGAACTGGAGCAGCTCCTCGGGTGAGTACGACAGCGCGTTCTGCCTTATCGTGTTGTAGATCTCCAGATCCTCGGGCCTCGCCTTGGACATCACCACGAGGAACTCGACCGTCCACGGCTCCACGGGATTTATCGGCCTGACGCTCACCCCCAGGCTCGCGCTGACCGAGAGGTACTGCGCCAGCTGGTTCTTCAGCTCCTCCTCGAGCTCGCTGTCCCAGATCCTGGGCGCCGAGACTATGACCCAGACGCCGTCGGTCCGGTAGTCCCCCCTGAGGCCGAAGAAGGAGGGCGAGCTGAAGATCCTCATCTTGCCCTTCAGCTCGCCCTTGAAGCGCGGCATGTCGACTATCTCGTTCAGCGTCTCCGGCCTGCGGAGCTGATCCTCCTCGATGCCGGACAGCATTAGGGCTATTATCTTCAGCCTCTCCTCCTCGCTGAGGTCCAGCACGCTCTCGAAGAAGTGATCGGACCTGACGGCGTTGCTCAGCACCTCGTTGTACTCCTGGTCCAGCCTGACGTACCTGTTAAGGGCCTTCCAGTAGTTCCCGGTCACGTCGGCGTACTTCAGCATCGCGTCCACGCTGTCCAGCATCCTCTGCCACGAGTCGAGCTCGCCGCGCTTCGCCTCGAGCTCCGCCTGGGCCCTCGATATCTCCTCGTTGAGCCTGGACATCTCCCTCTCGAGCCTCTTCCTCCTGCCGCCCGAGAAGATCCCGGCGCGCTTCAGATCCCTCTTCACCTCCTCGAGCTCCGCGTTGTACCTGGCTATGCGCGCCTCTATCTGGTCCATCTCCATCCTCAGCCCGTTGACGCGCTCGGCTATCCGGCCCCTCACCGCCTGGAAGGACCCGGCGTACTGGGGCAGCGAGCTCCTCTCGTCCCGCGGCTTGGATATCGCCGTGGTGAGGTACCGTATCAGGGATGAGAGGTCCTCGTCCACTATCCTCCGGAACTCGGCCGCGCGCCCGGCGTCCTGCGTCGATATCCTCCTGGAGAGGTCCTCCAGGAGGTACCTGGTGAAGTAGAACTTCTGGAAGACCCGGACGAGCAGCATCGAGTAATCCATGAACGACGCTATCTGCTCCAGGAGCTCCACCTGCCTGGCCGTGAACCTGGCGCGCCTGATGGCGGCCTTGGCGTCCTCCACCATCCCACCGAATGCGCCGATGTCGAATTCCGGGGACGCCAGCTTATCCCTGAGGTACTCGAGGGACCCCACGATCCTGGAGAGCGTGAGCGCCTCGGAGGAGTCCTCCGGGAACCTCATGCTCCTCAGCAGCGGGGCGTAGCGATCTATGAAGTCGTCCGACAGGTAGCCGGTCAGCATCCTCATGACCTGCGAGACCTCCACCTCGTGCTTGGGGTTCGTCCTCACGATCTCCTCCGCCTTCCTGCCGGCGTCCTCGGGGCTCTCGCCGATCGATGCTAGGTGGCGCGCCAGCGCCTCGAGGCCGGCCCCCCGCAGGTAATCCAGGTAGGCCTCAGCGGACCTGAGGAGCGATGACTTCTCCCTGATCATGTCGCCGAGCAGCTGGAGCTCGTCCATGTAGATCTTGGACGCCCTTATGTAGTCCTCTATCGGGTATCTCACCTTGAGGAACCCGATCACGTTCATGTACCTGTCCCTCAGGTTCCTGTTGGCCCCTATGTCCGCGAGCATGTCGGCCATGTCGAACGACGCCATCATCTTGATCACGCCCAGCATCTCCTCGTCTATCTGCGACTTGGCGGAGTTCAGGGTGCCGTCCTTCGTCTCCGTCACGGCCACCTGGAGGGGCAGGAAGAACATCGCAGTGAACGGGTTTTCCTGCTCCCTCGCCAGGTCGAAGATGCTCTTGTACTCCTCCAGCGTCATGTACGCCGAGGGCCCCTTCGCCAGGCTGTCGTCCGCGTTCGAGGGCAGCACGACGAGCCCCATTATCGGGATGCCGCCCCCGACCTTCCTCCTCACGTGCCGCGCCATGTCGTAGGCTATGCCGCTCCCGGTGCCGCCGCCCGCCCCGAATATCATCATGATGATCGGCTGCACGCCCGACGTTGAGACCCTGTTCAGGAACTCCTCCAGGACGTTGCCCAGCTGCGTGAAGTGATAGTAATTGAGCGCGTACACGGCCTTCGCCAGGCCCCTCATCCTGCCCACGCCGCCCGCCAGGTTGGGTATCCTCATCTTGCTGTCTATCCAGGGGCGGTAGTTGGCGATGTCCCGGCCCTCGCTGGTCTTCAGGTACTTCGGGTAGTTCTGCAGGAAGTCGAAAAGCACGTCCGGCGAGTTGAACTTTATCGTGACGGCCCTGAGGAACAGCTTGTCGCGCGGCACGCCGCGCTCCGACAGGCGCGCCACGACGGCATCGTACGTCTGCCTCACCCTGTTCACGTCGCCGTCCGCGACGTCGACGGCCAGCATGTTGAGCCTGAGCTCCTGCCTGTTCAGGTAGAACGCCAGGAAGTCCTCGTTGGAGAGCATCTCCGTAAGGACGTTGCACCCGGTTCCGCCGAGCCCTATGAAATTCATCTGGGCGAATATCTCGCGCCCGGCCATCCCTCACTCCTCCCGGCTCCTGAGTTCCCTCAGCAGGTCCTCTATCTTCTGGGCTAGCGCGCGGTCGCACTTGCCGGCGGATGCCGAGATCCCGCTCAGCTCCACGATGGCCTTCCTGATGGCGTCCGCCCGGTCCTCGGACTCGCCCCTGGACCTCAGGTAGAGGAAGAAGCCCGCGGCGGCGAGGGCGAAGCCCGCGGCGGCGGCCCCGATGGCGGCGTACGCCAGCGTCGGGCTCGGGGGCGGGGGATAACTGGCGCCGAGCGCTGACCTCAGCAGATAGTTGGCCTGCGCGTACAGGCCATCGGACGCCAGCTGGGAGGCGCTCGCGTTGATGGCCCCCACGACGCTCGCGTAGTTCTGGGGTATCCTGGCGGCGGCTAGCTGGGCGCTCAGGTTCATGTACTGCAGCACCGAGGGGGTGACTATGGTGTATGTCAGGTCGCCCTCGTCCACGCCGCCCCACGTCACGGTCACGATGGGCGCCGTGAGGGGCTTCGTGACCGTGACCGTCGAGCCGCCGTAGCTGAGCGTCGAGCTGACGGCGGAGTCCGGCACGTAGAAGACCACGTTGAGCACCAGCTGGCCCGGTACCGCGTTGAAGGTTATCTCGCGCGAGTACAGCTGGGACGTGGTCTGGCTGGTTATCCCCGGATAATTGTTGCCGAGCCTGAAGAAAGGCGTGTACGAGTTGATCGGCTGGGCGTACGGCGGCAGCAGCACCGAGAACTGCTGCTGCGCGCCCGAGGGTATCTGCGGCACAGTTATCGTCAGCGTGAGATTGTACACGGTGTCGGTCACCAAGTACTTCTGCTCGTACGGCTGAGGGCCCGTGAACGTGTAGCCGGTGAGCCATGAGCCAGTGGACTCCGCGCCGGCGGCGCGGGGCGCGAGCGCGGTGAACGATGCGAGTATTATTGCCAGAACTCCAATCAATATCAGCTGTTTCGATATTTTATGCAATCTCATGCCCTGGATCGATAGCTGCATATGCTAAGGTCTATAAATACTTTCAACCTCCCGGGGCGGCTCCGTTACCTTAAGCCCACCTCCTACCCGAGCGAGAAAATCTGGCGCGGCCCGTTCAGCCACCGCGGCATCCCCTCCTCTTTCCACCCGAGCGGGGGCCTCCCCAGATCCCCGTTCTCGAACACGAAGTTGTGCATGGACATGAATGCGGAGAGCCAGTTATGCATGCGCTCGATCGCGCGCATCAGCCTGCGGTAGGCCCATAGGTTGGCGGTGAGCTTGTTGCCTATATCCTGCGCTATCTCGTAGGGATGCCCGAGGTAGATCCTCGAGACTCCGAGCCCCCAGAGGCTCCTCACCAGGTGGCCGGCCATGTTCCTGTAGAGGTGAAGGAGGCGCGCTGGGGCGCTCACGGGCAGCTCGACAGGCCCGGGTGGCCCCACCAGCTGGGGAGCGGCCCGTTGTTTATGTCCGTGACCAGGTTCCTGTAGGGGAAGTCGGGCGGGATCTCCTGCGGGTAGACTAGGAACGGGCCGTTCATGGCCGGGGCCGCATTCCACGCTGTGGCGGGCGTCGCCACCCATGTGTCGTTCCCGACGTAGACGAAGTACTCGAACGTCTCAGTCGTGCCGACCGGGTACGCCTCCCGGATGCCAACGCTCGCGTTCCAGCCCGGCTGGTTCAGCTGGGAGAAGAAGCCCGGGGGCGAGAGCACACCATAGGTTGATCTACCGCTCGCGTTGGTCCAAAACCACTCGGCCGTGTACCCCCAGGTGAACGGGCACACCACGTTGCTGGGCTCACCGGTCCCGGGCGCGGCCGGCTGACCGGTTGCCCCCCACCACAACGGGGACCAGTTCCCGGGCGGTATGAGATTGATGAACGCCTGCCCGCGCATCGGCAGCGTGTTCGGGTTGTAGACCCACACCTGCGCGCTCCAGACCCACACCTGCGCGCTCCAGGAGCCGTTCGGCCACTCCCACAGCACGTTCGGCCACTCCCGCAGCACCGCGAAGATCGGCGGCTGCTGGAAGTCGCTGAACGCCTGCTGCACGTCCCCGCCGCCGCCGGGGTTGGCGTTGAACCCCGGCCCCACGAAGTAGGTCAGCTGGGGCGAGAAGACCGCGTACCCCATCACCGCGAGGAGGAAGAAGCTCCCGACTAGGAGCCCGATTATCAGGACGCCTGCGGCGACGCGCGTGCGGCGATTCATGGCTCCGCTTATCCAATCGGTTACCCCTTAAATACTTCGGCGCGTTGAGTACGGCGGCACTCGAACAGGCTTCTGTAGTGCTGAATCGTATCCCTGGTCCGGACCTTCCTCCTCTTCCCTCCCTCAGGAACGCCTCGAAGCCCTCGTCCCAGTGGAGCCTCACGCCCGCGGCGGAGATGCCCAGCATTCTGCGGAGCTCCTCCCTGAAGTTGTGTATCGTTAGTCCGGCACGGCGCGCTCCCCGGACGGGAAGGGGTCGTCGAAAGCCTCAGTCCTGTCCTTCACGTACTGGATCATGCGCTCCATCATGTTCCTCAGGGGGCGGCCGTAGACTACATGCTCCACGCCGGCCCATCTGCAGGCGTCCGCGTGCCATCCCGCACCATCGGTGTAGATCGGGACCCTGCTGTACTTATGCACAGCCTCCTGATGAACGTGTACGCGTCGATGGAGTTCCTGCGCCAGCTCACGTGGAAGTCGGGCATGGCGCGCAGGTCCGGCTCGAAGGCGACCCAGATCCACGCTGGGGTCCCTCCCAGGTTCACCATCGTCTCATCGATGAATATCCTGCGCACTTCCCTCAGGTCAGCGCCGATGGACCCGAGATTAGGCCGAGCCTCTGCACCCACCTCCACATCGAGACGTGGTTCCTGCTGATGGGCCTCAGGGACCTGGCGGCCCTCCTCAGCGAGGGGCCCGAGAAATAGGGATAACAGCGTGGCCATGACCGGAAGGGAAGTCCTCCTCCTGATCTGTATCGGGTTGGTGATCATTGCGGACCGGGCGGAGGCTCCCTCGGATTCGGGTTCACCGATGGGTCAGCTTAAGGTGACGGAGCCCTCGGGGTCCCGCGCTGATGGGAATCGCCCTCAATGGCGCACCCATTCCCTCCCGACGCCCCAATCCACCGCGAGGAGCGCTAAGGCTCTATCGATCATCCCACGTGGTGAGGGCGGCCATGCGCGGAGGGCGCGCATCACCTCGACTGTGCAGTTGGCGCTCAATCCATCCGAAGACATCGGGATGTTGCCGGTCGATTTCACCTTCGCGCGAAAAGCGCCCCGGAGCGTTTTTGAAACGTTTTTAAAGACGTGAGTAATTTTTTCTCGAATGCCGTCCCAGGATAGGCCGGAGGGATCGGCCGGGGGAACCCGGGCGTCCCAGGCGGGCCTCGCGCTGCTCTCCAGGGCGAGGGAGCTCCAGCAGTCCTCGAGGGCGACGGATTACCGGATGCCCGTGATCCTGCCTTTCGTGCCCGCCATCCTGGTGTTCATAGGGGCTATCTCGTTCATCGCATCCATGGGCCAGGGGCTCGCCGGCCCCATGGCCTCCCTCGGTATAGCGATTTACGTGCTGGCCCTCGTGATCTACATCTACGTGGTCTACAAGTGGATCTCGAGGAGGAACTCCCACTTCGAGAGGGTCTCGCTACTCGCGGGCGTCCTCACGGATCTCTCCTCTACCCTGAAGCTGCAGGGCGCCGAGATGATCAGGATGAGGTACGACGAGCTGCAGCAAGCGCACACGAAGAGGTCGGTTGGGTTGAACGTCGCCGCGTTCGTCATAATACCGTTCTACGCACTCTACGTCTTCCACTTCCTGAACAAGGACTTCGCGAGGCACTCCGAGAAGGAGGCCCTCTTCCTCGGCCAGCTCATCTCGTCGCTGAGATCCGCGGATCCCCACTTCGCGAGGCGGATGGAAGAATTCGTGCGCGTGGACGACAGGAGCACGCTCCTCTACGTGATCCTGTACCTGATCACGCTCGGCCTGTTCGGAATATACTGGGTGTACGTGCTGACCAAGGACCCGAACGCGCACTTCGAATCCCACGAGGTGCTGGAGAGGGACGTGATAGCGTCCTTCGAGAGGCTGCTGGGCGCCGCGTGAAGAGCCCACCCGGATGGCCCGCTGATGCGCGAGTATGAGATCGTCGCCGACCGGGCGGAAGAGCCCAAGCATCAGCATCTTCCAGCGGAGATCCTCTCGACCCTGGCGACGTACGCGGCCGTCCTGATCGCGCGGACGATGAGATCCTCGATTGGATCCTGACAGATCTCATGAGCAATGTGGACCAGATGCCCCGTGCTCGCCCCGCCGGAGCTAAAGTGGACGGGGGATCTGCTACTGAAGCTGGCGGCGGCTCTCGCGTGATGCTCAAGGCGCGACCGTCACGGTCGCGGATGAGGTGGCGGTCCCGGCCGGCGCCGTTACGGTCGCCGAGACCGTGCACTGCGAGCCGGGCTGCAGCTGCGCCGTGAGCGTGTAGTTCAGGACCGCGGCCTGCCCGGGGTACAGGAGCACCGGGTGGTAGTAATACACCGGCGCGCTCGACCACAGGCTCCAGTAGGCGCCGCCGCCGAACTGGAACCAGTCGTACTCCACCAGGTAGGTGCCGGGCTGCACAGTGCCCGAGGAGTGCTCCGTCGCGGGCTGGCCGTACCACGCGCTTATCAGGTTCGCGGGGTTGGAGGTCCCCCCGAGCCACGAGGTCTCCTGAGTGAAAACGCCGGGGCTGTAGGGGGCCGCGCCCAGCGCCCCGCCGTCGTCTATGTCCACGTAGAACACGGTGGGCTGGGTCACCACCATGTACCCGATCTCCTTAACGGCGTACGAGTTGCCCCCGTTGGCGACCGGCGGGTTCGGGAACGGCGCGCCGCCTGAGTAGCCATACTGCAAGTTGTCTATCACGTTCTGCTGCGTCTGCCCGTTCACGTTCTGCGCAGACCCGGCACCCGACGTGATCCAAGGCCCGACCGTCGCGGTCCACGTCTGGCCGCCCGAGGAGAACGCGGTCCCGGGCGACAGGGGCGCCGCGTAGACTAGGTTCGCCGGCGGCTGGAACCACTGGTTGGGGTCGTAGTATATCTGGTACAGCAGCCCGGGCGCGCCCGGCGCCCAGAAGACCTGCGACCCTCCTTGGTACAGGGACACAGAGACGTACCCGGGCGCGCTCCCGGTGTTCGTGACCGTGAGCGCCACGAACGCGCCGCCGGGGAACGCCTCCACGGAGGCGCCGCTCACCGAGATCCCCGCGCCGCCGGAGGCGCGCTGCGCGGCGAACATCCCGGCGTGGTATACCAGCACGGCCGCGATCAGCACGATCGCGATCAGTATCAGGGTTCCCAGCATCTGCGAAATGGCGGCCCTGCGCCTCACGGCGACGCGTGCAGCCGCGCCTTAAAAGGGCCGCGCCGGTAATACTAGCGCAAGTATTACCGCGCGCCGGGCGGGTCTCCGGGCTGGGGGGCGGGCGGAAACGGGAGTCAGAAAAACGGGGAGAGGGAGGATCGATCCTCGTCGTCGGTGGCCTTCACGGCCACCGACGCTACCACAGTGGCCGCGGCGACGGCCGCGACCCCCTCGGCAACAAAGATGGTCGGTGAGAAGTAATGCGTGAGTAGTGATGTAAACAGGAACTCCAGTGATAATATTATCACTGTGCCGAGCGCCGTAAATAATGCGGCATCGGCGGCGTCCTCCCTCTCTATCTTCCACTTGTTTATGGCCCTCATCGCCCCCGCGTGCCAGCCCGCGATTTAAGGCCCGGCGTGTAATACTAGCGCAAGTATTACCGCGCCCCCTCGCGGCCTCGGCGCCTCGGCCCCGAGCCGCTCGGCCGCCCTCCGGACCCATGGGTCGGGGTCCAGCACGAGCGCGAGCCCGTATTCCTCGGCCAGCAGCTCCAGCATCCGCTCGCGCCAGTCGTCCTCCGCGCCGGGCGGGGCCATCACCAGCGCGTCGGGCGCGGCGCCGAGCCCGCGCAGCTCCACCTCGGTGGCGGCCCTCAGGCGCTCGGGGCGCGACGTCACCACGACCAGGCGGACGCCCTCCGGGCGGCGCAATGCCCTCGCGAGCAGTGGGCCCGGGCCGTCGAGCCGCAGGGCCTCCTCCGCGTAGTAGGCCTCCAAGAACCTCTCGCGCGCCGCGCCCGTCAGCCTCCAGGGCGGCGCGTCCCCGGGGACGCCCGCCGTGGCCAGCGCGGCGCGGCGGCGCTCCGAGTCATCCACCAGCGCGCCGTCGACCTCCGCGACCGCGATCGCGGACCCCTCCGGGACCCCCGGCAGCAGCCCGGGCCGGCACTCGCGGCGGTAGGGGCAGTGGGCGCACTCCCAGAGCCCTCCCGTGAGCAGCGCCTCGCGGGGCGGCGGCGCCCCGCTCGCGAGGTGCTGCATGAGCGCCTTAGCGCGCTCGGCCGCGCGGCCCACGTAGGAGGGGTCGCGCCTCACGTCGAACGCCGCGAGGCGGCCGGTGCGCTTGTCCCAGTAGAGCAGCACGCCGTCCTCGACGCCCAGCGCGCTCAGGTAGAGCTGGAGCTGGAAGACGTGATGGGGGTAGGGCGAGTCCGGGAGGCGCGAGGCGGACTTGACCTCGACCACGACCCGCCGCCCGCTCACCTCCGCCAGCACGACGTCGGCGCGCCCTGACAGGGCGACGCCGTCTAGGTTGAGGGTGACCTCCTGCTCGGCCGACATCATCTGCACGGAGGCCGCGGCCCCCAGCGCCTCCGCGACCGCGTCGTGCACCCCCCTGCCGGTCGCGAAGACCGCGAGCGTCTCGGGGGTCGGCTCCTCGCCGAGCACGTAGGCGTAGTACTGCTTCCGGAGGCAGTGCGCGATGTAGCTCGGGTAGAACACGCCGCTGCGCTGCGGGTGCGCGTCGCGCTCCTCCTCCCAGAGCCTCCTGAGGCCCTCACGGACGGCGGCGGCGACCAGTGCGGCGGGAGAGCGGTTGCCGTTGGGCTTGCCGTTGCTCCCCAATTCGCCCGCGCGTGCGCACCGCGTATTTAAGGCGCGGGCGGCGCCGCTCGGCGCGTAATACTTGTGCAAGTATTACGCCCGGCCGTTATAAGGCAACGCGGCACGGGGGCCCGGAAAATGCCCGAGGAGAACAAGTCCGAGAAGATCACGAAGGGGGAGGAGGCGCCGGCCACCGCCCAGACCGCCGCGGCGGCGGTCGAGCGGTGGATAAATGAGATCGTCGTCCCGCTACGTACCGCTATCGCCACCGCGCTTCCGCGGGCGTCGCCCGAGGAGCGCGCGGTGATCTTGGCTAGGGCCTTGCAGTTCCTCCCCGGCCCGGCGCTCGCCGAGGCACCCGCCCCGGCGGCCGCGCCGGCGGCCGGGCAGGCGGAGGCGAAGGAGCCCGCCGTGCCGGCCCCGGGGGCCATGGAGCCCCTGAGGCCGGACAACGGGCGGAACGGCGATGCGGCCCTCTCCAAGGCCCTTGAGGCCTTGGAGTGGCGGCCGGCTAAGAACGGCAAGGGCGAGTGGACGTTCATCCTCGACCGCGAGGGAAAGGTCGAGGACGCGTTCACCCGCCCCCCGCTCCGGGAGTTCCTGGAGCGGGTGCGGGCGGCGCCCGCCGAGACCGGGCTGGTTCTCGGCGGGTATCGCTACCGGCTCCGCGAGGGAAAGTTCCTGCATAGGTGGCTGCTCCACCGCTGACCTCCCCCTTCCTTCCCTGACCCCCTTTTTTCACCCACCAGATCCCCAGCGGGAGCTCCGCCGGGCCGCACTGGTACTCGTGAACCAAGCGCCCGCCGGCACTACACTCGTGGCCGCGGCGGCCCTAGCCGCGCTGGGCACGGCGCTGTGATCGCCCGGCCGGTAATATTAGCACAAATATTACATCGCCGCCCGGCGCGCGCACCGGGCGAGCCCTTGGGCTCGGGGGTGAGCGGAAACGGGAGTCAAAAAAGAGAATAGAGGGGGTGGGGTTTAGTCGAAGTGATGAATACACATCAGCGACGTTACCTCGCGAATTGTATATTCATCTTCGGAGAAATATACCAGCCCGTTGGATATCTTCGCGATGGGCATCGCAAACGCGAAGTCATCAATAGCAACAATCTCATATAAATATTGCTCATCTCTCTCATCTAGCTTCTCTACTTCTTCCCATATCTCTGGAGTGTAGTATTTAGGAGTAAAATATTTAGCAACGACATCGCGAATCGCATTATGTATCTTCTCTATCTTCTCTGCGTACTCAACACTGTTCATGTCCACCCCCTCGGCGACCGGCGCGGTGGCCTGCACGGTGGCCGCAGGTGTGGCCGCCGGTGCGGTGGCGGCGCCGGTCTTTCTGCCCCAAATGTGTATGTGAATCATCGATTCTCCATGTTTCGCGGGGGATATATAAACCCCCTTTCCCCCTGAGTCCCCTTTTTCCACCCGCCCGATCCCCAGCGGGGGCTCCACCGGGCCGCGGCCGGTAATACTTGCACAAGTATTACCGCGGCGCTACCCGGCCGGCTGCGCCCACACGACGCCGGCGTCGGTCTCGACGCCGTAGCTCGCGCCGGACTGCGCCGGCACGTAGAGCGTGGCGTTCTGCCCCGGGAGCACGACCGCCGCGTACTGGTAGTACTGCGGGGGCCCGCCCTGCGGTAGGATCACAACAGCGGTGACGTTGGCCGGGCGCGGCCCGGGGTTCACCAGCTCGATCTCCGCGAGAACCACCTCGTTGGGCCCTTGGCCGACCGTGGTGTTCCCGAGGTAGAGGGCCCGCAGGTGGCCGGCCGCCGCCGGCGTGGGGAGGCGCGCGATCGAATAGTATACGTAATACGAACCCATCAGCACGACCATCGCCAATATGACGAGCGCGATTGCCATTATAGCGCTCGCGAGGGCCGGGCGCCTCACGGGGGCGCGTGCCGGGGCGCCTTAAAAGGGGTGGCCATATGTGGGGTCGATGATGTCCACACAGGAAGATTGGTGGGGGAAGGCTACAGTAACAATTCAATACAAAGATGGGAAGTTCCCATACTTCGAAGATACTGAGCTCACTGTTGTGAAGGAAGATATGTACAGAAGTCGTGAGCGTGGCCGCATGATTTATCTCAGCGGCCGTCTGGTTCAAGATGGAAAGGTTGTCTTCAAGCGCATACCTCCTGTTGCGGCCGTTCTAGTGGACGCTCAAATGATGCAGACCGAGAAGGGGACTTTGGTGATCAAATATGTCCCCGGGGTGAGGCTATATGTGGTAGAGATTCCGAGTGGGTACCGGGGTTATGCCATTGTATCGGCCGAAAAGCCATGTATTACTACTGATATACTTCGGAGCCCCCGTGGATCTTTGGGGGAGGTAGTTCATGTCTGGAGCAATGGCAGCAATTGCAGGATTAGGTACAAGATTACAGGCCGCACCGGTACTGCAGGGTACGAGTACCTACCGCGGATCTTCGGGGAGAACTTGGAGGGCGAGATCGTCCTCCAAGACGGACAGGTACGCGTTGTTTTCGACGAGGAGCTGGAGCGCGCCCTCGAGTAGCCTCCCTCCCCTTTCCCTATTTTTGACTCCCATTTCTTCCGGTTCCCCGGCGGGAGCCCCAGCTCGGCCGCGCCGGTAATACTTGCGCAAGTATGCACACCCCCTAGCGGCTGACCTCACTCGGTTTCGTAGTGAACCTCTCGAGCTCGCCCTTCGAGAGCAGGTTGCGGAACGGCACGTGGCCCAGCGGCGATATGAGCAAGCCCTGGCCGACCCGCGCGCCCAGTATGAACCTCTGCTCCTCGGGCGAGAGCGAGAGCGGCCCGGCCAGCAGGTCGATGGCGGCCGAGTCCTGCCTCAGGACTATCTTGGTGGCCGCGCTCTCCATCACGACGCGGCCCGGCCCGGACATCATATCGGAGACCCTATGAGTCGCTATCATGAACGCCGCGTTGTAGTGGCGGCCCGTCCTCGCTATCTCGGGCACGAACCCGACCGCCCCCGGGAAGTAAGGCTTCCCGGTGCGGGGGTCCGTCTCCACGAAGGCCCACCCCTCGTCCACCACGATCATCTTGCGCTCGCGCACCGGCAGCTTCTTCACCGTCCTCCAGATCCACGCGAGCACAAGGTACGCGGCCGCGTCGCGCACCGCGGAGCTCGCTATGTTGCTGAGGACGAACACCTGGCGGCCGTAGAGGTCGCTCCTCGCGGCCCACAGGTTCTCGAAGGGCTTCAGGCCGGCCTCCAGCCTCTTCCTG
>OFEH01000342.1_pt1 | contig 17259 bp, 7 predicted proteins | sample 1521031 | NCBI WGS metagenome assembly OFEH01 (sample SAMN05518350, study PRJEB24110) | hypersaline lake metagenome | isolation source: Grendel Spring, Yellowstone National Park, Wyoming, USA | place: USA:Grendel Spring, Yellowstone National Park, Wyoming, USA | collected 2011-11-16
CATAATCACCGCCTTCGCTCCTAACAAGACCCATCCTAACGGATAGCTCGGCGTAACGCCTAACCTCGCTTAATTCGGGCATTAAGAAGTGGAACGCTGGGGGAGCTTATAATGCTTCCTTAATGAGTGCTCATGCCTGTGATTGTGAGTGGGTCGGTGTTGGCTGGGCCTGGTTGTAATGGGCGTTTATTGATGCCACTCACTTCGAAACCCTCAACACATGGTTTATTATCCTGGTTGGTTTGGGTTGTTGGGTGGTGGATTTATGCCACCTTTAATGGGGAGCGGCTCTGGTGATGATTTGTTTAGGGGCTTCAACGAGGTTGAGGTTAGTGAGGTTCTTCGCAGGTGCACCAACTGTGGTAGGTTCGTTCTCATTGGGCCACCGAGGAGCGGTAAGACGTTTTTCAGGGAGAAATACCTAGAGGGCAGGCTGGGTGTTGGCGTCACCGTCAATGAGCACACGCTAGGCACAACCACAACCACCAAGGCCGAGGGTGAGGAAGCCAAGGGCGAGTTGGGGCTTCGTGAGAAGGTTATGGGGCTTCTTAAGAGGATGATACCCCTGATTGGGAAGTTTGTGGATAAGGCGAGTGTTGATGTTGAGGAGTTGAGGAGGGTCCTTGGTGATAGGGCTCCCAGGCCTATTGTTGAGGGGGCTAGGGGGATGATTGGGGACTCACCGCACAGGGCTTACTACATACCGTGGGACAGCAATGAGGTGAGGAAGTGCATGGAGGAGCCCAGTGCATGTGCCTTCGGTGTGGACGTTGGTGAGGCATTGGGGTTGATCAAGGAGGCGTTTGGGGATAAGAAGAGGATTAAGTGGTTTAGGGCCGAGTACATACCGCCGGGTCTTGTCGAGGAGGTCATCGAATTAATCAGAGAGAAGGGTGAGGATGGGGCTAGGAGGGTGTTAAAGGACTGGGTTGATGCGTACTTCGAAGCCATTGATACTTTGAGTAAGGTTTTGGGTTTGGGGGAGAACTTGCTTGAGTGGGATGAGTTGTCTATTGGGTTCCTGAGCAACTTCGTGAACAACTCCGCGAACTACGTGATTGGTGGTTTAGCCGCAATCCCACTGATGGGTGCGGCTTCCCTAGCCCTCATCTCAGTGCTCACGTACATGGCATTCAAGAGGGAGGGGGAGGGCTACCTAAGGGAGATCGTTGGGTTGAGGGAGAGCCTTGAGAGATTGTTGGTGAAAGGACCAGATGGTAGGCTTGATTTCAATGAGTTGGGTAAATTGTTGGTCTATAGGGTTGCCTACGCAATGGGGATGAGTTACGAGGAAGCCAAGGAGGCACTAATGGACATAACGGGCTTAAGCATAGATGAGCTGGAGAGGAGAGTTAACGAGATTGAGAGGAGGATTGAGGAGCTTGAGGTGAAGGTCAACGAACTTAATAACCGGGTCAACCTACTCAAGCAGGAGCTCGCCGCCAGCATCACCATCGCCAGTAAGACCGATTTCGAACAAGGCATCATCTACCCAAACATCAAGGTTGAAAATGGCGAGTTAAGGATTAGGGTTGGGGATGGGTACCACAGCATTGTTAGGGTTGGCAAGTTCAACGAATTGACTAACGAGGTTAGAGGTAGGCTTACGAGCAATGGTTTCGTCGTGGTTGTTGGGCCTAAGGGTATTGGTAAGTCGACACTGGCTGCAGCCGTGATTTGGGAGCTGTTCATGGACAGCGATGTTGGGCTAGTTGCACGTGTTGATGTGCTTGATTCGAAGAATTACCCGAAGTTTGTCACATTCGTTGAGAACTACGGTGAGGAATTCGGCAAGTACTTCGGTAGGTTGCTCATGCTCTACGACCCAGTGTCAACCGAAGCCTATGAGAGAGTGGACATTGATGTGAAGGCACCCATACAAACAAACATCGAGAGGACAATAAAGGACTTAATGAATGCCATAAAATCGATAAGCTCCGAAGCTTCGAAACCGCTCACACTCATCGTACTACCGAGCGACGTCTACAACACATTGAGTGAAGAAAGAAGAAATGAGTTGGAGGGGTATAGGCTTGACGTTTCGCAGGATCTCATTAACACCGAACTCCTGGCTGAGTTGATTAGGGAGTACACGAGGACCAAGAGCAACCCCAACGGGTGCGCATTAAGTGATAGGGAACTTAGTGAATTAGCCGGCGAATTAGCAGAGTTCGACTCCGGCCACGCACTAATAGCCAGGCTCATCGGCGAGGAGCTGGCGAGGAGCAACTGCGGTGTCGGTAGGGTCGAGGAGTTAATCAGCGAGGCTAGGGGTAGGGCCGAGGCGTTCATAATACTGCACATAAACGGACTGTTCAAAGTCCATGAGAACCCCAACACAGCCAAGGCCCTGGTCGAGGCCTTCGCGTTGAGGAGGCCATTCGTTAATGAAGCAGGGCCCGGCGACCCAATACTGACGCCCGGCGTTGTCAAGTTGATTGGCGAGAAGCGGGGTGCGGAGACGCTCTATAGTGCGGAGGGCGGGGAGTTGAGGGGTTGGTTGGCCCATAGGCAGCACGACCTAATTGAGTATTCGATAGGGGAGCTGCTTAACTGCATTGCAAATGGGGGCGAGGAATGTGAGAAACTCGGTGGCGCATTGAGGCCCTGGAGGCTAATGACAGTTAGGGAGTCATTGAAAAAGGTCTCGGAGATGGGGGATGTAGACAGTGCCGTGAAGTACTTCGTAGATAACTACGGCGAGGAATTCACAGACGCACTAAGGTATTTCAGCAAATGCTGGAGGAGGGCCGCATTAATCATCGGGCGCGCCTTGGCTGGGCATGGCTCAGTGCCTAGGCCTGAGGACTTAGGCGAGGATGTTGCTGAGTCCCTCGGCGATGCTTTGAGGGGGTGCAGTGTTGACGATTACCTGCTCGTTTGTAATGAAATACCGCCATTAATACAGCACCTAACTTATACAAGTGTCTTGACCGAGGCATTCATCGATAGGTACGGTGAGGCTGTTGATGAGGCAAACAGGGTCCTTAACATCGCCAGGGGTAGGGGCGATATTTATGACACTGAGGAGTTTTATGGTCTTGGACTGGCCTCAATAATTGCCAACGCCGCTGGGTTGGGCAAAGTCGTCGAGCCCAGCGATGCCGATGCCGCATTGTACATAGCATCATCCACTATACAACGCGTTTCATCATTAAACCTCATTAGGCCAGTGCTAGGTGCCTTAGAGCCTTTGCGCGGTAAGGCACCGCATAGGTACCTCAAACTACTATGCTCCGCATCAAATATAGGGTTCCTCGACCGCGATACGGCTAGGTACATACTTAATGAGCTAAATTATGTATTAAACGAATACGGCGATAGGTTTAAGGGACATGCTTGGCTCCTCGTACATGCAATAGGTGCATACGCCAGACTGCTGAGGCACCGTGAATATTTCGATGATGATGAGGAGGTTAAGGGTATGGTTGATAAGATTGTTGGTCTACTCAATGAGCTGGGCAGGTTCAAGTCCAGCCTAGGCACCATCGCATGGGCGCGTGCGTTGGTCCCAGCGTTAAGGCGTGAGGATGTAAGGGGGCTTATGGAGAAGGCGTTAGGCATTGATGTGGTTGATAGGGCTGATGAGGTCCTTAAGGAACTAAACAAGTTGAGGGAGAAGGTCCAGGAGTTAATGAGGGATGAGGAATTCACGAGTTATGTCGAGTCTTGGTTCGTGAAGGCTGATGAGGAGGCAGTTAGGAAGACTATCCTTGAGATGGCATTAGGTCTTAAGAATTATTTGGCAATTTATAGGTTTAATAACGATGAACTCGATGAGGCGGCGAGGCTATTTAATGAGGCAGCTAAGGAGGATAGGGAGATCGGTGAGTATGAAAACTATCTAGTTGTTCGTAGTTGGGCGTTGCGTGCTGAGGCTATTGAGGGCTCGTTAGTTGGCAATAAGTTGGTTGATGAGTTTCGGCAGTTGTACGAGGAAACCTTTAATGAGGAGCATTTCGAGCACACGGCTCCGTACATCAGTAATGCATCGGTTACGCTCGGTGAGTACCTCGTGTCCCTAGCCCTAACGGGTGGTGATGGGGGTGTTAGGAAGATTAAGGAGCTGCTTGAGGAGCATTTATGGGTACTGAAAGCCTATTATAAGGGCTCGGTCCTGACCAGGCTAATGCTCAACGCCCTGCTCGGTCCAAGGGGCGAGTTAAGCGGTGAGCTTAAGGGTAGGCTCGTTGTTGAGCCTGGGGAGTTGATTAAGGCATTTAAAGACGAAATAAATAGTTTATTCCTACCTGCGTTAATGGTTGCCTTCGGGCTTCTGAAGCCTGAGGATGTGGGTGAGGCATGCGAATTAATTGATGAAAAGTATGAGAAGGGAAAGAGTATCTGTAAGGGTATCGCCTCGGCAGCCAGGGGAAATGGTGCTACTGTTGAAGTGCTAAGAGAAGAAGTGTTGATCAAGACTTTTCGTGAACGGATTTCAAAAGAAGAGAAGTTGAATTTGCTTAAGGGGCTCGGTTTTGACGCTAAGTCATTGAGTGATGAGTTTAGGGGATTGGCATACGGGCTTGACGGTAAGTCCCTAGTCCAGTTACCCGCCCTCAAAAATTCAAGGGTTCAGTTGGCCTTCATGCTCTACGCACTGATTAATGGTGATGAGAAGCTAGCCAAGGCGCACGCACTCTATGAGACTGCGGCACTCTCTGTTAAACTACCCGCAAGGCTATACCTGGATGTTTACAGAGCGTGCGGGAAGGGTTGCGACTTGGGTAATGAGGATCTCAGGCAGGCCATAACCAAACTATTCCTACTTCACTTTTAATTGAATTCTTATCGATTTTTGTTATTTACATTCCCCTTTGACGGCCTCTTTATAAGCCCGGGCTCCCAGCTTTATGTTTTTTTCCACCTTAAGATTGGCCTCGGGATTTAGGGGCCCTTGATTGGCCCTCGGCTTAGGCTCAAATGCCGGTTTTAATGCTCTTGAGGGGGCTTGGGTGCATGGGCGCCCAGTGGGGTTAAGGCCTGGGGATTGGGGCCTTGAGCATGGCCAAGGCTAATTAACCCACTTGATTCACATTGTGGAGAAGCATGTTCAAAGGGCCAGGGTAGTTAGAATGACTTCAGCGGGGAGTACGTTGGCGGATCATCATTGGTCTCGCCGATGGTAGGAGCCTGAGCGGAGTCTGGTAGAAAAGGCGGTACTGGGTTAAGGCCAGTAATGATGTTGTTTACATCAAGCAATGGCAAGCATCGCGCCCCAGGATTAACGCCCTTCACAAGCCATCGTGGGCATTACAAGCCAACTCAACCATACGGCGTTGGCATAATGGTTCTAGCCGAATTAGCATGGTTCATTAAGCGGCGCGCCCCGACGCCAAGCCGGGGGAGGGGGCCTTGAGGATTGGCGCGGCGATTGGAGCTGCTGTCATGGCCTACCACATGAGCGTTCCCCATCGCCAAACGGCGCCGGTATCGGCTGGAGCGATAGGCTGGGATGCCTCAATAGGATTACATACGAACAGTGATCCATGGCCCGAGCACGAACGCGCCCAGCGGCTGTTGCGAAAACACTGCACGGTCGGCAAGCTTTACAGTAAGTGGTTACTTCACACCGCCGGGCAGCGGTAACTGCGTGTTCGGCGTGGTAGCCACGGGCGGTTTCCGTGCCAATTGGGCTTTGCCATGTGGCAATGGCAACCGGTGCGAAGCAGCCACCTGCTCCGCCTTCATCGCTCAGCACAATACCTATTTGGGTTGTTGCGGCGGCGGTTGCGGCAGCATCAATAATCGCGATAAATGATTAGACGCGGCAAGCGGTAGTTCTAAACGGTGCGCGCCGCCTTTACTTAAAACCGAACCTAACGAAGCCATTTGCGCCCCTAACATCGTTATTACAAATGCAGCAAGCATCACGAAGCAACGAATCCCCTTTGGCCGCAACCCCAGCTGTTCGGCCGGTTCCCCCAATCGACTTTGTTATGATGGGTCCTTCATCGCCGTGATGATGGGATGAACCCATGATTGAACAATGCATCGCCATCCTAGCTGGGCGAATACACCCCTTGCTTGGCATTACTGGTCGCCAGTCATGAGGAGTTGAGGAAGTGAAATGCAATGATGTGTTCCCAAGATTCGGATTCTTGTTCTCGAGTTTTGATTTAAACGATAGGGGTCTTGGTGTAGCGAGTATTTTGTGATTAGGGCATTAACTTACATAACAAGCATTGACCTTGACGTTTGGGGGCTATTCGAATGGTTGAGCTATGCCCACCACCATGGCTAAAATCTTCACTATATCGCCTTATTTGGCCCAAAGTTGGTTCACCGCTATGTATTTGCAACGGCCCTCGAGGCGATCAATGATTAGTTCAATTCCGAGGAGCCGCAATTCCCAGACGAGGCCACTAAGGGAGTGCTCAAGTATGTGAAACTTAGGGCTAGAACAACGGTAGTGGGTTCGGTGAAGCCCAAGGACATAACCGACAAGCTAAGATGTTCAGACAGGAAGAAACCATGGGTCTTATCATACCGCTATTCGATGAGACCAATGCCGCAAAAAGATGCACAAACAATAATAAATAAGCTAAAGGCCAGGGCTAGAGCATGTAATGAAGTTTTAAAATGTCCTTAATGATATACGCTACCTTGGGGTAGAGTTTGGGCGATATGGCGACATCGGAATCATCGCGCTTACTTATCTTAAGCAAGTCATCAAATAAAACGCTAAATGTGTTTGGGAAATAGAGAAGGAACTCCCTAAATAGCTCTTTACTTGGCGGTATGGCATACGTCGATATTAACCACATGGATACCGGCTTATAATACCACGTAGCGAAAAACGCCGCCTCATATCGCCCATCGTCCTCGCTAATGACCATGGCCTTACCGAACTCCTTAAGGACCTTAAATGCATCATTAACCTGCCTATTGCAAACCCTAACCAACGGAGGCAACTTAGGCGGCTCATTAAGAAGCATATAACCCTCCAGGCACTTATTTCGCTTAATCACTGCAGTATCCTCATACTTATCCATAATAATCCCATCACTCCCAAACAAATTGTATTTAAATCGTTATTTCGCAATTTAGGCTTAAGCAACATGAGTGATGAAAATCTAGGACTTCAAGTCAAGGAATTCATCGTATATGCAGTAGGAAGTGGAATTAGCTATGATGGACTCGTGAAGGCCATGATAAAGGCTATGTACCCTGATTTAAATGTGTACGCGGAACGCAGGCTCGTAAAGAAACTGCAAGCGCTCATAGAATCCATACGCAACGCCGAAAAGCCAAGAACGCCCTATGACATACCAATCGAAGAAGCCAAACAAATAATTATGAACTGGAGGGGCACTGCATACTTAATTGATAACTTAGGCCTTCCTGAAATCTACGAAATACTACGTTACTCGAGGCAATTAGGTAGGAATATTAATTTTGCGAGGATCATCGTTTTCATAAATCCATGGGGTAATACGGCCGCATTTAAGATGGCATTTGGTGAAAATTCAATGATGGAAATAGCCAGGAAAAACGAAACCGACCTTATAAGGGGGACGGATAAGCATGTCCATCATGTATTTCGCGATTCCATGGATATTGAAGAGCTGATATCGAATATGAATAGAGAATTAAAAGAATACGTAATCCACTTAATAGAGAATGACCTAAAAATCCAAGACAACAATATACTGATAATAGCAGACCATGGATATGATATTGAGTGTGAGGGTACAATGTGTAGGTTATGCCATGGAGGTGATTGCATGAAACCTACATTTTCTCTAATAACGCCACTGGTGATGCTATAGCCCTAGGTTGATTTTAGTTTTCTATAACTGATTACGTTCCCATCCACCAACTCGACATCGGCATCCTCTATTAAACCCCTGATAGTGTTCAGCACCATCATTACCGTCGCCGCCTCACTCCTCTCGATTCTTATTTTAAATCTGATTGCCGCAATATTATCGGGATCTCTGATTGAGCTTATGAAATCGGTAATATTATCGAAGCTCCGTTCCTGTGGCTGCCGCACTACATCTTTAGATATATTATCACCTGTAGTGGGTGCTTCCTGCCCAACATCCCCTTCGCTTTCCTTCTTAATACGGAATTTAATTACATTTTCCTTCTTATCATCAATTATCTCGATCCCATTACCGTACTTATCCTGTAGCTCTTTCTTTAATTCATCTAAGAATTTATCATAAACAGGCTTATAGAATATGAACTGTTGATCATGGATGAAAACCATCGGCTTATCCTTAGGTATCTGGTACTCATTACTCTCATTTACATATTTCGTTACTTCATCCGAATAAGTCTTAACTATTCTGTCATCATATTTGAATATATATCCGACTACTTCAGCGATTTTTTGCACATAATTCGTAAATAAATTATTTAAACTTGACGTAATTGATTTATTTAATTCCTCTTTAATTCCCTCGTAACTCCATGCTCTGATTGATTGAACATCATTCAAGAGTTGACCAGCTACAGGGCGCATTTCCTTTACGGTACCGTCCATGCTTACATAGTTGTAATAGTAAATATTGTCCAGCATTATTGCGATGCCGTTCATGAGTTTATTTAAAGCGGCTTTCATCTCATCATTAGCCATATTTACGTAATCTTTCTTTACCTCCTCAATGAGCCTCTGCTCCAGTTCCTTATCAGATTGTGCTCCAGCCCTCTGGACTAGGTTCCTACTGACCTCTCTCAAGTATTCATCATCAAGTATGGCTTTAATATCGAGCAAGGTCTCATACCTAGATATGTAGTCAACGAAATATGAATACGCATCATCATTTAAGTTAAACTTCACGACAACAGGCATAATCACCCCCTTGTTAACCAAGCACTTAATACCATCCTCAATTTCATGCTCACCATCACTGAATGTTATTACTACGAATAACTTATCCTGATCGGTTAACCTACCCTCCTTACATAGTTCAGATAATTTATCTGTTGTAAGAAACTTAGCCCACCCAGGGGCATTGTTAATGCTCGGTATGATTCTGGAGAGTTCGCTCTTGACTACACTTACCTTATCCACATCATTAATGTAATACTTCTTCCTATGTTCCCCGATTAATTCATAGAGGAGGGTCTTAGGGTTGAAGTATGGCGATACCACGTAGGCAACTTCATTGCTCACTGAGACTTCTCTAACGTAAGGTAAATTGCTAAGCTTAAGTATTGCATTGGTCAATATGTTATTTGGGTATTTCTTTTCCTCGAGTATGGGTTCAATGGATTTCCTGATCCAACCCTCCGTGGATAATACAATCTCCTTGCTACCCCTAAGTGCGAAGATTAATTTACGTACATCGCCAACAATAGAACCAGCGAAAACGTCATTGACCATGTATCTAAGAATTGACTTTTCCACATCATTTGAGACGGACTTTTCCACATCATTTGAGACGGACTTCTCAATGTAACCAATGATGTAATTGTAGTTAGACTTATACATGGTGGCTAGGAGTGGGCTTAATACTAATGCATCAATGACGCCCTCATTAAAGTGTACAGGTGAAATCTTGGAGTCGCCGAGATCACAGGCGTTTAATGCGAATATTGCCGAAGCCTTAATTAAACCCCTTAGGTGTTGTGCGTCGGGGAAGTCTGTGTCTGCCTTAATTACCCTGCCCACGAAATCCCTGAAATTGTCGTGAAAGGCATTTTTACAATCGTATTCATTTAAGCCGAGCCTGGTGCATATCACGCTCATGGCGTCATCGATATTTAACCACTTGGTCTCCACCTGGGATATTACACGACTTATTTGATCCTCAAAGAACTTAACCTTATCCATTAAGGCCTTATCAACCTGGCTTCTATTGCTTTGCCACCACTCATAGTCGCTCCTAGCGCCGGCTATTAGAGCAATAATGGCTGAACTATAACTACTTGCGATTGCCCTCCTACGATCAATAAATGTTCTGATGAAATCCAGTAACCTAGTTATGAGCTCCGCACTAATTGAGCCTTGAGCCGCCTCCCTAACGCCATAGTAAAACTCATCTATGAGCCAAATAATGCTTATTCTATTATTAATCTTCTCAGCAAAATCCAATGCATTAGGTAGGCAATTGAATATTGTGCTATCTGTGCAACCCTTATCCAAGTAATTCTCAAGTTCCTTCGCCACAGCCCAATCACCGACACGCTTAAGTGATTCTATCCATGCGCTCACTTGCTCACGGAAATTCTTAGCCCTGAAGTCAAGTGGAAATACCGCTACAGAGTTACGCCCGTTGCCCATAAAGTCGTAATCTGGATCGAAATTACTCAATTTATCGGAGATTTCACGTACCGTAGGATCATTAGAATAAAAGCGTGGTAAGGTGTAGAAGAGGTGGTAAAGCGATGTTAAAAGATGGGTCTTGCCACTACCCATATCAAGGTTCAAGAAAAGGACTTTAGTCCCTCCAGAAATTATCGTGCCGGTCACATCCCTTATTACGCTCTTAAGGGTCTCTGTTGGATACGTAATTCTTATGAAATGGATTGGATCAGCGAATATTTCTGGACGGCTGCTCGATTTACTGCCAGCAATTATTGCTGAAATTACGGAACCAAGGCTTGGCGCCAACTCATCGGCACTTTTACTGGCTAATTCCTCAAGAGTCTTCCTCCTTCTACATAATGTGCTCACAACGCACCACCAACAATCCTTGTAATAGTTTCTGCATCGCTTTTAAGCATTGGCCTAAGTTTATCACTAGCCAATTCAAGCATGTAGTAGGCATAGGCGAGCGCATCCCTACTGAACTCCTTGATCGTGAGCTCCGCGGACCTTGGACCCGACTTGCTTAACGTATTATCGATCTTAAAAATAGCGCTTAACGCATCAATCATTAACCCCTTACTTACCGTCCTTATGATATCACCTGGTTCCTTCAATGCAACAGTACCACGTTGTGACTTAGCTGTTAATACCTTAAGATCGGCCTTAATTACCTGCGACAACCTATTCGCTATATCATACGGTATCCTATATGTGCCTTCCTTATCGATCACTGAGAGCAAGAGCAGGAATAGGTATAACCTACTGTACGCATCCATTGATGTTATTGAGGCGTACTTAACACCCTTAACCTCAGCGAGGGCCTCTAGGAATGCATTCACGGAGCCTGAAAGCGCCTTATTAACCATGGATATATATGACGCCTTAATGCCTTGCGGGGCAGCACCCATCACGTTAAACCTCGTTACTGCGGCTAAACCATTGGCAATAGACATTACCGCAGCCTCCTTAAGCATGTCAAAACCATACTGCTTAAGTAACGCTTTGGCACTTGAACTGCTTGCTTCATAAATGGCTCCAATGAGCCTGGGATCATCATAATCATTAATTAGCATCCTCTTCTCGGTGCCTGGCCTCGCCACTATTAGTATGCTTGTGAAGAATGCCGATGTTTCGAGGGCAACTCTTCTTTGAGGTGACTGGCTCCATATCTGCCAAGCCCTAGTTACCAAGTAACCAGAATTGTAGAACCTGAGGAACAGCTCCTCCCAACCCTCCAACTTACCATATGTATACCACATGGCGAGTAACCCATCATACTTAAGGACCTTATGTGACTCACGTAGAAACGCCTCAATCCTGTCTCCAAACCCTGAGTACTCACCAACCCCACTGGGCGGTGGCCCCCTAATCTCATGCTTCCTAGGTAGTTCTGAGATATATGGTGACCAATCAAGCTTAATTCTTTCAGGTGGGAATAACTGGTTAAGCACGGGCTCCAGTGCCCTCTGTAGGATTTGCCAGAAGAACTCCATTATTCTCAGGTAATCATGTTGATCATAATACGGGGGATCGACATGTATCACGTCTATGCTCTTAGCAGGCAAGTGCTTACTTAACTCAGTTGCGTCCCATAAATAAACAGCATCAGCACCATCCCTCCACAACCCCTCCAAGCCCTCAGCAAGAAACCTAAGGACAGGAAGCACGCCGCCAGCCGTTAAGTAGTACTTGCTTGACTCAGCAATATCAGCCTCGAGAGCCCATGGAATACCCTCATTTGGCAAATTGCCCTCTGCGAGGTCGTAGCCAAGAGAGGCTTTCTTACTAAGTGCATATTGTGAACCAACTAAATCACGGATAACTTCCTTGCTAGAATGCCATTGTGCTAAAATACTATTGTAATTGAATGTCTTACTTATTGCAAGTGCTAAGTAGAGAACAGTGGCTGCGCCTAATTCACCATGTTTTTTCACGAGATCTTCCGCTCTCTCCCTAACATACTTAATCAATTTATAAAGTACGAGTAATTGCCTTGGATTGAAGAGGTAGTGCCAATGAATTAAGCCGTAATTTCTGACGCCCTCGAAGACCTCGTTATCCCTGGGCATCTCTGATGTAGGTAACGCGTATAGTACATCACCATTAATGGCTAACTTAGCTAGGTCTTGGGCCGCCTTAACGAGCAAGTTCATATCGTCCTGCGTGACTTCGCGGTAATTACCTTTAACCTGAACAGCAACAGGTATGTATATGTCTCTAACCTCTTCGGCTACCTTATCATCACCGCTTAGTAGCTTATCAATTAATTCTTTATGCCTTTTAACCCATTCCTTCCTCAACGCATCAATGCTTATTGGTGCCTTACAGTGTGGACAGATTGCTACTGGTGGTGGTTGTTCCTTAACCAGTCTTGCCTTGACTTTTTTATCAAGGGTTGTCTCGAATTTGTAGTAAAATCCCTTATCCTTTGATAATTGGGGGTCCTTGACTAACGGTACTACGCCACCGCAGGTGTGGCGTGCGCCTAGGACATAAATAATATTCTTTGCATCGCCTGGGTAGTACTTAGAAAGCTCATTTTTTGTGTACTCTATTAGTTTTTTCGATTCCTCAAGCACTAGTTCGAAGAGTTTTTTCCCATATTTGGCTGGGAACTCTATGGTTGCCCTGAGCAATAGGTATGATACTGGGTTGCTGTCCCCAGTGATTACCCTAAACCCGAGCCTCAGTGCCTCAAGTGGTATTGAACCTCCGCCACCCATTGGGTCAAGTATTGTTATGGACTTCGGATCCGCATTGACCAGCTTTCTTATGAGTTCTCGATCCGGATTAACCATGTATAGTGGTGCTAATTCATTCCTCAATTTCACATGCTCCTTAAGCTCCTCGAAGCCTACTGCCTTCTTGAAGGTCTCCAAGTCTACATCAGTGCGTAATACTGCGGCAAGAGTAACAGCCCTGGCGCCTGATGTTGGTATTCTAGCTGGGTAATAATGAATATTGTGTACCTTGGGTAGATTATGCCCCATCCCCCCTACACCAAGTAATTGAGTTAATTCGTTTTTAATGTCCTTAGGAATCATTTTTAAATTTGCCATCTCATACATGGAGATTACATTAACCTCCTTCACTGGAAATGAAACTTCTAATAATCTTTGTTCCGTATTATTGCTCACACTCATCTAACCTATTTCGGTCCTGGTTTTATTAAGTTTTTATTTCTGCCCTTAATTATTGTGCTTAACTACGTATCCTAGTTCTCTCACGAGTTCGAATGCCTTATCCCGTATTACCTCGAATGTTTCCTGATTCTTAATTATCCTATACGCGTACTCATCTATTACTGCCGTGGCTAGCCTTAGCTTCTTGTCAGTATAACTCGTCGTTAGTAGATACTCCGCTATCTTGCTGTAGTCTAGTGATTGCAACACGCCTGCTGGTTCTCTCTCCCATATCTTGGCCGTGTTTGTCGTCGCGAAGCCCATTAGGTGTTGCGTGTTTATTCCGTGGGTTATTCTTATGGTTGCGAAGAGCATAGTGACCGCTGCCTGGTTTATCACGGCCTTATCACTGCCTATCGGCACCTCATACCCATATGTGTAGTATCTATACGAGCCAACCAGTGGTGCGTCGTGTATCATTATTTTGATTGGTTCCTCATGTTCATTTACCGAGAATTGGCGCTCTACAACCCACATAACGCCCTCGGGCCATTCCCTGAGCATTCCGAAGCCGTTCGGTACATAGGCGTTTACGAGTGCCCTACCCTCTAGCCTACCCTTCTCCAGGTCCTCCTCTACGTTTGGTTTTTCGCCCATTGAGTACTTTATCTTTATGTACCTGTTCAATGAGTTGCTTAGCCACGGGATGTCTTTGGCGATTTCCCTGACCCTATCTATACTTACTTCCCTGACCTTATTACCCACTATGTTTATTACGATGCTTGAGTTTACGAGGTCTATATTGCCCGGTTGGTAGTGCTCCACGACATCCCTCTTCGATACAGAGATGTCGATTGGTACCTCATTTACGTAAAGCACGTACCGTGATAAGCCGTAATTGTAGAATTGAATATTTCTCCAAACGCTCCTTGCCTGCTTCCTATCCAGGTTAAAGGCCGACAGCCCATGGTCATTCCCGTGCCTAAATGTTTCGTAAAGTGCGCTGAAAAGTTCGAGGTACTTATTACTGCTGACTCTCATGTAGCTTGACGGGCCTATACTTACCCACTCGCTTAATCCCTCGTTTATTATTTCTTTGTCCATGTCCTTCACAGGGATTATGACAGTTTCAGTAAATGGTATCTCCAACCTCCTACCCTTCCTACCCTCCCTCTGTATGTAGGTCATGGGCTCCCTAGGCAATCCATAGTGAATAACCCGCGCCACCATCCCAATATCGATGCCTTGCTCAAGCGTTCTCGGCGATGCCACAACCTTTATGCTGCCCTTCCTAAGCCCCTCCTCAACCTTAATCCTCCTATCCCTATTAAGTCTTGAGTGGTGTGTGGCTATTGGGCAGTCATCGCATCTCGCCTTAACTTTTCTTTGTATCTTCTCCGCAGTATTTATTGTTTCGGTAAATATTATTGTTGCAGCATCCTCGCTCTCCATTAGTAACCTTGTTATGTAACCTATGAAGTCCCCTCCATCAGCTACGTAAGTAATGTTTCTACGCCTGAACGGTGCACCCTCGATGATCTCTACATCCCTATTATTTATTGATTCGAGTTCACTCTTTAATTCATTTATTCCTCCCAATGTTGCGGTTAGTATTACGATTCTGGGGTGTGAGTACTCCCTAGAGATCATCCTAAGCATTTCAAGTAGGAACTGTTGCTGGGTAAGGATGTAGAATGCGAATTCATCAATCACCACGAGGTCTAATGCTCCAAGGTACTTCGCTAGCTTTCCTCTCCTGGACTTTATAACAGTCATTAGGTATGCGGGGTTTGTAATCACAATACTATCCTCCATATCTAATTCATCAGCATCTGCATGAATTTTCCCAACACTTCTGGGTATGCCTGCATCGGTTAATTGCTTTGCATAGGCTCTCAACCTCCTCACCTGGTCGTTTGCAAGCGCCTTATTCGGGTAAATCACGAGGGTCTTGAAGCCGGTTATCAACGCGGGTATTGCCCATGCCTCAGTCTTGCCCGAGCCCGTCCCCGCCGTGAGTATTACATTTCTGCCGAACAATAAAGCCTCAGCCGTAGCGCATTGATGGACATACATCTCCGCATCAGCAATAGGTAAGGCATTAACAAAATCCCCGAAGAAGTCCCTAAATCGCTTTCCGCACAATGACGGCACAACCCCTTCGCTAAATTCCTCATGTAAAATCCTAAAACCAGAATTAATCAGCATATCCCTACTTAAATCAACATGTAAATTCTTCACTGCACAATTTATTAGCAGCATTGCTTAAATTCTTTATGAACCTCAACACTTGCCTCATGCGTAAGGACGAAACTTAGCAACACCCAGAGGGCAGCACAATGCCCTGGCTCACGTATAGGGACGACATATTCATCCCCGTGGAGGTTGGGGCGTTAGCAATTAGAAGCAATCAACGCTGGCTTGCGCATTGCTGAGGAGGTCTTGGGCGTTATCGATAGGCACTGCATCTGCGAGGGCAACGGGGAAGGCGCCTGCAGGAAGCCGGTCCCCCATGGAGGAGGCACGGGAGGATGGGGGTCCCAAAAAGGCGATGTACAGCTCGCGAGGGGCACTTGGGGTACGACGGCAGAGGCGATGAGGGGGCGATGCCCTACGGCTGGCTCGGGCAAGCGATGGAATTGCTAAAAAGGAAGGGGATGGCGAATTGCACGCCCTGAGGGGCGAGGTTTGTCGTTCTTTTGTCACGCCCACCGCTAAAAAACAAAACAATGAATAACCCTCATTTTACATCACTGTTTGTATTAACTAGTAGGATTTTATTGGTTAGCTTAGCTATCTAATTTATTTCTGAAAATCCTTTTGTGCACCTAAACTTAAACAATTATCGGGAACAGCTCCCAGGGAGTAAGATTTTTAGGAGCCACGAATTCCTGGACATGTGGATGAAACATTGGGGAATTGCATTGAGGCGCGGCGCCGTGAGGGGGGCCTTACTTAAAGGTTTGATAAAACGAACAACAAACCTCGCCCTTCAGGGCGGGTAGTTTGACGGCATCCCTGGCCCAAGCCCACTCGCCTCTTCCGAAGATTGTCCGGCCGATTCGATTGATTGCGGTTGATTGTCTTCCCAGTTGCTATTGCATATAATGCTTTCGTTCTGCTGGTTCGCTTTTGTCCCTGTCTTTGTATTCCCCGTACTACTCCATGGTTGTCATGCAGTCCCTCTAATGGCGTATTCGCATTGCAGTCATGTGCCTCCCCCATGTCCCCCGTAGCTTCGCCCCTTTTCGATTAATTGGGAACGGCGAAGGAGCTCCATTACGGCGATGGATTTCTCGGACGGAGAAGGAGGAGTGCCGAACTGTTGAAGCAGCGAATCATAATAAGTAGGGTTACCGTCCCTGATCTGAGAGGGAGTCTTGGAATAGACCTTAAAGATGGAAAGCGCATCATCCACGGCCTCGGCAAGCCAACCAGGAACAATAAAATCAAGGCCACGCTCATAAGAGCGAGACTCCGAAGCACAATCCAGGAGCGGAGAAAAGGAGCCGGGACTACCATTATAACGACCATGACAACCCAGGACAAGGGAAGGAGAATAAAGGGTGAGATCGCGAAACAGGGAACGAACGGAGGAAGCCAACAGGCGAAGTCTCCAAGGAGAATAAACACGCTCCAAGCGAGAACGAACCAAGGAGAAGGAGAAATCGACCAAAAGCTTGACCAGGAGAAGAGAAACAAAGAAAGACAGCCAATTATCATTATCCTTAGGAAGAAGGAAATGAAGCCTAACAACACCCCAACCAGAGGAAGCAGAGGAATTAGGGGAAGCAGCAACAGGCGAAGAACCAACAGAGGAAGAGGGAGAGGGGCGGCTCGCCAACCCAGAGCGAGAAGAACTTGCTAACACAC
>OFEH01000343.1_pt1 | contig 17253 bp, 34 predicted proteins | sample 1521031 | NCBI WGS metagenome assembly OFEH01 (sample SAMN05518350, study PRJEB24110) | hypersaline lake metagenome | isolation source: Grendel Spring, Yellowstone National Park, Wyoming, USA | place: USA:Grendel Spring, Yellowstone National Park, Wyoming, USA | collected 2011-11-16
GCCCACGTAATAACCCGGTTATAGCCCAAAATGACGAATTCCGGATCATTCAGTCGACATTCCGTCGCCGACGGCCTCCGCGACGGGTGAACTTTTCGGTTAATTTCTCCGAATATAGTGGTATGATATAATAGTGGTGCCTACATCCCCCATTCCTTGTGACGCATGTGTGTCTACATCGCCTTTTTCGGCGAGAATTTGGCCATTTTCCCTGGATCATATAAATTTTGACCCGTAACCGGGTTTGTAGGCAGTGTAGTCGCTGTAGGCAGCCTATAGAAGGGGGGTGGGGGGAACGAGGACCCCCCGAAAAATGGTGTCTACATGCCTACAACTGCCTACAAAATCGGCTGTCTACATGCCTACATTGCCTACATTCAATATTCTATTATATTGATAGATAAGGAAAGGAAAAGAAAGGTCAGGGGCGCTAACCGGGCCTTGCGCCGGGCATCTGTGATGCCCATCCGCGCGGCGAAGCCCTGAAAAATCACCATAGATGCATAAAATGGGTTATAGGCATGGGTGAAGAAGGTTATGGTTGACTAGCCGTTGATCGAGAGCGGCCACATGTTGACACTCGTTATGGACCAGCCGTTCCCGGGCGCCACGACGGGGTCTATCTCGAGGTAGCCGTTGAGGAGCGTCGGGTACCTGAAGTTCACTATGACCCTATACCCGACATCGGCCCGCAGCGTGACGGGCTTCGTCTCAGACACGGTCTGCTTGTTCCCGTTCCAGAGCCTGAAGACGAACTGGCTCTCGCCGGGCCCGGCGGTCTTCATCTTCACCTGGAATATCTTGAGGATCGAGGGCCTGGAGGTGTAGCTGAAGATTATGGAGGGGCCGAGCGGCCCGGCGGCCGACGCGTACACGGGTACCCCTATGAGGGTGAGGGACGGTATCTTCGGGGCCTGCACCCACTTGAACAACATGGCGAGCCACTGATACCCCCAGTCGAACAGGTGGAGGCCCTGGACGCCCTTGTCGCTGGTCCACGCCTTCTGCCCCGGCATTATACCGCTCGCCACCACGGCGTTGTCGCTGGCCCTGATGATGGTCATGCCCTCAGTCGCGGCCACGGGCCCGGGTACGAGCTTGACGTAATATGTTCCATCACCCATATACACATGTGGTATCGTCGGATCACCGCTCACATAACTGAAGCTGGCCCCCCTGCCGGCGCGCCTGACGGACTGCGCGAACTCAAACGATAGATCCTCCGCCGCGGCGGCATAATGCATCCAATCGACGATCTCGACGCCATCACTTGGATATTCCCTTACATACTTCTGGTACAATTCCTCAAATATCTTGGGGAAGCCGTCCTTCACCGATGAATCCTCCTCAACCGTCACCGTCGGCGGCTCACCCACAATGCTCATCCCAGCTCATACTCGGGTTCGATATACAAAAACTTTTCGCGCCGGTGCGTCCCACATGGCACAACACCAGGCGCCATAGATGCTTATTGGATGTTTATAGTAAGATTAATATACCCCGGGATACCATAGGTATTCCCCGAATGTCCCTGGAAAACTGGGATAAGATGGAGGATGAGGCGGACAATGAGGGGCAGGCCGCCCGCTACATCGCCTCGACCGAGGAGGTGACCCCGGCCAGTGTGGCCGCGGCGTACGGCATAAGGGAGGAGAGCATCAGGCGCGCGCCGTCGGCCCACCTGCCGCCGCTGTTCATCCCACCGGTGAACAGGCGCATCTGCGGCACCATAATCGGCACGCATTACATGGAGAGGAGGTCCGGGAAGTCCGGCGACAGGAAGGCGAGGGACAAGGTGCTGGTGATAGAGGTGGACCTGGACGAGCCCATACCGGAGCTCGGGATAGAGAAGGGGCCCGCCGCGATGGCGGGATACCACGTGGTCCTGGTGGACGAGCTGATCAGGAGCGCCCGCCTCCTCTTCATGAAGTCGATCAAGGACGAGATAGCCGGCGTCGAGCGGGAGCTCAGCGAGGCCAACTCGAGGGGCGATGGGGCGAGGGCCGCGGAGCTCAGGAGGAGGCTGGAGGAGCTGAACGCGAGGCTGGCGAACGCGGACGTGGAGTTCATGCGCGCGAAGCTCAACTCCATCCTGGTCAACAAGCATATATGCGTGAGGCGCCTGCCGCGCGTCGGCCAGGCCTATCCCTACGAGGTCCAGATATTCCCGTAGTCACAGCTCCGGGTGCTCCCTCAGGAACTCCACTATCTCATTTATCTCCTCCCTGGTGAGCATGCGCCTCGGGATCCCACCGGCGACCCTCCTGAACTGCTCCGGCTCGTAGCGCGCCAGCTTGGGGTTCCTCCACGCGGGGTCCCTCTCGCGGCCCGGCGCCACGCGGTAGTAGTGCCTCTGGAGCCCGTGCGGCCTCTCCGCTGGCCCCCTCCCCGCGTCCTCTATCAGCCCGAGTTTGAGGGCAGCCGAGAAGAGGTTCCTCATGCTCTGATAGTTTGGCGGCCGGTAATGCTTCCCCACGGTGCCGTACTTGGCCTCGAGCCAGGCGCGTATGAACTTATACGCGCCGTACGGCGTACCCCTCCCGCGCGCGAGCAGGTAGACGCGCACCAGGTCCGCGGTGCCGGGCGCGCCCCACCCCCTGGGCACGGCATAATATGCACCGGTGCCCCTTTTAAGTCATGCTGCGGCGGCCGCGGCACCAATCTTTATATACAGCCCCGGATCACTCAGCGCCGGATGTCCGAGATAGATCCTGAGACTGGCATGGCGAGGGAGAGGAAGGTGGATATAATAGGCGAATCCGGGGGGATCGTGGACATACCCCCGCTCGGCGATGAGGGGATGGGCGGCGAGCAGGGCGAGCGGGAGGCCGATATGGGCGCCGGGGCCGGGGAGGAGCGCCCCCAGGCGCCGCCCCAGCCGCCGGCCCGCACCTACAGGTGCAGGTACTGCGGGGCCGAGTTCGCGAACCCGCTCGACCTGGGGCGCCACATCCGCAGGGAGCACCACATGGAGATGGCGCTCGAGAGGGCCGCCCAGAAGGGGGTGAGGCCCCCGGAGGCCCATGAGGGGGAGGAGGCACCCCCCTCCCAGGGGCGCACCATGACGGACGATGAGATATTCGCCGAGATAAAGATACGCGGACAGGCGGCGCTCGAGGAGCAGCTGCGCATGCGCCTGGAGCAGCTCCTGTCCATGCCATCGATATCCAGGGAGTCCCGCGAGTACGTGCTGAGGGAGTGGGACAACGATCCATCGATCCACCTGGACTTCCAGGCGCTGTTCGGCGTGCTCTTCGACGCCGGGGTGAAGCCCGATAAGGCCCAGAGGATAGTGGACAGGCTGGTGATGTTCTACAACAAATTCGCCCCCGCCCTGCAGGCGCCGCCCATCATGTCGCCGCGCGTCGTCGTGGGCCAGGGCGAGCAGCCCCAGTACCCCAGCCCATACCAGTACCAGCCGGGCGCGCCCTACATCCCACAGGCGCCGTACCCGTACCAGCAGGGGCCGTACCCCGGCAGGCAGCCCCCGTGGCAGCAGGGCCAGTACCCGTACCCCCAGTATCAGTACGGGCCCGGATACCCGTACACATATCAGTATCCTCCTCCGCCTCCCACCGGAGGCGGCCTCACGGAGGACTCGGTGAGGAGGATAGTGAGGGAGGCGCTGAGCGAGCTCCTCCAGAGGCCCGAGGAGAAGGAGAAGGAGAGGGAGGGCGAGATGGAGGCCGAGATACCGATAGCCTACGACAAGGACGGGACGCCGATCATGGGCAAGGTGAGGGGCAACCCAGCCGCGATCGTCGGCATGATAATAGCGTCTGGCTCCTCCCGCGGGCAGTCGCCGAACGAGAGCATGAGCGGCACCATGAAGGCGATGCAGCAGCAGCTGGAGAAGCTCCAGGACCAGCTGAGGGAGGCCGAGAAGCGCGCCGATGAGGCGGAGAGGAGGAGGCTGGAGGACGCCATCAAGAGGCTGGAGGACCAGATGGACAGGATGGAGAAGGCGTACAGGGAGCAGCTGGAGGCGAGGGAGAAGGAGATAGCGGAACTGCGCTCCAGCATCCCGCGCGGCGAGTACAAGTCCGACGCGTACAGGTTCATAGACTCGGCCGCGACCAAGATAGAGAACCTGATGAAGGACAGGAGGCCGCTCGAGAAGCTCGTGGAGGTGCTGAGGCCGCCCCAGCCGGGGCAGCCGACGACCGATCAGGAGGCCCTGGAGGAGCTGAAGAGGCAGGGCCTGGTGGTGGAGTCGTAGGCGGGGAGGGGGTGGCATGGTCGACATACCGGCGCTGAGCGTCATCTCCGGCAAGGGGGGCGTCGGCAAGACCCTGGTCTCGTCGTCGATAGTGCTCGCCCTCGCCGCGAGGGGGAAGCGCGTCGGGGTCGTGGACGCCGACTACTCCAACCCCAACCTCCACAGGTTCCTGGGCATGACCGGCGACGTGGACTTCACGTCCGACAGGCGCATGATCCCCGTGCGCCGCGGCAACATATCGCTGTTCACCATCGAGTCGATAGCCGGCGACAGGGGGGTCGGCATGCGCGGGGAGGACTACGCCAACATAACGCGCGACGTCCTGGAGTTCACGGACTGGGACTCAGACATACTGGTGGTCGACCTGCCGGCCGCGGTCGGCGACGAGTGGCGCACGGTGCTCTCGGTCATGGACAACTACTACCTGGGGTCCATACTGGTGGTGCAGCCGTCGCACGTCGAGACGGCGGAGCGCGTCATCCGCCTCCACATGGTGAACGGGGTGCCCATAATAGGCATGGTGGAGAACATGGTCAGCTTCACGTGCCCCCGGAGCGGCGAGACCTATGAGATATTCGGGCGGTCCACCGCCGATGAGCTGTCGCAGAAGTACGGCATACCGGTGCTGGCGAAGATACCGATAATGCTCGAGGTGCAGGAGATGATGCGCGCGGGCGGGCCGGTCGCCCTGCCGGAGGACACGATGAGGCCAGTCGTCGACGCGATACTCGCGGCGCAGCCGCGCAAGCTGGGCTTCCTGGAGGAGATGAAGAGGAGGGTCAAGGAGTACAGCCTGAAGGCGATCACCGAGGTGCTGGTCTCGAGCCTGAGGATAATGAACTCATCCCTGAACATAAGGATGATGAGGGAGCAGTACAACATGGCCGAGGGCGCCACCGCGGCGATAATGCTGCTGGACGACGACGGCGAGCCCCTGAGGGGCGCGGGGGGAGCCCCACTGGTGTACAACTTCAGGGTCATGAGCGACAAGATAGTGCTGGTCGAGAGCCCGAAGGAGGTGGACGCGCTGCTCATGATAAAGGTCAGGGCGCTGGCCGCCGCCATGCTGGGGGAGAAGAAGCTGCCGGACGGCACCAGGGTGCCGTACACGATACTGGACGCGTTCCTCAACAACGACGCCCGCCTGAGCGGGGCCGGCTCGTTCGTCCGCGGGCTGCGCTTCTACAAGTACCTCTTCGAGTCCGCCCGCGTCGAGATATCGAAGAGGATAAGGCCGCTGCTGGAGGCGTTCCTGTGATGTTCCGCGTGCGCGACATGATAACCGGCGACCTGAGGGAGCGCGTGGACGAGCTCCTGGACGCGGTGGCCGACACGAACGACACGATAGATAAGCTGAGGGAGAGCATAGACAGGCTGACCGCCGCCCTGCAGTCGGGCGCCCGGCCCGATCAATCGACGATCTCAGCCCTGAGGGCGGCCACGGCCGACTGGGCCAGGGCGGCCGATGCGATGAAGGAGTCGGTGAACGGGGTGAGGGAGGCGCTGGACGACCTGAAGAAGAGGCTGGGCCGATGACTGGCCCGAGAAGGAAATAAACCTCGTGCTGTAAAAGTGAAACAGGTGGCTGAAATACAGCTGCTGCCCCATCACCATATCTCCGTCTCCTCCTCCCCCCGCCTATATTTGTATTCCTTACTGATGGGGCAATCCGGCCATTTGTCGATCGCGAGATCGTAGTATATATAATATTTATTAACCGCCGCTATCAGTGAAGGATCGCCTGTCAGATGCATTAAGGTGAGCAGTAGTATCATGCAATAATGCGCCATTTCGAGATCCTTTTTGTAAAATATATAGACCGTTATATCATTCTCTAATTTCACCGCGATTTCGAATAATTCATATGATATGCGTTGATTACTATATGCCCTGTTGAGCGCATTATAAAACACTTGATTCTCATTCGAGAAATATCTGGGAAGATCCTCACATTTTATACGCCCTGCATCTATTTCCCTATATAATTCCTCGTGAAGATTCCATGCCTCGGGATCATGTATCGCCTCTGTTTCATAATATGATTCTGAGGCCAGAGGAACCCCCGGCACGTGGACGTAGGTCGGCACATGGTGGATCGGCTCGGTCCTAAGATAAACTTTTCCACGGCCTGCGCCCTCAACCACACTCAGCCACGATCGTGAGGCCGGCGTCCCGGAGGGCCCAGTGCCAGTAGAGGTACGGGCCCGGGGCGGGCGGCTCCATGATCCCGCGATCGCGTGCCATCCTGAATGGGGTGGGCATGGCCGGAGATAAACTTTATGCTGTAAAAGTGAAATAGGGGCGTCGCACATGCCAGCGCCATGCCTGATCAGGGGCGCGTCGACGGCGTGCGCGTGTTCGTGGCCAGGGTCTGGGCCGTGAAGCCCAAGCTGAACGGCCGGGCCTACAAAAACTACAGGATCACGCTGCCCGTGAAGCTCGTGGACGAGATGGGGCTGAAGGAGGGCGACCACGTGCTCGTGTTCATCAGGAAGGCGGGCTGGTATCACTTGGTGGACTGGAGTGAGGATCCCGATGCGGTCAATGAGCTGCCGGAGGCCATCAGGCGCGAGATATCCGCCGTGGAGGCCATAAGGAGGGCCGGGGCGGTGACCGCCCCGGAGCGCGCCTAATCATCGCCGGGATCCCTCGTCGCGCTCGCTATCTCCCTGACCAGCTCGGCCGCCTCGCCCGCCGGCCCCGCTATGTCCTCGTGCCCGAGGGCGCGCGCGAGCACGGCCACGCTCCTGAACAGGGCCGCGGCGAAGTGCCCGTCCTTATGCTCCTTCCACGCCCACGTCGCGGCTGATGCCACCTCGAGCAGCGCGAGCCGCGCGTCCCACTCCCGCGCCTCCGCCAAATGCTCGGCGTAGGCCCTCCCGTGCAGGTGCTGCAGCGTCACGATGTGGTGCTCCAGCAGGTCCTCCGCGCCGGGGCGCGCCTCCCCTCCCCTCAGCGCGCTCACCGCGTTGAACGTGTCATCTATGAATATCGGGATGCCCATCTCAACTTGCGCCTGCGCGAGATATCCGACCGCCTCCTCGGAGCTCACATCGATCTTCCCGGTCCACGCGACGCTCAGTATGAACCCCTTCCCGCGGGCCTCCCTCGCTGCCCTCGCCCAGATCTCCAGTGCCTCCCTGGCATCAGCGTCGACCGTGACCACGACGGAGGGCCCGAAGCGGTCGAGCGGCGGCCCGACCGGCTCGACCTTCACGTTGACCACGTTCCCGCCGGCCGCCCTCACCATGCGCGCGGCCTCCACCATGATCTCCTTCGCCGCGTCGCTCATTCTCCCCACCTCATCATGGCGGGATGTCCATCCTGGCGTGTGCGCGCGCGACGTACCTGATGTACTCCTCGGGGCTCACGTCGGTCTTCCCGGTCCACGCGACATCCAGCACGAACCCCTTCCCGCGGACCTCCCGCGCCGCCCTCACATACATTTCGAGGGCCTCCCTCGCGTCCGCGTCGACCGTGACCGTGACCAGGGGGCCGAGGCTGTCCAGGGGCGGCTCCAGGCGCTCCATCTCCACCTTGACGACGCGCCCCCCGGAGACCTCGTTCATTATGCGATATGCCTCAAGCATCGGATCCGCCGTGGACGCCGAGTCGCTCATGCCCCTCCCCCCAGCAGTGATCTCCCATCACCGACACCGTGATGCGGTTGCCGTAGTCGTCGAGGAACCGGACCTTGATCGTGGGATGGCCCGAGCGGCGGCTCACCCTTATGTTCGTCAGCCTCCACGTGGAGGCGTCGCCGTCGTAGCGCGCCGGCAGGAACCCCTTCACCTCGTAGCGCCCGCCCCTGATGCACTCCAGCAGCCTCCAGCCGTCCTCGTCCTTCACCAGGTCCTCCCAGTACTCGGCTATCGCCATGAGGGCGCGCGCGATCGCCGCCTTGTGCCTGACCTCCCTCATCGCCCTCCTACTCCATATCTCCTCCCCGTCCTCGCTCACGCTCCCCCCTCCTCGCCCCCGAGGACCTTGCGCGGGTCCATCCCGTCCTCGAAGTACCTGTCCACGTCGCCGGCGAGCAGATTCTCCGCCGTGACCTTCTCGCCGTCCCTGCGCAGCCGCAGGACCGTGTACTCGTGGTTGCTCATCGCGAGCTCGTGGAGCACGTCTATGGAGTGCGTGGAGGCGACGACCTGGACGCGGCTCAGCCCGACCAGCCACCTCACCACGTGCTGCACGAGCGCCGGATGCATCGAGCTGCCGAGGTCGTCCCAGAGCAGCACCCTGGCGTTCGGGTGCGTCCAGAACAGCTGCTTCGCCGCGATGGCCTGCAGCACGCCGCGCGAGAGGTGCCACGGCCTGTCGTCTATTCCGCGATCGGCGGCCGCCGCGGCCTCGGGCGTGACGATGGGGGGCAATACCGCGCCCTCCTTCACGAGGTCCTCCAGCCCGGGCCACATCCTGCCCGAATTCCTCCAGCCGCGCACGACGTAGTCCACGGATTCGTCGTCCACCATGACGGGCGGCGGTATCCTGGAGCTGGTGCACCTGCTGAACAGCACGGCGCCGTTCGGGTACACGTAGGCGGCGGCCGAGTCCCCGATCCCCATGGTCTCCACCGACCACTTGGGGTCGGGCGGGACGTCCTCCCTGCTCAGGCACTTATCGGCGTGGCGGGCGTGGGACAGCACGAACCACAGCGCCCTGAGCACCGCGGTCTTGCCGGAGCCGTTCAGCCCTATCAGCACGGTGAACTTCGAGAGCGGCAGCGGCCTGGGCGTGGTCAGCCCCTGGAAATTCGTGAAGCTGACGCTGTAGATCACGGCGCGCCCCCCCTCAGCCTCAGCTCCGCGACCTCCTCCTCGACCCGCTCCAGCCTCTCCTCCAGGTCCAGCACGACCTCCTCCAGCGTCTTCAGCCTGTCCTCCAGCCTCCTCACGCGCTCATCGCTGCTCCCGCTCATGCTTCCTCCTCCCGCACTTCTTGTTCCACGGGTGCCTCGCGCACCTGGAGCGCCTCCTCTCCTCGCCTCCCTTTCCTCCCATGCCTCTCCCACCCCACGAGCCAGTAGCCGCACCGCGGGCACCGCTTGGGGCTCGCGACCCTGGGCTCCCACTCGTACCCGCAGCGCGGGCACTTCATCCTCCTGCGCTCAGCGCTCATCGACGACGACATCAGCAGGAGGCGGTATTAAGCCTTCCGGTCCGGGATGGATGAAATGAAAGAAAAAAGAAAAGGGGAGGTGGAAGGGGAAGCCGAGCCGGTCGATCAGGCAGTGGCAGCAGCCTCGGGCATTAATATGGGAACGCCACCGCGCTCCGTCTCATGCACCGGGTTCCTCTTGAGTATCTTCAGGCCCTTGCCCTCCTCTGCCCTGAACGTCGCGGCCAGCTGTTCGCTCAACATGGATCTGAACGTATTTATGTCCGATGCTACGTGCTCTATGGCCTGTCCGTTCCTGTATATGTAGACCACATGCCCTGACGAGGCCCGCAGCGCCCTCGCGCGCGCGCCAGGAGCTATGGACTGCCTGTAATCCTTGAATATCTGGTTGATCCTCTTCACGCGCTCGCTCCTGTGGACGGTGTGCCTCTGCCTTATGACGAACTCCCCTAGGCTCGGCTTGTAGTACAGCATCCAGGGCATCGCCTTGAATCCCATGCCCTCTCGCCTCACCACCCCATGGACATGGGACATATTTAAATTGTTCACGTGGCGTTAATTGAATGCATTAGCCGCATGATCGCAATGCATGTTTATTAGGCCGCGGCGCGCAGCGCGCACGTGCCCCGCGAGGCGAAGCGCGACAGGTGGACCACGATATCCGTGCGCATGAGCACCTATCGCATGCTGCTGGAGGTGCAGGGCGCGATGCAGCTGGTGGACGGGCGCCGCTACACGCTGGACGACGTGCTGAGGAGGATGGCGCGCGCCGTGACCATAGAGATCTCGCGCGCGGTGGACGCGGTAAAGGATAAAGCGATCAGGGAGGCGGAGGAGGATCGTGGGCTGGAGCGAGGAGGAAGAGGAGGAGAGGATCCGCCGCGCCGAGGCCGTGGACAGGCTTCTGTCCCGCGCGCGGCGGCTCATAGCCTACAAGTATATGTTCTTCAGCCGCCGGACCTACCTCGTGGGCCGCATCGACGAGAAGCTGGACAGGATAGCCGACGAGCTGGGCATGTACGGGGTGGACGGGCGCAGGCTCATAAGGGAGCTGGAGGAGCGGCTCAAACTGAAGTACGGGTGGAGGTAGATGCCGGACCGCAGGACCCACAACCGCGCGGCCCGGATCCTGCTCGGCGCCAGGGAGAGGGACGCCGACCGCGTGAACTCGCTGATCGATCACAGGCTGGCGCTCGCGCTCCTCGGCCCGGAGCACAGGAGATTCGGCCACGACCTCCTCGGCGCGGCGCTCGTGGCGCTGACCTCGACCAACCCGCACGAGGACCTGAAGATCTGGGCCCTGCACGTCCTCCTCGACAGGGCCCCGCGTAAAGCGCAGCGCCTGCTCGCGCTCCTCCTCGCCTAGGGCACGCCGCTCCAGTTGCTGAACTGGTAGCCGCTCGACGGGTTGGCCTGCAGCTTCACATATGCGCCGACCTGCACGGCCCAGCTCTGGGACTGCCCCGCGTCCACCGTGCCCACATTGCTCCACGTGCTGTTGTCCGGCGAGACGTAGACAGTCACGCTCCCGCCCTGCCCAGCCGTGACCGTGAGCGTCGCCGTCTCCGTGATATGTACCGTCACGGTCGTCGTCCCTGATATATACGTCGACGTCCCGCCCTCTATGTACCCGCTCGCCGACGCGCTGAAGTTGTAGGTGTACCCCGGCTGGAGGTTCGGGGTCACCTGCCCCGAGCTGTTGGTCGTCGCGCTGATGGGCGAGACGAGCGGCCCGCCCGTGATCGTCACGGTGGCGTTCGGCACCGGGTTGTTGAACTGGTCCACGACCTGCACCGTCACCTGCACCGTCGCCTGCACCGTCGCGACGGTGAAGCTCGCAGTGATGCTCACGCTCTCCGCGGGCATCTGGAAGGTGACCGGGTTCTGGGTCGAGCTCACGGACGCGGGATGGACCTCCTGGTATTTAAGCTCCACCACGGAGCAGCTGTATGGGCTCCTCCATGTTGCGCTGTATGCAGTAGCGTATCGTCCTCTTCATGTCGCGCCACGCCTTGTCGCACGCCTCAGGGTCCGGGCAGTCCCTGTCCCTGTAGAGCCAGTACTCGCGCTCCTCCTCGTCGTACGCCCTCCACGGGGGCTCCATGTCGTTGAGGCGGCGCTCGAAGTCGTCCAGCAGGTAGTGCATGAGCTTCCCGCAGTCCTCGTCGAATTCGCAGTAGACTATGTAGGAGGTGTAGAGGCGGTGGATGCAGTCGCGGACCAGGCGGATGCGCTCGGCGCGCTCCTCCTCGTTCATCATCATCACCTAGGGTCCGTAATATCCCGCCCAGTGCTGCACGCACTCATCCACGGTCTCCCCCGACTCGTACTTCTCGATCCACTCCCGGCACTCGTCCTCAAGCCCGTAGCAGAGCACCTTACCATTTGCATTGACAAAGGCCATCGCTCTCTCCTTGGCCTGATCGGCCGTGCGGGCGTGTATGACGTCCAATCTTCCATCCCGCGTGCAGAGGACTATCACGTAGGGGAACCAGCCGGGCGGGCCGGTCACGCGCTCCCTGTGCGGCGCGATGGGTATCTCCGCCCTGCCCCCGCCCTTCAGCGGTATAGTCGCCTTGCCTCCGCCGAGGTTGATCGGGAGCCCCCTCCTGCTGCCGGCGACCGGCAGCGTCATGCCGCGCCTGTCCGTCACGCGCGCCGGGAGGCGCTCCCTCTCCTGCGGTTGCTGCTGGGCCGGCCTAGGCCTAGCCGCGGGCAGCTGCAGCGGGCGCTTCGAGAACTCCTCGTAGAGGCGCTCCGCGCACTCCTCCAGGTCCTCGACCGTCTTGGACGCGGCGACGCACTCCTGCTCGAAGCGCACGTACTCCGTGGTGAGCAGGGGGCGGCGCAGCCGGCTCTCCAGTGCGTACTGCACGGCCGTCACGTCCTCCGGCCTCAGCCGCGGCGCGAGCTGAGGCGGCTGTGCAGGAGGAGGTGGCGCCTGCGGCGGAGGCTGCGGCTGGGCGGGCGGCTGCTCGGGCAGGTTCAGCGCGCCCAGTATGCCCCGTATCTGCCTCTCGGTGAGGCCCCGCTTCAGGAGGGCCTCCCGCAGGTTCCTAGCGATGTCGCTCGGCCTGTAGCCTGCGTTGAGCGCCGCCTCTATGCTCCTCGCGACCTCATCCAGTATCTCCCGGCGCGCCCTCTCCTCCGGCTCCTCCGGGCGCCACCTGAAGACGGGGTACTCCCTCTCGAACCCCTCCAGGTTCTCGGCGAGCGTGAGCGACGAGTCGGCCAGGCCCTCCCAGTCTATGACCCCGATCGGGGCGCCCGGGTTCCACTCCCTGAAGTAATACTGGAGGCACCTGATGAGGCGCTCCTTCGGTAGCCGGGCGCTGTACGGGCACGGGCCGGCCGACGACACGCGACGCTCCGCGCCCCGCCTATATAAGCGTCGCCACTACCTCAGGATCATCACTATCACGGAGATCAGCGCCGCGACGCCGGAGATCATGCCCCCCATCGCGGCGGCCTTGTACCAGTTGAACCGGGAGCTCGCCTGATTCGCCCTGAGCTGGGTCTCGACGGCCGTCAGCCTCTGCGCGAGCTCCGAGTATTTATCGGACATCGCGTCCAGCTTGGACTCGATCCGCTCCAGCCTCTTCAGTATCTGGGCGATATCCCCGTCGTCCACGCCTGCCGAAACGGCAACGGGGCTATATAAGCGTCGCCACGCCCCTACGCCATCCCGACCTTATAGCAGGCGTGCAGCTGATATGTCACGTTCACGCTCCCTCCGCAGGTGGCCGTGCCGCTGAGGCTGGCCTGCCCGTTCGGGTAGTAGTAGCACGTCTCGGTGCTCGTGCTGACGATGACTTGGTTCACCGTGTAGCTGATGCTCTGGCCCGAGCTGCACTGCACGTTGATGCTCTGGCCGGACGGCGCGCTGTAGGTGGATCCGCCGACCGTCACGGACCACGACACTCCGCTCGGCAGGCCGCTCTCGCTGAACGTCACATAGGTAGTGGGGACCTGCTCGAATATCGCCGTCACCGTGCCGCTCCCGTTGACCGTGATGGTCGTGCTGGGCGAAGTGTAGTCCGCCACGCTTATGTTCCCGCTGACCTGCCACTGCACGAACGCCCACCCGCTGGACGGCGACGCGGTTATGTTCACGGTCGCGCCCGGCGGATAGTACTGCGTGCCGCTCGGAGTCACCGAGCCGGAGCCCGAGGCGCCGAAGCTCACGGCGTAGGTCGTGGGGACCTGGGAGAAGTAGGCCGTCACGCTCACGCCCTGGGAGGGCATCTGGAACGTGATCGGGTTCTGCGAACTCATGAGGGCACCCCCTGCCAGCCCGCGAAGACGTAGCCCGACTCGGGCGTCGCGGTCAGGGTCACGGTCGCGCCTATCGGCACGTTGAAGTCCTGCGAATAGCCGGGCCGCACAGTCCAAGACTGCCCGCCGATCGTCACGGTCACGCTCCCGCCCTGCGTCGCGGTGACCGTGAGGGTGGAGTAGCCGGGCGGGGCCCTCTTCTTCTGAGTGGCGAGGAGAACCGCTGCCGCTATGGCCGCCGCGACCGCACCGCCCGCCACGACCTTCTTATCGACCACGGCGTGAGGAAAGTGCCTGCACTATAAAAGAAAAGCGCCGGGCTCAGGGCGGGATCGGCAGGCGCCCCTCACGGGAGCGCGCGTCGAACCCCGCCTCCGCGAGGATCGCCTCTATCAGCTTCGCGTAGGCCTCGACCGCGTACTGATATGCGGCGTGACAGCAGGGATAGCGGTAGGACTCGGCGTAGCGCAGCAGCCGCATGAACCCGTAGAGATCATCGGCGCTGTGCAGCAACTTGGCCTGCCGTGCTAGGATCGGGTCGTCGTCCTTCAGGAGCTCCGCCAGCTTCTCGCGGATCTGCTTCAGGATCTCCTCGGACTCGGTCATGGATCCTCCTCCTCGAACAACTTTTCATCGTAGACTAGTCCAATACCGAAAGCCACTCCTGCCGGTATTGCCAACGGTATCGGAAGTATGATAAGCCACACGACTGAGCTGAAAAATGCATAAAACGCTATCTCCGGTATATCTTTCTTAGAAAGCCTCATGCCTTCGCCTCCTCGGTGGCCTCGCGGATAATGATGAAGCGGTCGCCCTCGCGCCACTCCAGCACGATGGGCATGCCGCCCCGCCACCCGAGCTCGCGGATCCATTCGATCGGGAGGATCACCACGTAGCGCACATGGTCGCGCGGCCCTCCGCTGTGCCACTCTTGGAGCTTGTGGATCCGCTTCACGATCTCACCGCCCCATCATCACTGTATGTCGACTGAAGGCCTGAAGGTATGAAGAGCCTCGCCACCTCTATATTGATCGAGTAGTTGAAGGTATGAAGGGTGATATTTCCGTTGTATCCGAGCACGGCGATAGCCGCTAGCGTCTGCCGGCCGTACGGCACGGCCCGCGTGTCGAGGAATCCGGCGTACTGCTCGCTGCCGTCGGGCTCGCGCTGGCCGGAGCCCTGCAGGGCTCCGTCGATCGTCACGCGGAACTCCTTCCGCTTCTCCCTCTTTCCTCCCTCCAAGTGGATCTTCAGTTGCTCGTCGATCTCGACGGTCCCCCGCACGGGCACGCGGCACGGCTCGCAATGTATCCAGTCGAGGCGGCCCATATAAGGAAGGCCGCTCATGCTTTCACCTCCTTCAATACTTTCTCCTCATCTATCCACTTGCCGTCAATGTAGTATTGCCTCCGCGTCTGGGAGTACGTGAACTCATGATAGCACGCGTTGCAGTAGTAATCATACGCTTCCACACCTAACCACGCCTGCACGAAATTGATGCCGATCTGCTTCACGAAGTGGCTCCCGCAGTAGGGGCACTTCATGCTGTCACCTCCACGCGAACACGTCCGCTTACACGCCAGCCCCACCTCTTTACCTCGAGTAACTTAATCGTGATAGTGTATCCCCATATGGGCAAAGACCCCTCCTTACCAAGGCAATAGTAATCGAGGGCTCCATACCTCACGGTCTGGTAAGAGCCGACCACGTGCGGGGCATGGGGAATGCCCGCCTCTGCCAACTCACACTTCACTTCTTCACCCTTGAATTCGAAGTCGCGCTCCCCTGATATCGCCTTAGCCACGTCGACAGCATTTGCGAATCTGACAACGGAGTTGGCAAGGTTAGCCATCACTAGGCCCTCCAAGACACTCCGTGCCCAGATTTGATCAACGGAAGAAGGAATCACCTCAGATATAAACTTCTCGATCTTCTCGTTCATCGTCTTCTCGAAGTCCTGAGTTGTGCTCATGCTTTCACCTCCTCCTTCACGTACTCCTCAAAGAGCTCCTCAGCGTTCTCCTCGATCTCCTCTAGGGGATGGAAATAGATGACATCCCGCTCCGGATCCCTGGTCCAACGCCCCTCCGAGTTCGCGCCGCCGCGCGAGCCCGGGCCCGAGACAGCGTAGTAGACACTTCCGATCCGCTCACCGCGCACATAGATAGAAATCTTCAACGAATCGCGCTCGATAGGCAACCCCTCAAACTCCACGTCTGCCCCCTCCTCCAGCCACAAATCCCCCTCAGGGATTCCGTGCTTCCTCGCAGCGTCGAGGATTACGTCTATCACTTTTCCGATCCGCTCCTCATACTCCCTCGATCCGTACACCACGCCCTCAGTCATTCCTTCTCCTCCTCCCATGCGGCGCTGAGCATCATGAGGCGAAGCGCCGGGGTTATCACTCCCTCGGGGGCAGGCCCCAAGGGGACCCAGTAGTATCCGAACCCCCTAGGGTCCCAGTCATACACCGACATCTCCCAGAGCTTCCTTCCGGAAGGAAGGAACGCATACTCTTCTAATGGAGCGACAAGAACTATTCTCCATCCGTCATCTATATACTCCAGCGGGTATACTCCTTTCCTCATCCTCCGCTTAGACTTATTTATATTCTTTATCAACCTTAGTATATATTTCTTCTTATCTTGCTTCATGCTTCCACCTCCAGCTCCCGCGCCGCCCGCTCCCGGGCGCGCTCCATGACCTCGCCGATCTTCCGAGCGAGCTCCTGGCGCGCCGCGCGGGATATCCCGCGCTGCCTATACACTAGATCCAGCAGCTCCGTCTCCGCGTAGCTCAGGATCTCGTCCACCCGCGCGGCGGCCGTGTCGGGCCGCACGGGCCACTGCTCCATGAACTCGCTCATGCTTTCGCCTCCTCGCTCTCCAGGGCGCGCGCGGCGCGCAGCAGCGCGCTGCGGATCTCCGCGCGCACGCGCTCCACCACCGCGTCCCCGTCCGTGATGACCTCGTCCATGGAGACCCGGCTGAGCACGCCCCTAGTGTCCTTCAGGGGGCGCGCGGCCATGACCACGCGGTCGGCGTAGAAATAGGCGTATCTGATGTGGCCGCCGGCGCCGGCGAAAGTCTCCAGCGCCTCGGTCAACCGCTCAACAGTCCACATTGGGACTTTGATGGTTATCATGCCCTCCCCCCCACGTCCGTGATCGTCCACAGTATCATGCGGCGGGCGGCGCGCGCCATGCGCGCTAGCTCCTGCTCCCCCGCGTGCGCCGCGGCGTGCTCCACGCCGCTGATGAGGTAATATGCGTCTTCTAGGCGCGACTCGTCCACCATATCGCGCGCTTGATCGACCATCGCAGCTATAGCCAGGAACAGCTCGTTATCAATGCGCTCATTACCTGCAGCCGCGCGCTTCAACTCGCGCAGCTGCCGGTGTATAGCGGCCATTGCGGCCGCCTTCCTGCCCGCTCCGGGCTCCGCCGTGGCCGCGGGCGCCGCCACGGCCTCCACGCCCATGTGGGCGCTCATCGGGTTGCCCATGGGGGCGCTAGGGGTATATAAACTTTATGGCATGTAAATGCGTTTCCACTGTAAATGAAAACTGAAAACACGAATCATTTTCAATCAATGTGATCCGCTACTGTCCAATCGTTTCAGCGATTTCCAGGTTGAACC
>OFEH01000344.1_pt1 | contig 17133 bp, 18 predicted proteins | sample 1521031 | NCBI WGS metagenome assembly OFEH01 (sample SAMN05518350, study PRJEB24110) | hypersaline lake metagenome | isolation source: Grendel Spring, Yellowstone National Park, Wyoming, USA | place: USA:Grendel Spring, Yellowstone National Park, Wyoming, USA | collected 2011-11-16
AATGCTATATATGCATGTTCTTTTTACTATAATAGTCCTGGATGCAAATATTTTCTAGAGAATAATAGTATAAATGATAATTATGTTTTTCTATATACTTTATATAATAGTTATGAAAACCTAACATATATTTTACCAAGAAATGAAACATTATTAATATATCTGATACCAACAAATAATTCTTATGGAATAATATTCAATAATCAGAATAATACAGTAATTATATATAATAATAATAGTATAATTGCTGAAGAGATAGCTGAAAAGTTTATATTATACTATTATGGAATTATCAATAGTTAGAGGAATATTGAATTATCAATTTGGAGAAAATATCGGAGATAAAATAATTGAAAAGTATAAAGAAAAAATAAAAATTGAAAAAAGTAAAAAAACAGGAAGAATAAGAAGAATATATATTGATGATAAATTGTTTGGAACAATAGAACCAACAACAGGATTTATTATATTAACATTTTATGGAGGACTAATAGTAAAAGAATTTCTAGAATTTCCAAAATATAGAATTGTTGTAAAAGATGAAGCAACAAAATTTATAAAAGAAGGAAAATCTGTATTTAATAAATTTGTTGAAAACTTAGATGAAAATATATTACCAAAAGATATTGTATTAATAGTGGATAAAAATGATAATCTATTAGCAATAGGAGAAAGCTTATTATCTGGAAAAGAAATCAAAGATTTTAAAATTGGAGTTGCTGCAAAAGTAAAGAATGTTTGAATATATAATAAAAAAATATTATAATAAGTTAATAGATTATGCAAAAAAAGATAATAGATTAAGAAAAGAATTAATTTTATCTATATTTTTTGCAAATATGCTAATATATTCAATACCATTATTTTTATTTAGCTATTATTATATTGTTTTACCATATAATTTTTTAATAAATTATTCCGAATTTATATCAAAGATATTATATTATTCTCATTTAAATTTCACATTGAAAAGTAATGTAATATATATAAAAAACATAAGTTTTACAATTGATCAAGAATGCACAGGCTTTAAATCAGTATTCGGTATTTTTGCACTCATATTTTCTACACCAATATTAAATATAAAGAAAAAATTGTATTATTTCATCATTTTTTCTCCAATATTATTTATTTTAAATATATTTAGATTGTGGTCTGTCTTTTATTTTTATTATATCTTTAATATTAATCCTTATTTTTTACACAATTTTTTATGGGAAATATTTACAACAATATTTTTAATTATTTTTTGGCTAATATTCTTAATAAAAAATAAAAAAGAATTATTCGTTTAAACTTTCTAAAATTTTCTTAATATTCTCATATAAATTCTGGCTTATTTTTTCAATATAAATTATATTATTATTTTTTATATAAAACCTTACATAATCACCAGAATTTAAATTATTTATATCTATAGATTTATCAAATGAATAATCTTTTCCATTTATTTCTATTATTACTTTATCCTTCATTATATTTTTTATTTTTCCATATATTATTCCTTCTTTTATATAATCAAATGATTCATACATATAAGATATTTTCATTTAAATAATATAAGCTTCTATTAATGCTGCTATAAATATAAATAATATAGATAAAACAAATAGTGCTAAAGAATCTGAAAGTATAGTTTCTAAAGTTTCTTTATCTAAGTTTTTTATAAATGCTATTGATAGAATATTACCTGCTAATGCTGCTAAAAAATATCCTAAAAATTCTAATATTCCGTGTGGTAAGATTTCCAAAATACTAATAGTTGGAATTAAAATAAATTTATATATAATATTGTTTGAAATATATTCTGATGCCCTTAAACCAAGGAATACTCCAATAATTGACGCATTCCATAATAATAAATATATAGATCCAGCACCAAATATTATTGAAAATGCAAAAAATAATAATAATACTGTCATATTATTATATAATATATATGTAAAGAAACTATTTGGATATATTGCATGTGCATAACTTAGAGCAATAACATTCTCTCTTATATCTTCTATTGCTTGTATTTGCGGATAAAATAGATTATAATTCATTAGATAACCTATATAAAATCCAATTATTGATGCAAAGAATATTACAAATGATATTATAAAATATTCTTTATATCTTAAAAACATATTTTCCTTTGATTTTATCTTTTCAGATATTTTTTCATCTTTTTCTATTAATTTATTGTATATTTGAACAAAAGGAACCAAAGATATTGCAATTATTAATATTCCACCATATGATCCAGATTTAAGTGACAACAATGTAGAAAATACTATTATTAATATACTTAGAAAGAACAATATAAAGTAATTATACCTTATCTTTTCTATCAGGATATCATACATAATAAAAATTCTAACTCTATTTTATTTAAATTTGACGGTATTATAATACATATTGGAGGGTCTAAATTTATATTTAGTAATTCTCTTATTTCCTTATAATATATCTTCTCATTTTTTCTATTTAGGTTAGAACATACAATTAACTTAAAATTATCATTAAAAATTTTTTCTCTTTTATTATCTATTTCTAATAATCTTTTTATTGCTTCTTTATGATCCAAATATTTATTATTTATTGGATCTAGATCTAATAATACTAATGTATGTAAATTATTTTTATAATTCCTTACAATATAATCATAAAATTCTGTAGATTCATGAAATGATATTGAAACTGTTCTTCCAAACTTATATAAAAATAAACCTATTTTTCCAATTTCATCAAATATTGATGGAGAATTTATTATTTTATATTCTATATTATTTTTCTTACAAAGTTCAATAAAATACATATGGGTAGTAGCAAATAATGGATTTCCAGATGTTATCAAAATTATTTTCTTATCTTTATTATTTAATATTATTTTTTCTAATTCCAATTCTACAAAATTCCTATCGACAATCTTTATATCTTTCCTTATATTTAATAAAAATTCTTTTGTTTCTTCATCAATAAAATTTGTATAGTACTCTAAAAATACTAAATCTGCACTTTTTATTTCTTCTATTAATCCATATGGTATTTCATCCTTATTTTGTCCAATTCCAGATAATATAAACATTTTATAAATTAAAGAAATCTTTAATCTGCCTTTCTTTAGATTGATTTCCAAATGTCTGATCTATTTTCATTTTTAATGCTTTTAAACTAGAACTTGTATATTCATCCAATTTTAATTTTTCAGCTAACCATAAACTTGGTTCTAAATATTTTACAACACTACCATAATGAACTGTCATTACAATTCTTCCTCCACATCTATCACATTTTCCAGATAAAGGAGGTCTTCTAAATCTTTTATTACATTTTATGCATCTAAATTCTTGTTCAGAAAACTTTCTCAAATTACCTTTAATATCTCTTGCAAAATGCAAATTTATTACTAAACTTGCAACAGTACTTGGATCTACAGATCTTAATAATTTTGCCAATTTTAATTCAAAATTTAATTTTTCTAACATCTCTCCTAGAGATTTATATGCAGAAACTTTATTTCCATTTTCACTAATAGAATTTATATCATGCATAAATCCCCAATTTGTATATTCTTCTGGTGTATCAATTCTTTCTTTAAATATTTGTATTTTTACAGATTCTGGAGTTTTATATTGCAATGCAGCCTCATATAATTCTAGTGGATAATTCCAAACAGTATCAAACTTTTGTACCTCATCATCTATTTCCATTCCCTTAACTTTTATTGTAATTGTTAATGGAGCATCCATAGTTCCTCCTCTTTTATCTGGTAAATATTCTCTAGAGAAATTTAATAGAGCATCTAATAATAATAATACTGTCCCTTCATCTCCATCACAATTCCTCCTAATTGCAGCATGCATCATTGGATGCATAAGTAATGCCTGAGTTCTTGAGAATCCAATTATTCTTCCAACAGTACCTGCAGATGTATGAGGGGCTAAAACAATTAACAGATGTCCTAATAAATCTTCTGGTTTCTTTACATTATAATATCTATCCATTTTATACAGTCTTTCCAATTCTTCATCGATAAATTTAGCAGTATTCATTAAAGAAATTAAAAATCCATCTTTCTTTAATTTACCACCTTTCTTTGATGGACCAATTGTTGGTAATATAATATCTTGTGGTTTCAATTCCAATATTTGATCTTCATTTTCTAATGGATTTCCATAAATATCATGAGTATATCCCAATTCTTTCAATTTTTCTATTGGGGTATATACTAAATCTTTTGGTTTAAAATATGTAATTGGTGCTTCTATAGCATCAAATCTTACTGTTCCATCTCTAAATACAAATATACCATATTTTGCCCTTAATATTCCCTTTTCTAACCTTTCTGGTTGTTTACTTCTTGAACTCAAACCTTCTGGTCCCTTTACTATTTTTGGTAATTGAGATGAATCTAATCCTAGATTTTTTAATGCTGCTTCTAAATATTTTGAAATCTGTATTGCATATTTTCTATGTTCTTTTCCATCTTCTGTCTTTAATAATTTTGTTTCTGAATTACAAAATATACATTTTTTATATGGAACATATATTTTACAATTTGGACAATAATATGTTCTTAAATCCGAAACAATTTTCTGATATTTCATTGATTCTAAAAGATTTCTCATCCTTCCTCCTTCTTCTCCTACAGGAAATAGGACCATTATTGAACCTTTTAGTTCTCTAATCTTTGCTTTTTCAGGTCTTCCCATTCTAACTCCAATATAGGTTCCAACCTTATCTCTAATAATAACTTTTGATATTTTATTTATTAATTCATATCCATTTTTTTCATTATTTATTTCTGGAACTTTTTCAAAATATCCTAATTGTATATATAATGCTGCTGAATTTGGATATTCAACTATAATCTTATTATTTTCCAATTTATGCTCAATTAATATTTCTTCTAATATATTCTTTGCCCTCTCATCATATTCTAATTCTATTTTATCAGCAATTCTATAATTTTCTCCATTTATTTTAATTTCTTTATATGAAACTTTTGCCTTTTCTTTTAAATAATTTAATAAGTATATAAAATCTTGTGAACTTATATCCTTCCAGAAATATGTATATTCTGGATGTAATGGAACATTTAATAATAAAGATATCTTTAATGAATTGATAAAATCTGGTTTATTTTTTAGTGGGTCTCTAATATAATTTTCCAGAGTATTTTTATCAATATTTAAATATTCTGATAATCTTTCTAGATTTTTTATTTCAAATAATTTTCTTGGTTTAAACATATCAAAAACAACTTCAAATCCATTTACTTTTTCCTTTGCATTTTTTTCAAATTCCAATATCCACCATTCTTCACAATATCCCAAAGGAACTAAAGGATGTCCATTATCTAAAAAATCTCCATAAGTAAATAAAATATCACCTAAAAATAATATTTTTTCTACCAAATTCTTATCAATTAATTCTTTTGCAGTTTTTTCATCTTTTACTTTTATTACAGATCCATCTTTTAATTTTACTACTGGAGGTTCAATTGTATCTGAAAATGTAACTGCAGAAGCCTTTCCAGGTCTCTCTACAACAAATTGAGTTCCCCATGCTAAAAAGTTATATGTTAAAATTGCGGCAGCTGGATGAATAGAAGATGCTTCATGTCCATTTGTCCTTGATTTCCCCATTCTTAATCTAAATCCGCCCTTTGTAGATGGTAAGGAAAATATTGGTCTCCCAGCAGTTAATTGTTCTAAATATTTTGCATTTGGTTTTATTATTTCAGATGAATCTGAAGACCCTCCATGTAATTTTTCTTGCAATTTTTTTAATTCATCTAACCATGCCCAATCTTCTAAATTAAAATCTTTTGCAATCTTTGATAATTCTTTCCATATCTTTTTAGCTTTTTGACATATACCCTCTGCAAGTACAAGGATTGCTCCTCCTCTTATATAATTTGTTTCAACTCTTGGTAAATCTTTATATGCAGAAACTTCTATTTTTTGTGTAGGCTCTCCATTTATTTCAATTGGTAAATTTTTAACTGTAAACTCTATTTCTTCATTCTTTGGAGTATACTGTAAATGAGCTGCTCTCTTATAATCATAAGTTTCAATTATATATCTTTGAATTTCATCCTCAGTAGGATCATATTTTTCATATCCAAATTTTCTTCTTAGAAAATCAGCAATTACAACTGAAAATGCTTGGGGAGTACCACCAGCAGATCTTACAGGTCCTGCATAGAATACTGAAATATATTCTTTTCCATCCATTCTTTTCTTTGCCATTACTTTTACAATTCCTTCTGTTGGAGCAGCTACAACACCTAAAGTATGATATGCAAAACCAGCCCTTAATCCAAGTTCTATAGCCCTAATTTTATCTTTAGTTTTATTATATATTTGTTCTGATACATATTCTGATATTTTTAATATTGTAGAAAATGTGAGTGGTTTATATGTTTTTTCTATTTCCCTAATTTTTTCAGGTAAATTTATTTCTTTTATAATAGGATCAATTGTTGATAATAAATTAACTACTCTTTCAGCCATATCTTCAGAAATTGGTATTTCAACATCATCAACAGGATCTAAAGATAATGATCTTGCCTTTTTTGCAATCTCATAGGCTTCTAATGTTTTTTTCTTAATTTCTGAAAAATAATCATTTATATCCATAAAAATATATTTAAAACAATATTTTTAATTGTTTAAATTCCTATATTTGAAATGGGAAGTAATTATAAAATTGGTTATTATTATGAACAAAAAGTAAAAAAGATACTAGAAAAGGAAGGATATGATGCTTGGAGGACCCCAGGTTCTCATTCTGCTATAGATGTAATTGCAATAAATAAAGAAGGAAATATAAGATTAATTCAAGTTAAAAAGAATAAAAGAGAAATAGATATAAGTAATATTAATTATATTGATTTAGTTGAATTATATCATCTGGCAGAAAAATATAAAGATTCTAATAATATTGATATTGAATTATGGATATTTTCAAACAACAAATTAAAGAAGTATAATAAAGAAGATATATTAAAATTGAAGGATTATTTATAGAAATTTTCTAATTGCTATAAAGCCTACAAAACCTGAAGATATACTACATAAGAGAGAAAGATAATATTTAGTATATTAATGATTAGGATATAAGAAATATGAACATTTTGCTCAAATTGATCAATATAACCAACAAAAATAATGTAATAGTGTAAAAAACTAACAAAGGCTAAAATAGTTATAAATAAGAGCAATAAAAGTACTAATCTATTTTAATATTTACATGAAACTATCTCAATACTAGATCTACCTATATTAAATTTATAACTCTTTTTATATATATATATTTTATCCTTATCTGTTCTTTCTAAATTCTTTTCTGGCTGGTCTGGATATGTATAAGCGTCCACTCTTATATACTTAGGTATATAATTCGTCTCCTTAAGTGCTCCTGGCTCTAATATATTATATGCGCCTAAAATTGCACTTATTGTACGTTCTACGAAAGAACTATTTTTAGGTAAATCTGATAATTCAAAAGATTTTTCCATATTTCGAAGATTATAACAGCTAATTCTATAAGGTGACGGATCAATTGAGTGTGCAGAACACCTAATTCTTTTATCTTCATAAAGAAAGTCAATATCAATATAATATTGAATCCATATAGGTTCGTTATCAATTCCACGATCACGATAATATATATCTATTTGTGTACGAATTTTTTCTGGTTTAGGCAGATTAGCCTCTTTTTGTACTCTATTAGCCATGCTAATTAATAATTTATCTAGCAGCCCTAGATGAAATTCTAGCACTTTATCAACTTTTGATTGTTGGTCCTCCATACAAGATATACTTAACAGAAAAATTTATAAATTTATCCTAAATTTTAGTTACATAATTATAAAAAACATAAAATATATAGATTTCTATAAGCCGAGGTTATCAATTATATATTATATACCACCAACCTGGCAAACCTGGACTTCTGTATCGAAGTCTATAAAAAGTTGTACATTATTAAAGAAAAAATAGATTTGATGAAAATCTTAAGATCTTTATGACCCTCCTTCCTAAGAAAGTCTAAAAAGTTAAAATTTACAAAAACAATAACAGATAATAATAAAGAATTGAATGAAGATGTATTAAAATTGAAAGACATTATTTTTTCACAATAATAAAGTATTCATATGGGATATCAAATTCTTTAACAACTTTATATTTTAATTTATATGTTATAAATCTTTTAATCTTATATCTCCATGCTAAACCAAGATTTCTCTTTTTTCCAAGACTTTTTTGAGGGAAAGATATTATTAAATAATCAAAATCTAATTTAGATAATAAATTTCTTGGAGCATAAAAATCATATTTTTCTAATATTGGAAATATTTTCCAAAAGAATATATATTGATAATGCCTAAATATTCTATCATCTGGATCCAATAAATCAATTAGCCATCCTTCATTTTCAATATTTAATTCCTTTAATATTTGATAGTTTATATCTAATATTTTTTCAGATATATCTACATAATAATATTTTTTAGGTTTCTGATCTGAAAAATAAATTGATATAGGATTTAATCCTGATGCTAAATCTAATATTTCTACTGGTTTTTCAATAAATATATTCTTATATATCTCTTTATAAAAATTTAATCTTTCAGAAGTAGACCTTGTTAACATTAATAATTCTATTATTTTTTGTTCCAATGTCATTTCATTATTAAATAATATTTTATCTATCTCCTTATCCTCTTTTGGAGTATATAAACCATATAATTCATGTAAAATTCTTCTTACCTCTTTAAATAATAAATAAAATTCCTCATTATTTTTCAATTGTTTTATATTTTTTATTGAAGATAACCTTTTATATAAATATTGTTTTTTTCTTAGTTCCCTTTTTAATATATTTTCAACTACCTTATCGGATATATTTCTCAATTCTTTCTTATTTTTTATTTCATTTATTATTTCAAATAATTCCATATTAATTCAAATTCTTTTCTTTTACATATTTTACAATTGTTACTCTTAACTTTTATTTCTTCTAAATAGAATTTATCCCCTATATTAAAATGATATAATATTCCATTTTTATTCCCAAATACATAATTTATAAATAATTTTAACATCAAAGAAACTGCAAAGATTACTGATGAAAAATCTACACCAGTAATATCGCATGTTAATACATCTTCTTTACCTTTATATATATCATATAAACAAAATTGTTCCGGATTTATTAAACCAACAAATCCCTGATCCATAACAACTGAAGCAAATATATATGGCTTATTATAATATACAGATAATTCATTTATTAAATATTTTGATTTAATATTATCAGTACAATCAAATATTATATCCTTATTAAATATTTTACTATTTATTTCTTTATATTTCTCTATATTTAAATTATTATCTATTTCTTTTAATCTCTTTTCAATAGAATCTATTTTTAATTTCCCAATATCATCAATTATAAAATTTTGTCTATTTAGATTTTTTTCTTCTACAATATCAAAATCTACAATTGCCAAATTTTTTACACCAATTCTTACTAAAAATTCTGATAACCAGGAACCCAAACCTCCCAAACCAATAATTGCAACAGATGTTTCTTGTATTTTTTTATTTTTTTCAAATCCAAAAAATTTTATTTGAGAAATATACCTTGAAACACTATCCATAATACTTGTTATCCTTTGCTATCATTCCTTTTCTAAATGTTTCTGCAAACGCCTTATAATAATTTTCCATTTCTTTTGTTATAGATGGTTTTACTTTTTCTAATGCAGATTTGAAATCATCCATTGTAATTTTTATATCTTCTTTTTCTAATTCTTTTAGTGCTTCTTCTTCATTTAGTCCTTGTTTTCTCTTTGATTCATATGACAATCTTATCCTATTTATTGCAGCCTCTTTTACAAGTAATTCTAAATCAGCACCACTATATCCTTCTGTAATTTTTGCAATTTCTTCTAAATTAACATCTGGGGCTAGTGGCATATTCTTTGTCTTTATTTTTAATATCTCCAATCTTGCTTTATAATCTGGAGATGGTATATATATTATTCTATCAAACCTTCCAGGTCTTAATAATGCAGGATCAATTATATCTGGTCTATTTGTTGCTGCAATTACAATTACATCTCCTCTAGTAGTTATACCATCCATTTCTGCTAGCAATTGATTTACAACACTATCATAAACATTTGTACCCATACTAGAACCTCTTCTAGGTGCAATTGCATCAATCTCATCAAAGAATATTACTGCAGGAGCTACTTGTCTTGCTTTCCTAAATATTTCTCTAATCATTTTTTCAGATTCTCCAAACCATTTGCTAAATACTTCTGGACCTTTTATTGCAATAAAGTTTGCTCCTATTTCTGTTGCAACTGCCTTTGCTAATAATGTTTTACCAGTACCTGGAGGACCATATAATAATATACCTTTTGGAGGTTCAACACCAATCTTTTCATATATTTTCTTATTTTTTATTGGCCATTCAACAGCTTCTTTTAATTCTAATTTTACTTCATCTAATCCACCAACATCGTCCCATCTTACTTTTGGTACTTCTACCAATACTTCTCTCATTGCAGATGGAGGTACAACTTTTAATGCATTCATAAAATCTTCCTCAGTAACAACCATTTGATCTAAAATTTCCTGTGGTATATTATTTTCATATTTTTCTATTTCTGGTAATGATCTTCTAATAACATTCATTGCAGCTTCTTTTACTAAAGCAGCAAGATCTGCACCTACATAACCATATGTAATTGAAGCCAATTTTTTAATTAATTTATCTTTTTCTTCCTCCGATAATAATACATATTTATCTCCTTCTTTTTTACCTAGAGGAACATTTCTAGTATGAACTTTTAATATTTGATATCTCCCTTGTTCATTTGGTACAGGAACTTCTATTTCTCTATCAAACCTTCCAGGTCTTCTCAATGCAGGATCTACAGCATCTGGTCTATTTGTTGCTGCTATAACTATTACTTTACCCCTTGATTTTAATCCATCCATTAATGTTAATAATTGAGCTACTAATCTTCTCTCAACTTCTCCAATTGATTCTTCTCTTTTAGGTGCAATTGCATCAATTTCATCTATAAATATTATTGAAGGCGCATTTTTATTTGCTTCCTCAAATATATCCCTTAATCTTTTTTCAGATTCTCCAACATATTTTGATACAATTTCTGGACCATTTATTGCAATAAAATATGCTCCACTTTCATTTGCAACTGCCTTTGCTAATAATGTTTTACCAGTACCTGGAGGACCATATAATAATATACCTTTTGGAGGTTCTATACCAAGTTTTTCAAATAATTCTGGATACTTTAATGGTAATTCTACAAGTTCTCTCACCTTTTGAACAACTTCTTCCATGTCACCTATATCTTCATAAGTAACTTCTGGTATTTCTCCCTTTGTTTCTACAGCATGTGGCAATATTTCTAATTCTGTATTTTCAGTTATAACTACCGCACCCTTTGGAACTACATTTACAACATTAAATCTAAGTTCATTCGAAAATCCAAAAGAAGGAAATAGATCTGAAAATATTGAAAATCCAAATTCTTCATCTAATAAATCAAATTTTCTTCTATATCCTGTCAATATAACAATATTATCTCCTTTTACAACTGGCCTTCCATCTAGTAATCTTCTTATAGAATTTATATAACTTGTATTAAATTGATATATAACTCCTTTTGCTGCTGGAGCTAATACAACTTTTTGTGCTTCTCTTACAACAGCTTTCCTAACAGTAACATATCCTCCCAATGTAGCATTTGCATTTTTTCTTATAATACCATCCATCCTAATTATTCCAAGACCATAATCTTGTGGAGGTAATAATTGGGCAATTGCAACTGTTTTTTTCTTTCCTTCAATTTCAACAATATCTCCAATTCTTATTCCAAGTTCTTTCATAGCTTCAGCATCAATTCTAACAATTCCCCTATATAAATCATTTTGAATGGCTTCCGCAACCCTTAATTTTAATTCTTTTTGGTTATTTTGATTATCCTCAGGTGCCATAATTTCATAATATCATTTCACCTTTTAAAATTAAGTCATGAAAAAATTTAAATTATTCAATAATTTATTTTATTTTATGGTATTGAACATCAGAAAGATATCTGAAACCACGAGATCGAAGGTATACACAGAAGATGGATATTTCTTAGGAGAAGTTGAAGATGCAATAATAAGTGATAATAAAATATATGGATGGAAAATAAGAGTATTAGATCCAGATTTATCTAAAAAAGGAATTAGGGGGATAATTGCTCCACATCAATTAGTTAAAGCAATGGGACAGATTTGGATAATATCAAAAGCAGTATATTCCGTAAGATCTACATCAGAAAAAGAAGGAGAAGAAAAAGATAGTAAAGAAACAACAGAGGGAGAAACTGAAAATAAAATAGAAGTTGAAAAAGTTGAATAAATTTATCTATAGGCTGTTGTATAGTGCTTTCTTGCTTTTGAGGTAGGAGACTTTCTTTGTTCTTTTCTTCTTGGATCTGATTTTAACATATATGGATCATATTGTAAATATAATAATTTCAATTTATCATCATCAAAATATTTTACTAAACCCTTTGCAATAGCTATCCTGGCTGCATCTGCTTTTCCCATATATCCACCGCCTTTTACTTTAACTCTTATATTTACTTTTGAAATATAATCTTCTCCAGCCAATATTAATGGCTCACTTATTCTTAATCTTGCTAAGAATGGTTCATATACTTGTAATGGAATAGAATTTATTATAACTTTACCATTACCTTCATCTATATATGCCCTTGCAATTGCTGTTTTTCTTTTTGCCGTAACTATTATTGTCATGTTATATAAATTTATATACTATATTTTTAAAATTTTCCACCAATTTGCCTTGATATATCACCTAAATAATGATATTCCTTTATTGTTCCAACCTTTAATCTATTCTGAATTAATGATTCTTCTATCTTTTCCAATTTTACATCTTTAAATTCTTCTGGTAATCCTAAAAATACTTTTACTTTTTTAAGTGCATCTTTACCCCTCTTATTTTTTGGTAGCATTCCATAGATTATCCTTCTTAATATTTTATCTGGTCTTTTAGGATAAAATGGACCCTTTATCCAATCCCCCCTTTCATTTACTTTATGATTCCAATATTTAATTAAACTATTCCATTCTCCAACCAAAACAGCTTTTTCAGCATTAAATATATATACTTCATATCCTTCTAACAAATATTTAGCAACTCTTGATGCCAATCTACCTAAAATAGAATCTGTTGCATCTATATATTTTCTTCCTATTGCTATCATATTATTATTTTTATATTTGAACCTTTTGGATTTGCCTTTAATAAGTCCTCTATTGTTAATATTTTAATATTAGACTTTTCCAGTTTTTCTTTTGCATTTAATGAATATCTCCATGCGGCAACTGTAATTTTTTTATTTACCATACCATAACCAAGTAATTTTCCAGGAACTACAACAGTATCTCCATCATTTGTATATTTATTCAATTTAGATAAATTTACTTCAACTCTTTTTCTTGTTGGTCTACTTAGAAGTTCAGCTACATATAACCAAAGCTTACTATTATTTTTCTTTCCTTCCTTTTTTAACAAATTTATCAATTTTCTTAGATAAATATTAGTAGGACCAGTCCTTTTTACCATTTTTTCATAACTTATAAAAAATGTTTAAAAATTATTATTAAAGTCTTTTGATATTAAAGATCCTGTAGCACCCTCTTCATTCAAATATTTAGATCCCATTCTTTTATCATATGGTACCTCTGAAGATTCTGTTTCAATAAAAACAATCTGAGCAACCTTTGTTTTTGGATATATTTTAATTGGAACTTTATTTACATTAATAATCTCTAATGTTAAATATCCCTTATATCCAGGATCTACATAACCAGCAGAGGTATGTATTATTAAACCAAGTCTTCCAATCGAAGATCTACCATGTATTTGCCCAACAATATTATCTGGCAATTCTATATATTCATATACTGATGCAAGAATAAATTCTCCTGGATGAATTATTATTGGAACATTATCATTTTTCAATATATAAAGATCTGAATATTTTCCTATATGTATTATATAATCTTTAGTTTCTATTCTTGTATATATATCATCATAATAATCTTTTACATCTATAACTTCCTTTTCCAATGTTTTAAATACTCTAAACTTATATCCCAACCTTATATCCAATGATGCTGGACCTATCATATTTTCATCAAATGGTTCAACCTTTATTTTTCCATTCTTTATATATTCCTTAATTTTTTTATCTACTAATATCATTATACTTCTATGTACAAATCTATTATAAATTTAATTAAAGAAATGGATTTTCAATTTTGGTGGCCGGTAGATATAAATTATCATAATAAAAATAAGGGGGATTGGAGAGTAGAAATAATTATAGGAGCAATATTGACTCAAAACACAAAATGGAATCTAGTAGAGAAAAACTTAGAATATCTAAAATCAAAAAATTTTATATTTAGATTAGAAAATATAAATAATTTATCTATTAATGATATAAAAGTTCCATTTAGATTAAGAAAACTTGAAACATTAAAATATCTGTCTAATTATATATTAGAAAACTATGGAAATATTGATAATTTTTCTAAATTAGAAATAAATAAAATAAGGGAAGAATTATTAAAAATAAAGGGAATTGGAAAAGAAACATGTGATGCAATAATATTATATTCATTTGAAAAACCAATATTCGTAGTAGATTATTATACTAAAAAATTCTTTAATAGATTTGAAGAATATGATAAATTGAGAATTGAAATAGAAAAAATAATTGATGATAATTTTAATGAAATATATAAACTATTTTTAGATAAATTAAAAAATATTGAAATTAAATATATCCCTTTTTTGTCAGTATATGATCTAAGAAAAAATATAAGTTATGAAGAAAAATTGACAATAATATATAAAGAATTGCATGCAATGATTGATATAAAAATGAAAAATCTATAAATAAATCTTAAAAATAAATTTTATTTGAATAAATACAAGAATTCTTTAGATTTTTGATACAATTATATCAAAATTAATTAACTTTATGTTTAAATAGTATTATATGAATGAACTTGATATTTTAAGATCTATGGAAAATAAAGAATTTGTAAGATTTATAGCAGAAAAAGTATTACCCAAAATTGGTTATGAATATCATTCTATTAAAATTACGGATGGGCCAGGCGATAAAGGTTGTGATATTATTGCTTTTAATATTAAACATAAAAAGCGAGTATGCATACAAATCAAAAAGTACTCTGAAGATAAAAAAGTAGATTCGAAAGAAGTTGTTTATACAATTCATGGAATGAAAAAATACAGATGTAAAAGAGGACTTATAATAACAACATCAGATTTTACCCCTCCAGCATTGCAAACAATCTATGAATATAGATTATGGCATATCAATGGCCCAGAATTAGTAAGGATAATAAGAAAATATAATATTAGATTACCTGTGACATCAGAACTAATATTAGACAATAATAGAACAGATAATAGTAAAATAACACTGGAAGAAGTTAAATTTCCTTTTACAAACATAAAAGATGCTGGTGCTTTTATACCTATTTCGATAAGTGAAGCTATAAAGATAGCAAAAAAGAAACTTTCTCGTTATAAAGAAGTTAAATTAATTTCTGTAAAGGCTCATTTAAAAAGATTGTATATTTTTAAGGGAAAAGTAAGTTATAAATTAAATGGAAGAAGAAGCAGAAGATTTATAATATCCATAGATGGTGATGGAAAAATATATTGGGAAATTCCAACATTGGTTAAAAACTTAAATTGTGAAGTTGAATATGAAACAAATTCAGAATTTTACTATAATGCAAGAGACCAAATAATAAAAATAGCTGAAAAATTAGTACCTCAAGGAGCTATAATCAAAAAGATAAAGCCAGAAGGTCATAAATTAGCATGGGCAGTTTCATATTATATATTAAGATTTAAGGTAGGTCTTACTAAAGCATCAGTTGTTGTAGACAGAAAAGGAAATATGAGGAACCTTACCTTTGATCCATTAGATGAAAGAAAAGTAGAAGAATTTTATAAAGGAAAAATAGTAAAACAAGACAAAGAAATAAAAGTTATTAGAGAACTTAATGATAATTTTCTAGAAGAAATTACTATTAATGAAGTTGGAGAAGCTATAAAAAGTATCAAAAGAGTTAAACCCGAATATGCAATAAGTTTAGCTAGAGATTTTTATCATATTCACAATGGAGAAATTAGATTCATAGAAGTAAGTGATGGAGTTAAAGTTGATATCTTCTTTAATAATTATCATTATTTGGCTAAAATAAATAATGAAGGTGAAATTGTTGATAAAGTAGGAGTGCCAGATATAAATACATATGAAGGTACAGAAAAAGGTTATAATAAGAAAAGAAGATGTCTGATAGTTAAAGAAGGAAAAGAAATTAAGGTAATCAATGATAGCGGAGTAATAGAAAGAAAAGAAATACCTACAGGAATATTTTCTAAGCTAAAATTCTTAATAAATAATATCATCACATCTAATTATTCAATAGATACAGATGATCCATTAGAATTATTATAATTAATTTTTATAACAGTAAAAATACTTATGTTTATGTCTACTGAATATTATAGATAATATAAAAATGAAAAATTTAAAGTAATTATTTATACTAAATTTTCTATGGACATATATAATTATAACAAAGGTTTTGAATTATTAAAAAATAGGATAAATATAGGAGAGCTTGAGAAAATCGAATATAATAAAGAAGTTGTATTAGCAGGATGGATAATAAATATAAAAAATATTGGAAATATATCTTTTATTATATTAAGAGATCAAACTGGAGATGCTCAAATAACAATAAAAAAGGATATATTTAATGATTTAGAATTTGTTAAAGAATTTTCTTTACATACATTTATAGTAGTTAAAGGAAAATATGTTAAGGGAATTGCAAAAAAATATAAGGAAGTTGTTGCTGAAGAAATTTATTTAATTAGCGAACCTGCAGATAGATTACCTATAGATGAAAATTCATATTTCGAAAAAAGAATGAATTATAGATGGATTGATCTTAG
>OFEH01000347.1_pt1 | contig 17102 bp, 17 predicted proteins | sample 1521031 | NCBI WGS metagenome assembly OFEH01 (sample SAMN05518350, study PRJEB24110) | hypersaline lake metagenome | isolation source: Grendel Spring, Yellowstone National Park, Wyoming, USA | place: USA:Grendel Spring, Yellowstone National Park, Wyoming, USA | collected 2011-11-16
GCGGGCCCGGTGGGATTCGAACCCACGACCTACGGGTTAAAAGCCCGCCGCTCTACCTGGCTGAGCTACGGGCCCATCATCAAATCTCCCTTTAGGTCTTATAAGCTTCTCGCATCGTTAATTTTTATTAGTCCTTACCTTAATTACAGTTGTATGTCCTCCCTTGTTGATTTGGTGCTGGTTAATTACCATGGTGAGTGGGTCCTGGAGGGCGGTGTTGTGAAGTACATTGAGCATGTTGATGGCGACATTATCGAGGCTGAGCTTGAGAATTGCGGTGAGGATTATGTGGATTGCGTGATTGAGGATGTGGTGAAAAGGCTTGGTGATGAATTGAAAATTCCTAGATCCGTGTTAGGGGCTGTTAAGGCGAGGCTTAAGTTGCTTGGTTTCCCATTGATGATAAGGTCGCGTGAGGAGGGCAACTCATTAATTGTTGACCTTAGGGGCAAGGGTGGTAATGCCCAGTTGGTGGTTCGTTATCAACTCATCGCCTAGCAATTAGGGTTATCCTCAATATCGCATATAGTGCTAGCGATACCGTGAATATTACCAGGGCTAGCAATGCTATGCCCCCAAGCCCAAGGGTCACGTAGGAGTAGCTACCCAATAAACTACCCACGCCCATGCCCACACCGAGGACCAGGCTATAGAGCCCCATGGCTGATCCCCTCATACTTATTAATGCCTCGTCACCAGTCAACGCGAGTATTGAGGGGACTATGGCCGATGCCATGAATATGAATGGTGCCGAGATGGCTATGGCAATTATTGGGTTGACCCCGATCAGTAATAATGTGGTTAGGGTGATGAGGCCTATCGATACTCCCACCACGCCAATGCCCATTGTTTTTAACCTACCCAACCTATCCGATACGTATCCAAAGAATACTGAGCCCAACCCAACAACCAGGGTTGCGCCGAGGAATAACGCACCAACGTGCACTGGCAATACACCTTCAATGCTACCTATGGCTCTTCCCGAATATATCGCTGCCCCAAGTATCGTGGTTATTGAGAACCATAGGGGCAGTGTTGGTATGGCTCTTCTCGAAACACCCCTAAGTGGGTTTAGGTACGTGACACCGCTGATGGGTTTCGTCTCGATTATGTACCTCATGATGACCACGTAGAGTAAGGCAAGCGATAATAATAATACTATGAAGGCTGTGGGACTCTTAAATACCTGGTATAGGATTGACCCCACCATATAACCACTCGCGTAACCAAATATATTTAGAAAATCAAAAACCCCCATACCCAAGCCCCTATAACCGTGCTCTGTCAAATCCGTTATCATGGCCAGTGTTGAGACCAAAACTAGTGCGGCACCAAACCCAATTGCACCATTAAATGCCGCGGTAAAGAGGGGGTCTTTCATTATCGATATTGATGCGTACACAGCGACCATGAACATGAGCAACCATGCATAACCAAGAATCAATGTTAATCTCCTACCCAGCTTATCCGCCATGTAGCCTGCCACAAACGAGCTTGCAGCCTCAACGAATGGGTATGTGGCCAGTATTATTCCTATCATAACGCTATTACCCGGTGATAGGTATGAGATTAGGAATGTGTTCGCCCCGGATCCAACTCTTATGGTTAAGATTGGTAGATATGGCGATAGGGACTTGGTGCTCCTCATGGTCGTTGATAATGCACACATAATCCTTAATAATTTTTATTAATATTCCCCAAAATAGAATGAGGATCATGCAATTAATGGATAGGTACTCGAGGCAAATAGCCGTTATTGGTAGGGAGGGTCAGGAGAAGTTATCCAAGGCTCGTGTCGCCGTCATAGGTCTTGGAGGCCTTGGATCTCTCGTAACCCTCTACCTGGTTGGTGCGGGTGTTGGTGAATTAACGATTGTTGATTATGACACAGTAAGCATATCAGATTTGCACAGGCAATTACTCTATAGGGAAGAGGATGTTGGCAAGCCTAAGGTTGAGGTTGCCGCTAGGAGACTCCATGATCTTAACTCCACTGTTAGGATTAGGTCTGTTGGTGAGGCATTGACTGAGGATAACGTTGACGACATCATTAGGGACGCTGATGTGGTTGTTGATGCTCTTGATAATTGGTTGAGTAGGCAGGTTCTTAATGAATCAATAGTTAGATTAAGGAAGCCTCTAGTTCATGGTGCAGTTAATGGTTGGTATGGCCAAGTATCTACGATAATACCAGGCAAGACTCCGTGCCTCTACGAACTTGTTCAATTAAAATCACTACCACAGTGTGTTGGTTTCTGCCCAGTAGTTGGCCCTGTTGTTGGTGTTGTTGCTTCTATAGAGGCCCTTGAGGTCATTAAGCTGATTACGGGTATTGGTGAACCCTTAACCAGTAGGTTGTTGGTTATTGATGGTAAGAATTGGATTATTGATGAAATAAGGCTAAGCAGGGTTGAAAACTGCCCTGTTTGTTCAAAATATCTTAAGAGTAAAGAGAAATAATTTTATTTAGGATTTCCTCCTACGAGGATACACTATGAGGAGATTCCTGGCGGCATTGTGGGCAAGGTTGAGCAATAGACCATTGGCACTATGTGATAGTGGTGATGTTGATGGAATAACGAGTGCCGCATTATTCCTGAGGAAGTACCCCAATGGTGTCGTGGTTCTTGCCGCACCAAGTGAGGTCAATAGGTCCTGGTGGATCAAGAGCTTTTATTGGACATTCGTAGCAGACCTACCCTGCCCAGGTAAAGTTCTAATAAGGGCTGATCACCACAAGACAAATAAGCCCTGCGCCAAGGTTGAGTATTACGATCCAGAGGCTCCGTGCTCGGCATTAATGGCTATGAAGGCCCTCGATCTAGAGAGCGATACCGTAGTTAATAGTCTCGTTAAAGTTGCGATAGAGACTGATACAGCCAGTATCAATAGTAAGGAGGCTGAGGAACTCGATTTAGCCGTTAGGTTTGCATCCTATTCAGAGAAGCTTTACATAGCAAGGGCCCTCGCTACTAATGGTCTTCAGGCGCTTGAGAATAACAAAATACGTAAACTCGTGGAGAGGGGTGATAAGGCAAAGAGGCTCATGCTTGAGATTGCGAATCAAATACCAATTAGGGATGTGGTTAACATATACAGCCCAATAAACCTTGGAATATCCTATAGGCAATTGACGATAGAGCTCCAGCACAGAGGGGCTAGGATGGTCAATATACTGTTGAGGCTCGGTAGGAGAACCTTTAGGTACTATTGCGGTGCTGATAAGAATGGTCCATATGATTGCACGCAGGTAGCTATAAAACTTGGTGGCGGTGGTCATAGGTATGCCGCAGGCGCTCAATATAAGGCGCCCTTATTAAATACGCAGAGGGGTCTTGACCTATTTATAAACACGTTAAAGACGTATCTAAGCATCGATAAGCTCGAGCTTCTTGAATTATCGAGAGGATCTATCAAGACCCTAACCTATTAAGTAATTAGGGCTGGGTTTTGCACGATCTCATGACAAAGCGAATAACGAGTTATCCGCGCTTTGAACCCTCATCACCAACCCTCAGCGGCTACCATTCTCTTCACGTAATACTACGGAAATATCTGTGAAAATACTTATAAATAAACATTTATGCAAAAGGGCGGGTCTTCCTTGGGTCGTGTCGTAGTTATTGATCATCCACTGGCTCAAGCCATTTTAACGACCCTTAGGGACAAGAATACGAAGCAGATAGAGTTTAGGAAGGGCCTCGTCAGGCTTGGTAGATTGATGGGTTATGAGATTGTTAAGTCAATGGATATCGAAACAGTCGAGGTCGAGACACCACTCGGGGTTAAGGCTAAGGGGGTTAGGATTAAGGATCTAGATCACGTTGTAATAATTCAAGTCCTTAGGGCGGCAATGCCTCTTGTTGAGGGTCTCGTTAAGATTTTCGCTAACGCAAGAATGGGCGTGGTAAGTGCTAGGAGGGTTGAGGAATCCCATAAACCTGGCTCGCTGGATTTTGATATTGAGGTTACGTACGTTAAAGTTCCCAGGATATTCGGCGACGACGTATTAATAATTGCCGACCCCATGCTAGCCACAGGCTCCACAATAGTTACGGTCCTTAGGCATGTACTTAAGTATGGCAATCCAAAGAGGACAATAGTCGTGAGCGTTATAGCCACGAGGTACGGCATAGAGAGGGTGTTTAAGGAGTATCCGTTTGCTGAGATATACACCGTATCCATAGACCCAGAATTAAATGAGAGGGGCTACATAATACCCGGCTTAGGCGATGCGGGAGATAGGGCGTTTGGTGGCTAAATTATCCAAGCCATTAATGCTCAGAACATTTCAATTGACTTAAAATAAACCTCCGGTAAAAATCAGTAAAGATATTATATTCTATTACTATGTTTTGTTTTCAATTTTATGTAGCACATAATCGAGCGCTTCATCGATAAGACCCTTCCTTGCTAACTCATTGAATTTCTCATCATTATCAAGCTCCATGTATAGCCTCAACCTAGCCTTCACATCCTTAACACTCTCCTTAATCCTGCTCTTTACGGCATACCAAACACGGGCCATGTTCATCAACTCCTCATCATCCTTCAAAATATGTAGTATCTCATCAAGGGCTCTCCTAGCCACAACACCGCTTAATCCTTCGGTGGTTACCGCAATCCTTATACCATTTATCTCGCCCTCAAATGGCACGACAACCTCCGTCTCCTCGGCGTTGGTGGCATCATTAAAGAACTTCTTAAGATCCCTGGCTATCCTCCTGGCATTCTCATTCGCAATTGGGTCATTTGTTGCGATAACCACCAGGTCAGCCCACTCAATATTACTACGAAGCAAACCTGGATCTCTTGCATCGCCCTTAATGAGTACGACCTTTCCCTGCTCAGCGTACCTAACTAAGTCATTACTAAATTCTAGACCAATTACCCTAACGTTGGCGCCAGCCATGAGGAATTTCACGGCTCTACGAGTACCAACTCCCCCACCACCAATTACCAAGACATTCCTGCCTTCAAACTCCATGAATAGAGGTACCTTCACGCTAACCCCCTCCCTTTATCTAGTATTTGTATTTAATAATGATTTTATTCCTTACTTGCGTCTAACGGTATGGAACTCAGTATTAAGTCCCTAATCTTAATAATCGAATCAAGAGTCAGCGTCCCCTTAATAATAAAGTCTGCATTAACCAAAGCTCGTCCAACCTGCCCACATTGGTCACTCACCATGTAAATAGACCCAGGTACTTGAGAACTTAGGAGTTGCATCGTGCCGGCTCTCTCATCAAAGCCTATGGTGAGCCTAGGGCCATAAACATAGTCTACGTTAAATCCAAGCGCCACTACCAGGTTAGGCTTATGATTGTTTATTAACCTGGTAACCAAGTTCCTTAAGCCATGTTCGTTGCATGGCAAGGGTGATTTAGGAATTATTGATTCAATGCCTGACTTGGCAAGTAGCACAGCCAGTAATGAGTAGAACTGGGGCTTTATACCGGGTGGTGTCAATATTAATACCCGTGCGCTGGCATTGCTGGGCTTAAACACCATGATATCCCCATTGACGTATACTCTGTACTCACCGCTATCGAACACCCTGGTCATTTAATAAGGTGCCTTGGGCGAGTAATAAATAATTTCCTATCTCTTCAAGAACTCCTCCAGTTTATCCTTAACGTCCCGCTTCAGCGATTCCCTGGCTAAGGTACTTAATAATTCGTCCCACCTATCCTCAACAATACCTATTATTGACCTAATCATTAACCGCTTAAGCTCTAGATAAACCCCTTGGGGTATACTGCGTAGCTTCCTCACGAGCTCTACGGATACCTTAAGACCCTCATCCAAGTTATCAACAATCTTATTGACAATGCCCCAATTGAGAGCCTCCTCGGTGCTGAGCTTGAAATCCCTATCCAGGAAGAACCTAGACCTCAGCATCCCAAAGAGGTAGGGCGTGAAGGCTGGGGTTACCGGCACAAGCCCATACCTAATGCCGGGTAACGAGAACTCCGAGCCCCTAACAGCGATCACCTGGTCAAAGAAGTAAAGTAGCTCCGTGGCGAAGCCGTAAGCCGAACCATTCACTAAAGCCACGATTGGCTTCTCGCAATTAGCCACGGTTAAGGCTAAGTCCTTAATAGCCGAGAAGTATCTGGTGGACTCCTCAATCGTGCTGAACCCATAGATCTCGGCTAAATCAAGACCAGCCGAGAAAACCTTACCCCCACTGGTTAAGATCACACCATCAAAGTCCCTACAACCGGTTGACACGGCATCCCTAGTCCTCAGGGTTAACTCGAGACTGAAGGCATTCCTCTTCTCAGGTCTATTCAACTTAACAATGAGTAAATCCTCAAGAGGTTCTGTAATCACGATATCCATCGATATGTTCATTAAAATAGTCCTTAATTTGCTTTATCGGCATTGATTTCACAAATTTCGATTACTTAATTAAATTAAAAGTAACGCTTATAAGAACATCGTGAGATGAGGGAAGGGCATCTTGGGCTACCTAACGGAGAGGGTTAAGGATGTAAAATATGATGCTGAGAGAGGACAGGTTGAGCTGGTCAAAGGGTATCCAGAAGAGGGGTTTCTATGGAATCCAGACTTTCATCCAACACCAATTAATAAGAGGAATTGGGATTGGTACACATATGCAGCGATTTGGTTTGGTATGGCATTTATAGTGCCCAGTTGGTCCTTAGTTAGCGTTGGTTTAGCCTTCGGTTTAGGTACATGGGACTCACTACTGGCTGTGTTTCTGGGTAATGTTATCGTCTTAATACCAATGATTATACAGTCGCACGGTGGCGCTAGGTATGGCATACCGGAACCCGTGCTTACCAGGACGAGGTGGGGTGTTTATGGCGCCATATTCCCGAGCTGGGTTAGGGCAGTGATTGGGGCTGGTTGGTGGGGCATAGAGACGTACATAATGACCGAGGCTGCCGTTGGAATATACGCGATAATCACCCATAAATTGAATGTAATACAGGGTCTTGTTACGAAGGGTGTGGCGAACCCATTTACACTAAGCCTAGCATTCCCAGCAGTCTTTTGGGTGACCTTCGCCGCGATAATAGCGCTCCAATTGCTCCTACTGTACTTCTCACCTGTGCCTGAGGCGCAACCAACGCTTAAGTGGTTCGCAAGGTCGGCTGCGCCATTGATTTTACTGGGCTTCCTTATGATATGGGGCATTTTCATGTCAAGGGCTGGTTGGCACTATGGTGGTATTATTGTCTCGCCAACAATTCACGGACTTAACTACTGGCTTGCATGGTTGGCCTTCTTGAACGCTAACGTTGCCTATTGGGCTACGATGGCATTGTCAATGCCTGATTACACGAGGTTCGCAAAGAGCCAGTTTGCGCAGGTGGTTGGTCAATCCTTCATGCCGTTAATGATGGTTATGGTTGGTTTACTTGGGATAATGACTACAGGTGCAATCATGTATTTATACCACATACCCATTTGGGACCCGATACTAATCACCACACTATATCTGCCGGCTGGATTGGCGATTTTTATAAACATAGTCTTTATGTTAGCCACGTTTGCAGTAAATGTCTTTGCAAATACGGTGGGACCCGCGTATGATTTTGCGAATACATTCCCGAAGAGACTCACTTGGTTTAGGGGTGTTGTGATAGTTGTGATTATTTCAATAATCCTGGGTGCATGGACATTTTACGGCTCTGCGTATGGCTATCTATACAATTGGTTGTTAACCTATGGAGGCCTACTTGGTTCTATCGAGGGCATAATAATATTTGACTACGCCTTAATTAGGAGGTTTAAGTTCGAATTAACTGATGTGTTCTGGAGCAGGGGTAGGTTTAGGTATTGGAGAGGTATTAACCCAGCCGCCTTCATAACATTCGCCGTCGTGGAATTCGTAATATACGCCCCATTTATACCGTACCACACCATAATATTTAGTAATTCCTGGCTCTTATCATTTCTGCTTTCTGGATTGGTATACGTGCCATTGATGACACAATGGGTAATGCCCAGATACCAACCAGAATTGAAGGGTTCAATACTTAAGCATGGCTATGTTAGTGAGGAAACTAATCGAATATTTAACGGCAAATAAAGCCGTTCCAAATAATTGATCTAAAATTAAAATCATTACCTGAATAAGAGTACTATGCAATTATCCGCGTTCCTACAATACCCTTAAGTATATCCCTAGCCCTACCAAGCGGTCCTATATACACGGCCTTACCGCCGCTCCTTAAGAATCGTATTGCGGCTAATACCTTAGGCCCCATACTTCCTGGCGGGAATTGTCCCTCGTTATAGTATTTCTCGACTTCACCCACTGTGATCTCCGCAAGTTTTCTTTGGTTCGGTTTCTTGTAGTTTAAGTACACGTAATCTGTGTCTGTGAGTATTAACATGTAATCGGCGTTTATGGCATTAGCTAAAACCTGGCTTGCTAAGTCCTTATCGATAACAGCCTCAACACCGTGAATTTCACCATTTATTGTCACAGGTATTCCTCCACCACCAACGGTAATCGGCACAAAACCCTCCCTAAGCAGTAACCTTACTAATTCGATATCCATTATGCCCTGTGGCTCGGGTGATGGTACAACCCTCCTGTAGCCTCCGCGTACATCCCACCTAAAAGCCCAACCCCTCTCCCTAGTCAATTTATCGGCTGTTTCCTTATCATACAGAGGACCTATGAACTTAGTGGGGTTTTGGAAGGCTACATCGTTTTTATTAACTATGACTCGCGTAATAACCACAACAGGGTTCCGCCGAATACCCCGCCGTCTAAACTCGTTGGTAAGGGCGTTGGCTATTAAGTAGCCCATCCAGCCCTCCGTGGCCGCGTCTATCATGTCTAGGCTTAGGTAATCACCAACCTTCTCAGACAGAAGCCCCGCCTGCGGTCCATTACCATGGGTCACAACAACATCAAAACCCTCCTCAATGAGGTCCGCTATATCGTTGGCTGCTAATTTAACGCGTTCTATCTGCTCTTCTGGTAAACCGACCTTACCACCTTCTCTGGCGAAGGCGTTGCCCCCCAGTGCCACGACAATGAGCACACAGGGTTTTCGACTATCATATTTATATTCTTTTTGTATGATTATGCGCATTATTTATAGTTGGCGGACATGTGTATAGTTATACCTTACTATTTTTCACCTAATACGGTTGTATTACACAGATATTCTACCCGACGAAAAGTATTACTTTTAAATATTGTATACGACGTATACGCTGGATGCTTAGGAAGGTTGGTGATATCTTGCACGTGTCCCGTGATGGGAGGTTCGTACTAAAACTATCAACTACCCCTCCCCTGGGGGTCACTATTTATGATTACTCAATGAGAAGGCTTGGTGTTTTATACGATATTATCGGCCCCGTGAATTCACCGTATGGTCTGGTGAAACCTGACCCACAGTTGCCAGAGGTCAATGAATTCGTGGGTAAACCCGCCTATGTTAGGGATGTTGACTTGAGAAGGAGAGGTGGTAGGCATGGTCACGCCAGGTAGACTCATTAAGCAGGACATACTTAGGTGCCCGTACTGTGGATCTACGGATATAGTGTTTGATTCCGAGTATGGTCAATTCGTCTGTAGACATTGCGGTTCTGTAATTCAGGACCACGTGGTGGATCTCGGCCCTGAGTGGAGGGCCTTTAATGGTGAGGAGGCAATGATTTACGAAAGGGCGAAGCCGATAAGCCCGGCTTTACCTGGCCATGGACTTGGTGGTTCGGTGATAGAGACCAAGCATGTTCATAATCCCACACTTCAGAATAGATTGAGGGCATTAATACGATTAAATAAGTTCAATCAATATCAATACACCGAGAGACGGGTTGCCGAGCTTCACGAGGTTCTGGAGCAGGTTAGGTATAAATTGAACTTACCAAGTAGTGTTATTGATGAGGCGCTTGTGCTACTCAGGCAATTATCGAGTAAATACGATTTGAGGGGTGTTAGGACTAGGGACTTGGCCTTGGTTCTACTCTATGTGTCGTGCAAAAGAGCAAGGCTTGTTTGTCCGCTTCGTGAGTTGAGGAACACGTTAGGTATTGAGAGAAGCAAGAGGGTTAGTAGACTTCTTGAGCTTGTTAGGCGGGTGGTTGGTAATGAGGGTATTGTCATTAAGAGCCAGGAGGAGCTGGGTAGATTCCTTCAAAAGGTTATTAATACGCTTAGGCTTAATGAGGACGTTAGGTATTACGTGACGAAACTGGCAATGGACATAGTTAATGAGGGTCGACGTAAACACTTGACGAATGGTAGAACATTCTATGCACTAATTGCGTCAGCGGTGTACATAGCCGTGACTCTAGTGGGCGTGAGGAAGAGGCAGAGGGATGTGGCTGAGGCTTCGGGGATAACCGATGTCACAATTCGAAATAGGTATAAGGAGATAATTTCAAAGATGAATATCGTGATTGATGTGTAAAAGTTAAGTGTTTTTAAGGGGCTTTACTAAGGGTTGTTCGTGAGTGATGAGGCGTCCTCAATAATTAGGGAATTGAATGATAAGGAAACGAGGATACTCACGGAGATCTATAAGGCGGGCGGTGAAGTTATGCTAAAGGACGTGTGGAAGGTCATGGGTATCAAGAGCAAGGCCGGGATGCCGTTCATCAACAAACTCGAGAAGAGGGGCTTGTTGGAGAAGGAGAATGTGGGTAGTAAGAAGAAGATAATGTATAAGGTCAAGTTGACAGAACTGGGTATGGCTGTTGCCAAGGAATTGATCGAGGCTGGATCATTAATGAAGGTTTTAACTTACGATCTGCTAACCAGGATACCATGCTTCTACTGCCCATACATCGACGTATGCGGCACAACAGACGAAATAACACCAGAAAAGTGTGAATTCCTTAATAAGTGGATTCACGAGATGAGTGGGCAGGGTAGTTTGGGCCAGTAAAAATTAATTATTTCCTTAATGGAGTACGTAGGACAATGTCGAGAGAGATTTATAGGGTTTTCATAGCCGTGGACTTGATTGACCAGTTGAAGGAGCCGATAGTAAGGATGCAGAAGGAATTGATGGGTTCAGGTGTTGACATGAAACCCGTGGAGCCTGAGAACCTCCACATAACCCTTAGGTTCATTGGTGAAATTAGCAAGGACCTTGTCGAGGAGGTTAAGAAAAGGCTGGGCGGCATCAAGTACGGGCAATTCACAATACACATGAGGGGTGTTGGCGCATTCCCAAGCATAGAGAGGCCTAGGGTTATTTGGGTGGGTATTGAGGAGGGTGCCAGGGATTTGGCGAATCTTCATGAGTTAATCATGGGGCTCACTGGTGATATTGGTGAGAGGGATGAGAGGGGTTTCGTTCCTCATTTGACCATTGCCAGGGTTAGGTATGTGAGGAATTGGGATAAGTACATGGAGGTCATTAAGAAGTGGGGGAATGTGGACTTCGGAACCCAGGTCGTTGATAGCATAAGGCTTAAGAGGAGTGTTTTAACGCCTAAGGGGCCTATCTATAGTGATTTGTTGGTTATTAAATTATCCACGCAGTGATTTGTTTTCTATAATTATTTATTATTAAAATTATGCTTTATTAGGATATTAGTCAGGGGGTTAATGGTTATTCTTCGTTTGACGTAGATAAAATATTTAAAAGCTATAAGTAAATTGGCATTAATGAGTAAACGGCTTGATGCTAACCAGGTTAGGAGACCGCTGGGTAGATTGAAGATAGTGCCGGAGCTCTGTATTGGGGATGGATTATGCATCGATGGATGCCCCGTTGGCATCCTGGAGTGGTCCAAGAAACCCAATGCCAAGGGTTACCTCTACCCGGTGATTAAGGCTGGTAGGGAGGAGGAGTGCACGGCATGTAATTACTGCGGCAATGTGTGCCCTAGGAATGCGATATACGTGGAGCGTGAGGAATACGTAGACCTCACAAAGCCAGCACCAAGGCCTGTGGTTGAGTATGATAGGGTGCTAATAATTGGTGGTGGTATTGCTGGTATTGAGGCTGCCCTAGCCCTAGCCAGGATGGGTCGTAAAGTGACCCTTGTCGAGAAGTCACCATCAATCGGTGGTAAGATGGCTCAACTGGACAAGACATTCCCAACGCTGGACTGCAGCATATGCATCGAGGGGCCATTGATGTCTGAGGTTAGTGGGTTGAAGAACGTGGAGATATTAACATCATCTGAAGTCCTCGAGGTTTCCGGAGAGCCTGGTAGGTATAGGGCTAAGATATTGGTTAAGCCTAGGTTCGTCACTGACGAGTGCACCAGGTGTGGCCTATGCACGGGTGTATGTCCAATGGTTGCGCCGGATGAGTATAATGCGGGGTTAAGCACTAGGAAGGCTATTTATCAACCCTTCACCCAAGCAGTGCCTGGTATATACGTCATAGACCCGGATATTTGCCTAAACAAGCCGCCCGATAACATCGTATGTAATAGGTGTACCGAGGTTTGTGAGCCGAGATCCATCGTATTCACCATGACCCCTAGGATAGTGGAGAGGGGTGTTTCATCGATAATCGTTGCCACGGGTTACGAGTTAGAGGGTGGCGAAGCCCTGAAAAAGCTTGGTTATGGTTCTCACCCCAATGTGCTCACGTCGCTGGAATTCGAGAGATTGGTCAACTCAACTGGTCCAACAATGGGCGAGATAATCAAGCCAGCGGATAGGGGGCACCCAAGGAAATTATTGCTCGTGTCCTGCGTTGGGTCTAGGAATGAGAAATACAATAGTTACTGCTCGAAGGTGTGTTGTGAATACCTTCTGAAGCAGGCAATCTATGCCAAGAATCATGGGGTGGAGGATGTAACGTTACTCTACATGAATGATATTAGGACTTACGGTAAATTGTTTGACAACCTATATAGGAAGGTTGTGGAGGAGGGGGTTAGGATAATCCACGGTAGACCCCAAATCATTGGTTACAATAATGGTGGCATTAGGGTGAGGCTCGAGGATACCAGGACTGGTAAGACTGATATCGAGGAGTTCGACATGGTGGTTTTGGCACCCGCGCTTAAACCACCGAGTGATTTGAGGAAATTGTCCGTGTTGCTAGGAATGCAATTGGATAAGTATGGGTTCGTGAGTACGAACCCTGCTAACCCAGTCGCCACATCACAACCCGGCATATTCGCCATAGGTGCCGCCACAGGGCCTAGGGATATTACAGAGTCCGTGGTTATGGCGTGGGCTGCCGCAACGCAGGCTGCCCTAATGACGAAACCCACAAAATCTCTTGAGGAGTCGGTAACCGAGTTAGCGGTTGGTGAGGAGGGTAGGGTTGGGGTTTTTGTGTGCCATTGTGGTTCGAACATAGCCGGTGTTGCTGATGTGAATGAGTTGGTTAGGTTCTCCCAGGGGCTTCCCAACGTTGTCCATGCCGAGAGCATACCCTTCGCCTGCTCCAAGCCAGGTTTGGAGAGGTTTGGGCAGGTGATTAGGGAGAAGGGGTTGAATAGGGTTGTCATAGCCGCCTGCTCACCAGCCACGCACTTACCCATATTTAGGGATGTCGCGAGGAAGGTTGGGCTTAATCCATACCTGGTTACCATGGTTAATATTAGGAATCTAGACACCTGGGTTCATCCTGATAGGAGGGTTGCTACTGAGAAGGCAAAGGACATGATCAAAATGGGAGTTGCAGAAGCCCTTAGGTTGAGACCTGTTAAGCAATTGAAGATACCCGTCATCAATAGAGCCTTAATCATCGGTTGTGGACCGGCAGGTCTTGCCGCGGCCACGGCCCTCGCAGAATCGGGTGTGGAGACCATCGTGGTGGAGAGGGGTGATAAGTGCGGTGGATTGGTGGCTCAATCATTGATTAAGGCATTGCCGGAGGGCGAGACGGCCTATGAAGCCCTTAATAACCTAATCAAGAGAGCCCTGAGAGCTGGTGTTAGGGTGATATTCAATACAACAGTGAGGGAAGTGAGCGGATTTGCCGGTAATTTCCATGTGGTTCTAACAAACAATGAGGAGTTGGATGTTGGAACCATCATAGTAACCACAGGGGCTAATCCAATTACGACTAAGGAGTTGGGTCTCGATGATTCAAGGGTCATGTCCATTTATGATGCACTCACAGGCCCACCTAGGGAGTTGGGTAATGATGTGGTGATACTGGACCTATGCGGTAAGCCCTACTGCCAAAGCGTCATGCTCAACCTAGCGATTAGGTACGTTAAGGAGGGCAGAAACGTGTACGTTGTGTATAGGGACATGATGACCGTGGGACAGCTTGAGGACATCTATAGGGAAGCCAGGAGATCCGGCGTTTACTTCCTCAGGATACCCAGGGATGGTTCGTGGAGTACCCACGTAACCATCAATGGGGACTCCATGATCGTTAATGACGTAGAGCTGGGAGGCCCAGTTACTGTGCGCTTTACCTCAATACTCGTGAATACACCAATGAAGCCGAATACGGAGGACATATCTAAGATTCTGAAGTTGGCAAAGTACGATGATGGACACTTCGTAGAGGCCCACGTTAAATTAGGCCCAGTTGATACAATGACCCCCGGTGTATTTATTGCTGGTGCCGCTAGGTCGGATGTTGGCCTTGGGGAGGCTATTACGGAGGGCTTTGCAGCGGCTGGTAAGGCATTGGCGCTGTTATCCACTGGGCAGATAGTGAAGGATTCGTTAATACCCAGGGTGGATCCAAACAAGTGCGTGGGTTGTATGATGTGTGTTAAGGCATGCCCATTCAATGCAATAGAGGGTAAGCCGGGGCATGTCATTAAGATAAATGAGGCTGCATGTCAAGGTTGCGGTGCATGCGTCGGCGAATGCCCATACGGTGCATTAGACATGGACTGGCCAAGCGATGACGCTATTTTGGCTCAGGTTGAGGCTGCTTTGGCTGAGGGGGCTGAGGGGAAGGTTGTTATGTTCACTTGTGCCTACTGCTCCTACTGGGCTGCTGATAATGCTGGCATCTTTAAGTTGCAGTACCCACCCTATGCACGCATCATTAGGCTTCAGTGTAGTTCTAGGTTGTCCTGGAAGCATGTTAAGAGGGCCTTTGAGTTGGGTGCTGCTGGTGTTTTTGTTACCGGTTGTAGGCTTGGTGACTGCCACTACATAACCGCGAACTACAACACGGTTAGGAGGTTCGAGAATTGGAGAAAGAGGCTGAAGAACATAGGCGTTAGGGAGGACAGACTCCAATTGAGGCTCTTCGGAGCACCAGACGTAACAGACCTAGTCGAAACAATGAGGGAAGCCGAGAGGGTGGTAAAAACGGTAACGAAGGAAGAAATAGAACAAACAAAACAAAAAATAAAACAACTAAGGTGAGAACATGTCCATAGATCCATCAATAAGGCAGGAAATTATCAATTACGAACCAACATTAACACTGTGCTTTCAATGCGGAACCTGCACCAGCGTATGCCCTATGACGGATTATGGTATGAACACCAGGTTGCTAATGAAGAAGCTCAACCTAGGCATTATAGATGATTGGGTTAGGAAGACGGTGTGGCTATGCCTAGGCTGTGGCCTCTGTAGGGAGAATTGCCCCAATAAGATAAACATACCTAGTGTTATAAGGTTCGTTAGATCCCTGGAGTTGGCTGAGATACGTAGGAGGCGTTAGGTGGTTGCCGAATTATCCTTCCATAATCTCCGAAATTAAAAGTTATCATTTATTATTAATTTGTAAAATTGTTTTTATTATAATTAACTATGAATACCGCACATGATTGAGGAGGGGATTTACGAGATAACGTTCCTGGGGAGGGGAGGGCAGGGTGCTGTGACTGCAGCGCAGATGTTGGCGCAGGCTGCAATAAATAAGGGATTGTATGCATTGGCAAACCCCGAGTTTGGACCCGAGAGGAGAGGTGCGCCTGTTAGGGCTTATCTTAGGGTTTCCCGAGATGTGATAGAGACCAGGGAGCCAATAACAAAACCGAACATACTACTGGTTATGCACCCCGACCTACTCAATTATTTTAGTGATTTGGTGAGTAGGACTAGGGATTACCTTGTTGTTAATGCTAAGGATGAGTCAATCATCAGCAAGGTCAGGGAATTATTTGATGGGTCTATCGTTTACCTAGATGCATATGCAATAGCCATGAAGCACCTGGGTAGACCCATTGTTAATACAGCAATGATCGGCGGCTTACTACGGGTTTTGGATATAATAACCCCCGAGGATGTCGAGGTTGTTATTACCAAGAACTTCCCTGGGAAGATTGCTAAATTGAATATCGAGGTACTTAGGGAGGCGTACAACGCGGTGAGGGTGGTGGGTGGTGACTGAGGGTAAGGAAATCACTATTAGTAGGGGTGCTATTGAGAGCGCTGTTAGGTTGAGGGGTTGGAGGGAGCTCCCCATTGGAGGTTACATAATTGAGCCAGGGAACTCCGTAATAAACAAAACCGGGTCATGGAGGTCCCAAAGGCCTGTTATAAACCAGGACCTCTGTATAAGGTGTAGAACCTGCTGGGTTGTTTGCCCAGAACCTGCCATCCTAGAGCTTGATAAGCCGTACACGACAAGTGGTGGTGTTAAGTATGACATCACCTACGAGGTTGATTACGATCACTGTAAGGGCTGTGGCGTGTGCGCCCATGAATGCCCAACCAACGCCATAACCATGGTTAGGGAGGGTGAGTAGATGGAGCAGTTGGCCCTCAGGGAGAGGGAGTCCATAGTTAGGGCTAGGTTGGGTTTAACATCAAATCACGCGGCCGCCTACGCAGCTAGGGATGCCGATGTTGATGTGATTGCGGCATACCCAATAACACCGCAGACACCCACCGTTGAGAAGGTGGCAGAGTTCGTGGCCAATGGGGAAATACGCGCTGAGTACATACCCGTCGAGTCCGAGCACAGTGCAATGTCAGCCCTAATAGGTGCTTCAGCAGCCGGTGCCAGGACATTCACGGCAACCTCAAGTCAGGGACTCTTTTACATGTATGAACTCCTCTACATAGCGTCGGGCCTTAGGTTACCCATTGTTATGGCAATAGCTAGCAGGGCTGCGTCGGCACCAATATGTATTCATGGTGATTACCAGGACGTAATGAGTATGAGGGATACCGGCTGGATCATGATTATTGCCTCCTCGGCTCAGGAGGTTTATGACTCAATAATCATGGCGTACAGGATAGCCGAGGACCA
>OFEH01000348.1_pt1 | contig 17074 bp, 20 predicted proteins | sample 1521031 | NCBI WGS metagenome assembly OFEH01 (sample SAMN05518350, study PRJEB24110) | hypersaline lake metagenome | isolation source: Grendel Spring, Yellowstone National Park, Wyoming, USA | place: USA:Grendel Spring, Yellowstone National Park, Wyoming, USA | collected 2011-11-16
CTAAATTTTTTTATATCTTAGTTAACCTATTGGAGGATTGGGTTCATATACAAACTGGCTACTTGGTATTGGACCTGTATTTCCATTTGGAGTTATTGATGTTGCATTATAATTATTAATACCCATTTGATTCATTAATTGAGTATTAACATAATATGGTATAAAGTAATAACTATTATTATTGTAATATGTAGGATCTGGTATATATGAAATAACTAAATTATTACTAAATAATGTATTTGGAAAACCTGCTTGATATAATTGTTGAACTTGGGTTTGATTAAGTACTGTATTATATAAAGCAACATAAGCAATAGTCCCATTGAAGAAGAACCAATCACCATTGCCGTATGGCCAATGTAATGTATAGCCGGTGCCAATATAGCTGTATGGATAGGGATTAAATGAACCGAAAAGTGCTGGTACTATATTTGTAGTTTTTTGGCCAATCAACTGCTTGTCCAGGTATATGGCTATGTAGTATGGCCCAGAGGTTGAGCTTGTCCACTCCTCGATAATTACCATGTGCCAACCAGAGCTTATAGATGTTGAAACTTGCCAAGTAGAACCAATCCAGTCCCCTGCGTAGAGAAAACCGTTCGTTCCTACGTATAACCAAGGAACATAGTCACCGACATTAGGAGGATAAACATCTGCAACTGAAAGTAATCCTCCTTGTCCTCCGCTTGGTTCGTAGAACCAAACAATGGCACTGATTGCCCCATAATCAATCGCCATGCAGTCAAACAAACCAAGCGTGCCCGTGGCTCCTCCGTATGGGTTGCTTGTGATGTCGCACTGAGGTAGTTGTGCTAAATAGCCCTGAGAGTTATTATTAGATATTGTTGGGTTTGTTGGTTGAAAGTAAGGATAAAAAGGAAGAGGAATTATATTAAACTTATTATTATTTAATATCTCATAATTATAATTTATTCCATTATATACAAAATTAGTACTTTTAATATAATCTACATAATTGTAATAGCAAATATTATTTATTATATAACACAAACTATTACTTCCTATATTAATTATATTTCCATTATTACATATAATATTACTTCCATTTATAGATATTGTATTACCATAATTATCAGTAAATATTATTTCAGAATTATTTATATTAATTGGTATATTTCCTTTATTATAAATATCAAAATATAATATATTATTTGAACAATATATATTATTTATTGTAAATGATATTATTTGAGATTGTTGATTAACTAAATTATTTGAAGAAGATGTAATTGAATTAAATATACCAGAAGTAAATGCATAAAATATTCCAGCAATTGCAACTGTGATAACAATAATTAATATTGATGCTATTATTGGGGAAATAGATTTCATACCCATATTATATCTGTTTTTTTTAGTTTATAAATATTTTGCGTTTACAATAGATGATATTTTAGATAAAATTACGATCCATAAAATGTATAAAAAATCTCAACATGGGACCGCGGGGATTTGAACCCCGGACCTCCACCTTGTAAGGGTGGCGTCATAGCCACTAGACCACGGTCCCTTTCATTTAATATTTTTGTAAAAATTTTAAAATACTATTGAAGATTCATATTCAACTTCTGAAGTCTTTAAATATACAATAATTTTATCTTCTTTTATTTTTCTTCTTATTGATAATAAACCCTTATCTAAATAAATATTAAATATATAATATTCTAGTTCATTCATTTCATTACTTTTTGTTAACCTTTCACAATCAACTATCTTACAATCTTTTATATTTAATATTTCGAAATCAGAAGTTATACCTGAACCTGCCATAAATGTTAATCCATTTTCTTCAGACAATCTAATATAATATTTATCTCTTACACATTCTATATATGTACCTTCTCTATATTCTCCCCCACTTATTTTACAAAACATTTCAAATTCTTTTTTAGTTTTATTGTCCATTATATTCCCAATTGTTTTCTTACTTCTGGGCTTATTCTATCCAAACTCCATTTATTTTCAAAATCTATCTCTATTTTTGAATTTTCATATATATTTAATTCTTTCAATTTTTCATCTATTTGTTCTAGAATTGCTGATATAAATGGGCAAAGGGGTGATGTAGGCAAAAATTTTATAATATATATTTCATTTTCTTGTTTAACATCTTCTATTTCTCCTAAAGATACAATATCATATCCAAGTTCTGGATCTGTTACTTCTCTTAATTTGTTTAATATATCTTCAACCTTTACCATTTCTTTGTTTTAATATACATAAAAGCACTAAATGAAGCTACAGCACCCTGTGCAGCTGAAGTAACAACCTGTCTTAAATTGCATATTTGTGTTGTTACATCTCCTGCAGCAAGTAATCCTACTACGTTTGTTTTTCCACATTGATCTACAACTATATGTCCGCTTTCATCCATATTTACATTTAAACCTTTAACGATTTCTGATAATGGTACTAATCCTATTGCTACAAATAATCCATCCAATTTCATTGAACTTATTTCTCCAGTCTTTGTATCCTGTAAAATTATTTCTTCAACTTTTTCTGTTCCTTTTATTTCCTTTACAACTTTATTTAATAAGAATTTAATTTTTGGATTCTTCTTTGCTTCTTCAACTTGTATAGGATCTGCTCTAAATTCATCTCTTCTATGAATTATATATACTTCTTTTGCATGCTGTGCTAGTACTTGAGCATCGTGTAATGCACTATTTCCTCCACCAACTACTACAACGATTTTATCTTTAAAAATTGGAGCATCACATTCTGCACAATATGATACGCCTTTTAAGTTCTCTCCAGGAACACCCAATTTTCTTCTTTGAGAACCTGTTGCAATTATAATAGCTTTTGCAATAAATTCTTTACCTAGATTAGTAAGAACTTTAAAATTTCCATCAGGTAACTTTTCAATTCTAGCAACACTTTCTAACAATGTTTTTGCCCCATATTTCTCTGCATGCTTTTTAAATATTTTTCCCATTTCAGATCCTTTAATGTTTTCTAATCCAGGATAATCATCAACAATATCTGCATCATTTAATGTTCCTCCAATATCTTTTGTTATTACCAATGTTTTTAATCTATATCTTCCAGAATATAATGCAGCAGTATAACCAGCAGGACCTCCTCCGATTATAATCACATCCCATTCTTTATCTAGGTTTTCTGTATTAGGCATATTACTTGGGTTGGGTATATTACTCAGTGATAAATTTATTGGCATAGAGATAATGTATTCAAAAAAATTTATAAATGAAAGCTTTGATAATTTTAGAAAATAGATATTTTAACTGCTATTTTAACATCTCCTTTATTATTTATTAATTGATATAAACCAACATTATTTGTTATTATTTCTACTTTATCTTTTAGATTGTCGTCCGATAGAATTTCTATTTTTTCTCTATTTATATTCCTTTCTAATTGACTGTATCCAGATCCTCTATAAGAAATGCTAACAATAGTTCCATCTAATTTATATGAATTATATATTTCTTTGTTATATTTTGCTAAATCTTTTATAATTTTGTCATAATAATCTTGTGGTATACATAAACTACCAATTACTTTAATTGGATTTTCTGGGTTTCTAATATCTAAATATGAAGCTCTAGATATATACAAAATATATATCCCTTCACTTATTGTTGTTATGGGCCCGTCTTTTATATCAATCATTTTATAGTTACCCGGCATAAAAATTCAATATATATGTAAAAATTTATAAAAATATAATTATTTAGAAACCTTTTCTAAACTTTCTTTTATTTTGTTAGCAAATATTTCCATTTCTCCAATAGCTCCTTCCCATTCTGTTATAACATTTCCATCTTTATCTATTATTGTAATATGAGGTACACCATATACTTTGAATTTTTCAGCAAATTCTGGAAATTCATAAGATTCAATCATTATTCCTCTAATATTATTTTTTATCATTGCAAATTGATGAGAATGATGCGTCATATATGGACAATATGGACATGTTGGAGTTACAAATACATATATATCTATAGGATCATTTATTAATGCTAATTTCTTTGCCGTGGCTCCATCTACGTCAAAATGTTCATTCGATACATGTATTATATCTTCTAAGAATATTGGAAATTCTTCTCCAGATGGTAATCCATAATATATCATTCCCGGATATTTCTTGAATACAAATATTGGACCCCTTTTATTTCCATATTTATCTATTAACAAATTCTTGCTTTTCATTTCTTCTTCTACTTTTGGATCATATGCATCAAGGAATTCAAACTTTATCTTGTCATTTATTTGCATTAATATTTCTCCAATTTTTCTTGCAAAATCACTAGTTTCCTTATTATTTTTTTCATCTAAATATACAGTTATTTCTACCGGGTTTTTCAAACTTTTATCGAACATCTCTTTTAATGTTTGTTTGTCTTGTTCACTTAAAATTTCCTCAGCCATTTAGTAATATATAACATCATTATTTTATAAATTTATCATATATCTATTAATTCATTTAATTTTCTTAAAGATCTTAGTTTAAAATTATTATTAACTTTCGCTTCTTCAATAGCATTCTTTAACAATTCTGATTCTTCTAACATTAATGTTTTTTTAACATAATATGGTTTTCCAACCTTTGTTCCATGTGCAAATGTATATATTATTGGATCCTTCCATGACAATTCATTTCCATATATTATTTTTGTAGTATATGCTAATGCTCTTAATAATCCCGGTCCCAAACCTTTTATAAATAATAGATCCTTGAAATTTTCTACAGTTTTATTAATTTCCAATGCTTTCCAATATATTTTATCAGGTATCTTTAAATAGTACGGCAATTCTTGGTAAAATATATAATCATTGTTTTCTTTATTAATATATTTTAATATAGTATTATTTTTATTTTGATATGATTTTAATCTTATTATATATCCTTTTATTTTTTCTATCCTCTCATTATTAATTATTTCTAAAATATTTTTTCTTAATTCTTCAGATTCTTTTGATGATAAATTTAAGGTTTTTGTATTTGATCCAAAACCAATTTGAGAATCATCAAAATAATTTATATTTATCCAATGAAATCTCCTAACTCTTTGTTCCTTTATCGACATCTTCTGATTTATAATAGTCATATTACTTTTTTCATCAGAAATTAGAAAATGAAAATATAAATTATATCCATCCTGAATTAAATAATTATCAACTTTTGAAGAAGTTATTGATATATCTCTTATTTTATCTTTTAATTTATCTTTTATATCTTTTTTTTCTATTTCTTCAGTTATTTTAGAATCTTTTCCCTTTCCTCCTAAAACGATTATTGGTAAATTCTCTTCAATAGATATCTCCTTTAATGCTTTTAGTGTTACAGTAGTCATTCCAGAATAATTCCATTCAAATCCAAGTAAACATGCTAAAGAATTGAACCATAAAGGATTTGAATATCTTTTTATTAATTCCTCTGTTCCAAATTCCTCAATAATTACTTTTACTATGCTTCTTTCTAATTCTTTTAATTCTCTATAATGTGGGATGGGTCCTTTTGCCAATCTTAATTCAACATCACCCACCTTTTTCATTATAGATTATTTATGTAAATTGTACTTAAAAACTATTTTTTATTCTTTTGGATAGATTAGGATAATTTATTAATATCTCATAAATTGATTAAATGTATCTACTATAGCTAAAAAAGTTAAAGCTTTTTAATTGCTATAGCGTTAAAATCTCCTAAATCCTTTATACCTTCTACTTTAAATTGAGTGTTTTTGAAGTACTTAATTACATCATCGGGGCTCATTCTTAACCATGGTGGTGGGCCATGCATTGTTAAGCCCGGTTTTGACTCTATAATTAAAGCTAAGCCACTTTGCTTAAGGATTCTACCCACTTCTAAAGCTACCTTATTTTTATTCTCCATATCGTGGAATGAATTAACCATTATGATTAGGTCTACAGACCCAGTAGGTATTGATGTTGATGATGCATCTTCATTGAGAAATACTGCTTTTTCATCCTTAATATTTTCTTTTGCCATATTAATGGCATAGTCATCTATATCTACGCAGTAAACTTTGCTAGCTTTATTTAATAGCACCTTACAAAACCTACCCGCTCCACAACCAAGATCAGCAGCTACTCCACCTTGTGGTAAATAATTTAGTACTAGTTCAGCCATATCACTACGTACGTCCATATTATACATGTAATGATGAAAACCTATCATTGAGAAGTATTTAATATCAATAATATAAACTTTTTTATATACCTAACCTGACCAAATTCAATCATTTTTATACAATTAATTTCAATATTTTTTATTTTCTTTACATGGATTGGAATTTAATGGTTTATTAAGATCTATAGAAATGACTTCATTATAAATATAGTAAGATAAATGTTCTATTAATTTTTTAGTTACATATAGAATAAATTTGGTTGTATGTTCTGGAGCTGGTCCCTCGTGTGGTCCACCATAGTTTACAAATTTTTTCAATGTCTTAATTAATTTACATATATATTTTGGATATTCTTTTGATTCAATTTCTGATACCTTTATTTCATAATTGAAAATTTTTTCTAAAGATTCAAGTGCTTTTCTTAACCAGGTACGCGAATCTTCTATCTCTCCCTTTTTTAGTTTAATATATGCATTAAAAGCATAAATTATCGCTTCATGGAGAATCTCATTGTCTATAGAATATAATAGTGTTAGTAACATAGTTCCTATATTTTTGAATAACTTTTGATATTTTTCAGAACCAGCTCCAACATATTTAATATATCCAGGAACAAGAGGTTTGTTGTCATATTTTGTAATAATAAATACTGCTTTATAGTCCTGGCCAATACCAAGTTCATCAGAAATGTTGGTTGGTAAGCATATATAATATTTTGTATTTAATATATCGAATTCTTCTAATATTTTCCCATCTAATCGTTCCTTAAATAGTGCAAATTTTTTAATAATTTTATTTTTTTCATCTATAAATCCTATAAGGAAAATATTTATCTCTTTATCCTCTTTTATTTGGGGAAATCTATATTTTAGATCTGATATATCCATGCAGTAACATCCTTTAGGCGATTTTTCTTCTTTAGATTTATCTGAACAATTTTCTAAAAATCTTATGCTAGAAACCATTAATACTGGCATATTATTTTTATTTTAAATTAATCTTATTAATCTAAATTATTATAAAAAATTATATCTTATAATTCCAAATGCCTTTATCTCTATAATTATATACTATCGACTTATATGTTGTAGTAAATTCAATTCCATATCCCAATCCTTCTTTACCAATTCCAGAATCTTTTCTACCTCCATAAGGATAATATCCAATTCCATGCCTTGGCATATCATTAACATATACAGCCCCAACTTCCAAATATTCTGATATTTTTCTAATTCTATTTATATCATTTCCAAATATTGCTGCATCCAATCCGTATTTTCTTTTTTCTATAATTTTTAATCCCTCATCTATATTATCTATTTTTACTAATAATGCTACTGATAAAAATACTTCTTTATTAAATAAATATAATTTATCTATATTTTCTTTATCAACCTCTATTAAAGTAGGTTCAATATATGTTTTATCCAATTTATTTCCTCCGTATAATATTTTTCCTCCCTTTTGTTTTGCATCTTCTATGGAATATACAAATTCATCTACAGTTTTAGGATCTACAATTGGTCCGAATGTTGTATTTTCATCTCTTGGATCACCAATTTTTACTTTTGAAATTTCTTCTATTAATTTTTCTTTAAATTTATCATATATTTCTTTTTCTACAAATATTATTTTTATAGAATCGCATCTTTGTCCAGAATATGATGTAATTCCAGATGAAACCCTTTTTGCTGTATAATCTATATCTACATCATTTAATATAAATGTAGGAGCTCCTCCACCTAATTCCATTAAATATTGTTTAATTCCAGAATTCTTTATTATTTCTTCTCCAGTTTCTGTAGAACCAGTAAATATTATTGATGATATTTTTTTATTTGGTGTTATTTTATTCATATCTTTCCCAGGTATTGTTATTAATGATATATATTTCATTGGAAAACCTGTTAATTCTAATAATCTAATATATAATATTACTGGTAATGGATCTAAAGATGGGGGTTTAATAATTAATGTATTCCCAGGTAATAATGAAAATATTATTTTATTTACAGAATCAAATAATGGATAATTAAATGGCGTTATTGCTAAAAGTAATCCCAAGGGTTCTCTTTTTATAATTCCTTCAGATTCCAAATAATCCTGACTAAATTCACCCGATAAGTAATCACCAACCATTTTTCTATAATCAATTTCAATATTTTTTATTCTATTAAGTGTAGATTCTATTTCTCCTAAAGCTTGTTTTCTTGTTTTTCCAGCATTTATAATCAATAAATTTTCGAAGTCTTCCGAATATCTCTCTAATAATTCTACAGTTTTTAATAATTTTTCAACCCTTAAATATCCTGGATAGTTTTTTGCATTAAATCTTTCATTATATAATCTATCGATTTCTTTCTCTACAATTTCATATTGGACTTTTGGAACCTTTGCAATAGGTGATAAATCTATTGGAGTATTAATAATTATGTATTCTCCATTTCCATAATACCATTCTCCATTAATAAATGCTGGGAATATTGGTAATCCATCGCTATCATATCTTATTATCTTTCTTAATTCTTCACTCTTTATATCAATTTTTGGTTTTTCAGATAACAGAGTTATACCCATTAATAAAAAATGATTTTTGTTTTTATATATTTATTTCCAATAATACTGGGACATGATCAGATCCAAATATATTATCTAATATATCTGCATTAACTATTTTATCTTTTAATTCTTTACTTGCTACACAATAATCAAGTCTCCATCCTTCATTTTTCCTTCTTGCAATAATTGAATATGAAAACCAGCTATATTTTTTTATATTTCCCTTTATATACCTAAATGTATCAATAAATCCCAAAGATAAAAAATGATCAAACCATTGTCTTTCTTCATCTGTAAATCCCGCGTAACCTTTCAAATTTACAGGATCATATATATCAATATCTTTATGTGCTACATTAAAATCCCCACAAATTATACATGGTTTATTTAAAGAAAGTATATATTTTTCAAATTCTCTATCAAATTCTAATTTAAAATCTAATCTTTTTAATGTTCCAACCCCCGCATTTGGGAAATATACATTTATTAAATAAAATTTATCATATTCTATTGTTATGACTCTTCCTTCAATATCAAATTTTTCAATCCCAATTCCATATTTTAAATTATTTGGTTTTATTCTTGATAATGTTAATACTCCACTATATCCATTTTTCTTTGCAGGAAATGAATATACATTATATCCAAGTAATTGAAATGTTAATGGTATTTCTTTTGTTTTTATTTCTTGAAATAGATAAAAATCTGCATTATAATTTTTAATAAAATCAATTAAACCCTTTTGAATTATGGATTTTAATCCATTAATATTCCAAGATACAATTTTCATTTTATCAGTTTCCGGGTTCTACATCATTTTTCAGCCCATATTTATTCATCATTATTTATATTATATACCTTAACAAAGTTATTAAATATTATTCCTTCTAACTCTTTCTTATCTATATCTTTTATCTCAGATATCTTTTTCAATGAATATATTATCTTCCATGAATTATTTACTGCCTTTCCTTTTTCTATTGGATCCAAATATGGGGAATCTGTTTCAGTTAAAATAAATTCTAATGGTGTATCTTTTACAATTTTTTGAAAACCAAGATCTCTATAAACAATTGCTGGTATTGACAAATAACAATTTATTTCAATTGCTCTATCTATTAAAGAAGGTTTCCAAAATGTATGTAATACTTTTTTATTATTATAACTTGTTAATATATCTAATACTTCCTTTTCAGCTTTTCTAGCATGAATTATTATGGGTTTCTTTAATCTATCAGCTAATTCTAGAAATTTTTCAAAATATATTTTTTGTTTTCTAATTTTATCTTCATCTACATCAGAAAAATCCAATCCAACTTCTCCAATTGCCAAAAATTTTTCATCCTTATTTTCTTCAATAAAATTCAATATTTTTTCTATATCATTATCACCCATCTTTTCAATTTCTTCAGGATATAATCCTAAAGCATAATATATTATATCATACTTTTTAGATTCTTCAATTATCTTATTTATACTCTCAATATCTACAGAATTTTCAATTATATATTTTACATTTCTTTCAATATTTTCCTTTATTTTTTCATCTATATTATTATATAAAAATAGATGTGTATGATCATCAACTATCATAATTAGAACTTTCTTTTCAAATATATTAAATATATATCCTCGAAGAAAATATGTGTATTATCTATTATCTTATAATCATAAAATTTTGAATATTTATTTAATATGTATTGAGGATTAGTTATTGAAGACATTATTATTAATATTTCTCCAAAATTATTTAATCTAGTTATACTTTGATATAAAAATTTGTCAATTGTCTCATATCCAAATTTTCCTCCAGAAACCCACCTTCTTATTTTTACCCCTTCATAACTTACTTCTGGTAAATATGGAGGATTAAATAGTATTAGATCAAATTTTTCATTTACATTATTAAATAAGTTGGACTGAAAAAATTTCGCTGGTAAATTTACTTTTTCTATATTTTTATATAAATAATCTAGATCAGAATTATTATCTATATAATTTATATAAAAGTTTATTTTAGATAATTTTAGGCATTCTTCAGATATATCTGAAAAGGAAACATTTTTTGTATATTTATATGCTTCTAAACCCTGAATTCCTGATCCACATCCAATATCCAATACTTTTTTATCTCTAGCAAATTCTTTTATATGGTCATTTAATAAAAAAGAATCTTCTTTTGGTGGATAACATTCAAGATCATAAATCTTATAATATATTACTAAATCATTATGTTTTACATATTCAAAGTCCATGATAATATTTATTTAAGTTTTAATTTAAATTATTAATTTATGTCAGAGAACGAAATATGGACTGAGAAATATAGACCAAAAAAATTGGATGATGTAAAAGGACAAGATGAGATAGTAAAAAGATTGAAAGCATTTGTAGAAAATAAAAATATGCCTCATTTATTATTTGCAGGGCCTGCCGGTGTTGGAAAAACAACTGCTGCATTGGCACTTGCTAGAGAATTATATGAAGATAGATGGGAACAAAATTTATTACAACTAAATGCTTCAGATGATAGAGGAATTGATATAATAAGAGAAAAAGTAAAAGAATTTGCAAGAACAAAACCAATTGGAGATGTCCCATTCAAAATTATATTTTTAGATGAAGCAGATGCAATGACAAGAGATGCACAACAAGCTTTAAGAAGAATAATGGAAGAATACTCTTCAATAACAAGATTTATATTGGCATGTAATTATTCATCAAAAATTATAGAACCAATACAATCTAGAACTGTTATATTTAGATTTAAACAATTAGATAAAAAAGATGTATTCAACTTATTAAAATCAATAGCAGAGAAAGAAAATTTAAATATAAGTGATGATGCATTAGAAGCAATATATTATATTTCGGAAGGTGATATGAGAAAATCAATAAATATGTTACAGGCTGCAGCTTTATATTCTAAAGATATAACTCCAGAGTTAATATATGAAGTTGCTTCTGTAGCTAAACCACAAGAATTACAGGAAGTATTAAAATTAGCATATGAAGGAAAATTTGTTGAAGCTAGAGAAAAATTAATTGATTTAATGTTGAAATATGGTCTTGCAGGAGAAGATATAATTAAATATCTATCTAAAGAAGTTTATTCGATGAATATATCTGAAAAGGAAAAATTAGATATAATATATTATACTGGAGAAGTAGAATATAGATTATTAGAAGGTTCGGATCCAATAATACAACTAGGTGCTTTGCTAGCATATATAGGGCTTAGAGGTTTACAAAGTAGAAAATAGTTTTTGATAATCATTTTTGAAATTCAAGAATATAAAGCAATTATTTATATTTTGGAAAATAGTAAAATTTTACATGCCATATAATATTGAATATGAATTTAAGATTCCAAAAAATATAGTAGAAGGTATTTTAGATGAATATAATGTAGAAAATTTACACAAGAGCGAGGATATTATGATAAAAAGATTAATATTGGGTTATATATTAAATAAATATCCAGATTTATTTGATATAGATGATAAAAAATATGAAGAAATTATAAAAAATATGAAGATCGAAGACAAAGGAAATAAATATATTTATGTTTATATATATGTAGATCAAAATTAATTTTATGGATATATCAAAGATACCTAAATTTGTAATTTGGGTTGGTGTAGCAGCTTTTATATTGGTCGTATTATATGCAATATATACATATTATGTAACTTCTTATTTACCTCCATATTTGGAATATTTTACATATAATTGTCAGTATGCAAATGGAACCTCTCTTATTGTAATTACTGCAAAACAAAATTTGGAAAACGTATCTGTATATAATTTTTATGAAAATTCAACATGTAATTTAGGAAGTATAAATTATGGATCAATGAATGCATGTAGTGTGAATAATGATGTTATTATAGGAAATGCATATGTAAGGGTATATTATATTGTAAATGGTAATCAATATGAGGCTATTTTACCATGCCAAATAGTTGAGAATAATGGTATATTGGGTGGAATTTTCTCTTTATTTGGTCATTAAATAAAAATTAAGTAAAAATATTTCATTAAAAAGTCTTATGTATTTTGTTTTTCTGTTTTACAACCACCATATAATCTACATGCTGCTATATCAGCATCTTCTAATGGTGTATATCCTAAATATTTCATAAATTGTTCTTTACGACCTTCAGGGTTCTCTAAATACTGAAATATACGAGACGCAACAAACTCATATAATTCTTTATATAACCTTTGATCTAGATCTTCTTGAGATATTAGATTATTTTTATTTTTTTCTATTTTTAGTTTTTTTACTTCTTGATAGAGTTTATACAAGGGATCTATTGTTTGCTCTTCTGCTAAAAATTTCAAAGCTTCTGTAAATTCTTTAATTTTTTCTGGTGTACTTACAAATATAAAATATAAATATTTATTGATACCTTCCATTAAGCCATCCCTAAAGTTGTATTCATCTCTACACTTTTGGAGAGCATTTTTATCTCTATTACATTCGCCATGTTTCTGTAAGTTTCCTACTAATCTTGTGTATTCTTCTGCAGCCTGTGGTGCTTCTTCTGTTATTCTTGTGAGTGCCGCTCCTACTTTGTGTAGATAAGACTCATACATTTTTGAGGTTTCCATTGATACTTTGCTTACCTTTGCTTCTTCCTTTGCTTCTTCTAATGCTTCTTCTAATGTTTTAGGTTGCTTTTGATTTTGATGCGAGTTTGTTCCTTTCATAACTAAATATATTATTAGAAATTTTTTAAACTTATCGTTACTATCTATTACCAGATAGAAGTTATATCAATATATCCTACAATTTTAATATCCTAAATTGAAAATATAAATAATGGTTGAGCCATGGATAAAAATATACAAAAAGCATGGTATATTTTGTCATTAAATAAAAAAGAATTTATCAGAAAGTCTTATGTATTTTGTTTTTCTGTTTTATAGCCACCATATAAGTTACATATTGCTTTATCAAGCCAGTCTAATGGCTTCATTCCAGCATATTTCATAAGTTGATATTTATTATACTCTGTGGGATCCCTAAAATACCTCTCTAGAAGATATTCAATCCTTCCAGCCGCACTTGCGCGTACTCTTTCTAGTTCATATGGAGATATAGTTTGCTCACCTTTTGATGTATCTTCTAATGCTAATCTATATATTTCTTTATAAAGTTTATATAAGCCATCTATTATTTCTTTGCCTTTTCCTGCTAAAGATTCTAAACCTTCTGTAAATCTTTTAATTTCCTCTGGTGTATGCTCCCACTTTGATAACCACCAGTCCGAAATACTTGACACAAAGTAATACATAAAGTAATATTTATCTGCATATTCTTTGAGATCTTTTTGATCGATGGGTAAAAGACTTCCATACCCGCTCCATTCATCTAACTTTTTTATTAATGTTACGAATGATGGTAAAGCTTCTGGTATATGTTCTGATAATATTTCAAATGTAAATCTTGTCTTAGATACGTAAAGTTTATGGTCTTTTATGGCTTTCTTTAATTCTTCATCTTCTTTCACTTTTTCTTCGGCTTTTTCGAGGGCGCTTTCTAAGCTATATAGATAGTGGATATATGCTCTTGTTCTTTTCATTAATTCTTCTTCTAATGTTTTAGATTGTTTTTGATATGAGGATGTATCTACCATACTAAAAATTATTTATTAAAAAATTTTTAAATCTATCGTTACTATCTATTATCAAATAGTAACTATTAAATAACTTATATCAATCTATATATTTTGATATAAAAATATAAATAATGGTTGAACCATGGATAAAAAAATATTCACCAAAACATATTAATGAAATAATTAATCAAACAGAAGCTATTGGAAAAATAAAATCTTTTATAGAAAAATATCCAAATGTAAATAAAAAAGCATTATTAATATATGGTCCTCCCGGTGTTGGAAAAACGTCATCTATATATGCAATTGCAAATGATTTAGATTACGAAGTTGTAGAATTAAATGCTTCAGATAATAGAAATGCAAGAGTTATATATGAAAAATTGGGAGAAGCAATAAAAGGAAAACCATTTTTCAAAAAGGGAAGAATAATATTGGCTGATGAAGTTGATGGGTTAGCTGGATTTCAGGATAGGGGTGGAATAGGAGCTTTGGTAAAGATAATAGTTGAATCAAGATGGCCAATAATATTAACTGCAAATGATCCATGGAATCCGAAATTTAAGAAATTAAGAGATATTTGTGACATGGTAGAATTTAAAAAATTATCAAATACAGATATAATAAGACAATTAAAGAGAATTTGTGCAAATGAAAAGATAATAATTGATGATAATGCATTATCTGCACTTGCAGATAGATCTTCTGGAGATTTGAGGAGTGCAATAAATGATTTACAAGCATTAGCAACAAAGAGTAATCATATTACATTAAAAGACCTAGAAATTTTGGGTTATAGAGAAAGAGAGATCACAATATTTAGAGCACTTGGTCAGATGTTTAAGGCAAATACAATAATGGGAGCTACATTACCATTTGCAGATGTAGATATGGATCCTGAAGAAATTAAAGCTTGGGTTGAAGAAAATATACCAAATGAATATGAAAATATAAAAGAAATATATGAAGCCTATAATTGGTTATCTTTGGCAATTATATTTTATGGAAGAATTTATAGAAGGCAATACTGGGATTTATTAAAATATTTTACAACATTAATGTATGCTGGTGTTTCATTGGCAAAAGAAAAGAGATATAATAAATTTACAAAATATAGAATGCCACAATATATAAGAAAATTATCTCAGGATAAAGAAATAAGAGAAAAAATTGAAGAATTATCAAAAAATTTACAAAAGAAAGTTCATACATCCAAAAATAGAATTAGGGAAGTATATATAAATACATTAATAGTTTTAATGAAAGAAAATGAAAAAATGGGAAGAAAATATGCAGAGATGTTGGGTTTTAATGAAAATGAAATATCATATATAAAAGAGGCTATAAAAAAATTATGAAAGAATTAAATAAAAATAATATAGAAGAAATATTTAAGAAAATAGAAGAATACTATAATATAAATGTAGATAAGTCAATAATAAAGAAATATAGATTTTTTATTGATAAAGATAAAATATATATGTTTAATAGGAATTTTCCAGATTTTTTAGATGAAAAACATATAAAAAATGGTTTATATATAATTAAAATAGAGAAAAACAATAGATATAGATTTAGTATAGAGGGAGTACAAATCTTTGGAGTAAATTCTATTAAAAGTATTGAAATAAAAAAGGAAAATATTTTTTGTAGATCTAATGAAAGCATAAAATTGGAACAAAATTTTGAAAATGGTTTTTATATAGCAAAAGATAATAATGATATTTTGTGTAGTGTATACATTAAAAACAATATATTAAAAGATTTTATACCAAAAGAAAGAAAAATAAATTATATTTTTACCAAAGATAAACCAGAAAGTACATGTGTAAATAAATAATATACTCCTATATTTAATAATGCACTTAACCATATCATAACTGCTGCATCCAGGAACATTCCAAGTTTAGATCCTCCATCTATATTTTTTAATGTTCCAGCCAATATAAAAGCTTCAATAATAGATATTACAAATATGTAATCTTGTAATATATATAGGGGTATTGAAAATGTATATATATTTATACCTATTTGAGATACTGCAGAACCAAGTGCTGTAGATACACCCTGAAACATTTGATTTAATAAATACAATATTTGAGCAATTATAAATAGAATTGCTATAAATGCTATATATGTTCCATATATAATACCCCTTAAATTAGATATAAACTGAGATTTTCTAGATCTAAGTTCAATTATCTTTATTAATATATTATATAACATATCTCCTGCTTTTTTTGTATCTCCATTATATGATAAAACCTTTTCGAATACCTTTATTATTTTTTCTGCAATTGAACTACCCAGTTCAACTATAAAATATCTCCAAGATTCAGAATAATTTTTTGTTATATTTATTCTTTTCCTTAATCTATTAATATCATCATTTAATAAACCAAAATCATGTATAATAACATTATCTAATATTTTTGTTTGATTACTTCCAAATATTTCTGAATACTCTATTATACTACTAAAGAATGCTGGAAAATGATTTTCTTTTATTTTTAATGCTCTTTCTAATAATATCATCCTATAACTTATATATGCCAGGGGTGTAGCTGCTATCGCAAATGCCTCTAATAATTGTAATTTTAATACTAAAAATAGTGCTACAAATAATATATAAGATAAGAATGATAAAAGGTAAAATAAATACCTTATTGTTACATATTCTTTTGGTTTTTCTTTTGAATGAGACCATAATCCATCATCTGGAATATAATATTTTGATAC
>OFEH01000350.1_pt1 | contig 17028 bp, 19 predicted proteins | sample 1521031 | NCBI WGS metagenome assembly OFEH01 (sample SAMN05518350, study PRJEB24110) | hypersaline lake metagenome | isolation source: Grendel Spring, Yellowstone National Park, Wyoming, USA | place: USA:Grendel Spring, Yellowstone National Park, Wyoming, USA | collected 2011-11-16
TGAGTAGTCCCCTTATAGAAAACTTTTTTAAGCCTAAACACCTCTCTTCAAGATGCCCTCCCCCGGTCAATTTCTTGGGAATGAGGAGCGGGGGCCGATTCCCCCCGCAATACCGGGAGGGGGCATCAAAGAAATTAAACACAATAAGAGAACTAACTTGGTTCGCCTCCTACCAAACGGCTTCCAGGAAAGGAAGCTAAGGAGGCTAGCCGACGCCTCCGCCAAACTCTTCAATGAGGTTAATTATGAGAGGAGACAGGAATTCTTTCGTGAGGGGAGGGTTAATTTTAAGGGGACGTATGAAGTATTATGGGAAGTATAGGGGTGAGTTGGGCAGCGCCAACACGCAGCAAGTGCTTAATAAGAATAATGAGGCGTGGTCATCATTCTTCTCCCTCCTAAAGCTGAGGAAGGAGGAGAAACTACCGCCCCACATGAATCGCGTTTCGCCGCCAAGTTATTGGAAGGATGAGAGTGGGAGGAAGCTAATACTAGTCGTGAGGGAAGATAATTACGTCGTGGACGAGAAAAATCATAAACTAGTCCTCAAGTATTTCAACATGGAAATTAGTTTTACGGGTAGATTAAGGTGGCTTGGAAAACAAGGCAGGCTCGAGATTTATTACGACGAGGTTAGGAATGCTTGGTACGCCTCCATTCCAGTGGAGGTTGGTGTCGAGGAAACTAGGACGGGTAGGAGGAGTAAGCACGTCGTGAGGGGGGAGAGGAAATCAATTCAAGTTAAGTCACCGAAGGGTAATAAAATGGCATCCATTGATTTGGGTATCAACGTCTTGGGTAGTGTTGTTATTGATTACGGCACTTGGCTTCTTTATAAGGGTGTTAGGGCGAAGGAGGATTACTTCTACTTCGGGAAGAGGATAGCTGAGGCACAGTCCTCGGCGGATAAGGCGAGGAATATCAACGAATATGAGGCGTATCGTGAGCTTAATAGGGAGGGGGGAGGCTTTTCAAGAAATTGAGCAGGAGGCTTCTTCACTTGTATAGGAATTTTGCTTCTCATTTGCTTAAGGCACTTCACGAACTAGGCGTCTCAACCATCTACTTGGGTTACCCCTTCAATATTGCTCAGGACAAGGGTAATAAGTTCACCGTGAATTTGTGGTCTTACCGTGAGTTGATGAATATCATTGAGTTGAAGGCCCAAGAATACGGTATTCGTGTGTTTGAGGTCATTGAGTATAATACGTCCAAGTACTGTGCTTATCATGGTGTTGAGGTCACTAGGGATCCAAGGGGAGTAGTTAATTGTCCTAAGGGTCATAAGCTTCATTCGGACCTAAACGGCGCATTGAATATCTTGAAGAAGGCTACCGGTATAACGATCTCAGCAATAAAGAAGCCCCTCTCCTTTATCGTGGATCATAATCGAGTAGCGCCCATTAAAGGGGCGTAACCCTCTAGACCTCGGGGAACCCTCGCCCTCAAGGCGGGGAGGAGGTCAGTGTCCAAGTAATTCGAGAATATGATTCACTACGAGGCGGGGGACCTCATCCCTATTGCTTATGCTTAGCCTAATCAACTTGTGATTCATTGCCTTGCCGGTGATGAGGCCCAGCAATCGTTCATGAACCGTTAATACAGATATCCTTTCATTAATGCCGTTCTCCACCGCAGCGATGAAGCCTGGATGAAGGTTCTCCATGGGCCCCACCTCATCAATTACGACGACATTCCCATCCCCGCTCAGCAATTTAATGCCCCAATCCACAACGCTCAGATCAACGAAGTACTTACCGAACTTGACGCCGGTCCCATTCACGCCAGCCATTCTCCGCCTCTCCCCGGTCGCCGCATTAACCATAATGAAGCCCACCCTGCTTCCCCCCTTCCTCTCCTCCTCTGTATAGAAGCCAGCCACGCTCACTCCATTGTTCCGAAGCTGAGCCACGACCGCCTTAATTGCCGTTGTCTTCCCAATGCCCGGGGGACCCGTTAGGATAACGCCCACGCTAATTCACTTGCTTAGCCGCCAGCATTGCGCTCACTTCCTCTACGTCCTTCACTGTATCTATAGATCTCCAAAATGCGTTTTCATATATGACGGCCCTTATCCGTCCCTCCCTCGCTAGCTTAGGGAACACTCCCTTCTCGATGTCTCCCTTATCCGCCATCATGTTCACCACTTCCCTCCTCATCACGTAGACGCCGGCGTTAATCATGTACTCCAGTAGGGGCTTCTCCTTGAAGCTGCGCACGTAGCCTTCATTATCGATCTCCACTATTCCGTAGGGGCTCCTCATGGGGACCAGCGCAATGGTTGCTAGGCTGTTTCCCATGTTCCTCATTAAGTTATTCACGTCTATATCCGTGATAACGTCCCCATTAGTGACCACGAATAGGTCCGTATCTATGTACCTAGCCGCGTTCTTTATGGCTCCCTCAGTGCCGAGGGGCTCCTCCTCCACGCTATAGAACAACCTAACCCCATACTTAGACCCATCCCCCAACCTCTCGAATACCTTGGTCCTCAAGTGACCAACGGCCAACACTATATCGGTGATTCCCTGGCTCTTCAGCCACTCTATTTGCCTAACTAGAATCGGTTTCCCCCCGATGTCCACGAGGGGCTTCGGCTGATCAATGGTCAAGGGCATTAATCGCTTCCCGAAGCCCCCAGCAAGTATTATTGCCTTCATACATTTAATTCATGCCTCACCCTCATTAAAGCTTTTCCATTATTGAACACAAAAAGCTTTTAATCCATTAGCGCATGGGAAGGTTATGGGCGGCAAGCAAAAGACATCCATATTCATGAATACGGAGGGAGAGGAGAAGCGGGCGGAGAAGGAGAATAAGGAGCAAAAATGAAGCAATGAGAATAGCGATTCCCCACTCCGTCCTCGAGGAGTCAACGGATGAGCGGGAGGCGGTCAGGAAAATAGGGTACTTGGGGAGGGCCGCCGCCATATTCAGGGCAACCCACATCTATATATACACCCATAAATCCACGGTACCAGCATCACAGGCCCGCCTCTTGAGGAAGTACCTGGAGTACATGGTGACTCCCCCATACTTACGCAAGGACTTGTTCCCATTGGAGACCGGACTGCGGTTGGCTGGATTACTTCCGCCGCTTCGCTTGCCAATATTCTCAGCAAGGCCGCGTCCCGGCGCGGTATTGATGGGCCTCGTCGTGAAGTGGGAGGGCTACGCCTCAATACTTAAGGTGGGCAACGACGTGTATGCCAAGGTGCCTAAGCCTCACCCCATTAGGTCCCGCTTATTGGTTCAACTTGAGAATGAGGTGGGCGATAATGTGTTCAGGGCCCACGTGGTTCCATTTGAGAGATCCTCCATATACCCCGGCTTCTCGGTGGAGGTATTGACATTAAGGGAACTAGTGAAGAGGAGGCCCCTCGTATTGACGGGGAAGGAGGGGCAACCCATTGGGGGCGCCGTGGATGAATTAGTGGAATTAATTAAGAGGGACCCAGTGATAGTGTTTGGGTCTCCTCGGCATGGAGTTGATGAGATAATGTCCTCGGAGGGCCTCGGCCTCAGCGACCCATTCATTAACTTCATTCCCAGGCAGGGCGTCGAAACCGTGAGGACCGAGGAGGCCATGTTAGCCGTCCTCTCAATAATCAATCTATTAAGTAATTATGATGGAATCAACGCCTCACTAGGCTCTTCCCCACCAGGAAAGCATTGATGTTTAGGTCAGGCATCCTCATTGTATCCCTTATTGCTTGAATCATTGCTTCCTCATCTATTAACTTGGATAGTCCCAACTCATGCGCTGCCCCCAGTAGAATCATGTTCTCCACTATTGGGTTCCCAAGCTTCATCGCGGCATCGAATGCATTAACTACGCTTAATGACTTGAATCGCTTCAATTTATCCAATAACTCATCGGTCCTGGGCAGCTTAAGCCTAGGCGTTGGTGGCCTAATTAGCCTATTATTGACTATCAGCGTCGTTTCATCCCTCATATAGGGAACGGCCCTGAATGCCTCCAGTAATTCGAAGGCAATCACCATATCGGCTCCCCCCATGGGTATTAGGGGCGAATTAACGTCTCCTAACCTGACGTGAACATCAACTGACCCCCCTCTCTGGCTGAGTCCATGGGTCTCCGACGTCAATGCCTTAATTCCCCTAATGGTGGCCGCTGCCCCAATTACGTTGGAGACGGTCACGAGTCCCTGCCCGCCAACGCCTATCATGTATATATTCATCCTCATAATGCCTCACCCCACTTCTTAAGCCAGCTTGGGTCCCCCTTGGGCTTTATGGCATCATATGGGCACACCTGTGCGCAAACGCTGCATCCGCTGCACATGCTGGGATCTATCCATGCTTTTCCATCATCCTTGGGTTGAATTGCTGGGCAAGCGATCATGTTGTAGCATATGCCGCATGCCTTGCATGCCTCATCATTCACGTAATATAGGAGGGGCTTTGCTCCCTCCCTCTTCAATTCCTTAACGGCCTCCAGTGCGCATGCCCTCCTAGCCACCACCACGGAGACTTCTCCCCTCTTCACGTCATCAATGGCCCTCCTCATTGTGGCGATCGCCTCCTTGACGTTGAATGGATCAATGGAGTACACATTCCTCACGCCCAAGCCCCTTGCAGTGTCCTCTATTGGTATTGAGTGGGTGGGGTTGGGTTGGCCGCCCGTCATAGCGGTAGTCCTATTATCTAGGACAAGGAGTAGGAGGGGTGTCCTATTATAAACAGCATTGGCCAGCGCGGGTAGACCTGAATGGAAGTAAGTGGAGTCCCCTATCACCGACACCACGAATGATTTATCCCCGTTCCCCCTGTATATGCCCATGCCGACTCCAAGGGAACTACCCATATCGGTCAATACATCCTCCTCATCAAAGGGAAGATTTATGCCTAGACTATAGCACCCAATATCGCCGCTGAAGAGCGGTTTCGCTCTGGCAGTGTTGGATGCCAGCTTCAAGGCGTAAAACGATGCTGCATGCGGACAACCTGGGCAAAACACCGGCGGTCTCTGCGGCGCTTCATACCCCATCTCTACCCGTGGTCTCCTCGGGGGCTGTATGCCTAGGGCCCCCGCTATTACCGCATTAACCTTATCAATTGTGAGTTCCCCCGCGGGAGATATGAAGCTTGACTTGCCGAGGATGGGTAACCTAATTCCCTCATCGAATAACGCAGCCTTTAGCTGAGTCTCGATAACGGGATCGCCCTCCTCAATCACCACTATCTTCTTTGCCCCAGTGGCTAAGTCAAGCAGCTTCCTGCGTTGGATTGGAACGGAGGCGCTGAGGTTTATCACCGTGGGATTAACTTCCAATTCATTTATTGAGTCCAGCACGTATGTGAATGCGGATCCACTCGTCACTATTAGCAAGTCATCCCCGCTTCGAATAGTCACGGGCAGCTCCTCCACTGCCTCCCCTATCTTCATCCACCTATCCAACAATTCATTCCTCAATTTACGCGCATTGCTTGGGATCAAGGCGAATCTCTTCTGCCTCCTATCGATGCCGCCTCCAAATATTGGGGATGCATTGCTGCACGCCTCCACTGCTTCCCTGGTGTGAGATACTCTCGTGACTGTCCTAAAGAGGATGGGGTGCTTCATTCGTGAGCTGAATTCCATGGATATCTTAGCCAAGTCCTTGGCGTTGGCCGGGTCATACGGCTCCAGGACAGGTATGTATGCATGGATGCCGACCCACCTATTGTCCTGCTCATTCTGGCTGGACCACATGCCCGGATCATCCGCTGTGACTATCACTAGGCCGCCCTCCACCCCCGTGTATGCGCTTGACATTAGGGGATCCATGGCTACATTTAGCCCCACGTGCTTCATGGTGGCTATCGCCCTGGCCCCAGTCATGGCTGCACCATACGCGCCCTCCAGCGCTACCTTCTCATTGCTGGACCACTCGGCGTATATTCCGTATTTCTTTCCCTCCTCCATGATGTACTCCATTATCTCGCTGCTGGGGGTGCCTGGGTAACCCATGGCTACGGCTAGGCCTGCCTCAATGAATCCTTGGGCGATGGCGTGGTTGCCGAGCATGAACCTCCTTATGCAGTTCATGGGGCGTCTTGGTTTTTGTGTGTTTATATATATTTTCCCCTATATATAATACATATAATACCCAAAAACAAAAACTGTGATTATATTAAGCCACGCGCCCAGCCAGTAATAGGGGCATGCAATATAAGCTATCCAAGACTGAAATGATGGTTGGAGAAATGTATTTCAAGCAGGGAATGAAGCCGAGGGACATAGCGGATAAGCTCGGCATCTCCGTTAACACGGTTTATAAAGCCATCTCCAAGTATAAAGCCGTATATGGAGACAAATGGGTGGAGGAAGAAGAGGAGCCATCTCCCCCCGCCCCATCCACTGTTAACGAGCCGATAAGCGATAAGCCTCCCCTCACGATAACATTCACGGTAACCACTCAATACTCTCCATCCCCACAAGTAATACAGGAGAAATGTGATGATCAATTACAAGTAGAGCTCCTCCTCAAAATGGCCGCATCAATGAACGAATTATTTCTGAAGATCAATGAATTATCCAGGAAAATAGAGCAAATAATGCAGCAACCAATAAGGAAGGAGCAAGAATCGATAAGCAACACGGTAGGCGAGGGCGCCCCTGAATTCATTAGGGATAACGTGTGGATAGACGTAATACGATCGAAGCACTCGCATTAATCATCATATGGCTGGCCTAATGGGGATAAGGCATTAAATGCCTGCCTAAATGGAGTCGCCATGTCATTAGTGCTCGTCAATTGCAGCAAGTCAAAGGCAATCAATCCACTTAAGTTACCGGAAATAATGAGAGGCATCATCGATGTGCCGAGCGATGACATAGATAAGGAGGAGCATTACAGGTCCATGCTGAGCCAATACTTAACCAGAGCAGAACAACTTTACAGGGGACCCGAATTCACGGCATATAAATCGCTCGCTAATAGGTACGGGGCTAGCCTCCTAATTCTATCGGCTCGCTATGGATTAATAAGGGGAAGCAGGGAGATCCTTCCCTACGATGCGACGCTTGCAGGCAAGGGACGGGATTATATCGAGGAAACAGTGAATAAGTGGATCGCGTACGGCAATTACGACGCGGAAATGCTGAGGATGAGGTGGCGATGCGCTGTAATTAGGCTTAGCCGCAATTACCTATTATCGCTGCGACTCATCGGGGAAAGATTGGGCTTTAACCCGTGCACGGTGGGGGAGAAGACCATAATGATAGGCTCCAAAACCGAATTGGATTCATTGGGTGGGGAATGCTTTAAGGTCTATATAAAAGGCAATGGGGAAGCACGTAAAGTGGCTCGCCTAATAGACATTAATGAGTGCTCCCTGCAATCTCCTCCATCTTAAGGTATTTTAATTATAATTTATTTCTATTCTTAGTAAGGGATTAATTATTGAAGCGGTACTATGCCTAATTCCTTGGCTCTGCTTGGGGTAGTATAGATCTCTATCCTGTGCCCCTTTGAGACGAGCGTGATTACTCCCTTGGAGTGAAGCGTTCTCAGGACTTGTATTGCTTGATTCATTTTTATTCCGTATTTTGATGATAATAGGTATGGAGTGGCGTACTCCATTTTAGTTATTTCCTTCTCTATTTGATTCATTAATTCAACTGTTAAGTCGCCAACGGGCTTAACTGCCTCCTCCTTCTTCCCCTTGCCTTTCTCGGGCTTCTTTTGCGCAGCTGCCTCCTTTCCCTTTTCCTGTTGTTTTTTAGCCATTTGGGACAGCGTTGGCTTCTTTTTTCCACCCATGCTTTTAGCCGAGGAGTTGGCGATTAAATATTTTTCCCATTGGTATGCGCAACCTGATGGTTGGTCGCGTATTCCATTTTTTAATGTTTTTAAACAAAACGCTTTTAAAGTTTTTTAAATTCGCTTAAAAAGTAGTTATGCCAAAGGAACCAAGCTATAGGATAGAGAACATAGTTGCGACGGTTAACTTAGGGGTTGATCTTAACTTAGAGATGCTTGCCGAGAAGCTCCCCGCCGCCGAGTACAATCCGGAGCAGTTTCCCGGCCTCATATTGAGGCTGCAAAAGCCCAAGATATCGGCATTGATATTCAGGACCGGCAACATGGTTTGCACGGGAGCCAAGAGCGAGGAGGAGTTGAAGAGAGCCATTAAGGGCCTCATCAAGATACTTAACGAGTATGGGGCCGAGATACCCATGAACCCGGATATACAGGTACAGAACATAGTTGCCTCAGGCAACCTACATGCAGAGGTTGATATAGAGAGATCAGCCCTCATGCTGGAGAACTCCATGTATGAGCCGGAGCAGTTTCCCGGCCTCATATATAGGATGGGGGATCCAAAGGTAGTTCTACTCATATTTAGCTCCGGTAAGATAGTGTGCACCGGCGCCAAGAGGGATCTACAGGTCAAGGAAGCCATAGTTAAGCTATATGATAAGTTAAAGGACGTGGGCGCCCTCTATGAGCTAAGCGAGGAGACGGGTGAAGCTGAGGAATTATGATATGTGCATTAAAGGCGCGAGTCTCCTCCTCCGGGATGATGTGCGGGAGCCCATTGATTCCTTCATAATGGTAGGGCCAATTAGGTTCAATGATTTATTCTCGGTTATAGATAAGGAGTGGAATATGTTAATTCAATTAAGCGATATTTCCCAGCTCAACCCGCGACTAATGAAGCGGCTCAAGTCCAAAATGCTTGTGCTAAAGCTAAATCGAATTTCGTGGTTAGACATGTATTTCGTGGCCCACATGATTAAATCATTACGGGAATCCCAAGCAATGCTGGGCCTCGACTTCACGCAGTACCTGCAATTATCATCAATGCCCCTCCTAGAGGAGATTCCCATATTCTTAATGCCAAGCGATGATGGGATCGATATCATTCCGCGGATCAAGAATGTCAGGTGGGGCCTCCTCATCACGCGGCGGCACTTGGCTCGCCTCGATAAGGTATATAGGTTCCTCCTCAGCATGGAACCGCGGTACTTGGTTTTCGACGATGACTCGATGAGGACTAACTTCATTAATATACAGAAGGCATTCTGCAATGGCTACTCCCTGAATTGCGAATATAATTGCCTAGATCCAGTGGAGTGCCTAATAAAGTGCCCAACAGTGGATGCCGAGAAGCAAATAGAGCCTGCCTAATTTTGAGGGAAAACATTAATAAGCAATATATTCCCCTCATCTTGTGGACATGAATGATATTTACGACGCAGCGTTGAGAAGTGCATTGATGAATGCGGTGAAGTTCGGCGGATCCGCTGACGTGAAGGCCGTAATGACGAGGATCCTAACGGAGAGGCCGGACTTAAGGCAACGCGCAAAGGAGGTCAAGGCAATAGTTGAGGAGGTGGTGGCTAAAGTGAACTCAATGAAGCCCGAGGAGCAGAAGCAACTGCTTGAGGAGAGGTGGCCTGATGCATTAATGCCGGAGAAGAGGCACGTGGAGGAGAAGAAGGGAATAGAGACGCTGCCCCCCCTCCCCGGCGCAGATAAGTATCAATTAATAAAGCTGAGGTTCGCCCCTAATCCCGACTTCGTGCTTCACTTGGGCAGCGCGAGGCCGGCCATAATTAACTATGCATATAAGGTTAAGTACGGCGATAAGGCTCGCTTCGTGCTTAGGTTTGAGGACACGGATCCCAGAACCAAGAGACCCATGAAGGAGGCCTACACGGCTATAAAGGATGACCTAAAGTGGTTGGGGATTAAGTGGGATGAGGAGTACGTGCAGTCCCAACGAATGGAGGTGTACTACGATCACGTGAGGCGAGCCGTTTCAATGGGTAAGGCATATGTGGTCGCTAAGGGAACGCAGTGCGACCCGGATCAATGGAAATCATTAAAGGCGCAGGGCAAGCCGTGCGCTAATAGGGAGGCCGACCCAGCCCTGAACTTAGAATTACTTGACCAAATGTTTCAGGGAGTATTTGGGGAAGGGGAGGCCGTGGTGGCAATTAAGACGGATTTATCGAGTCCCGACCCATCGTTAAGGGATTGGATTGCCCTGAGGATAATTGATACGCATAAGTCGCCTCACCCACTCGTTGGGGATAAGTACATTCTGTGGCCAACCTATAACTTCGCCGTGGCCATTGATGATCACTTGCTCGGCATAACCCACATACTTAGGGCCCAGGAGCATAGGGTTAACACGGTTAAGCAGAGCTACGTCTATAAGGCATTTAATTGGGAGATGGGGGAGACCATACACTTCGGCAGATTACATATAGAGGGTGCCTCCCTCAGCAAATCGATCCTGAAGAAGTATGATTTGCCATTCAACGACATCACTCTTCCAACATTGGCTGGGCTAAGGGAGCGTGGCATACAGCCAGAGGCGATTTGGGAAGTGATTCTCTCCGTGGGGATAAAGGAGAATGATGCTACCATATCCATGGATAACCTCTTCGCCGCGAATAGGAGAATCCTAGAGCCCCGCGCCAATAGATTCATGTTCGTCAAGGACCCCGTTCCCCTCGAGATAAGGACGGAGTCGCCGCTTAAGGCCCGCATCCAGTATCATCCAAGTCATCCAGAAAGGGGATTCAGGACAATAGAGTTATCCCCAATTAATGGCTTGGTAACGGTATATGTTTCAAGAAGCGATTTATCCTCGATGCTCCCCGGCTCCGTGATTAGGTTAATGGATTTAGCCAACGTTAAGGTCCTCCTAGAGAATGGCCAATACAGGGGAGAGATACAGAGCCTCGGCGTTGAGGATGCGAAGAAGCATGGCTACAAGATAATTCAATGGGTGCCTCCATCCTCGGTTCCCACTAGGGTGATAGTGCCGAGCGGCGTGGGCAAGAGGGATACCCATGAGGGCCAAAGCGAGCCGGCCGCAGCGTCGGAGATAGGGGTGGGCGACGTGGTTCAATTGGTTAGGTATGGCTTCGTCAAGTTAAGCAGCAAGACCGCGGATGGCCTTGAGTTCATCTATATACATGGGTGAATATGGTTGAGGATTTGGTTCGATGCATTAACGGCTAAGCAGGCCCGCATAGCATCAATTCTTTACCTGGAGGGCCAGCGTCAGGGAATAGATGTGGAAGTGACGTGTAGAGGTTATGACTATGTGGAGAACATTTTCAAGCTGTATGGGGTTCCCCATAAGTGCGTGGGCCTCCATGGATCTGACCCACTCGATAAGTTGAGGAAAGGCTTTGAGCGATCCCTCCTCCTACTGAATGAGTTAGGGGACTTCGATGTTCATGTATCCCTCACATCCCCTGACGCGTTTAGGATAGCTTTTGGACTTAATAAACCCATAATAGCAATAACGGATACTCTTCACTCATTCTTCGTGAATAAATTAACGCTGCCGCTTGCTTCACTGATAATACTACCCAACGCGTTGCCGCATAATGATGTGTTGAAGTATGTTCCATGTGATGAACGCAGCTCCCTGCGATGGTTTAATGGCTTATTCGAGGTCATGTGGATAAATAGGTTCACTCCCAACCTAGATGAAATAAAGAAGCTTAACCTGGAGCCCGATAATTACGCCGTGTTCAGGTTCGAGGAGAGCTTGGCCTCGTATTATAGTTATGGGGATAAGTTGGACATCGGTATTAAGGCAATAGAGGAATTAGTGAGGAGGGGATTCAGGGTAATAGCGTTCCCCAGGTACCCGCATCAAGCCGAGGCAATTAGGTCTAGATTCGGTGATGCAATAATAATACCGGAGACGCCGCTGGATGGACTCAATTTAGCGTATCACGCTGCGTTAGTGATCACGGGGGGCTCAACATTCTCAACGGAGGCCGCATTGCTGGGGACGCCCTCGATCTCCTACTTCCCATCCACTTACTACATTGATGATTACTTAATAAAGCAAGGATTCCCCCTCTATAGGTGCAAGCCAAGCGAATTAATTAATTGCTTATCCAGCATTGACTTAACTAAGAGGAGGCAAGCCATAACTGGCCTAGTGGATCCAACCAGTATAATACTGGAGTCGGCTAGATCCTTTTCGCATTCCTAATGCTGAGGTCTCCTCCCTTAACTACGTATATGGGCTTTGATTCATCCATGGATTTAAGCACGCCGATCGCGAACTCCAACTCCATTAAGTCGATCTCGGTCTCCAGCGTGCTTCTCCGCATCTTGAGGAGGGAGACCCTATCAAGCCCATACTTGCCCTCCGTATCCTTAATTACCCTCTCAAAGTTCTCGCGTCTATATACTCCATAATCCGAGTAGCAGGGCGTGTGGCCTAGCCCCAGCGCTGGGGCCAGCTTAGTGAGGTATATGCATGTGCCTGGGTCCCTCCCCGCTGGGCACCTATTCTCGCAGAATGACATTGAGTACCTGATTAGCTTTTCAAGTATGCTAATTGGAAGAACCACGTACTCCTCATCTGGATCCAATGCATTCACCGTGGAATTAATGAGGAGCATCCAAATAAACGTTTTTCCGGTTTTTTCCAATTACTCTATTTCTATTGATATAGCGGTTCCACCGCCGGTGCCGTGGCATAACGCGGCTAACCCCCTTCGTCCCCCGACTTGATGTAGGGCAGTTATTAGCGTGGTCACTATTCTCGCGCCGCTGGCCCCTAATGGGTGGCCCAGCGCTATTGCTCCCCCGAATATATCCATTTTCTCAAATGGTACGCCAAGCACCTTATTGATCAGCACGTTGACCACGGCGAATGCTTCATTGATTTCGAATGCGTCGTAATCGGCTATCTTGGTCCTCGTTTTCTCAAGCAGCTTATTTATGGCGTAGATAGGTGCCTCGGGGAATCTCCAGGGCTCTAACATTGCCCAACTATATCCAGCTATCCTGGCTATTGGCTTTAACCCCAGCTCCCTCGCCTTGGCCCTCGTCGTTAATACTAGTGCCGCCGCTCCATCACTTAATTGAGATGAGTTACCGGCAGTGTGGAGGCCATCGGATCCGAATGCTGGTTTAAGGCTCCTCAACTTATCTAGGCTGGTGTCGGGCCTTATTCCCTCATCCCGCTCAAGCACTACCCTGGAGCTGCCTATCTTGGCGTCAAAGGGCTCAACCTCCTTGAATAGTCCCTCGTTCACTGCCTTAACTGCCCTCGTGTGGCTTAAGTATGCGTACTCATCGAGTTCCTCCCGCGGGACTTCGTGCTTCTTAGCCACGGCATCCGCTTCCTGCCCCATTATCATGCCATTAGTTGGGTCGAGGAGGCCATCGTTTATCATGAGGTCCATGAACTCCATTTTCCTGTTTATTAAGTGCTTCACTCCCCACCTGTACTCGCTGCTTATGGCGAGGGGTTGGGTGCTCATGGAATCGACGCCGCCGGCCACCATTATTGATGCATCCCCTACCTTGAGTTCCCTATAGGCCTCGAATATTGCCTGCATGCCGGATGAGCATACCCTATTCACGGTGTATGCCCCCACTTCCTTTGGGAGACCCGCTAGGAGAGCGGCGTAGCGCGATAAGTTTTGCCCCATTCCCCCCTGTAGCGTGGAGCCCATAACGACTTCATCCACTAGCTTGGGCTCTATATTGCCGCGATTAAGGGCGGCCCTTATTGCCTCCGCCGCTAGATGGGGTGAACGGACATCCTTTAATGAGCCCCCGAATCTACCTATGGGAGTCCTCGCATAGCTCACTATCACCACATCGTCATCATTAACCATAATTAATCGCAGTCATTTATAGCTTAAAAATCTTAGCATCGCATTTTACTGCGATTGTCACAACAAATTTTAGTAATTATAGTATATGCGAGTAAATATAAGATACATAATTGAAATGAGGATGACCAAGGCGTTGCCCCTTAATATGGGGAACGCCATCAACGCCCATGCAAATGCCTACCCAGCCATGAATTGCGAGGTTCATAGTTTCATTTATAAAGGGCATGGGCCCAATCATTTCTTGCCCAATGCACTGAAATTTTTGCCTGTTAAGTATATTAATCTAGCCACATGGCTATTTATTAATGAGGCTAATAGCGGTAAAGAGAGCCGCCTTATCAATAGTGGTTACTTTAGCCGCAGCCTTGCCATTGATATTCTACTCATTGCTTCAGCACCAATGGATAGGCATAGTGGGAGTGATTGGGGCCCTGGTCCTCGCCGCAATGGGTAGGACGGGGTCCTCCTCATCACTGCTCTTGCTCTCATCACTAGCGGTTATCTTGTTAAGCTTATGGGGTTATATCTATGTTAATCCAGGCGGGACAGCGCTCCTTCTTTTTCCCCTAGTTATACCTATAGCCATCATCGGTCTCCACATGAGGCTTTTATCCTCCTCATTCTCCAGGGGCGTGAGTCCATCCTTTGCAGCCTCTTCACTTGCATCCATGTTCCTCCCGCCTCCATGGCCCATCTTCGGCTTCGCTTGGGCTCTTGGAGGGGGAATAACATCAGAGTTTGAGGCCTTCTCCTCCCCTTGGCTCCCCACGGCGGCTTACTCCGTGGCATACCTAGTTGAATTAATGCTGAATGGCTTATCGCCTGGATCCAGCATACCGTTGAGGCCCCTCTCCTTTTACTCATCCTTCATCGCGCACATCAATCAATACGCCAACCCATTTACGGCCTCAATACTAATCGCGGCGGTGGCGCTCTATGTGGCGGCCCCCCTCCTCTCCATGAAGCGTAGATACCTTATTCCCCTCTCCTCCACAGTCGCCGCCGCATCGATCTCGATATTGATGAACATGGCCGTAATGAATGCCATCGATCCATCACTGCAGCAATTATTGCCTCAATTATATCCGTTTCTGGCAATATTGGCCGCATCATCAATGCTTGGAGTAATCGGCGCCGTCTACGTAATGGATCCAGACGTAGCGTCAATGCTTTACAGCAATATCGCGGAATTACCTGACACCGAGACTTTGAGGCAGCTCTATGAGGAGAACTGGGAGGGATTAATAGGCATGGATAAAATAAAGTCGGAGCTAGTGATGGCCAGCTCATCCTTCGCCGCCAGGCACGGAGTGCGGCCGATTCATGGCATTCTATTATATGGCCCAAGCGGGACAGGTAAGACAGCCCTTGGATTAGGTTTCGCTGCATGGCTTGGCTTGAGGGGGTTCCGCGTCATAATAGTGAGGACGGGTGCATTAATGAAGGGTGGGCCATGGGCCGCCGCCTATAGGTTATACGTGACATTTAGATTAGCGCGCTCGCTTCAACCAACCGTGATCTACATTGATGAGATAGACTCCATAGGGAGAGCCAGAACAGAGAAGGATCCAGGCAGCTATAGGTTGGTGAGCGTTCTCCTACAGGAAATCGATGGCACGGTATCCAGAATGGATAAGGTAATGGTAATCGCGACCACGAATTACTTGGAGGCCCTTGATCCGGCGCTCATAAGGCCCGGCCGGCTCGGCGACCTCAAGGTCTTCGTGCAGCACCCGCCGCCTCAAGTGGTAATGGATATAATACAGGGAATAGCTGCTCACCGCGGCGTAACCATACCTCCGAATCTACTAAGCAAGGCCGCGAACATCTTGGAGACCGGGGCCGAGGCCGAGGCATTCGTTAATTGCATAGCCATAAAGCAGCTTGCTGGAGCCGATGAGGAAAGCATGGAGGCATGCCTAGCTGGAACCACCACAGGAATAACCGCATACTAAGGCCCCTCAATCATAAGCTTCATAGCCTGTCAAGCCAATGCAAAATGGCTATCCCGCTTCCCCAGCGTCAAAAACGCCACTCATAGAGAGGGCCTTCCTACTTAATTTGTGATAAAATGAACGACAAACCTCGCTGGGCGGGGAGGAGGTCAGTAGGCAAGCCTCCTTCTTTTAGGGATGGGTGAGTTTTCAATTGTTTAAGCTATGATGGTTATGTTTTCTCGAATATCATTATGTACTCGTGGACTTTGCCCGTCAATGATTTGGGGTCATAATCTTTCCTCTTGTCCCAAATGAATATATCTCTTACCTCTAGGTTGAGTTTCTTCAGCATATTGATTAGATCGACGTGTAGTGGGAATATCACGGGTCCAGCATTAACATCCCCTATTATTATGATCATGAATCCTCCCCTCCTCAATAATTGCCGCGCCAGTGCCAGCACTTTCACTAGCTCCTCTAAGTAAGTGGAGTAGTCATTGATTCCCCCTATATCCCTCGGGTCCAGCCTACTGGTTCCCCCCAGTCCAAATACGAATGGTGGTGGGGCAGTTAATACTAGTTCCACGGTTTCCCCAGCCATATATTTATCAATGTTTCTTGCATCATCTATCACGAGCACCGGTTCGTGATCCACATCTCTCCTTAATGCATCCATTTCAAGAGTTAATGCATCGGGCAAGGAGAGTGGTTGAGGTCCCCGCATCTCCTCTACTTCGCTGAGTCTCCTAGCAGCTAAATCAATTAGTGGCTTATAGATTTCAAAGCCGATGCCCTTCCTGATGAGCATATAAGCGGATACCACAGTGGATCCAGTTCCCATGAATGGATCAAGCACTACATCGCCGACCTTGGAATACATTATAATAAGCCTATTAATCAGCTCCAGCGGAGTTATGGTGGGCACTCCAAGCCTCTTCTCATCCTTGGTCTTAGCTATATCCCACACCGATACCAACCATCGCGCCATGGTTGAGTTATCCAATGTGCTCCAACTCAATAAGTCACTACTGACTTTTCTGCTTGGCTTTATCAATTGGACAGAGTTAAGTATAACAACCATAAATTCATAGATATTACTACCTTAAAAATTTATTGTATACACCCTATATTTTACTGAAATGGGGGTTAAGGGGGCGGAAAGCCTCGCCCCTCAGGGCGGGGATGGATAACCCCCTTATAGAAAACTTTTTTTAAGCCTAAACGCCTCTCTTCAGAATGCCCTCTTCCGGTCAATTTCTTGGGAATGAGGAGCGGAGGCCGATTCCCCCCGCAATACCGGGAGAGGACATCAAAGAAATTAAACACACTAACAAGAGAAGTAATGTGGTTCGCCTCCTACCAAATGGGTTTCAAGAAAGAAAACTCAGAAGGTTAGCCGACATCTCCGCCAAGCTATTCAATGAGGTTAACTACGAGAGGAGGCAACAATTCTTCCACGGAGGAAAA
>OFEH01000352.1_pt1 | contig 16910 bp, 16 predicted proteins | sample 1521031 | NCBI WGS metagenome assembly OFEH01 (sample SAMN05518350, study PRJEB24110) | hypersaline lake metagenome | isolation source: Grendel Spring, Yellowstone National Park, Wyoming, USA | place: USA:Grendel Spring, Yellowstone National Park, Wyoming, USA | collected 2011-11-16
ATTTAATTTACAATTACCATATTCAAATAATGGAAATATAACTGCATGTTCTACATTAACAAATGGGCAATCTAGTTGTGTAACAGAAATATTTAATGTAAATGTAGTTCAAACATATATTTATTATGGTATAATTCAATTAAAAGCAAATATTCAGCCAATAAATATAAATACTACATATGGACCAATTGGAAATAATTTAGAATTTAGTTTAGATTATCCAGAATATATTTTAACATTAAATATAACAAATATAGGAAATATAACATTAAACAATATTACAATAAATTTACAACAAATGGGAAATGTACCAGAAATATTATATAATCAAATTCCAATACAATCATTAAATAATATAAATATAGATCAATTACAACCAAATCAATCATATATATTACAGTTTAATATATTACCATTATATATTGGATCTTCATCATTATTATTAAACTTCAATGTAAATGGACAAAATATTGGAAATGCACAATATAATTTAATTGTAAATGAACCTTCAAATAAATCTTCATTGGTTGTATCAGAAAATATTAATTATATATTAATACTTGCAGGAATAATTGGATCAATAATATTTTTAATTTAGAAAAATATTAAAATTTTTTAATTATATTTTTTAGATGGACTTAAATGATAAAATAAAATTCTTTATTAATAGAGGATTTTTCTATGAATCTCAAAGTATATATGGAAGTAGATCTGGATTTTATGATTATGGATCTTTAGGTACATTATTAAAAAGAAGATTTGAAAATTTATGGAGAATATATTTTGGAAAATTATTTGATAATATATATGAAATACAACCTTCAGAAATAATGCATAAAAATACATTTATTGCATCAAGACATTTGGAATTATTTAATGATCCAATTGTTGAATGTAAAAATGGACATAGGTTTAGAGCAGATAAATTAATTGAGGAAAAATTAAATATTAGGGCAGAAAGTTTAACAATTGAAGAAATGAATAAAATATTTGATGAAGAAAGGGTTGTTTGTCCTGAATGTGGATCAAAATTATCAAATGTTAAATTATTCAATTTAATGTTTCCAATATATGTAGGACCTGTATATGATTTATTCTTAATCTTAGAAGAAATAAAAAGAAAATATGGTTTTTTAGTAGATCTATTAATAAAAAAATATAGAAAAATAAATGAAAAAGAATTAAACTATATAATAAAAAATTATTTGAAGAATAAAAAATTGTATTCAATAAATTTAAATAATGAAAAATATATTTTTGATGAAAATAAAGAGATAATAATAAAGATTAAAGATAATGAATATTATTTTTATCCAGAAAATATTGAAATAAATAAAGAAGATATAAATTATTTGGAAATATTAAATAATAACGAAGAAATAAAAATAGATTTTAATATAAATGAATTATATAATTTAATAAAAGATTATATTGAATTAAAGAATAATGAAATGTTTTTAAGACCTGAAACTGCACAAGGTCCATATGTAAATTTCCCAAACGAAATAATAATTAATAGATATAGATTACCTTTAGGATTATATGTAATTGGAAAAGCATTTAGGAATGAAATATCTCCAAGAAATGTATTATTAAGAATGAGGGAATTTACACAGGCAGAATTACAAATTTTCTTTGATTATTATAATAATCCATTTGAAAATGAATTTGAATTCTATAAAGATAAATATATTAATGTATTATTAGTAAAAGATAGGGATAAGAAATTACCTTATATTGAAAAAAGCTTAGAAGAAATATATAATGAAACAAAAATAGATAAATTTTATTTATATTTCTTGTATAAAGTATTTGAATTTTATATAAATATATTAAAAATTCCAAAGGAAAGGATAAGATTTTATCAATTATCTGATAATGAAAAATCTTTCTATAATATGTATCATTTTGATATAGAAATATATTTAGATGAAATTGGATGGACAGAAGTTGGAGGAATTCATTTCAGAGTATTGAAATTTAATAGGGATATAATTGATAAAGTTGATGAAGAAATAAGAAAAGATGTTGAAAATTTATTTATTGGGGATGAAATATATGTTGGATATGATCTATGGAATCATTTTATATTATCAAAAGATAGAAGATTTATATTAACAAGACCAAATGGATCAAAATTTATTCCAGTTGAATTAGAATTATCTTTTGGAGTTGATAGGAATATATTTTCATTATTATTAATTAATTATGATGGAAGAATATTAAGATTACCAGATTATTTATCTCCAATTCAAATTGCAGTATTTCCATTATTAGAAAATAATGAAAATATGGTAAAAGTAGCAAAAGAAATATATAATAAATTAAGAAAGAAATTTGATATATATTATGATGATTCTGGAAGAATTGGTATAAGATATAAAAGACAGGATGAAATTGGAACATATTATTGTATTACAGTAGATGATCAAACATTAAAAGATAATACAGTTACAGTAAGATTTAGGGATACAAAAGAACAAATAAGGATAAATATAAATGATTTGGAAAAATTCTTTGAAGAAAAATTTGATATTTGGAAAATTTTATAACATTCTTCATGAGAAAGTAGTATTAAATAAATATAAAGTTCTATTAAAATTATAAAGAATATGAAGAAAGTTGCTTTTATATCTCAAGAATTTGCAATTGATAAATTACCAACATATGCTGGGGGACTTGGAATTTTAGCAGGAGATTTATTTTATTCATCAAATGATTTAAAATATCCAATATATGGTGTAACATTTGTAAATAAGAATGGATATGGAAAATATGAAATAAAAAATAAAGAAATAGTATATGAAGAAGAAAATTATGATCCATTAGAATATTTTTTAGAAATTGAAGATAAATTTCATATAGATTTGAAAGATAAAAGAATATATTTTAAAGTATGGCAATATCCATTATCCCATTCAAAATTATTCTTATTTGATACAGATTTACAAGAAAATGATCCAATTATAAGGAAATTAACTGGAAGATTATATTATGAAGAAAATGAGGAAGAAAAATTATTAAAAGATTTATTATTGGGATTGGGTGCATTGGAATTCTTTGAAAATTATGGAATAGAAATTGATAAATATCATTTAAATGAATCTCATGGAGGTTTTTTAGCAATAGAATTATATAAAAGATATAGGGATATAAATAAGGTAAAAGAAAAAGTTGTATTTACTACTCATTCAATTATTGCAGGTCATGATTCATTTGATTATAATTTAGTAGAAAAATATTATGATATTCCTGGAGAAATAAAAGGTATATCTCCAAATAAATTATCATTAACAAAATTATTATTTGAATTATCTGGATTTGTAAATGCAGTATCATATAAACATAAAATAATTACTGAAAGTGCGTATAATAGAAAATTAGATTATGTAACAAATGGTATATATCATTTAAGATGGGTAAATAAGAAGATCGAATATTTATATGATACATATTTAAATGGATGGAAAAATGAACCTGGAAAATTTGCATATGCCCAATCTATAAATAGAAAAGAATTTATAAAGGTAAAAAATATTGTAAGAAAAGATTTAATAGATTATATTAATGTAAATTCATATTCAAATAAAGAATTTAGAGAAGATAGGATATTAATTACTGTAAAAAGAAGATTAACTGAATATAAAAGATTTCATATGTTATTATGGAGATTGGAAAGATTTGAGGAATTAGATAAAAAATATAAAATACAATTTTTATTATCAGGTTCATTCCATCCAAAGGATGAATTTGTAAAAAATACAATAAGATGGATTGTAGATATTATGTCAACATTAAATACACCAATTGGATTAATATTAAATAGAGGATATGAACAAGAAAGGACAATTTTAGCAGGTTCAGATCTATTTTTACATCTTCCAAGACCTCCATTTGAAGCTTCAGGTACTTCATGGATGAGGGCTGCATTAAATGGTACTCCTACATTATTTTCAAGAGATGGTTCCCCAATAGAAATAATAATTGATGATTATAATGGATGGTTCTTTGGAGAAAATAATTATGATATAAATAAAAATACTGATGAAAAAGATGTAGAAGATTTCTATAATAAGTTAGATTATGTATTAAATATCTTTAGAAATAATTATGATAAATATATAGATGTATCATTAAATGCAATAAGAACAGTAGGTCCAATATTTAATACTTATAGATGTTTTGAAGAATATATTAGTAAAGCATATGGATGATGAAAAAAGTATACTGAAAGGTGATGAATTTTACCCATTCTGACTATTTTCCAAAAAATGATAATATATTTTTTTGACTACCTTTCTTATATGCATTCTTTAATTCCTCAATAGCTTTATTTACTCTATCTTCTGAAAAATCATGTTCATCAATTAATATTTTTCTTATTTTTTCTTCATCAACTTCTCCAAATTTTATATCTTCTTTATTTATTTCAATTACTGGTGGATCTTCAAAGAATTCTTCAAGTTCTTTCCATGAAATTTCTTTATAATATTTTTCCCATCCAACATATTTAAACAATCTTTCAGGATCTTCATTATTTTTTACAAGTTCATATGCTGTTTTTACCCCAATTCCAGGAATTCCATCGGGATTATAATCTGTTCCAACAATTAAAGCAAACCATATTAATTTTTTATAATCTAACTTTAAATAATTTAATATATCATTTAGTTCAGCAATTTCTGGATTTATTTCAATTTCTACACCCCTAACTTTTCTCTTTCCACTTATTGTTAAGTTTCTTGCAACCCTTAATCCCCCAAATAATAATGAATCATAATCCTGTGATCCGACATAATCTGCAATTCCTTTTTTAACTAAATATGCAGCTTGTGCTTCCCCTTCAGAAGGCGCCTGTACAGATGGAATCCCCATTGCTTCTAATAATTCTTTTGATTCATCTACCATATTAAATTCTAATTTTGATGTAAATTCTGCATATTTTTTTAAATCTCCTTTTATACCCATTTCAATTGCCTTTTTATATTTTTCTTCCATCTTTTTTCTCTGTTCTTCTCTTAATTTTTGTTCTTTTTTCTTAAATTCTGGATGTTTTCCATCAAATACATAAATTACCTTTATTCCATACTCAATCAGGTTTTTTGTTCTATAAAATAAACCTGATAAATGTGAAGTAATTCTTCCTTTTGAATCTTTTAAAGGTGTACCATCAGGTTGCCTTATTGCAGCTAAGAATTGATATAAAGCGTTAAATGCATCCAATGCAACAACTTTTCCAGATAAATATGAAAAGTCAATTTCCTTTATTACGGGTTTTATTAGTTCTCTTATTTCTGCTAAACCCATTTAAATAATTTACTTTATAATGTTTTAAATTTAATTATTATTGCTTAAATATTTTTCTACAAATTCTTTTACCGAAATTGCATTAACTTTTTATTAACTCCTTATAAAAAGTTAGAAATTTATATATCGCAGAAGCATTAAATAAAAAGGTATTATCTTTCATATCTTGTTTCTTTAACTAATCTTGTGAATTTTTCCGGAGTAACATTTTTCATTAATTTGCTTAACTTTTCGGCTAATTTCTTTATTTTTTCTCTTCTTCTTTTTTTCTATTTCTTCCTTTAAATTTTCTTCCATAATATATTTTATAATATTTTCAATTAAAAGTTATGGTAAAAGTAATAAAAAGTTGGTAAGGAGGAAGAATTTTTAGAGGATAAAGTATATAATTCATTAATTAATGATACCAAATTATAAATATTAATATAAAAAATATAAGAATCTTATAGAATTTATAAAATATAAAAAATCTATTTAAGATAATTAAAGAGTCTAATAAAAAACGTCTATAGAATAAAATAAAATAGTTATTTTTTAGTAATATTATAATCTTAAAAGCTATTCAATAGTAATAATTAGCCTTTTATTGTTTTTGCCCTTATTTTCCTTTCCAATAATTTTTATTCTTCCTATTTCTTTTGTAAATTTTACATGTGTTCCCCCATCTAATTGTATATCAATATCTCCAATACCAACTACTCTCAAAACATCATATTTTTCATATCTTTTTTCATCCATTAATCTTTTTAATTGCGGCATTTTTTCAAGCTCTTCTTTGTTTATGAATTTTGCATATACTGGTAAATCTTTATTAACAATTTCATTTGCTTTTTCTTCAATCTTTTTTACTGATTCATCATCCAATTTATCTAAATCAAAATCTATTCTTGCTTTATCCTCATATATTTGGCTTCCAGTAATTTTTATATTGCCAAACAAATTATTTAATACTGCAGACAATATATGTAAAGCCGTATGTAATCTCATTAACTTATATCTTCTCTCCCAGTCTATTTTCCCTTTAACAATATCACCAACATTAAAATTGGGTTCTTTTTCTAATAAATGTACAATATTTCCCTTATTATCATAATATGTATCTATTACTTTTATTCCATTTATTTCTCCAGTATCTCCTGGTTGACCTCCGCTTCTCGCGTAAAATACTGTTTTATCCAAAATAACTTCTTTTCCTCTAATTTCGATAACCTTTCCTTCAAATTCTTTTAAATATTGATCCTGCCAGAAAAGTTTTTCAGTCATGGAAAATAATATAAAGATATTCTTATTTATCTTTCTGTTAAAGATATACTATGGAAAAATTAGATGGTTTGTATTTGAAAAATGTAATAAAAGAAAATAGTAAAAGAAAAATTTTAGAAAATATATTTCAATCTCTTCAGAGAAAATATAAAACAAAATTAGATGATATTATATACTTTAACAAAGATCCCATAGCAGTATATTACTTTACGAAAGGATTTATAGCTGGTTGTGAAGATCTTGAAATATGTAAAGAAGGAAAAATAAAAATTGGAAATGTATTGGAATATTTGGGTTATAGAAGAATACTAATTAAGATGTTTAGAGCTAAAAATATAAATTCAATAAACACAAATTATGAATATTATAAAAATTTAGGAGAAGAATATGCAGAATTATATTTTAAAAATAAATATATAAGAAATATTACAGAGAATCACGTGGCAGAAATCATTAATGGATTTTTAAATAGTAAATTAAGTTATGGTCTATTTAGTAATGGATATTTTTATAACATAAAAGATAAGTCTATTCAATATATTATTTAATTTTATTCTCTAATTATTGTTATAAATACTTTTCTTTCTCTTGGCTCAAATAATTCTAAAAATATTATTCTTTGTTATGTTCCCAATAAAAGTTTGTCATCTTTTACTGTATACATAAAGATTACGATAATAAATTTGTTTTTATATGTGTGGTTGAATTAATATTTCCCTCATAATTATGATGATATTTTATATTTAATGACAATATCCTATTGAAAATCTTTAAATATTGTTTCATCATTTTTTGTATTATTATGCATACAGTATTATGTAATGAAAATGGTGATTTTATTTCATTCTTTATTTAAGATTCTTTTAATAATTCATTAACTTTATCTGTTATATCTATAAAATCATATGGACCCTCCATAATTATATTTTTTAAGAATATTATCTATATTAATGGTGATGAATGATAAGTTAGATAAAATGCTAAAAAATCAAAAAGCAGATGATAGACTAGCTATTCTAGCATTTTTGGCAGGCTTTGCTGGGGAATATGAAAAGAGCTGTAATGTAAAGCTTCCTATTGAGGAAATAGTGAATAAATTGGAAGAAAAATTAGGAATATATTTATTTAAAGAAAATAAAGAGATAGATAAAAGACCTTTTGTTCTATATCCCTTGCTTGGAATTGGATTTGCCAAAGAAGTTATATATGAAAGAGGATGTATAGAAAAGGATAAAGAAGAAAATATATCACCAGAAGATATTTATATATTGTCAGAACGGATATATGAGAATATTGTATTATTAAATAAAAATAAAGATAAAATAAGAATTTATTTTGATGACAATTCTCTGATAGAAGATCTAGATAAACGTTATAAATAACTGGACCCGCCGGGATTTGAACCCGGGATCTCTGGCTAGCGAGGCCAGAATCTTGCCACTAGACTACGGGCCCTAAAATAGAATTATTCCAAAAAACTATATACTTAATAAAATTTGCAAAAGCGAAAGTACATCTAAGACAACAATACTCCCGGCCGCGAATTTTACATATTCATTGCTAAAAAACGACGGATTCCATAATAAATATAGTTCTACTAGTGTACCTATAATTATAAATATGCTTGCCAATGGCTTACCTTCCATGCATGGTATATAAAATTTGGGAAATATAAGCTAATGCTTATCAAATACGATTTATAAAGATTATAAAAAATTTATATTATCAATTTTCCTTTTCCTGGAGATCCGATAGATTTAGCAGTTTCTTCCCATTTTTCTCCAAAGTTTTGCTTATATAGTTCTATTATTTCACTTGTTAGTAAATTATCCTTTTTCAGTTTCCAATATGATACCGGTATTTTATTTTTTAGCATTTCTTTTATTAAATCTTCAGCTTTTATTCCTTTATTTATATTTAGTACTTTGTCTGTAGGTTCTAAATGTTTTATGTTTACTCTTCTCCTCTTTATATCCCCATCTACTAGTACAAAATTATTATCAATTACATCAATCACTACACAATATCTCCCAGCCTCTCTTCCCTTTAATTTTATACATACTCTACCAATATCTAGTAACATTTTTATTGATTAGAATTTAATATTTTTATTTTTTCCCTTACCTCTTCCTTTAATAAGTTTTCTAAACATTTATGACATAAGTATCCACCATACTTTCTACTAACCCTTTTTTGTGATAAGTTTAATCTTCTATATTTTGAAGGATGCAACGAGAGTAATCCCTGCAATTTTCTTCCACATATTGCACATCTTGGTATATTTCCTCTCTTTAATTTGACAATTATCGATATTCTACCAGAGGGTGTTTTTCTAATTAAATATTTCTTAGCCATTTTTATTATCTATTTTAGATTTTTTTATAAACCTTGAGTAAAAGATATTAAATATTAATAAAGAAATTTGCGCTAGAATATATAATATTATATATAGAAGTAATGGATTTAGCCAATTTATATTCATTATTGGCAATTTAAATGGCAAGGTATTTGTTATAGTATTTATAGATAATAATTTTGGTTCGTATGTTCCATTTAAACTTATTATATTGTAATTTGCATGATAAAAACCCAGAAAACTATTATTATAATATATAGAAAAATCTTGATTGTATAATATTGGATTTGTTATTAATACATTTGTTGTGTTATTTATATTTGCAACATAAAATCCAGATTGAAAACCAAAAATAATAAAAATTAATATAAGGATTCCAAATATAGTAATAATCATTGTATGTTTCATTATCTTTGAATATATTTTTGTAAGCTCTCCCATAATATCATTTAATTCTTCTAGTTTTCCAGATTTAAAACCTTCAATGTATTTTTTCTGTATTTCTTGCAACTTTTTTTGATGTTCCTTTATTCCAGTCTTTCTTTCAATTATTTTTATTACTATATTTGCTAATATAACCAAAAATAATACATAGAAGAATAGTAGATCTATCATTTTAGATATTTTCCAATTAATGGTATTAAATATAACGCATCTACCTTCTTCAAATCATTATATATTTGTCCGGCTATTACTATTAATAATAATATGCTTACCCCAGATACTGCAGAACTTAGTATATCGCCTAGAGATGCTAGTAGTCCCATTAAAAATCCAGATAGATATCCTATAGGATCTATGTATTTTCTTAGCATATCTTCTACAATTCTTGGATCTCTTGTATATAATGGAGAATTTGGATTACTTGTTAAATAATTTGCTAAATTTTTTGGATCTAGACCTGTAGAATATATCCAGAATTTAGATATAAACATTCCACCAACTGTAAACAGTAAGAAATAAAATATTATATGAAATATATTGAATGGGATATATAGATAATTAATTCCAAATTGTCCGATGTTTATTATTAAGTTTGGTGGGGATAATAATTGAACAATTGGGTTATTTGGATTGAATCCGAATAAAGATTGTAATTCAATTATTAATGCATAAATAAATATTGCAGGAATTACAGAAGTATATAATAATTGTATCGGATATTTAACTATTTCTCCATTAATGTTTAAATATAATAATGGAACGTCTATTTTTAGAGATTGTAAATATACTGCGAATATTAATATTCCTATAGTAATCATTGAAGCAAATAAAAATGCAAGACCCAAATTAATATTTCCTTGTGATAAATATAAGATTCCTTCTGGTATATATCCTGTTGGTTGTGCAAATAGACTTGGTGAACTTGATGGAGGAGAAAGAGGATTAAATAATCTCAAGGCTAATGCAATACTTATTGTAGTTAAAATAATAATATTTATTCCCGATGTAATTCCATATTTATATGAGAAATCGTCTAACAATAATATAATAATTCCTCCAATAAATAATTGTAAAAATAAAATAATGTATAAGATTATTGGATTTATTCCCAAAAATATGTTTGGTGCTATGTTTCCACTCGCAATTAAAATTATACTTTCTATTATAATAAATATTAATGCAATAAATCTTGTATAATTATCAAATTTTGTTTTTCCTTCATCATTATTTATATCAATATTTATTATTCCAAGACCAACTAATAGTTGCATAAAAATTCCAGCAACTACTACTGGAGCAATTCCTACACTTGCTAAAGTCCCCAAATTTGATCCAAATAACCATAAAAATTGTTCAAGTCTTGCAGAAACTTCAGTAGATATTCCAAATAAAGGTATTGATGCTAGAACAGTATACAATGCAATTACTAATAAGGTATTATATACTTTTCCTCTTAAAGATAATAATTTTTTTGGTTCTTCAATAGTTGGTAAATATGAAGTTATTTTATCTATTATGTTCATAAATAAAACTAATTAAAAACATTTTTAAATCATTAATCAACTTTTTCTCCGGAAAAAGTTTCTTGTCTTTTACCCGTTCCTCCAAGATCTGTTGGTAACTGTGAAAATATTGAAACAGAATATGGGGAATATCTTGTATATTGAATATATTCTGGAATAACTTGTGCTCCTCCATATGGTAACATTGTATTAAATTGATCGGAGATATTTCCATATGCATTATAAGGTCCAGCACCAGCTATTAAATTATAATATTCGTTTCCATAGATTGTATGAAATTTATTAGCATAAAATCCGCCAGGTTCATGTACAATTGTTACTTTTTTATTTTCCAATATATCTCTAAGTTTCTCTAATTCTGATGAAATTACATCATCCCAACCCATTCCCAATGGTAAATGGGTATCTTCTCCAGCCTGAGTTTCATGGACATGTAAATGTCTAATTTCTGGTTTAATTTCTTCAACCCATTTTAATATATCATCTTTTTTATATCCATATTTTTCAAACATTTTTATATGCCCAACATCTAATGTAGCTCCCACCCTTTCTTTAACAAATTCATCTACACTACCATATTTTTTCTCAATTTCATTTTTCAAATCTTCATATTTTTCTATTACTTTTTTTACTTCTTCCCTTATATTATTTAATAATTTCTTCCATATATCTGGTCTTGTAGCAGGTGCTCCAGGATACGATTCTTCAATATTTATATAACTTAAATACTTATCAAAGTCCTTATACCATTCTTCTGGATTTTTACTTATTTCCCTTTCAATTAGCATTCTAACTCCCTCAGCTATTACCTCTGGGGCTGTTTTTATTGCAACTTCCTGATATGGTTTTACAATTGGAATTGGAAATTCAGAAAATACCGTATTTTTTAGTTGGGATAATAAATAATCTGTATATTTAACAGATGAATCTATATCATTTATAAAATCATATATTTTATTTGCGAAATAATCTTTATATGTTGGACTATTATTTTTTTGTACAACCTCTTTAGCAAATTTTGATATTTCATTTTCATAATTTTCTATTTTCTTTAAGTTATCTTCAAAATATTCTTTATATTCGCGTATCTTATCTTCTGCAGCATTTCTTAAATTTTCATCTGCAATATCATTTATATTATTCTCTATTGCATCAATATATCCCTTTACTTTTTCTAAAAAGGATTTGTATTGCTTTAGATTATATAAAAACTCTCCTATCTTTTCTTGATCTGTACTACTATATCCAAAATAGCTTATTAATTGATAATTATTTAATAAATATCTTTTTATTGTATTAAAATTTTTGTCAATATCATTAAATATGTTCATCCAGACCTTTTCATTTTCTTTATAAATTTCATCAACGACAGATGTAAGTCTTTCTTCTTCCTCTCCATTACCTGAGGACCTTCTAGCCCTTTCTACAGCACCGGGTAAATATTTTTCAGGCATAACAAATCCTGTATATTCATAGTTTCCACCTAAACTAATATATGCAGCTTCATGTTTTGCAAAAGCCCAAGATGGTACATTTTTTTCCAAGGTTTCTCTATCAATATTATTATTACTAGTTAATATATTATATTGTTCCGATGTTATATATCCCAACCTATATAATTTTTCTGCGAAAGATTTTCTAAATTCATAATTATTTAATAGTCCCCTTTTTAATTTTTCTTCAAAATCTTTATCCCATTCTGTTAATGGATGATCCCCAGCATGCATGTTTACTTTAATTGGTTCTCCATAAGTTTTTGACATTATTTCTGCACTCTCCAATATTGCTGATGTTTTATAAGCCATCTGTTTTATATTATCTCTTATTATATTTCCTTTTTCATCAGTTGCAGGTAATTGAAAATCCTGTTCAGGAGCATGAATTGTAACTTCAACATTATTTATCCTTGCATTTCTTGCAATTTCTTCAAATATTTGCCTTGGTATATTTGACCATTGTCCAGAAAAACGGAATGTTTGTATTTCTACTCCAGGATATCCTGCAGATATCTTTGATAAATATTCTTGTAATTGATTTACAGTCTGAGGACTTGTACTAGTAGATATCCCCCTATTATATAATTCCTTTGGATATTTTTTATCTTCATTATCCATTTATTTATAATAGTATCTCGGAATTTAATAGTTTAACATATTGAAGGTCTTTTTAAATGTCATATATATTTTCCATGCGCTATCTATTGTTTTTTCTTTTGTTTCTTCAATTATTGGTTTTCTTTCTTCTTCAATATTTTTCTTTTTTATATTTTTTTCAATACTGGTAATATCTTTACCAAAAGTTGATATGGTTCTAAGTAACCATATTATAATATTTCCTAAATTTGGGAATATTAATGAAATACTTGATTCTTTCTTTTCTTCTTTCTTTTCTTCACTTTTATCTTTCTTTTCCTCTTTTTTCTCACTCTCAAGATATTTTTTTATCCATGTAATACTTGATAATGCCCTTTTTATTCTTTCATCTTTTTCTAATTCTTCTAGAAGTTCTTTTGTCCATCTTATTTTATAGGGATCATTTTTTATTTCTTCTGGTTTTGCATTAGATTTCTCAGAAACTATTTTTAATAGATTTTCATCGTTTTTTATTATATCATATAAAAACATTTCTAAAATTAAATCAGACATGCTTTTTATATAGTCATCCGTTAATCCAGTTATATATGCTAAATCTTCGCTTTCCTGATTTATTATTATTGAATCATATTCATCTTTTTCAACCAAATATGCTCTGAGTATCATATCGATCCTTCCTAAGAAAGAATACATTTTTGTATATGTATCTGATCTTCCAACTACAGTAGGTATTGCTCTTGCTTTCATATCAATTTCATATAATGGTATATAAGATTTTTCTATTTCTTTTCCCTCTTTTTCATCATAATCTTTTACTTTTATCTCTTTTTGATTTGCCATTAATGATATATTTATTATAGATGTTTCAAATGCATTTACAACATCTACAGGTTGATCAGGATTCTGTAATAATTTTCTTGCAAATTTAAAATATGGTTTTGCAAATTCAACGTAGTATAATAATGAACTTAATTCATGCTTTAAATAAGATTTTAATAAAATAATTCTATCATATAAAATTTTTCTATTATTTTCAAGCCAACTATAAAATTCTATTAATCTACTATTTAATAAATTATATATTCTTCTATTTATTATCCCATTATTTAACAATTCATTTAAATCTCTTGGGACAGTATTTTCTGGATTATTAAATAATGCATTATATAATCCTTCGCCTATTAATTTTTTATTCTTAAATTTTTCTAATTCAGATTTAAGATCTACTAGAAGAAATAGATCTATAATACTTGGAAACCTTGATGCCTGTAAATTCCTTAAAGCACCTGCACCCCTTGCAGAATCAACATAAGATAACCACCTATCTTTTAATTCTAAATAGCTTGCAATAGCTTCTTCAGAATCTTTAGGATCTTTTGATAATAAATTTTCATATAAAACATATATTGAATAGAGTTGTTTATATTCGTTTAAAATAGAAATAATTGTTCTTGTCAATCCATTAATTAATTCTGCTAATGATCTTGCATTATTTAATACATTTGTTAATCTTTGTCCCATTTCTCCAAAAAAAGAAGATCCAACAGATGATGTAAAATCATCAGATAATTTATTAATATCCATTTTTAAACTATCTCTAATAAAATCTACGAGCCAAAAATATATTTGTTCCATTTTTATATTTGGATTATCAAATATAAGTTTTATTTCCATTATTTTATGTTTATTATCCTCAATCTTTTCATTTCTTAAATCATCAATTTTTATGTTTTGCATATATTCATTTAAAATATGTTGGAAAATAAAAATTTTAATATATTAGAATATACTTATATCTAATGAAGATGAATTTAATAATATTACCAAGTAGGGGATTTGATGAAGATGACCTTTTTAACTTTCTAGATATATTGGATGGTAGAACATATATTGCTATAAGAAATAGAAAAATTGGAATAGGAAAATATAAAAGTAAAGTATTACCCGACTTTGATGTACATGAAATATTTTTAATGAGAGAAAATCATTTTGATAGGTTAATATATATCTCTGATGAAGGATATAAAGAATTTTTAAATTTAGAATACCTGGCAATATTTACAAGATTTATAAATTCATATAGAACAGTTATATTATCTTCTTTATCCCAGATAGCCTTTTTAAAGTCTGATTTATTGGCTGGAAGAACAATAACATATAATTATGATGAATATCCACAATATTTAAAATTCTTTTCAGATTTTGGGGTAAAATTATTAACAAATGCAGATTATGCAGTAGATAGAAATTTAATAACTGTAAAAGGAAGGGATTCTATATATACTTTAGGAGAAAAATTAAAAGATATAGAAGAAGAATTAAAAAGAATTACTATATAAATTATATTTATCCAATTCCTTATTAATATAATAAAATCCAATAAATGATAATATTAATAATAATGGAAATACAGATCCTATTATAGATATTCTAAAATATTTGTTTATATTTTGGTTATTTAAATGAATAACAATATTATATAATTTCTTTAGTATTAAATAATTTGATATTCCAATAATTATTAAACCAGGATATGTAATAAAAAAAGATATAAGTATTCCTATATAGATCATTGAAAACAAATTATTTGGGTAGTATTCTTTATTTATTATTTTTTCAATTACTCTAAATACCTTCTTTAAGTATTCTATAGATATGAAATATGAAATAATTGAAATAATAATTAGTATAATCAAAATTGTTCCTAGAGAAATTAAATTAAGGAAAATGTAGAATATAGATAGAGATAATGATAAACTTAGTATTAATGTAAAGGGACTCATAGTACTATTATATGTAGAGAAAAAAGAAAGAATTATAAATAATATGTATGATGAAAAACCCAAAATGCTAGATATATATGTAATTTTTGAATAAATATTTAATTTATTTAATAATTCTGATGTGTTTTCATTCATTTTATATTTTTGAATTTAAATTTTTATAAGCGCCGCGGGTGGGATTTGAACCCACGCCCCCTTTCGGGGATATGGTCTCGAGCCATACCCCTTTGACCACTCGGGCACCGCGGCATATTTATATAATTAATTTTGATATTTGATAAATGAATGAATATAAAGATATTATAAATATATATAATGTAAATATAAAGGAAGAAAAAGATTATGAAAGATTAATAAAGTTTTTCGGTGTAAAAGAAATTGATGATGTTATATTAAATAATTTAAAATATCTAACAGGAGATTTGCATGTTTTATTAAGGAGAAAATTCTTCTATGCACATAGAGATTTTGATCTATTATTAAATAAATATAATGAAGGAAAAAGATTTTTCCTATATACTGGAAGAGCACCTTCTAAAAGTAAAATGCATATTGGTCATCTAATTCCATTTTTACTAACTAAATGGTTTCAAGAAAAATTTAATGTAAATGTATATATACAAATACCAGATGAAGAAAAATATTGGGAAAAGAAAGCTGATAATTATGAAGAAATAAGAGAATATGCATTGGAAGATGTAAAAACAATAGCTTCTCTTGGATTTGATCCAGATAAAACATTCATATTTATAGATTCGGAATATATAAAAAATATGTATAAAGCCGCAATTTATGTTGCAAGGGAAATAAATTTAAATACTGCAAAATCTGTTTTTGGATTTGATGATAATTCAACAATTGGTTTACCATTTTATATTGCATTGCAAATTGTTCCAACATTCTTTGAAAGAAATATTCCATTAATTCCTTGTGGAATTGATCAAGATCCATATTTTAGATTACAGAGAGATATTGCGGAAAAATTTGGATATTATAAAGCTTCTACAATTTTATCAAAATTTGTATGGGGATTGCAGGGTCCATATACAAAAATGAGTGCTTCGGATCCAAAATCTGCTATATTTGTTGATGATGATTATGATACAATAAAATATAAAATATTTAAATATGCATTTTCTGG
>OFEH01000353.1_pt1 | contig 16852 bp, 17 predicted proteins | sample 1521031 | NCBI WGS metagenome assembly OFEH01 (sample SAMN05518350, study PRJEB24110) | hypersaline lake metagenome | isolation source: Grendel Spring, Yellowstone National Park, Wyoming, USA | place: USA:Grendel Spring, Yellowstone National Park, Wyoming, USA | collected 2011-11-16
GCCAGAGGCCCGCCCCCGCCACGGCTCCGGCCGAGAGGCCCTCCAGGTCGTATATATGCCTCCTCACGAGGGCCAGGGCCGCCTCGGCGACGCGGTGCGGCGCGCCTGCGCACTCCCTGACCCTGCTGACCTCCGCCCCTATCGCCGCGAGCCTCGCCTCCCTCCCGTGCAGGGTGTCCCTGTGGAAGCTCGCCAGCGCAAGCCAGCGGGGGCCGTGCTCCACCTCCACGCCGATCTCCGTCTTGTTCACGAGCCTCAGGGGTGCCGCGCGTATCCGCACGAGCTGGCTCGCGTCGTAGGCGCGCCACTCCGGCCCCGTATCGACCAGGCCGTCTACGACTAGGCCGCACTGCGTACACACCACCTCCCCCCTCTGCCAGTCTACGGCGAGGGGGCCTCCGCACGAGGGGCAACCCGCCCGCTCCATGCCCCCAAGAAAGCCCACCTTTAAAAGTTTTTCGCAAAACCGCTATAATGATAAGCGATATTAATATATTGTTATTAAGTACGCCGAGGGATAGGCGATTTAAGTCGCCGCATCTTAACATTAATAAATTATGCAAAGACCCCGAGGGATAAGCGATTTAAGGCGCTGTCTTTTCGGTTTGACGTAAAAGTTTAGCCGGCAAAGGGAAAGGGAGGGGAAAAGGTAAGGAAAAAGGGTCTCAATCCCGGCAGAGCCCCGTCCGCCGAGCCCTCTCGACGGCCTTCTTTCTTACGGCCTCGTTGCCGACAAGGGCGAGGGCCCAGCCCCTAAGCCAATCGACGGCCTCCCTGTGGAGCATAAAGCCGACGACGGGCTCCGTGTTGAGGAGGACGTGCAGCTCCTCTACGCCCGCCAGCCCCTCGGCGTGCTGGGGGCAGGCCACGGCGGTGAACCTCTCCCCTCCGAAGGACACCTCCACTCCGAAGAGGCCGTTCCCGAATATCCACGGCACGGCCGTCCAGGGCCTGTCTGCCCACCTCTCCCCGGACTCCGTCTCCCGCGGGAATTTGGCCCAGGCGAAGGCCGCCTTGCCGAGAACCATCCAGGCTGTGGGCACCGCGGCGTCGAGCGCCCTCCTCGCCATCCACTCCAGCTTGTACCACTCCTGGAGCTCCATGCCCCCAAGAAAGCCCACCTTTAAAAGTTTTTCGCAAAATCGCTATAATTATAAGCAATAATAATGTATTGAGGTAAAGATTGCCGGAAATATGCGGTTTAATACGGCGCATTTCTTGACTAACAAAAAATGTCAGTCCCACGAATCCGCGGGGTTTAAGGCGCCGGAGATCTTGATTTTACAAATTTTATAGAGGCCGCAGGGCGCGCGTGGGGGCGGCGGCGCCTACGCCCCCCTCATCCGGGGACGGCGTATGGAACGCGCGGGCTCGGCGGGCTCCTCCGCCGTCGCGGGCCTCCGACGCCGACGGAGCCGCCGCCCGACCGCGAGGTTGTGGCGGCTATATATCTATCCCGTGGAGCTATATATTGACCCGCGCCCCCATCGAGGATGCAGGGATAATACAGGAATTTTACAGGAAGCCCGGGCCCACCTTTAAAAACCCGCCTTTTCCCTCCGGTGCAAGGTATTTAAGGGGGTGCGGAGAGGCGCTCGTGAGGTATGCGAGGAGGGCGCGGGGCGTGAGGGCCGGTCCCTGCATAGCCGGCCACCCCGTCCCGGAGCACTGGGAGGCCCTCCTCGGCGACCTGGCCAAGGAGATAGTCAGGCGCCTGGGCGCCAAGGACGTGGAGGACGCGGCGCGGCAGATATTCCACTACCCCGCCCTCCTCTACAGGCTGTGCGACCCGCCGGTGGTCGTGGAGGGGAGGTACGGCGTGGAGTGGGCGAGGCTCTGCGCCGCCGGCGAGACGCCCATGGGGGCCGGGGTCCGCTTCCCCGAGGTACAAGTGGACGCCCGCATCCCGCTGGACATCTACCTCGGCCCCTGCGCCCTCTGGGCGTTGCGGAGCAAGGCCGTCGAGGCCAACTGGAGGAAAAACGCCCCCGACCTCTACCCGGCGTATTCGAGGTGGGACGGGAGGTATCCCCACGCCTACTTCCGCGACGTCTTCCCCGCGCTCGCCTTCGAGGCGGCGGATCGGCTCGGCCTGCTCGGCCTCGCCAACGCCCGCTGCGGGAAGCGGGAGAGGAGGTGCACGGCCGTCGCGGCGTGGGTGTACTGGATACGCAACAGGAGGATGCCGCAGATAGACCTCCAGCTGGGCCGTCTCTTGTTTGACTTAGTTTAGCACGCGCCGTCTACACTCCGTCGGATGTAGGCACCCCCCGCCCCTTAATCCGCGTCTACAATACGTGAGCTACAACTCGGAGGGTTTAGATAAATATAGAAACGCTCATCAAATTAAATCTAGTTGAAATGCGATAAGATTTTTAAGAGGGGCTGGGGGCGGGGCCATGGAGGTGCCTCTCGAGGACGTCAGGGAGCTCCTCCGCGGGGCGGGCTGGGAGGAGGAGCGGGGGCCTCCCCCGCGGCCCCACCTCTTCATCGTGAGGGAGGGGTATCTGGAGAGGGTCACGGAGGCCGACAGGGTCTGCAGGAGGAGCCCGCGGCCGGTCCTCTACCTGGCCGCCGAGGCCGAGGGCGTCTGGTACGTCGTCGGGCCGGTCCCCCCGACGCCCCACGGCTGCATACCCGTCACGTTCAAGAAGAGGTTCCCCGACGGGGCCTCCGCCGTGGGGGAGCTGGTGGAGTACGGCATGAAGATCTTCCGCATATACCCCCGCTGGTTCGAGGCGCGGGTGCTGAAGGCGGCGGGGCTGTGCGAGAGGCTGGAGTTTCAGTACCTCTGCGCCAGCGAGGAGGAGCTGCTGGAGCGCCTCAGGAAGAAGACAGCCGCCAAGACGCCCGAGGCCGGGGCATCCGCGGATGCGGAGGAGGCTCGGCGGCAGGGGGCACGGGCCGGGGAGCCGGGGCACGCGGCGTCTTCCCGCCAACGCCGTTCTGAAGGCGCTGGGCGCGAGGAGCTTGAGGACCTCTCTCAGAAGCCGGAGACTCCGCCTCAAAAGCCAGCTTTGGCAGAGGCTCAAGAGCCCGCCTCTAGGCTGGAAAAGGCGGTGCGCAACTGCTTTAGGCGTCTGGCGAGGGATGGCTGTCTAAGGGAGGAGGACGCTGATAAGTTCGCCGGCTGCATCTTGGCCGAGCTGGGCCATGCTTGAGCCCCTCGAGAGGTTCTGCAGGTCTGCGGACAACTTCCTGGCCTACGCCGACCTCTGCGCCGCCGCCTGGCTCGCCGGGAGGCTTGAAAAGGCCAGGGGCGTGGTCAAGGTGAGGATGGGCCTCTTCGCGGATTGCCTCAAGGGGCGTGTAAACGACCTGACCGAGGGCGCCGCCAAGCGCAGGATCAGCAACCTGCTGAGGTGGCTCCGGGAGCAGGTAGGCGACGTGGCGCCTACGTCCGTGGTTCTGAACGCCCTCCTCGAATACATATACCGCCGCCTCGACGCATGAGGGCGGCGGTTATGGACCCCGCCGTCGAGAGGGCCTGCCTGGACCTCTACGACCTCGCCGAGGCCCTGGCGCGGATCTGCGGGGGGCGCCGGAGGCTCGGCTGCGCCCTGTACGAGGCGGCCGAGGCCCTCGTGGGCAGGCTCGCCGAGGCTCTCCGGAGGTCCGGCGGAAGCCTCGAGGGCGTTAGGGAGGCCTTCCGCGCCGAGGTCCAGCTTACGGCCGGGGCCCTGGGGCTGGGGCCTCGGCACGAGCCTGCGCTGGCCCTGCTGAGGAGGAGGCTGGGGGAGAGGGCCGACGCGGTCGAGGCGGCGGCCCTCTCGGCCCTTCTGGCCTATAGGGCCCTCGCCGCCGGCCCACCCGCCGACCCCAGAGGCCTCGCCGTGGTCCTCTGCGCCGCCGCGGCTAGGAGGCTGGTTGCTTGTGCAAAGTGTAGAGAGGTAATCCTCAAAACCCGTAGAGACTACCGCAACCTGGAGGAGTGGGCTAAAGACGTGGGCGTCCCCGCCGACGTCCTTAAGCCGGCCTGGCGCCTGGCCAAGAGGCTGTACGGCACGTCGGACGCAGGCCTCAGGACGGCCCTCCTCCAGCTCCTCATCGAGGGGAGGATCTCCCTGTAATAGAGGCGCGCCGATCTCCTATTAAGGCGTAATAAAAAGGCGCCGCGCCCTTAATGCGCCTTAGTAAAAACACGGCGGATTTCTATCACGCCTTAATAAAAACACGGCGGTTTCCTACTACGGCGTAATAAGGCCGCGGCGGTTTCCTATTAAGGCGCGGCAAAGACGCCTTAATAGAGCCTCGCCGTTTCCCTATTAAGGCGTAGTAAAAATCCGCCGATTTCCTGCTACGGCGTAATAAAAACCCGCCGACCTCCTATTAAGGCGTATTAAAGGCGCGGCGCCTTTTTATTAAGGTTTTTCCCCCGGCCGGGCTGGGGAGGCGTGAAGAGGGTGAAGAGCGTCGCCCTGGACGCCTCCCTCCTGGCGGAGGCCGAGAGGGAGGCCGGGAGGAGGGGCGTCGCCTTCTCGGCGCTGGTCGAGGAGGCCTTGAGGCTCTACCTCTCCGTCGGGCGCCTGGAGGAGAGGCTGGCCAGCATCGAGGCGCTCCTCAGGCAGTGCCTGGATAAGGCGCAGAAGGAGCCGGCGGAGGCGCGGGGGCCGTCCGGCCGACAAGAGCCTCCGCCCCAGCTCGGCGACAACCTGTGGGTTGGCATACTCAGAAGGCGGGGCTAGGGTTTATCCGGCTCCCGGCCCATGCGGCCATGAGGCCCGTCAAGATAGTCCTCATGTCGTCCCTCGACGGCGGCGTGGGGAAGACGACGCTGGCCTCGGTCCTGTCGGTGGCCAAGGGCTACGCGCTGATCATAGACGCGGACTGGGAGAAGGCAGATATATCGCAGCTGTTTCGGGCCCCCCGGAAGCCCGGCTGGCTCGCGCCGTTCATGGACGGCCAGAGGCCCTACGTACACAGAGTCAACCCCATGCTCTACGTCATGCCCGGCTACGAGGCCGTGGAGCTCTATCAAAAACACGGCGAGGAGGCCGCCGCGGAGTTCCAGGAGGCCCTCCTGGAGTGGGTCGAGGCCGTGCCGAAGTACGTCGCTTCTTTAAGGATGCCCATCGACACGGTGGTCATAGACACGCCGGCCGCGCTCGGCCTGAACCTCCTCTCCAAGCTCCAGTCCATGGGTGTCTTCACCGTGTTTATGTCGGACCGGAGGCTCGTCTCTAGGATCTCCGACGTCAAGGCCGAGCAGTATCGGCGCTACATGGCGTACGCCTCGCTCGTGGTGGCCAACATGCTGGAGAAGGAGGAGTTCAAGATGGCGAGGAAGATAGCCCCCGTGGTGCTCAAGCGCGTCAAGATCCCCGAGTACTACGGCGAAAGCATAGCCAACGCCGTACTGCGGGACAGGGACAACAAAAAGGCCATAGACAACGTAATCACCAGAATAAAAACCGCATGATCTACGCCCACGCCGACGCCGCCCTCCGCGCCCGCTGCTGGCTGAGGAGGGAGGGCGTGATCGTGGACAGGGGCGTGAGGACGGACGTGTGCATAACGGAGGATCTCATGTACGTCGTCATGGACCCGGAGCTCCCCGACGACCTCCAGACGGCCCTTCTGCTGATAATGTTCCGGGGGGCAGTCCCCCCGGACGAGAGGGAGTACCCCAAGCTGATGAAGTCGGTGGCCGAAGGCCTCAGAGATAAGGCCATCTGGTCCCTCTACAAGGACCACCGCGACGTCGTCCACTACCTCCTGGACAGGTGGTCCGGGGCCAGGGACTACATGGGCTACGGGGCGCTTGAGGCCCTCATGAGGGACCCCATGCTGACCGAGATCGCGATCCCCCAGCCCGTGGCGCCCGCCGCCAAGTACACCTTCATACCCAAAAACCTCAAGGAGCAGCTGGACTACATCCGGTTCCAGACGGTGGAGCTGGGCCGCTACCGCCGCGTCATCGCGGTGAGGAACGAGCTCCGCCTCCCCACCAACATAGTCATCCCGGAGCCCCTCATGTACGTCGTCGTCAAGCAGTTGTTGCCCTCGCTCACCATGGACAGGCCGATGCTTACGCGGGAGGATCAGGTGTACAAGGCCAGGATAGCCGCAGACCTCCTCGAATACAACGTGAACGTGAGGAAGACCTCCGAGTACCCCAAGCCCTCCAAGGCCCTCCTGAGGCCCTACACGGCGAAGCCAGTAGCGAAGGCGGCCGAGGGCGAAACGTACGGCATACGCTATAGCCCGGAGGGGCTCGAGGTGCTGGCGCTCGCCTCCCTCGTCGTCGAGACGCGGGGCTCCGTGGTGTTCTCGGGAGCCATGGGCTCGGGCAAGACCACCCAGCTGAACCAGCTGCTCTACCTCACCCCGCCCTGGACGCAGGTGGTGGTCGTGGAGAGGGGCGCCCGGGAGATATGGGCCCCCCTGGAGGGCCAGATTCTCCACATATCGGTGCCCTCCGAGGACAAGCTGTGGATGGCCCTGGACCAGGCCCTAAGGTACGGCACCGTCCATACGCTGGTGGCGCTTGCCGAGGCGAGGACGCCGCAGGAGATCAGGACGCTGGTGAACTACAAGCTGACGGGGCACGGCGCCCTCACCACCATGCACGCCGACTCCGTCAAGGACGTCCTCCTCAGGATCAGGGAGGCCGAGGCGCCGCCCGAGGGGCTGGACGGGACGCTCATAATACAGCTGTCCGCCGCAGGGGGGACGCGCTACGTCAAGGAGGTCAAGGCCGTCGTCGCGAAGGGCAGGGAGGTGGAGATAGCCGACGCCTCGGAGATCGCGCCGAAGCTCGCCGAGTACGTGAGGGAGGTCTACGAGTCGGACTTAAGGAAGGAGCTCGCGCTGAGGGCCGAGGCCCTCGCCAAGGCCGCGGAGGTGGAGGACCCGGCCGCCGCGAGGAGGGCCATCGTGGAGGCGCTCTGGTCCAGGATCGACTTCAAGGCCGCGGTCGAGGAGGAGGCCAGGAAGTTCGGCTACGCCTAGCCGTTTTAAACTGCATGAGGAGCCGGGGCGCCGCCCCCGCGCCGTAGGGTTTATCCGTATCTCATCTCAGACAGCCGTGATCGAGAGGGCCGCGCTTAAGCACGGCCTGACGTTGAGCACGGCCAAGTGGATAGAGGAGCTGGCCAAGGAGCTCGGAGTAGGCGAGAGGAGGCTCCTCAAGGCGGTCCTCAAGCTGGCTAAACACGGCGTATGGCTTGAGGCCGAGGACTGGCGGGCCGTCGCGAGGGCCCTCGACCTGAACAGGCACCTGGACATGGCCGTGGACTACGTCATCCGCCGCGTGGCCTCCGGCGCCTCCCCGGCCGAGGCCGTGGGGGAGCTGCCGGCCGCCGTCGAGAAGGCCGGCAAGCTGTCCCACATAAGGGAGGTTCTGAACAACCTGATCTAGACGCCGGCTCTCCACGGCGGCGCCCGCTCTAAGGTTTTTCCTCCGCCTCCCTCCTCCGCCCATGAGGAGGGAGGACTTCTACATATCGGCGGCGCCCATATTCGCCACGTACCTCGGCGTGACGTCGGGCAACGAGGCGCTCAAGTACGCCTCCTTCAACACGGCCGAGCTCGACGAGGCGGAGTCCAGGAGGCTCTTCGTGGCCTCGCTCCTGCCGACGCCCTCTACCCACTTCGTGGAGGACAGGGAGGAGGCGGCCAGGCAGTTCGGCTACGCCCTGGCCCAGGAGGAGGCCGGCGTGGACAGGCAGATCCTCGTCCACTCCTTCCTGGAGTCGGTCAAGGCCATCGCCGTGGCGAAGGCCGAGGCCAAGGCGAGGCTGTACGAGTCCGTCACATCGTCGCTGGGGGCGATATTCCTGCTCCCCCTGTTCCTCCTCTTCCTCTGGGCCATCGGGGTCTTCGACGTAGATCCCGCCCTCCTCCTGGCCCTCATCTTCGGCATGACCGCCGCCATGGCCGCCGTGGCGCTGGCCGCGTCGCCCCTCGACCTGAACATGTGGAGGACCTACGAGTGGTCGATCCCGCTGGGCCTCGCGGCCGCGGCGGCCGTCGGACTGTTCAACGCCCCTGCGGCCTTCCTCGCCTTCGGCGCCGTCGCGTACCTCTGGCTGTACCTCAAGGACCGCCTCTGGTGGTTCGGCATAAGGCGCGAGGTCCCGCCGATGCTCCGGTCAACCGCCGCCATGCTCAAGGAGGGCGCTCCTCCCGAGCTGATCCTGGGGCGCCTCATTGGCAGGTACAGGGTCGCCGCCAAGATAGCGTACGGCTATTTCATTCCGTCCAGGTACTTCGCCCTGGCCAAGGCCATGTATAGGGCCATAGTGGAGGCCGGAGGCGCGGCGGCGGTCAAGGCCGTCGAGTACATACAGTCCGTGATCGACGTGGAGTCGTCCTCGGTCAAGAGGATGGCCAGGCAGGCGGCGGCATTCTTCGCCCTCTTCATAGCCGCGGTCATAGTGGTGGCCTTCGCGGTCTCCTCGGCCGCGAGGCAGCTGTCGTCGGCCGGCCTCGCCTACATGCCCCTCCTCAGCCCGCCCCCCTACGACGAGGTCAGATCGCTCCTCATCACGGCCATGTCCCTGATAGCCGCCAGCTACGTCGCCATCTTCATGGCGCCCGAGGGGGTGCACAAGTCGGCCCTCCTGGGAGGCGCGGTCGGCCTGGCGCTGCAGCAGGCCCTATCCCTTGTATTGTAGCCCCTCCTGTAGCCGAGCCCCTCCCGACGTAGGGTTTTTCCGGTAGGCATTCCATCGGGCCATGACTCAGAGGTCGAAGAAGTCGAAGGGGCTGAGAGGCGCGATCACCATCGAGGCGCTGCTGATAGCGGCCGCGTTCATAATAGTGGGCGTAATTGGGTTGCTCACGTTCCAGAACATGGGCAAGGCCGCGGCCCAGTCGCTGAGGGCCAACGCCATAGCCACCGCCGATAAGGGTGGCTTTGACATCACCATAGAGGTGTTGAACGGACAGCTGAGCGGCGTGTTGCTGGCCTACGCCCCCTCCGGCCAGCCCCTGGGGCAACCGATCACGGGCACCTGCATAGTGGCCCAAAACGGGGCGACCCAGACCGGCGTCCAGTCCAACGCGATAAACCCGCCGCTGGCGGCCGGCCAGTCGGCCACGTGCAGGTTCAACACGGGCCAACTGCAGCCCGGGACCCAATACACCTACGTCATATACGCCGTGGATTCACAGAGCGGCAAGGTGGTCCAGATAGCGAAGGGCGTGGTGACCGTAGGGATATCGTAGCAACCCAAAAAACCGCTTTTTCCTCCCCCTCCCCTCTCTTCTCCGCCTTCATCCCATCTCGACTAGGTTCGGTGCCCCCTCCGCCGGGGGCATCCCCGCCCTCCCTCTCCCTCCCGGCAAGGTTTTTCCCCGCCCGCCTGCCGGGGGGCATGAGGCCGATATGGCTGGCGCTCCTGCTGGCCGTCCCGGCGCTGGCGTACGTCAGCTGGCTTCCGCCGTACGCGAGGCTGATACAGGCGTATCCCCTGAACGCCACCTGCTTCGATGCGTATGTAAACAACAGCGTGGTTTACATAGAGCAGGCCGGGCTCTCCTTCAACGGCTCCTCGGCCGAGGCGCAGGCGGTGCTCCAGTACCTCTACTCGCAGTGCAGGTACGTCGCCGTGGACGTGCTGAACGCCACGCAGACGGCCAACGGAGGGCTCTGGCTCGCCGACGTCTACTGCTCCTCGGACGGGTCCATGTGGCTCCCCCTGAGGTGGCTCCCGCTCCGCTTCGCCGCCTACATCGGCTACGTGGAGTTCGTCAACGCCAGCAACGCGACCGCGGTCACCCCGGCGGGTACGTTCACGGGCTACATCCCCGCCGGCTGGTACCTCGACCCCGCCACGAAGACGGTCTTCGAGATACCGGGCGCCAACCTAACGCTGTTGGCCTACGTCGACAGGCTTTCGGCCGACCTCAAGGCCCTAGAGGCCCAGCTGGAGGGCGCCGGCGCCAACGCGAGCCGGGCCGCCTCGCTGGTAGCCCAGCTGGAGGCCCAGACGGCGAGCCTCGACGCGCAGAGGCGGGCCCTGGAGGAGGCCTTGAGGCAGAGCGAGTCCGAGCTGGCGGCCCTACAGGCCGATCTGCGCGCCGCGCAGGCGGAGAACCAAGCGCTGAAGGCCCAGCTGGCCCAGCTCTCGGCAGAGAACCAGGCCCTCAAGGCAAGGCTCGCCTCCATGAACGAGACGCTGGCCAGCCTCAACGCCACATACGCCTCCCAGATATCGGCATTGAGGGCCCAGCTGGCGGCCCAGCTGTCGAACAGCCAGCCTGGCCTTGACGTAGGCTCGACGCCGCTGATGTACGTGCTGCTGGCCGCCCTGGCCGGAGTGGTCGCCGCCCTCGTCGTATACAGGAGGAGGAGGGCGGAGGAGTAGGCGGGCTGTAGAATCCAATATAAGGTTTTTTAGGGCCCCGGCAGGAGCCCACATGAGGATCGGCCTGCCGGCCATCGGCATACCGGCCCTGCTGCTGCTGGCGACAGCCGCGGCGGCCCACGCCCAGGGCGCGTGGCTGGGCAGCAACGGCCCTTACGAGTCGCTTGTCCCGGGCGCCTATCTGGCCTGGTATCCGCCGTACGCCGTGCCCATGAACTTGACGCTCATCAACGTGACGTGGTACAAGCCCAACTACCCCATATGGTTCAGGGGCACGTACGACGTGGTCGTCTGCTCGGGCTACACCTGCAACGACGAGCCGGCCACCATCTACGTGGTCCAGTACGGCCTCACGATGGTCAACCCCTACACGACCGAGCTGGGCAATTTCAGCATCATCGACGTTGAGGGCACTGTCCGGTATTTATGCGGGCACGGCGCCATGGTCGCCCCCATAAACATAACGGTGCTGAACCTCACGACGCAGATATGGGTCTCCGACGTCTACTGCCTAGCCGGCGACGAGTGGTTCTGGCTGAGGTGGTTGCCGTACAACAGCGACTACTTCGTCAACAAGGTCGAGTTCGTCAACGCCTCCGGCATAAAGGTGGATACGCCGATAGGGAGCTTCTACGACCGCGTCCCCGCCGGCTGGTACCTCGACCCGGTCAGCAAGGCGGTGTTCAAGATACCGGGCGCCAACCTGACCCTCCTGGCGGAGCTCCAGAGCGTCGAGGGGGAGCTGTGGATCCTGGAGTCCCAGCTGGCGTCCGTGAGGGCCGAGCTGGGGGCCAAGTCGGCGCGGCTCGCCTCGGCCAACGCGACGATCGCCCAGCTGGCCGCGGCCCTCGCCCAGCTCAACGCCACGGTCGCCCAGCTCAACGCGAGCCTGGCCCAGGCGAGGGCCTCGTCGGCCCAGCTCTCCGCCGAGAACCAGGCCCTGAGGGCCCAGCTGGACGCCCTCAACGCCACGCGCGCCCGGCTCGAGGCCGAGGCCGCCCTCTACCGGTCACAGCTGGGGACATGTCAATCCCAGCTGGACGCGCTCCAGACGGCCAACGCCACCCTGACGGCCCAGGTGGCCCAGCTGAGGGCCGAAAATGCCGCGCTCAAGGACCAGACCACAGAGTTGAACGAGACCTTGGCCCGCCTCAACGCCACCTGCGCCTCCCAAGTGTCCCAGCTGCAGGCCCGGCTGGAGGCCTCGACGCGCGTCGCCTGGATAGGCGCGGTGGCGGGGGTAATTGCCGGGGCGGCGGCCTCGGCCGTAGTCCTCAGGAGGAGGCGGTAGCCGCAATAGGGCGCAACCAAGGTAGGGTTTTTCCCGCCTCTCTTTTCCCCCGTCCATGGAGGACCTAATAGCGGCGGCCGTCTTCATAATCGCGCTGACGGCGCTGTTCGTGCTGGCGGTGCTGACGGTCAAGCCGTTCCTCCCCTCCAAGACCGTGGAGGTCCCGGCCGCGCCCGGGAAGGACGCGCCGACTATACGCGTCTACGTCTACAACGACTCGGGCCGCCTCTACGCGGTGGAGTACGCCGGGAGCGACCCGGAGGCCTTCAGGAGGGCCGTGGGGGTGCCCGGCTCCCTCGTTGCGGCCTTCACGGTCTACCCCGGCGGCTACAACTGCACCAGGTACACGGACGCCCCCGTGAGGATCGGGCCGGATCCCTACACTGGTTTGTGGTGCCCGCCGCCGTTCGACGCGAAAGCGGAGAAGGGATGCGTCCCCGTGGGGCTTACGTCTAGGGGCAGGTGGCTTCTTGTTCAGTACAGCTGTCCGGGGTTGCCGTGATCGCCCTCAGAGACCTCGTGATCTTCGCGGGGCTCATGGCCCTCGCGGCCGCCGTGGTGGCGTCGCTGTTTCCGGCGAGGGAGGGCGTCTCGCCCGCGCCGGCCTGCTCCGACTGCGCCCTCAAGCTCACGGGCGGGTACTGGATCCGTCAGTACGGCAACTACGCCTCCCTCTACCTAGGCACCAGGGAGGTGGCGAGGTACGGCTGGGCCTACGTGGACGGGAGGCCGCTGTCCGTCGGGGAGTCCGTCGGCTGCGACCCCATGTACCTGTGGGTTCTGGACGGGCTCGCCTACGTCTCCTGCAAAGGCAACAGCCCCGCGTTCGGCAGGGAGGTGGGCGTCCTGGCGCCCGCCGCCGCAGTCGACATCTCGGCGGATTCGTCGGGGCTCGGCTGTACCTACACGGCCGACGTCGTGTCCAACGTGAACGGCACCGTGGTTAAGTTGGATGTGTACAACTCATACGGCGAGCTTGTCTACTCGGCCTCCGGCGTTATGCCCACTTCGTTCACCTTCAGCGTCCCCGCGGCCGGCACCTACCGCATGCACGTGTACGCCCCGCCCCTCCTCGACAGCTGGTACACCCTCTACGCGGGCGTGAGCATAAATTCGACGAAGGCCGCGGTGTACACAAGCAACGACACGCAGCCGTTCAGCCCCTCCCTATCGCTCAAGGTCTTCGACCTCACGGGGTTCTGGGAGGAGGGCTACAGAAGCGTGGTGGTGTACGTGAACCCCGCCATGGAGTCCTTCGCCTTGACGGCCCCCGCCAACGCCTTCGCCGACTACCTCCTGGTCTGGAAGGACTGCTCCTACTGCGACATGCTCGCCAACGAGGTGTGGCGGCTCACCTTCACCCAGACGGGGGCGGTCTTCACGCATATCTACTCGATGGGGGGCTTCTGGCACGAGGTCTACGCCGACGGCCAGCTGATATGGACGTGGAACATGCCGGGGCCGAAGCAGACGACGTACAACGGCGCCAACCCCTCCATAGACGTGAGGTTCGTGTCGCCGGACTCCACCATGGACGCCGAGGCTCTGTTCACGAAGACCTGCGGCTGGAGCTGACATGTGGTCCACGGCATACGGCCTGATAGCCCTCGCCGTCGTGGCCTTCGTGGTGCTCTACGCCGCGCTCCACGCCCCCGCCTTCACATCGGTGAATTTAGCCGACCAGCTGTACAGCGCCAAGAGCCGGCTGGAGTCGAGCCTCCCCTCCCTCCCCAGGACCGACGAGCCCGCCTACTTCCGCGTCTACAGCAACATAGTCAGGATAGAGGTGGCCAACGCCACCTATGGCAACCACTCCTTCCCCGTGGAGCTCCCCCTCGGCTACAGGCTCGCGGCGAGGGAGGAGAACCTCCTCTACGAGATCTACCTCGACGTCGAGTCCTGCAGGCCGGTCTCGCTTCAAGGCGGCGGCGCCGCGGTGCTCTACGCCGTCGAGCTGAGGCAGTCCGTGGACGTGCTGCCGTGGCTCGCGGTCTACTACGCCGACGTGAACGCCGCGGCGTACTACCAACAGCTCTACGGCCTCTACAGGGCCTGGGGCAGGCCGCCCGCGGTGGGCCTCGACCTGGGCGCCCCGCTCAGCAAGGCCGAGTGGGCGCTCGTCTACAACGCCACCTCCGGCTCGGACGTCCTCTACGTCGCCGCGCCTCCGTCCTCGCCGTACATAGTGGTGGAGGACTACCCCCTCGCGATCCCGCTGGCCTGCCCCCGCTAGACCCCTGCAACCAAGGTTTTTCCCACCCCCCTCCCCCAACGGCCATGTCCCGCATCCTGCCTGCGGCAGGACTGCTGGCCGCCCTACTGTTACTCATGGCAACAGCGGGGGCGGCACATGGGGCTACGCTGAACTGCACCAACGTAACGACGTACACAGTATACACCACCGGCGAAATTCAAGTTGGTCTGGAGTTCAAGTCCATAGGCCCGGTGCTTCCCAACGCCGGCGTTGGGTACGATAGCAAGGGCCTCGTCTTCGGGTCTGTGAACAGCGCCCAGTGGGATGGGCCGCTGAACTTCACCGTGACTCTGGACGTCTACGCCCCCGATCAGCCGTGGGTGATAACCACATATCAGTGCGTCTACAACGACAGCGGGAGGATCGACACGCGCTACTACGACGTGGTGGAGAAGGCGCCCAACAGGACGAGCATCGCCGTGGTCCTCACGGTGCCGCCCACATATGCGCAGTACAGCGCGTGGACCCACGTCCCCGTCTCCCAGCCGCTCAGCGGCAACTACTGCTCGGCGCCTCCGACCCTCGACACCTGGCCCAACTGCCCCGCCTTCACGCCCGAGCCCAACTACTTCGTCTCTGTGTCGTATCCCACGTGGAGCGCCCTACAGGTGAACGGCTACAAGCCTGGCGACGTCGTCTCGGCGTACGGGGTGAACGCCACGATACCGTCCCCCTGGACATACGGCGTCTACTCCGACGTGGGCACCCTCTCGTCCATATGGATAGACAACAACAAGTACGGCCCCGACGCCGCGGATGTGCCGGTGTCTTCCACAGTTCTTCTCAAGGTGGAGGGCATGCCGACTGCGTGGGGCTCCGTGAAGGCGAAGGGGGCCTCCGCGCCGCTCTACGTGGTGAAGGCGGTGGAGTCCCCGCAGGTCCCCACGGGCTTCTGCAGGCCGCCCTCCTGCATCGCGCTGACGTGGATCGACATCATGCCGGAGATCAACGGGTCCATGGTCAACAAGACGACGTGCTATATCGGCGCGACCGTGGCGCCGTGCCCCAAGTACCTGGCCATCGTGGCCGTGGAGAGCGGCGACACGCTCAGCGAGTCCGCCGGCTTCCCCATATCCATCCCCGGCAATGGTATGACCGTCGCGCAATATCTGTCTGAGATACGCCTTCCGCTGGGCTCCGTCTACGTGGCGCCGATATACGTGGAGTGGGACTCCGGCGTCCTCCCGAACGGCCTGGGCCTGGGCGCCGTCCAGCCCCAGATCTTCTTGACGGACCGCTTCGACGCCGGCTCCGGCACGCCGTACCTCCGCGTGCTCGGCAACGCCACATACTACGAGGCGGTGGCCGGCGCCGGGAAGGTCAACGGCCCCCTGGAGACCGTCGGCGTCGGCTACATATCGAGCGAGACCAGGTTCGCCGTCGCCGTCGATCGGTCTCTGCCGACGGTGGACGTCGGCTGGTACGTCTGGCCCGTGCCGGCGGTGGGCTACCCCCTCGGAGTAACCTCCCTCGACGCCATCGTCGAGGACGCGCTCACCATCCGCTGGCCCATCCCCGACGGGCTCGGCGGGACCGCGTGGCTGACCGCCTCGGCCTGGCCCACGGACGCGTTGTTGACGAACTACCCCGACATAAGCGGCGGCCGCTACCTCGACCTGCTCCACCTGCTCTACGGCGACCCCACCGCCTACTACTGGGGCGCCGGCGACCAGTACTCGGCGGTCGCCGTCCACACCGCGTCGTATTACGACTACACCACGGCCGACGCCGCCGGCTTGATCAAGCTGTACCACGTGGAGGGGATCGCGCCGACGGACGTCGCGGCGCTCTTCGTGCCGTCCGCGCCCCAGCTCAGTAACGGGAGCAACAACGCCAACAACCCCAGCGGCGTCGGGCCCTGGCTGGTCTCGCTGGTCCCCACGGCCGCCTGCAGGTCCATGCTCTGCACGTCGCTGAGCCCGGAGCTGCTGGGGCCTCTGCCCCCGTTCCCCGGCGACAGGGCTCTGCCGGACCTCGGCTACTCCATAATGCTGACGTACATAGGCCCTCCCGGCGCACACGACGTCAAGGTCTACGTGGGGAGCGGGTACGTGCTCTCATACAATCCCTCGTCCAATCCCTCCCTGACGTTCTCCAGCGTCCGCGACTACGAGCTGGCCGAGATAGACATGCAGTGGAGCCCCATGCAGGCGGTCGTGGTCGGCCCGGGCTGGTGGGTGCCCTACAGGCCGCTGGCCCCCTGCTCCTCCATGCCCCTCAACGCCTCGTCCATATACGCCACGCCCGACGGCGCGGGGCCCGTCGAGATAGTCGTCAGCGACAACGGAGTAAACTACACCTACGTCTTCTACGTGCTCGACGACGTCTCATACCTCATCTCGACGAGCACGCCCGCCCCGGCGGCCCTCACAAGCACGCCCTTCAACGTCACCGCGTACGTCTCGCTGGGCGGCGTCCCGTACTTCCACGAGGTGTACGGCTTCGGCGAGGGCGGGAGGCTCTCGGCGCCCGCCTGCTACCTTACGCAGTTCGGCGTCCTCCCCGCGCCCCAGCTGGCCCTCTCGGGCGACTTCTGGGGCTCCTTCGGCCTGGCCGATGAGCCCCTAGGGCCGGTGGAGATACGGTACAGCTACTCCAGGCCGAGGTTCGAGCTTGTGGATCCCCTCAGGGGCCTCGTGGAGGTCGAGGCCGACGGCCCCGTCGAGGGCTTCGCGTTCTACGTCCAGCGCAACGGGACGTGGGTCAAGGTAGGCGAGGTGGGCGGGAGCTGCGTCCTCGTCAACGCGTCCAGGGTGTTCCCGTGGGACCCCGTCCTCGTCCTGCCGCTGGTACATCAAGAGCTGGCCGCCACGCCGGGGGAGGCCGTGACGCTCTGGCGCCCCGAGACGGCGCTCCTCTTCAAGGCCTGGGCCGACCTGGTGGGCTACCCCAAGGGGGCTAGGAGCCAGCTCGTCGTGGTGGGCCCATGCTCACCCTGAGGTACCTCCTCGCCGTCGTGGCGGCCGTCGCCGCCACGGCCGTTGCGGCCGTCGC
>OFEH01000358.1_pt1 | contig 16636 bp, 16 predicted proteins | sample 1521031 | NCBI WGS metagenome assembly OFEH01 (sample SAMN05518350, study PRJEB24110) | hypersaline lake metagenome | isolation source: Grendel Spring, Yellowstone National Park, Wyoming, USA | place: USA:Grendel Spring, Yellowstone National Park, Wyoming, USA | collected 2011-11-16
GTGATTCTATTTATCTCTGCTACAAGGCTTCTTAGGTATTGTGCTCTAGGTGGAGGTTCAATGCCCAGAAGCTTTTCAACTGCTAAAACATAGGCTAGGTTTGCGTGAACTGTATCCGGAAGCATTATTCTTTCGACTATAGGAATAGCTTTTATCCACTCTCTCCTTTCACTTAACCATTCGCTTGTTCTATGAACAAAACCTATATCTGGGTCGACCTTAACGATTATGTCCCCATCCAACCAAACCTTTATCCTCATATGCCCAGAGCCTGGATGGGATGGACCTATTTGCAGTATTATGTATTTCTCACCTTCAACGTTTATGTTTTGAAGATCATCTATGTTAAATATTTTTTCACTCATTCAATGAACACCTTAAATATTTCAACAAATTCACTCTGTTGTACGTAAAATCCTTTCTCATTGGCCACGTTTCATAAAATTCTTCAGGTAACAATAGATACCTAAGATCAGGATGACCTTCAAATATAATACCAAACATTTCAAAAGCCTCTCTTTCATTGAAAATCGCGCTTGGCCATATTTTAACAAGGGAAGGAACAGTAACTGGCGGTTTTTTACTGACAAAATTTCCCTGCGCTTCATTCATATTTACTCGCTCTGGCTTTTTTACTGGAAGCGTTAATGCAAGATTTACACCCTTTAAATCTTCTACCGAATAGCTAGAAACGTGCCAGATAACTTCTACTTTATCAGGATAATCGACGCCAGTAACAGAAACCACGTGGTCAAAACCCATGTTTTTTAGTGAACTAGCCGCATCAAAAATCTTAACAGGATCTTCTATTATAATTTTATAGTGCGCCTTCTTCTCGTCTATAACTACATTTGTTGAAATTTTTAAAAGTTCATCTTTTATGTTCATTTTTTTACACCTAACAAAGAATCTTTTTCACGTTTTATCTTTTCTTGGATGAGCAATACTGCTCTAGCTAGCGCCTCAGGCCTAGGGGGGCAGCCTGGCACGTAAGCATCAACAGGTAAATATTCGCTGGCAACTATCGTATTATAACTGTTAAAGAATATGCCGCCATCCATTGCACAAGCGCCCATCGCTATTACCCATTTGGGACTCGGCATCTGTTCATATACTCTTTTTACAACCTTAGCCATTTTTATGGTTGTTGTACCTTCTACAACAAGCAAGTTTGTTTGTCTAGGGCCTCCAAAAGGTAGAAACCCTAACCTTTCAAGGTCAAAACGTGGAGAAGCGGCAGCAGCAAATTCGGCCCCACAACATGATGTCATCAAGTGTACGGGCCAAAGGGAAAAATCTATTCCCCAGCTTAAAGTTTTTTTCATTAACTCGCTTTTGTTTAAAAATTCTAAAGCTTTTCTTGCAACCTCATCAAGATTTCCTAAAAATATTAATCCTTCGGCATCAGCCATTTTTTAAGCACCTTCGCCTCTTTTAAGGCGAATAAAAGGCTGGGGACAAATATTATGACAGATAAAACAAAAACAACATAAGATAAAACGTGAAGGTATAAAAGAATCGTAAACAAAACAACGAATACAGGTTCTGTTAGCATAAATACAAGCAGGTAAGGGTAATACTGCATCATATATAATCCTCTAGCTCTTCCTAACTCTTCGTTTCCGCTTTCAAATCTTTTGGTTTTGGCTTTACTCTCCTCTCTTGAGAGAGCAAGACCTATCGCAACAGCTAAATATGATATAGCGATGCCGATTATAATGGTGACCGCAATGTCCAAGTATACGCCGGCCCAGCCAGTTGTCATTGTGTTAATTATTTAATTTTGATGTTTATTAATCTTTTCTGCAAATAATTTTAATAAATTGGATTTTTTACCTTTGATTTTTATAAAATTTTAACGCTACAAAAATATTTATTAAAAAGACGGCCGGCCGTTTTAAAAAATCAATCACGAGCATTTAAAATTGATTGGACAACTTTGTAGTCTTCTAGATATTCATGGTAATCGTTAACTGGCGTCTCAAAGATCATCGGTCTGTCTTCTATGAGCCTTTTCTCTTTAAATAAATTTTTAAACCCTTTTATTCCTATAAAGCCTTTCCCTATTCTTTCGTGTCTATCAGAACCAGACCCTAGACCGCCTTTTGAGTCATTAAGGTGTATTAACAATACTTTTTTTAGACCTATGTGTTTATCCAGCTCACTAATTGTTTTTTCAAGTCCCTTTTGAGTTGCTATGTCATATCCTGCAGCAAATGCATGACATGTATCAAAACAAACGCCCACTCTATCACTTCCTATATTGCTAATTATTTCACCAATATCTTCAAACCTTGATCCTACGCTATTTTTTTGTCCTGCCATATTCTCTAAAAGAACATAGCAGTCGCATGAGATAGAATTTATTGCTTTTTTTACAGCATTTATAACCCTTGTTTTTCCTTTTTCTAAACCTTCTCCCAAATGACTCCCAACGTGAACAACTACATATTTTAGCTGCAACTTTTTTGCTCTTTTTAATTCTTCAACTAACGATTGAATAGACTTTTCATATATATCATCTTTTGGAGAAGCCAGATTTGGTAAATATGGCATATGGGAATTAATAGAGTAAAACCCAGCGCTTGCATCCAAAAAATTTTTTACTTCATCTTCTTTCAGTGCGGGATAATTCCATCCTCTAGGGTTTCTCGTAAATATCTGGAATGCCTCAAAACCCAGTTCTTTTGCACGCTCTGCTGATTTTGAGAGTCCACCTGTTATAGGCATATGAGCACCTATTATAATTTTCATATTAATTTTGTATTTTAAAAAATAAAAATAAAAACTTAACCTTTTAAGTTTTATTTTTTAAAGTTGCACGAACTGCCATAATCTTACGTACAGTTTTTAGATGCGTTTATTCGGAAAATAGTTGCAAAGGATTTTTATCATATTAGCAACATTAGCCTGACGTCTAGCATGCGCCCCACAGACAAAGCCTCGTTTATCGTTATTTTACTAGATTAGAGCGCTAGCCTTAATCTTCAAGGCTTAGTGGATTCTAATATCGAAGCCTGACGGATCGTCAAATAGCTTTTGCCATAGCATGCTACGTTGTTTACGGAACTCTTTCTTTATTTTAAGGATGAGTTTATTCCTGTTCCTCCCTGTTTAGAGTATTAAAAGAAGTGTTAGGATCTTCTGAGACTTTTGATTAAGGTTTGCTTCCTCTTCTTCTTAGCTTTGGAATTTTTCTCTACGTTGGGCAGTACAATGTAATACCTTTTTTGAATTAAACATTTTTCTACAAAGTGGGTTATTCATACCCTCAAAAAGGGACTTCTGCCCTATTAATCCCATAAAGTTAAAAACCGATCTTTCAATTTTTTAGCATGGGATTAAAGATAGCTCTGTTTTCTGGAGGTAAAGATTCGGTTTACTCAGCCATACTTTTCTGGCCTGTTGATCTTTTTGTTGTTTTTGATTACGATTTTATTGGATTAGCTTCGCCACATTTGATCAATCTTAGAAAGTCCATAGAACTAGCGGAAGCTCTCTCAGTGCCTGTTACTGTTCTTAAGGTTCATAAAGGATCCGCTATGAAAGAACAGATTGATTTTTTCAGAAAGATAAACGCTTCTAAGATAATTGCCGGCGATCAGGGAGTTAAAGACCACTTAGATTATTTCAGTAAAATAGCAGAAGAAGCTGGTGCTGAGTTAGAAGAACCCCTTTGGGCTAAAGATCCTGTTAAATTACTTAAAGAAGAGGCTTCAAGGTTTTCATTTTTAATAATAGGAGTTAAAAATGGTCTTGAAAGTTTGTTATGTAAAAAGGTAAGTAGGGAAAACGTTAACGATTTTTTAAGAACGCTAGAGAAGATGAAATTAAACCCTATAGGAGAAGCTGGCGAATACCATACGTTTGTTTATAATATCTACGAGCTTGGTGTTCAAATAAAAGTTAGATGCAAGCAAAAAATTGCGATAAATGGATATAAAATAGCTTTTTTAGAGTGATGTTTAAGAGATGCAAACTTTATCAAAATTAGGCTAAAATATGGAGTCGCATAAAAAACCTAGGCTTTTCGTTATACCTTTTGAACAAGATGATCCTAAAAAATGTACTGCTGAAAAATTAAAGAAGTTTGGATTGGTTGTCTTTACTAGCAAGCCTGTTGGTATTGTCTTAAATCCATTTAGCGAGATACTAATAAAACAAATGCCTGAAGATGAAGCTATTTATTCCCTTAAAGGAATTACAGCCATAGATGCAAGCTGGAAAAAAAGAGAAGAATGGGGGATGAAGTTTTTAAACCGTTATGCAAGAAGGCTACCATTACTTATCGCTGCTAATCCAATAAATTATGCTAGGCCACATATGCTTTCGACAGCAGAAGCTCTTGCTGCTGTTGTATACATAATGAACAATATACAACTGGCAGAAACCTTGTTAAGTAAATTTAAATGGGGGCCTAATTTCATAAAGCTTAACCAAAGAGCTCTTGAAGTTTATAGGAAAAGTAATGACATAGTTTCAGCAGAAAAAGAAGTATCTGAAAAATACGTTGAATATTTTAGAATTTGATTAAAAAATCTGCTGTTACGCGTTTTTACAAAAAATATTTTTTAAACGATTTGAGTTTATAGTTCTTCTTCTAAATCTTCTTCCCACTCTTCCTCTTCCCAGTCTTCATCTTCTTCCCAGTCTTCTTCCCATTCTTCGTCTTCTTCCCACTCTTCGTCTGACATTTTTCCTCGCGTTTAGGATAGGCTTAAACCAAAAATATAAACGTTACTAATCAATTAATCTGAGGTTCTACAAACAAAACATTATTCACTATATTTTTTGTTGATGTTGTTTATTAAATGAGGAAGATCTTCAATAAGATTCTTAGGAGCCATATTCATCCTTAATGGGTTTAAAAACCTTCCAAACGGCTCTATAACCCTTGTTATATAACCGTGCTTAAGCAGTTCGATAAAAGCAGCTTCTGCGCTTACTTTAAAAGAAAGCGTAATAAAGTAAGATGCGCTTTTGCTTTTCAATATTTCTTCATCAAGCTGTTTCTCAAACCACTCTCTTGTCTTTAATGATTCGGCCCAGTATCTTTTGAATTCTTCTATGTTCTTTAAGGCTTCGAGTGCGACTGATGCAGAAAACGAAGAAACAGGAAATGGAGACTGAAGCTTTCTAAGAACTTTAGCGAGCTCTCCTTGGGTTAAAGCATAACCAATTCTAAGCCCAGCTAATCCATAAGCTTTTGAAAAGGTTCTTAAAATTATTAGATTATCATAATTATGAAAAAGATCGTTGTTGGTTACGCCAGAAATTTCCGCATATGTTTCATCGAGGACTAAGACTAAATTTCTGTTATCCAAAAGTTCCTTTATCTGTTCTTTGGGAATTATATGACCGGTTGGGTTGTTAGGGTTGCAGACAAATACTAGATCTGGCGAGTTTTCTTGTATAGATTTTATGTTTAATAACGTTTCGTTAACATATTCATCTGTTATTACGGTTAGACCATAATTTATGGCAGCTATTTTATAATATGAATAAGTAGGGTTGTGGAGAAAAATTTTTGCGTTTCCTTCAAACATTTTGAAGATTAACTCTATCATCTGATCAGCTCCATGAGATAATATAACGCTTTCTTCATCTACGCCGTTTAATTTAGCTAAATTTTCTGTGAGTTTGTTTGTTACTTCTTTTGGATACAACCTTAAGTCAATGTTTTCAAGCGCCTTTACTGCAAGCTTTTTTATGAACTCTAAAGGAACAAAAAGATTCTCGTTTGATTGCAGGTTTAAAAAATGTTTATCCCCAACTAGCTTCTTCGCTTCTTCTGCTGAAATACCAGATTTATAAACAGGCGTTATATGCCATTTTTTTAAATTGGCTTTCCAGCTCAAGAATTTTTCCACCTCTTTTCAGAAATTTTCATAGCGCCAAGATGAGCTGGAAACCCTTCATAGTTTGCAAGTCGAATTACGTGATCTTTCATTCTTTTCCAACCCTCCTGGTTTATTTTTTCAATAGTTATTGATGTTAGAAAATTGTAAACGTTTAGTCCAGAATAAGATCTTGCAAATCCCATAGTAGGAAGTGTTGAGTTAGGACCTATGCCGTAGTTACCCGCAGAAAACGGCGTATTTATAGTAATCGTTCCTGCCTTAATATCTTTCTTGTATTCTTTAAAAATTTCTTCTGCCCTCATGCTTTCTATAGAAAGATGTTCTGGTGCATATTCTGCTATAAAATTAACTGCGTCTTTTAAATTATCAAAAATTATTATTGCGCTGTATTTTTTTGTGTTTTCAATCATATAAGAACGCCTTGGCTCTGGTAGCTGTTCTATTATTAGGTCTGCATACTGTGAGACCTTAGCTGCAAATTCTTCTGAGGTTGTCACAAGAACCCCCGCTGAATCTGGACCATGTTCAGCCTCGTTTACTAAATTCCACGCTACAACTTCAGGATCTGCGTTTCCGTCACTGAGTATCATACCTTCAGAAGGCCCTGCAGGTAAATCAAACTTTACAGAATCACAAGCGATCATTTTCGCTAAAAATGTATAAGGTCCTCCAGGTCCTGCCACTATATCTGTTTTCTTTATAGTTTCTGTGCCATAAGCAAAAGCTGCTATGGCATGCGCACCACCAACAGCATAAACTTCTTTCACTCCCATCATGTATGCTACAGCAGCTGTAGCTTTATCTATGTGCATCTCTTTATCAACAGGTGGTGTAGCTAAAGCTATCCTTTTAACACCAGCGACTTTAGCAGGAGCAATAAGCATCACGGCAACAGATGGAAAACTACCCTTTCCTGATGGAACATATAAGCCAGCAGAATTAACAGGTACAAAGTACATTCCTGCAAAGACACCTTTATCTGTCTGTATTTGAAACTCTTTTGGCATCTGTCTTTTATGAAATTTAGTTACGTTTTTTATCATATATTTTAAGCTGTTTTTAAGATCCTGGGATAAAGATAAGTAGTCTTTCTTTAATTCTTCTTCGCTAACGATAAGCTCTGAAGCGTTAACTTTTTTCCCATAAACGGATGATAAATAATCTGTTATAGCTTTGTCGCCTCGGTTCTTGACGTCTTCTATAATGTTCGCTACATCTTTTTTTAAATTGAAAATTTCATTTTTAGACCGTTCCATTATTTTTCTTAATTCTTCTTCTTTTATTTGGTTAAAATAAATAATCCTGAAATACGGCATGCAATGATCTTTAATTTTGTACTTATAAAACGTTGCTTTTAAGCATTGTTAGTTTTAATATTTTCAAGAATATTCGCAACGCAGTTAGATTATCAGTTACATAAACTGAGTTAAATCCAAAGTCGTTTTTAGTTGTTCACCAAAGTTTTTTCTTATAAAGCTTATTAAAATGCGGGGGGTGGGATTTGAACCCACGAAGGCCTACGCCAGCAGGTCTTGAGCTTAGGCATCTTCTGCCCCCATCGACCTGGCTAGGGGACCCCCGCATGAATTGTTTTTTGCCCTAAATTTATATACATTTGCTTAACTTTATTTTTAAAATGAAATATAAAGAGTTTGGAAATAGCGGTACAAAAAACTCTGTAATAGGCATGGGAACTTATTATGATCCTTTATGGATTGTTACAGCCAAGTTAGGATGGTTAAGAGATGCAGAGAAAAAAATTCAATCGTTAAGGGCTGGTCTTGATGCTGGAATAAACATAATAGATACAGCCGAGTTATATGGCTCAGAACCTTTAGTTAAAAAAGCCATAGAAGGTTATGCACGGAATAAAATATTTTTATCAACAAAGGTGTGGCCTACGCATTTAAAAAGGGAAAGGTTATTTAAAAGTCTTGAGAAATCCTTACAAAGACTAGGAACAAGGTATATAGATCTTTATCTGATCCACTTTCCCGGCAGCAAAGATTCTAATAGAGAGGCGTTGCTTGCTATGGAAGATGCTGTAGAAAGTGGCTTGATTAAATTTATAGGATTGAGCAATTTTAACCTTAAAGATATAATAGAAGCCAGAAAAACGCTTAGGAAAAACGATATTACAGCAATACAAAACCAGTATAATCTTAAGCACAGGGAACCTGAAAAAGATCTACTGCCTTATTGTGAAAAAGAAAAAATAGCTTTTATGGCGTATTATCCTTTAGCTCATGGAAAGCTTATAGAAGATAAAAATATAATTGATATTTCAAAAAAGTTAAAAATAACACCTGCACAATTGTCAATTTTATGGCTTTTAAGATGGAACTCTGTTTTTCCAATACCACGCGCTTCAAGGCCTGAACATGTAATTGAAAACGTAAAAGCTGTGGATATAGAAATTCCTACAGAAATTTTAGATAAAATTTGATGCAAACGTCTGTTCAGGCCCTAGAAAGGGCGAGGTTTGTCATTTGCTTTGTCAAAAACAGAAGCTAGAAAACTTGTACAAATTTATTGAGAAGCTTATTCAAAACAGCCTTTTAGTTTTCTATAGCTGTTAATCAAGCTTTCTGGTATTACCTTTGTATCTGCAATAACAGGCATGAAATTCGTATCACCCCTCCAACGAGGTACTAGGTGAAAGTGCAGGTGTTCATAACCAGCACCAGCATCTATACCCAAGTTTACTCCTAAATTAAAACCATTTGGCGACATAGTCCTTTGGTAACAGTTTTCTAGCTTTTTTAAAAGATCTAATACTTCAATTATTTCATCATTGTTAAGTTCTGAAAATTTAGTTATGTGCCTATAAGGAACAAGCATTATGTGACCGTTATTATAAGGATATTTGTTCATTACAATAAATATTTTATTTCCCCTGTAAACTATAAGGTTTTTCTCATCCTGCGACTTGTCTTCGCTTATCATATCGCAAAAAATGCATCTTTGCGATCTCTCAGTTACACCCTTTAATCTCCAAGGTGCCCAGAGTATTTTCAAAATCCTTCACGTAATATTTATTTTAGTGGTTTTTAAGTATATGGGGAGCCTATTCGTAGATTGAACCTTGACTCAAGTCTTTTTTCCATTTCTTCATAAAACTTGATGAGTTGGGGTGTTAAAGATGGTTTTACGTTCGCTAAAGCTTTTTCAAAATCTTCGCTATTTATTATAGTAGATCCTCTGCTTATTGCGCTTATGCCAGCCTCTCTAACTACAGATTTTATGTCGGCTCCAGAATAACCTTCTGTTAATGCGGCTATTTTGCTTATATCTACGCTGGGATCAAGCTTGGTGTTTTTTAACAAAATTTTTAAAATCTCCTCCCTTTCTTGCATATTAGGTGGCCTAACGTATATAAGAAGGTCAAACCTGCCAGGCCTTAAAAGCGAAGGGTCTATAAGGTCTGGCCTATTTGTTGTACCAATTAAAAATACCATGTCCTCAGGTTGAAGCGAATCTATGGAGGTTATGAGCTGACTGACCAAAGATTCAATTGCTTCGTATTCTCCTCCTCTAATTTTAGTTATCGAGTCGATTTCATCAAACAAAATTATAGATGGGGCCGATGATTTCGCTTTTCTAAAAATCTCTCTTATGGCCTTTTCCGATTCACCTACCCATTTGCTAAGTATTTCAGGTCCTTTTATTGTTATCAGGTTTGCTTTACTTTCATTAGCTAATGCTTTTGCCATTAAAGTCTTACCGCATCCAGGTGGACCATAAAGCAAAACGCCTCTGGGCGGCTCTATTCCAACGCTTTTAAATTTCTCTATATTTTTTATGGCTTCAACAAAGTTAAGTCTGAGCTTTTTTAAAACGTCCTGATAACCCCCTATATCGTTCCATGTAACTTTTGGCACCTCAAAATAAAGTTCTCTTAATGCAGTAGGAACTATCTGTCTATACGCTTGCATAAAATCTGCATCATTTACTTTTATTTCGTTGAGCTTCTCTTCCGTTAAAGCTTCACCTTCCAGAACACGTGGCGCGACCCTTCTTATCGCATTGAAAGCTGCTTCTCTGCAAAGTGCTGCCAAATCTGCGCCGGTATAGCCTGCTGTCATCCTTGCATATTTCTTAAGATCTACATCTTCAGCTAAAGGCATTCCTCTAACATGGATCTTTAGTATTTCAAGTCTACCATCCTCATTTGGAACTCCTATTTCAATCTCCCTGTCAAACCTGCCAGGTCTTCTTAAAGCAGGGTCTACATCTTCTATTCTGTTTGTTGCGCCTATAACTATGACATCACCCCTGTCTTTTAATCCATCCATTAAAGTAAGAAGCTGAGCTACAACTCTAACTTCTGCTTCTCCAAAAGCCTCGCTCCTTTTTGGAGCAATAGAATCTAGCTCATCTATGAATATTATTGCCGGCGCATTCTTTTTTGCTACCTTAAATATTTCTCTAAGTTTTGCTTCTGTCTCTCCATAATATTTGCTCATTATTTCTGGTCCGTTTATAGAGAAGAACTTAGCGTTTGTTTCATTAGCTAATGCTTTTGCCATTAAAGTCTTACCGCATCCAGGTGGACCATAAAGCAAAACGCCTCTGGGCGGCTCTATTCCAACTTTCTTGAAAAGCGATGGATATTTAAGTGGAAGCTCTACCATTTCTCTGAGCGTCTGCAGTTGCATTTTTAAACCTCCTATATCTTCGTAAGTTACCTTTGTTTCAACAGTTTTCTTACTTTTTTCTATAGAGACAACAGTTTTCTGAGTTATAAGGACAACACCATTAGGATCTGTCCTACTTATAGTAAAAGTAATGTTGGATCCTAAAACGTTTACATTAAAAGAATTACCTTCTACCACTAAAAAATTGTTAAGCTTTTTCTTAAATATCGTTTTAAGGGCTTTGTTTTGTAACTTAAACTCTTTGTTAGAAACTTCAAAAAACACTTTTTTTGCTTCTGCATATTCTGCTTTTTCGATTTTTACTCGTTCATTAAGAGCCGCACCTGCATTGCTTCTTAAGGTAGAATCCATCATTATTATGTCTTCTTTGGATTCTTCGAGAATAGGATAAGCAAAAGCCGCGGCTTTTCTTTTCCCTGTTATAGTAACAGCATCACCGCTTTTTATTCCAAGAGTTTGAAGATATTTTTTAGGTATTCTAACTCTACATTTCCCAATATCTCTTTCATAGGGTTCAGAAACCCTTAACTCAATAGCAGGCATGTGAGTCGTCTCAACATAACTAACATATATATTTATTTAACTTGACTGAATTTTTTATTTAACTTTATGGGGTTAAGAGGATGAAATTCCCTTTATAGAAAAATTTTTTAAGTAAGTAAAGGAGATTTTTTGCCTCCAAACCTATGGGAAAATAGTAAACAAACACTGCTTAGGAGAAAGTCTCAGGATAGAATGTTTAAGTGAAAAGTAAGATCTCTAAAACCAGGCTTGTCGTCCTTAACTGCCTCCTTATTGAAGCTAAATTGTTAATGTTAAGTAGGTGACGTGTTTTATGAAAGAGAAATTGAAATGCTTTCCTCTCAAATGAAACAACCTCTAATAAAGATGCTTCATAATAACGTGATAGCTCTCTCAAAGTTAAAGGAAAAGGCCTCAAAAGTAAGCAGGATAAAATTCGTCAAGGGCGTGCATTCAATTCCTTTGATACAGTACGGCTTAACTTATTGGATCAAAAAGGATAATAAAAAGTATCTATATACGCGTTAGAAATTAGAAACTTATAATAATAAAAAGTCATAATAAACAAGGTGACCTACTTCGTAACGACAAGGTACTCAAAAGTCGTATTTCACGATAATACATATGCTCTTGAGAAAAGCTATTCAGTGAAAATATTTACGAGACCTCCACAGGAGTATTCATAACGCCTTGAAGAGAAAGGCTAGCACTCATGTTAAGGTTTGTTAAGACGACAGGAGTTTGTCCAATTTGTATAACATGAGCTTAACGTGTCTGAGTTAGCTTGCCTCTCTTGTAACTTAATATTCGACAAGGATGTGACTTACATAATCGTAATATTGAAGGATGAGCTTTTCTTATGGAAAGTATACTAGATTTCCGGCTATAATTTTGCCAAGATTATGGAATACTTTTCTCACATAGCAGCTTGAGGAACCTTGATGCGCTTCAGTAAGGGCTGAGTAATTCGCATTTAGTGCAGCATATCATGTTTTCCTCTAGAGCTTAAGTTTGAATGATTTTAGCAATTTTTCCGCGATTTTTAAGGCTTGAACCGTTTCATAAACGTCATGCACTCTAACTATATTAGCTCCACGTTCTACACTTATAATTTCCGCCGCTAAGCTTCCGGGCAATCTTTTCGCAGGGTCTGTTTCTCCTGCCACCTTCCCTATAAAGGATTTTCTAGAGATCCCTATAAGTAACGGTTTATTAAAATAAGATTTAATGTTTGTAAGGTTATCAAGAACCGTGATATCCCATTCGGCGCTTTCTATCCAAGTAGGCCTAATAAACCCTATGGCAGGATCTATTATTATGCGTTCTTCATCTATTCCTTCATTCAAAGCCTTTTTTATTGTTTCTTCTAAATTTTTTTTAACGTATTCTGCAGGGTCAACCTTTTCACTTGGAACACCATGAGCAACAGCTATTACTGAAGCTGAATAGTCTTTTGCGATTTTTAATGAGTTAGGATCAGAGAAACCCGAGATATCATTTACTATAGTTGCTCCCATGTTGAGAGCAACGCTCATTACCTTGCTCCTTTGAGTATCAATCGATATTTCTAAATCTAGTGCAAGATCTTTTAGAACATTCATAGCTTTTTTAACTCTTTCAAGCTCAACTTCTTCTGGCACAAATGTTTTTTTGTAAGGCGCTGTACTCATACCTCCTACATCTATTATCTTTGCACCATGTTTTGTTGCGTCCAACACAAAATCCTCTATCTCTTTAACTGAACTTTTTACAGAACCTGGGAAAAAAGATTCAGGGCTTGTATTTAGCACTAACATTATAACAACCTCGTTAAGATTTATTCTGAGCTTTCTCCCAATCTTGAACAATTTTTAATTATTTATGATATTTCTGCCTTTCTTTCTTCTCTTGGCCTTACCTTTACTATCCCAAAATGAACAGCACAAGATATGCAGTAATATTTAGTTACCACCGTATATGGAACATAAGCGCCTTTAGCCTGCAATTCTTTAGCTAATGCAGCATCAACTAAAGGTACTCTAACAGTTACTTTTTTAGCTTTATCTCTTGGTACCCTTGCTCCGCATTGGCTACATGTAACGTACTCATTTCTACCCTTAGAGCCTTTGTCCCTTCCTCTGCTTTTTCTTTTCTTAGGCAAGACATATTTTTGTTAAATAACGGCTTTTTAACTCTTTCGGATATACTCTTCTGTTTGTTTTATTTCCAAATTATTACACCCCATCTCCAGCATATCAAAGAATGACTGTTTAATTATCTCCTTTTTAGGAAGCCTCTTATAGTATTATAACTGCTGGAGTTTCAAGCCTTTCAACATCACATGCTCCGTGCGGCCTTATGAAGTTGTACAAGTGCATAAATTCATCAACAAAAATCGAAGTACTCAGATGTAGGAGTTGGATAAACTCCATAGCCAACTATAAATATAGAAGGGTATTCATACACTATTAACAATAAACCCTTCCACCTTGGATCCTTTATTTCGTGCCAATCAACGTGCCACAATGAATTTGAGTATTCTCTCATACCTTATCCACTTCTTTCTGTGCCACTTTTTAGGCTCGCTCATTGCAAGTCCCTCCTGCTTTAACACAGAATTTATTTTCATATGGTTTATCTTCAATCCATACTTTTGTTTTATTATGTGCTCCAAATAGCTGGCGCATGATTTAAATTGTCCATAGGCTTCGATAATAACTTTCCTTTCTTCTTCGGTAACGCTTGCTTTATGCCTTCCAGCTTTCTTCAAAACTGGCAAACTTCCATTCTTCTTGTATCTTCTTGTATAAAGAATATATCTGCTATGCTTTCCTTATAGAAATCCCCTAAATAGCGGATTTCTTCATTCTCTAACTTGCCTTCAATCTTTCGCTTAACTATCCAATTTATTTGGTCATCTGTAAGCACCCTATGCTTTAGCGTATTTATCCAAAATTTGCTCAAACGTGCTGCTAGCTTATGGGGATGAAATAATTGTTTGATAAAAGAGCCACATTTACCGGTACGAGAATTTATTAACAAGCTTTATCACAACTACATTAATGAAAGTACTCCTAGTAACGTTTGGCGACATTAACGATCCAAAAAACGGGTATTTAATAAGGGTTTCGACAATATATAAGTGCTTATTTAAAGAACATGAAGTAACTGTAATACAATTCGTTAACTCTAAAGTTGATAATAGCAAGAATTTTATAAATGTTGAGATAGGAAAGAATTATTTATCTTATGCGATAAAACTAGTATTTAAATCCCTTTCTTCAATTAGGCTAATTAAATCCCACGATAAAATAATTGTTGAGGGTTCTATTTTCCTTCCGTTTATTGCAATAGCCAAACTGTTGAGGAAGAGAGTAATCTACGATACACACGGTTCTATAGTAGAGGCTTCTAAGGGCTTAAAGGGTATAAAGAACTTCATCTTCCGCAGAGCTATAGGAGGATTTTTGGACTCAATTTCCACTAAGCTTTCTGACAATGTAATAACTGTCTCTGAAGATGACGCACAAATTTTTAGGAAATATACTAGGAATAAGGGAAAGGTATTAGTAATAAGGCATGCAATTGATGTAGAGAATATCCCCTTTTATGAAGTACCTAACGAGAGGGTTAGGAGAGCAATTTTCGTAGGGAATTTGTATTCTGTTCAAAATTATGAGGCTGTTAAGATTATTTTGAAAGCCGCTGAGATAGTGAAAGACGTGGAGTTCATAATAGTGGGAGATGGGAGGGAATTATTTAAAGATTATCCCCCTAACGTAAAGTTCGTAGGTAAAGTGCCCTCGTTACATGAGTATTATAAAGAGGCTGATGTATGTTTTATCCCTTTAACTACGGGAACTGGGGTAAAGACTAAAGTCTTAGAGTGCATGGCTTACGGTAGGCCAGTAATAACTACTAAAAAAGGGATTGAGGGTCTTCACGATGCAGAGAAACTTGACGGTGTGTATTTGATAAATCATGCTGAAGATATAAGTGAGTACGCGTATTTAATAAGTAAGTTGATATTAAATAGGCAATACTATAATTTAAGGGAATATGTAAAGGAAAAACACTCGATTAACTCTATTTGCAGGAGCATTTTACTCTTAGTTAAAAACTGACGTACATAAAAATTGTGAAAACGGAACGTATTTTAAATTCAAAGATTTGTTATTTTAAGAAATTTTTCCTCAAAATTGTTATTGCTGAACAATTTAGCTCTTTCTTTTACTTCTTTCCTTAAGCTCTCGTTATTTAGAGCCTGATACAAAGATTCTACTGTTTCTTCCTCTGTAAGATACCCATATCCATATTTACCTTCTTCTATTATATCAGTCCAGCTACCTCCACTTTTATGAACCACTGGAACTGCACCGGCACTCATCCCTTCAACTATAGATATTCCAAATGGCTCATCAATCTTTGCATGTAAAATAACTTTTGCTTTGCATAAGATTTTCCTTTTGTCTTCTTCACTTGCATTACTTAGAAAAACAACATTAGATGAGGATTTAAATAAAAGATCATTATAATATTGTAAATCTTGAACTTTTCCTATTATAATAAATTTTAATCTTGGAAATTTTTTGGCCATACTAATTACCAAATCGTAATTCTTATCTCTAACAATTCTTCCTAAACTTACTACTATATCATCTTTCTCATCAATACTGTCGCATTTCACAATTTTTACAGGAGGATATAGTACTTCGGCTGATCTATCAATCTTTTCATTAAGAAGTTTCATTGTAAACCTTGAATTTACTGCAATTATTCGAGTATCTTCGCCAAGATTTACTGATGTAACAAAATTTATCAAATCTTTAATATTTTTTACGCTTTTAATCTCGTTTAACTTAAAATATTTACGTAAAGGGAAATGCACATAACCGAAATCAAAACTTCCAATTAGATTATCATATGTGGTACATATTGTATAATCATATGAATAATCAAAAAATTTATGAATGAAATATAGTAATATGGTGTATAATCTAGCTATGCCAAAGATTACTAAATAGTTATTTAATTCCTTAAAGTTAAATGATATAATTTTATCTGTTAAGTTAGATAACAAGCTTGTAGTAACTTTGTCAGTAAACGGAGAAAACAACTGGACTGTATACCCTCTCTTTTTTAAAGCAGCTAGAATACTTTGTAATACTGCACCTCCTCCGCCTGTCATCGAAAAATTTATTGGAACAGGTTCAAATATCCCTATCTTCATTTTAAATCTTCCTATACTTATCTTATTCCTGCAAATATCTTAATAAGCTTTTAAGGAAGAGATTTGAATAAACTATTTAATGAAAGACTTTGTGTCTATTATAAGTAAAATTAATAGTTCTAGAAAAACATTTACTAATTGGATTCCTATTATAATAAAATTATATAATAAAGAAAAATTGATTAGTATAACGTTAAGGGATAAATCTGAGGGAGTCTGCACAAAAGATTGTATTATAGCTATCGTTAACCTAGTTAACAAATTTAATTTTAGCCCACTAAAATTTCATTTTAGAGAAGGAAAGTTATATTACTATAATATTCCAATCGTTCAAGATACATTTTCATCAGTTATGATTTCTGCTGGGGGTTTTATAAAGGAGGGCA
>OFEH01000359.1_pt1 | contig 16581 bp, 18 predicted proteins | sample 1521031 | NCBI WGS metagenome assembly OFEH01 (sample SAMN05518350, study PRJEB24110) | hypersaline lake metagenome | isolation source: Grendel Spring, Yellowstone National Park, Wyoming, USA | place: USA:Grendel Spring, Yellowstone National Park, Wyoming, USA | collected 2011-11-16
ATAGCGCCCACGTTCCATCCAAGAGCAGTATAGCCGTAAGCTTGTCCCCTTCTGTTTGGCGGTAAAAGATCCGCGATAACAGCCCCGCTGTTGCTGCTTATCAGTCCGCCTCCAAGCGCCTGAAGTCCTCTGAAAGCTAGCAGCATGTACGCGTTAATAGAAGCAGCACTGAGCGCAGATCCTACGGTAAATATCAGGAAACCGACGTTGTAAAACTTTACCCTACCGTACTTATCTCCGATCCTTCCCAGCTGCGTTGAGAGGACTGTTACTACAAGCAGGTAAATCAAGATAACCCATACCATTTCAACTATGTTAGCCCTTAGATCCTTCATCATGACCGGTAACGCAAGGATCACTATGGTTGAGTCTATTGCGCTCATAAGAACGCCAAGGACTATTACAAAGATGCCAATGATCAGCTCTTTTTTTGATACTTCATATTCCTGAAATTTATAGTCCATAAACTTTTTAAAATTAGCGCGTTAATAACTTAACCTTTGTTATAATTTTTAAAGGTATATAACGAAGAGTATCAAAGCGTAAGGTGTGGTTAGAATAGCGCTGATTCAGAACGGTTCAGTTTATTTACAGGAATTAAACGAGCTATTGAACAGAATCTTTGAGAAAAATCAAGTAATTGTGCTCAGTCCATGGGATAAAATAGATGGCTATGATGCTTATGTTTTAAGCGGAAGGTCTTCCAGAAAACAGACAAAGCTAAAAGATATTTTTATATTGATAGAGCGAATCATTGACAAGCCTTCTCTTTATATCTGTTTTGGAGCAGAAGCCTTTAACATGTACCTTGGAGGCACGCTGAAAGTTCATGAAAGTCTGCTAAAAGGAGAAATAAAGATAGATTTCAAAGGATCAAGCTACTTTCCTGACGGAACGTATAACTTTTATGTTTCTAGACACCTGAATATTGGAAGACTTAACAAGTACAGCAAACCAGTAGCGTTCAGCATATTCGGCGTTGAAGCTTTTGAATACAGGAATTCCTTTGCTTTGATGTTTCATCCAGAAAAATCAAATTCGCAGGGCGAAAGCCTGGTAAAATCTTTCTTTGAGAAAAGTTTAAAAATCCTGTAAAAAACATCTGCTGTGATGTCAGTTCATATCGTCTATTAAAAAGGTTAGATGGGCCATACCAAAGGGTTCTTTAGAGCAGGATACCATTTCGCTCATAAACTCTTCCATCCTGAAAATAAAAGGAAACGAGAGGAGTTACAGACCTTCTATAAACGATGACAAAATAATAGTAAAAATACTCAGACCGCAGGAAATACCAAAGTATGTTGAACAGGGGCTATACGACATAGGTATTACAGGAACGGATTGGCTCAAAGAAACCGGCGCAAAAGTTCAGACTCTGGCTGACTTGGAATATGGCAGAGTAAAGCTTGTTCTTGCAGGTCTTCCAGAATTTAAAAAAGATCCTAACTTGATCGTAAAAGAGTTCAATGAAAAAGGTAAAAAGCTCAGGATTGCTACAGAATACCCAAACATAACTTCTGCTTTCTTTCAAAATCTTCAGTATTACAAAGAAACTTACGGAAATCTCAGGCCTGTAATAATAACGCCCTGGTATACGTTTGGGGATAACCAAAGCGTTGAAATATACCTTTCCTTTGGTGCTACGGAAGCTAAACCGCCTGAAGAAGCAGACCTTGTAGTGGATGTAACTGAAACCGGAACAACGCTCAAGGAAAACGGCCTGGTTGAAATAGCTGAAATTATGAGGTCGAGTGCAGTGCTGGTTGCAAACAAGGATTCCATTAACGATGATTTAAAAAAAGAGAAGATTCTGGATATAATGGCTCTGTTAAAGGGTGCTGTGGAAGCAAGAAAGAAACTGCATATATTTTTGAACGTTAGCGAGAAAAACCTGCAGAAGCTTCTAAAAGCTCTTCCAGCGCTGAAATCGCCGACTATTTCAAAGCTTTCAAAAGAAGGCTGGTATGCTGTGAATACTGTAATCGATGAAGACGAGCTGCTAAAGGTTCTTCCTATATTAAGGAAATATGCTCAGGGGCTCGTAGTTCACAAACCATCTTCCATAATGCCGCTGGAGGAGATAGGTGTTGCGTAAAGCAGAAATAAAAAGAGAAACAAAAGAAACTCAAATATACGTAGAGCTAAACGTTGATGGAAGCGGAAAAGCTGACGTGGAAGTTGAAGATATATTTTTTCGGCACATGATAGCTACTTTAGCAAAGTTCAGCAGCATTGACATAAAAATAAGGGCAAATGGTGACCTCCCACACCACATAATAGAGGACACAGGTATTACGTTGGGATATGCGATAGATAAAGCCGTAGACAGGGAATCGATCAAGAGGTTCGGTTATGCTGTTATACCCATGGATGAAGCGCTGATCATAAGTTCTGTTGATATGGTCAGAAGACCCTACTTTAGCTATGGTCTTAACGTCCCGAACAGCTCAGAGTTTGACCCCGCCTTGATCGAGCATTTTTTCAGGTCGCTCGCGTTCAGCACTCCTATGACGCTCCACCTTTACCAGCTTAACGGAAAAGACCCTCATCATATAGTCGAAGCTGCTTTCAAATCATTCGGAACTGCTCTAAAACAATCTTTAGAAAAATCTCAAACCAGTATGTCAGTAAAGGGATCACTATGAAAATAATCATTTACAATTATGGGGCAAGCAACCTGTATAGCATTTACAGCGCACTTAAAAGGTTGAATGAAGACACAAAAGTTGTAGAAAGAATAGATTCTGAAAAACAACCAGACCTTCTAGTTCTGCCCGGCGTTGGAAACTTTTCTCAGGCTTCAAAATCGCTTAAAGATCAAAAAGAATCTATCGTTCAAATGGCCAGAGAAGGAACTTTTGTGTTAGGGATATGCCTCGGGCTGCATATGTTCTACGAAAAAAGCGAAGAGGGAGAGGGCGAAGGGCTTGGCATTCTTAGAGGAACGGTGACGAAATTAAACAGGGGGAAAGTTCCTCACATGGGATGGTCATACACGGAGCTCTTAAAAGAAAATTATGTGTGGAAAAGCGAGAAAAAAGGAGACTGGTTCTATTACGCACATTCCTATTATGTTCCTGGCGAAGAGAGGTTTGTTTACGCTGTGGCTGAAAACAACGAGATAAAGATACCGGCGCTGGTAATCAAGGAAAACTTCATTGGAGTGCAGTTTCACCCTGAAAAATCCGGGGAATCCGGGCTCATGATACTTAAAGGGGTGCTTGAGGCTGTTAAGAAATGAACCTGTATGCAGCAATAGATTTAATGTCTGGAAAAGTTGTAAGGCTTAAGGAAGGAAAGGCTGAACACCTAAAGCTATACTCAGAAAACCCGTTGACAGTAATCAGACGTTTTTATGATGAAGGTTTTGAGCGTTTTCACATAGTTGACCTTGACGCCGCCCTTGGCCTTGGCGATAACTTTAACCTTATTTCTGAAATGCTGAAAGAGAAAGGTTACAAACAGGTTGCAGGCGGTATAAGAGACGTTCAAAAAATAAAAAAATACCTTGATAGTGGTGCAAACAGGGTGGTTCTGAGCACGCTTGCTTTTGTAAACCCACAATCATTATTGCCTATAAAAGATAGGCTTACAATATCGCTAGACGTAAAAGACGAAATAGTATCGTACGAAGGATGGAAAAAGGACAGCGGGTTAAAGCTCACTGAAGCGCTTTTAAAATTTTCAGAGATGGGGTTTGAAGAGTTCATAGTTACTTCGATAAAAAGAGATGGAACCATGAAAGGTTTTGACAGGAAGATTGCTCAAAGCATACCTTTTGAGTACAGAAAGAAGATACTGCTATCTGGAGGAGTTCTGCTAAATGAAATTAAAGAAATTGAAATGCTTGGGTACAAAGGATGCATAATAGGAAAAGACTTATATGAAAAGTACTTTGGTGATGCGTAATGCTAGCCAAGAGAATAATTCCTTGTTTGGACGTTGACAAAGGAAAAGTTGTAAAGGGTAAGTCGTTCGTTAACCTTGTAGAAGCTGGAGATCCTGTAAAACTGGCAGAAATGTACAGGGATATGGGAGCAGATGAGGTTGTTTTTCTTGACATTTCTGCTTCATATGAGGGAAGAAAAATACTTATCGAAAAAGTAAAGGACGTCGCATCAAAGCTTGACATCCCTTTTACTGTGGGAGGGGGAATATCTAGTCTAGAAGATGCAAAACAGATACTCTGGAACGGTGCTGATAAAGTGTCTTTAAACACATATGCTGTGCTCAAACCTGAGCTGATAACAGCAATAGCAGATGTTTATGGGTCTCAGAGCGTTGTTGTATCGATAGACGCTAAAAAAGAAGCCGATGACTATTATGTATACATAAAAGGTGGTAGAGAAAAAACTGCATTAAGAGCAAAAGATTGGGCAAAAAAGGCTCAAGAGCTGGGAGCCGGTGAAATACTTATTACGTCCATAGACAGGGACGGAACGAAGATGGGTTATGACTTAAAGTTGACAAAGATGATAACGGATTCTGTAAGCCTTCCTGTAATAGCCAGCGGGGGTGGTGGCAGGCTTGAACACTTTTATGAGGTCTTTAAAAAGGCCAACGCGGATGCTGCGCTTGCGGCTTCAGTGTTTCACTTTAAAGAGATTTTAATAAATGAGCTCAAGCTTTACCTTAAGGAAAAAGGGGTTGTGGTTAGAATATGATAGAGCTCAAAATAGATGATATAAAGTTCGATGAAAAAGGGCTTGTACCTGTGATAGTTCAGGACTGGAACACAGGAAAAATACTAATGCAGGCTTATGCAAACAGAGAAGCCGTTGAGCTGACAATAAAGACGGGACTGGCGCACTTTTATTCGAGGTCAAGAAAAGAGCTGTGGTTAAAGGGGGAAACGTCTGGCAACTATCAAAAGGTAAGGAAAATACTCATAGATTGCGACGGGGACAGCCTGATATATGTTGCGGAACCAAAAGGTCCAGCCTGTCATACAGGAAACTACTCCTGTTTTTACAGGTCTCTGGAAGGGTATAAAAAGGTGGAAGATATAATCGAAGAGATAAAAGGATATTACGAAAATTCTAAGCTGATAGAGAAAAGCTGGGTTAGAGACGAAAGCGAAAAAGTTTACAAATACATCCTTAACCCTATAACTGAAAACGTGCCTCCTCCATCGACAAGAGTTATGTCATTCCTTGCTGACACGATAGATAACGTAACAAGGGACGATTTTGACAAGGTGCTTGTGCCAGAAAGCTTCGGGTTGCCAATAGCTACTCTTATAGCAGAAAGGAAGGGAAAACCGATGGCAATAGTCAGGAAAAGAAACCTGGGAGATGAACCTCTAAGCAAAGTAGATTATGCATCTGGATACGAAAAAGGAACGTATTATATTTACGGAATATCTGAAGGCGAGAGTGTGCTTCTTATAGATGATGCCATATCTACTGGTGGAACCTTAGAAGCAATAATAGGCGAGCTTCAAAAATTCAAAGTAGATGTTGTTGATGTTGCCGTTTCAATGAGTAAAGAAACTTATGGCGGGAGAAATCTGATATTTAATAGGTTCGGGTACATCGTGAAGGCGCCTGTACTTTTATACGTAGATAAAAACGTAACCAGGGCAGAAGTCCATCTTGACGGAGGCGTTAAAAAATTTTTAGAAAACATAAAATAAATTTTTTTAAAAATAATTTTATGGCGAGAATTAAACTCAGAGTATTCTACGAGCTTATAGATGTTCTGGGTGCTCATGAAACTGAAATATATGCGGACAATGTAGAAGATCTTCTAAACATGATTTTGCAAAAATACGGAGAAAGAGCAGAGAGAGCTATCATGAACAACAAAAGAGAATTTCATGAACACTTTCTCGTTTATGTTAACAACGCTTATGTAAAAAGGGAAAGCTACAGCAAATTAAAGCTCAATAACGGAGATGTTGTGATGCTCATTCCTCCTGTTGGAGGAGGCTAATAAAATATTTTATTTGCTGTGTTGAATAATTATTTATAGCGCGGCTGTCAATTCCTTGCTTATGTACCCAAAAGACAGCCGCAATAATAATAGCAAAAGATGGGGTAAGTTTATCTACAAAAAGGAAATGGAAAATTTATAATGAAGAGCTTGCAAGGGGTGCAAAAATGTTCTTGGTAACAATAGGGCTTCAGGGAATCTATCGCCGCTGCATGGATTCGCCTATACAGAAACACCCTTCTAGGAAGAGGTATACATGCTGCCGATGCTAATTGGAACTGTAATAACGGGTCCAATTGGGGGAAGCCTCACAGACAGATATGGGACGAGGCTTTTTGCAACGCTGGGCATAGATCCAGCATCATACCGCCAGGCGTGCTATCCATACTTGATTCACATATTTTTCTCCCATCAGTTATTGGCCTTCGTTTACGGTATGGCTCAGATTTTCAATCTATCTCTCAGTAACCCTGGTACTCGTAGGAGCAATTTTCTCATACATTAGAAGCAAAAAGCATGTCACAGAAGATGATTTATCAAATGATGATGCGCAGATTCAAAAAACACAGCTGATTCTAAACATTAGATAGCTGTATAACTTTTTACATCAAAATATTAGGTACACATTGAACAATGTACTTTTAAAAATTGAAAATTTATTGTTGTTTTTTAAAAAACATTTCTTTCTAGATTAAACCAAGCTCTTCGATCTTTTTTAACACTTCCTTTGAATGACCCTGCGGATGAACCTTATCAAACACGTAGGCAATTTTCTGGTTTCTGTCAATTATATATGTGATCCTACGTGTAGTAAGGGGTCCGTTTGCTCCATATTTTTTTATGACCTCCTTTTTTTGGTCAGACAACAGGTCAAAGTTAAGTTTCTTTCCATCGTGAAATTTTTTATGTGAATCAACGCTGTCAGCGCTGACACCAAGCACAACTATACCGTATTTCTTCAGGTCGTTCATTGAATCCCTGAAATCGCAAGCTTCAGTGGTGCAACCTGGCGTATTATCCTTTGGGTAAAAATATAGCACAACAATATTGCCTTTGAAATTGCTTAACCTTACATTTTCTCCATTCTGATTTTTAAGCTCAAAGTCAGGAGCTTCAGATCCAATTTCTAACATGTTGGTTTAAATGCGCAATCAATATATTAATATTATCAAAATTTTCCGAATTTTCTATATAATGAATTATCATAAGTTAAATGATAGCTTAAAAAATTTTGTAAAGTTAAAAAAGACTTATGATATTTAACATCCAAATTTTCATGTAATCATAGTATGGTTTACAATGGTGCTTTAAATGTGGTAGTTAAGGGGGGAAGTTACAGGCACAGTTGATGTTTGGAAATACAAATACTGCGGAGAAACCTATGCGGATTCAAGGTATGTTGGGGAGCCAAAGCTGCCATATAAAGTGGGGATGAACGGAATTATGGAAAGCGGTAAACCACGAACCTATGATCAGCATTGAAGGAACCATATTAGTGCTGTGGGAAAATCAGATTGAGTTTAAACGTTCAGAGGTTAAGCATGCTGAAAATTAGTGTTCATTATAGCGCGTTCCTACAGCTACACCCCCAATTAAGCTCTAGGTGTTAACACCCCACGGAAGTGACCTTCACCATCTTAAAACTCATGTTCAGCAAATAATATGAATAGTTTAATTAGAAAGAGCACATTAATTTAGTAGTTGCAAACAAACAGGCTTGCCACAGCATCTTATATGATTGTTACTGTATCCCCTCTTCCGCTTGTTGTTATGCATATAAATTTCGTAGTTGGACTTCTTTCAATTTTAATGGTGGTGCCAATATTTATTATGGTGTACTATGCGCTGGGCATCAAGTGGGAAAAAAGTGGGTTTTATGGAATTACAAGCCTTGTAAACAGGAAGCTTGGTTTAATACAGCTTGTGACCTGGCTTGTCAGCTACTTCCTTTATGTAGTGTATACTTGCTATTTTATAGCTTTTTATTTATTAGATTTAAAATTTTACCAAGGGTTGCTGGCGGCATTCTCTATATTCTTAATTTCTTCATTGATAATTTTTTCAGGCATTTCATGGCTATTCTTCATTTTTTCAGCAGCATTTCAAATTTTATTTATGTTGCCCTTTGGATGGGTCTTTAGTCTTAGTTCGGCTCCTATCACTTCCCAGGCAATTTTTACAAATGTACTTCAATCGAGTCTGCTATTAGTATGTATAACCCTTGTGCCGTATTGGAATGGTAAACCAGGAGATTCAAAGCTGCTGTTAATTGCATTTGCTGCTTCTGCGTTTGCTTTGATAATTGGTGGGATCTTTTTAGCACCATCATATGTGATAAGGTTGGCCTCTTTGGGATATTTTTCGCTTATTAATGCAGAATACAACGCAATTAATGGGCTTGCGAAGACTTTGTTGCCAAAAGTAAGAGTCAGCATAATTCTGTTCATTGCAGCACTGGCTGTAATGTTGCTAGGCACGATAAATGTATGGAGCTTCTACTATTATACATCAGGATTATCCATTGCAGCACTTTATATTAGCCTCCTAGTAGCATTTTTTTCTGTATGGTGGTTAAAACGCAAGATGGTGCCTACCGTCGCTTTTTTTATAGCAGGACTTATATTAGCATATGGCGAATATACAGTCTTATCATATTATCTGGCTCCAGTGCTTTAAGGTTGAAAAAGGTCATTTGACTTTAATTATCAATTGAGGCCAAAAGGACTACCAGAAAACCAAAGCAAGCCTCATTAAAAGCCGAAGGAGCTGGTTAATAGCTGGTGCACAAGGTCACCACGGATTTATGAAGGAGCATGATAAAGTGGATAATCTGAAAGAATGTTAGATGGCAATAAAACAGAATGGTTGAGCACAACATGCATGATGATTTCTTCGTTCGTGCATCAACCATCTTAAATTATCAGGCACAGCAGGGGCTAGAAATAAAGACATGCAACGGTTGAACGGTTCAGGCTAAGGGCAAGAAAACGTTCACTTAGAATGCTTTCCGAGCGCACATAATTATGGCTCCCAGCAAACTGACTAGGAATCAAATTTTGCATTATAACCATCAGCATATCACTGTTGAATGGTATGTTTATTACCTGAGAGATAATGACAAACTTGTAGATATTTTACGAAAATTTTTACATAAACATGAACTGCATTGCGCCTTAAGAGACAAAAATATTATCATCTATTTTTTATAAAGGCAATGATAAAACTTCTTATTATGAGAGCTGTTTCGCAATTAATGAAAGGTCATTATACTATGGATGGTGCTGGGGTTAAACTGTACAGGGTATTTGGTGGGGTTCCTGCTGCTTATGCAACTGATCCATTCCTTCTGCTTGACTTCTTTGGATCAGATAATCCTTCAGATTATATCCAAGGATTTCCATGGCACCCACATAGGGGTATAGAAACCGTTACTTACCTTCTTGAAGGAAAGGTAGAACACGAAGATAGTGAAGGGAACAGGGGAGTAATTTATCCTGGTGATGCGCAATGGATGACTGCAGGAAGCGGCATTTTTCATCAGGAGATGCCCAAGCCGCTTAGCCAGAATGACAGGGGCATTTTGCAATCAAGAATTATAACTAAGGGCTGCATTGGCCTGCAGCTATGGATTAACCTGCCAGCTGATAAAAAAATGACTAAACCGGTTTACCGCGATGTCAAATCAAATCATGTTCCTACAGTGAAAGTGGATGGTGGGGAAGTTAAGGTTATAGCAGGTGAATTTGCTGGAGCAAAGGGGCCAGTTGTAACAGGCGAGGGGGTGGATCCATCATATCTAGATGTTTCGCTCAAGCCAAACAGTGAATTTGCTCATAAAGTAAAGGAAAACTATACAGTTCTTGCTTATGTTTTGAAGGGAAAGGCCAAGTTTGATAGGAATACTGAAGCTAGTGAAGGGAGCCTCATTATATATGGAAATGGTAACGAAATTAATGTAAGCAGCCATGATGGTTCCAGATTTATTATTTTATCGGGAAGGCCAATAAGGGAGCCTATTGCATGGTATGGTCCTATCGTAATGAACAATCAACAACAGATAAATGAAGCTCTTATTGATCTCAGGAAGGGCACATTCATAAGGGATAAGGAGCCCTTATTTGAATAATAAACTAAAATTTCTTTTCATAACCAAAAGTTTAAACAGCGTTATAATAACTGTCTGGCGGTAAATAATTTGATTAATTTTATTTACGTATTATCTTTATCAGCTTATCTTTATCAGCAATAATGGGCCTTTCCATATACTTATTTTTGCCCATAATAGCAAAAAAGAATTTTGGGTTATCTGAGACCAAATTTCTAAATGTTGTGGCTACAGGGATTTTCATATTTCTTGTCTATGATGTGTTCTTAAATGCGGTACAGATTATGTATAATGGAAACCTAGATGGATATGGTATAAAATCTGTTTATTATATTGTGTTTATTTCATTTACAGTCATAGGTTTTATAATGTTGTTCATAATTGGGCATAGAGCAAGCGGGTCTTTTTCTATGGTTAAGCTTTCACTTATAATTGCATTAGGAATAGCGTTTCAGAACCTGACTAAGGGGCTGCTGTTTGGTTCGGTATCTTCTATAATAGGCCTAGACGACATCACACTGGTTATTCTGCTTGGCTTCATATTACAGAACTTTACAGAAAGATTTCCAATAGTTTCGCCTTTTCTGGGATCAATGTAGGGTGAGATGGGATTTATTTTTGCTGCACTGTTCATAGGCGGGTTTCCCACCATAATTAGTGGCGCAATTGGATTCTACTTTAATTCAACGCTGTTTGATCTGTCATTTTTGGGGTTGGTCATTGGAACATAGAATTTTAATCGCTTTTTGCTTAACGTTAAAGTTATTTTCATTTCTGATTTGTAGATTAACGTGAGTATGTTTAACAAAAACTCAACCAAATGTGAATTTTAAGATTTAACTATATATTCTGACATTTATAGTTAATTTTTCCTTCACAGTATTCCCCTTGAAGCGATATATGCAAATTATTCCAATGGTAGTTATGTGGACATAAAATGTCAATGTGTAATTTCCTGGGATGCTGGGGAAATATGAATATAAATAGTGAAATATATTCACTTTGTTAGTTATTATAACTAGTGATAAAGAGGAGTTAGATTTTCCATAATCTAGGGTAACTCCTTTGATCAGAAAATTTATTCCAGTAAATGGAAAGTCTACTTTTTGAGAGATCTTGAATGCAGATATTGGTATACTATAATAATAAGATGTAATAGGAATTGGCCCAGAATCAAGTCCAAAAGTACAGATTCTTCTCTTCCTAAAAAACTCAAATTTGCAGTAGCGGTTGTAGAATCAGTGCCATCATTAATTATTTTTTAGGCTTTCTCTGATGGCACTACAGTATTTATATGTGGTAGAGTATAGTATTCATATGCGCTGTATGGGATAAATAATATTGAGAGAACTATTATGACCAATAATAATTTTTTATTCATATCTGTTCAGCATTTACTCATTATGTTTCCAATATTTTATTGTTTGTATGACACAGGGGGTGTCCTTAAGGCTTAAAATTTATTTTTATTTGGCTGGTGCCGTTAACTTAGTCTCATAGCCTGTTCGCCTTATGAAATCAACAAAATTGGCTTAATCCATTAAGACAGCTGATCACTTGAAAGTTGAGCTGAACCAATTTCTTTATTCGTTAATACATAGTTATAGAAGAACCTGAAAGCTTAAGTTAACGGCACCCCAGCATTGCAAACAAAAAATATATAAAAATACAAAATAATGAGCTAGTGATGGAGCAGCCTTTATTGAATAGAAGCGCGATGATTGTCCTTCAGCCTTTAAGTTTAAAAGAATCGTTAAAACTTCTAAACGAGAACCCTGATGCTGAAGTAATAGCAAACGCGTCAGACCTATGGCCTCGCATAAGAAATGGAGAGGTAAAACCTAAAAAGCTTCTGGATATTTCAGGCCTTGTTAGCGAGCTGTCATATGTAAAAAAAGATGGTAGTTCGATAAAAATAGGAGCGCTCGTTACTGTTTCTCAGCTTGAGGAAGAAAGTATTTTAAAAGAAAAAAGATTTTCAGCCTTTAAAGACGTTATAGCAAAGTTTGGAAGTCCTCAAATAAGGAACGTAGCAACTGTAGGCGGAAACGTTTGCGCCGCTTCAAGCAGCGAAGATTTTATACCACTTTTATTGGCGTTTAACGCTAAGGTACGGCTTTCCAGCGTTGACGGGGACAGGTATGTCAGTCTTGAAAAATTCATAATCGGAAAAAGAAAAATTAACAGAAGGCCAAACGAAATTCTTACGGAGATATCTTTTGAAGACCCTGGCGAGGGTTATATTTCCGCTTTTGAGAAAGTTGGCAGGAGGAACATTTTAATAATAAACCTAGTCAACATGGCTATTGTAGGCAAAGTAAAAGACGGAAAAATTGAAGATATAAGAATTGCAGCAAACAGGATAAAAGGGAAGATCCCGGAAAGAGCGAAGAATACGGAGGAATTTTTAAAAGGAAAAGCTTTTAACGAAAACACAGTAGCGGAGGCAAAAAAGGTTTTGAGCGAGGAGGTTTCACTAACAGATGATATTAGGGCCTCTGCAGATTACAGGAAAGCGCTCTTGCTCGCTATGTTGGAAAGGCTTTTGCTTAAGTTAAGAGGTGAACAGTAAAATGGCTCAGATGCTCGTTAAATTAAACGTTAACGGTATTGAAAGGGAAGTTCTGGTTGACCCAGATGACAGGTTGCTTGATGTATTAAGGGATGAGTTTGGATACAAGTCTGTAAAAGAAGCCTGTGGAACAGGCGATTGCGGACTCTGCACGGTGCTCATGGACGGGAAGCCTGTTCTTTCCTGTATAGTTCCTGCTTTCCAGGCGAAGAATCACAAGATAGTAACGCTTGAAGGCTTGAACAACGATCCGCTGATGAAAAAGATTCAGGATCAGTTCAGGGCTCATCAAGCAGCACAGTGCGGCTTCTGCACCCCTGCCATGGAGATAATGGGCTGGCACCTCCTTAACAAGAAAAAGGAACCAAACAAACAAGAAATAAAAGAGGCTATAAGCGGAACCCTTTGCAGGTGTACGGGTTATTATGATATAATTGACGCTATTTATGATGCAGGGCGACCTGAATGAACGTTCAAACTGCTGAAGAATTTTTAACAGAAATTCATAAAAAGGCTGAAAGAGGAGAGCTTTTATACATAGGAAAAGAACTGAAAAGGATTGATGATCTCGAAAAGGTACTGGGATCACCGATCTATACTAACGATCTGATCCCTAGGAATACGCTCTATGCAAGGCTTGTTCTTTCAAAGTATCCGCATGCCATCATAAAGAACATATCTGTCTCAAAAGCAATCAATTATCCCGGCGTTAGGTACGTTCTCACACATAAAGATGTGCCAGGGCTTAATGAATCCTCTACAATAATACCCGACAGGCCTCTTTTTGCATTTAACAAAGTAAGGTCAACGGGTGATATAATAGCTGCGGTGATAGCAGAAAAGCCAAACAGGGCTCAGGAAGCTGCAGAGCTTGTAGAAGTTGAATACGAACAGTTGAAACCGGTTTTTGATCCTGTTGAAGCCATGAAACCTGATGCCCCCAAGATCCACGATGACGGCAACATAATAAAGCATGTTAAGGTAAGAAAGGGAGACGTCGAAAAAGGGTTTCAGCAAGCTGATTATATAATTGAAAACACTTTCAGAACTCAGCACCAGGATGCAGCTCCTATGGAAACTGAGACGGCTTTTGCTGTACAGCGCGGTGAGAAAATTCTGATAATAGGCTCAATGCAGACTCCGCACCACGTTCAGGCAGCGGTTGCCAAGGTGCTTGGATGGACTCTTGACAGGATAGAGGTTATTCAGGCTGTTACAGGTGGTGCTTTTGGACCAAAATCTGATGAACCGCCGTACGATGTTGCGTCCATAGCTGCGCTTGGAGCAATAAAGACAGGAAAACCAGTTTTAATGAGCATGACGCGCGAGGAATCAATGATAGCGCACACAAAGAGACACCCTGCAATTATAACACATAAAACCGGAGTTAAAGCTGATGGTAAACTTACGGCGTCAAAGGTTCAGATAGTTCTAGACGGTGGGGCTTATGCTTCATTAGGGGTTCTTGTAATAGTAAGAGCGACATTCCACGCCAACGGCCCCTATGAAATACCCAACGTATGGAACGACGGTTATAAAGTTTACACTAACAACACTTATACAGGAAGCTTCAGGGGATTCGGAGCTCCTCAGGCTATATTTGCCGCAGAATCTCAGATGGATGAAATAGCAAAGAAACTGAATATAGATCCGCTGGACTTACGTTTGATCAACATGCTCAGGCCTGGGTCCAAAACGAGCACAGGACAGCTTATGGATGAAAGCTGTGGGTTGCCCGAATGCCTTGATGCAGTAGTTAAAGCAAGCGATTATCGTAAGAAGAAAAAGCTTTACTCAAAACAGGATGGAAAGATAAGAAGGGGAATAGGAATAGCGATGTTACACCATGGCAACGCGTTGGGTCCTGAAGGAAACGATTATGCATATGTGCACCTTTCTGTAGAAAAAAGCGGAAAGATACACCTCGGGACCGGACTTACCGAGTTTGGAACAGGCGCAATTTCAGGTTTAGCCCAGATAGCGGCCAGTGTGCTCGGCGTGCCAATAGATTACTTTACGATAGACAGGCCCAACACTCTGGTACACCATGAAACTGGACCTACAGTTGCATCCAGAGTTATAGCCATAGGTGGGAACGCGGCGAGAGATGCTGCGCTCAAACTTAAGCAGAAGGTTTTGCCTGTTGCTTCTAAAGTGATGGGTTGCAAAGTTGAAGACGTCCAAATAGTTGATGGATATGTATATTGCAAGGAAAAGAAAGCTAAAAGCATATCATGGGAAGAATTAGTTAAAGAAGCATATGAAGCCAACATAGAGCTGAACACCTTAGGATACTACATGGCACCATCATGTAAATGGGATGAAGAAACCGGGCTTGGATCACCTTACAACCAGTACACTTTTGGTGCGGCAATAGCTGAAGTAGAAGTGGATACAGAAACCGGTCTCTATAAAGTCCTCAATTACTATGTAGCTTTTGATGTTGGCAAGGCGATAAACCCAAAAAGCGTTAGAGGACAGATCTACGGAGGAACAGTTCAGGGACTTGGGTACGCAATGATGGAAGAGCTTGTGCATAGGGAAGGTTACGTGGTAAACCCAAACCTGAAAGACTATTATATACCAACAAGCCTTGACATACCTGAACAGATACAGACGTTTATCATAGAAAAACAGGGCTCGATGGGGCCTTTTGGAGCAAAAATAGTCGCTGAACCCCCAGTTGTGTTGCCTGGACCTACAATCAGAAATGCTATCATGGACGCTATTGGTAAGGGCGTAAACAGCCTCCCGATTACATCTGAAAAGGTTTATAAAGTCATAAAAGGTTAAAGATTTTATTATAAAGCTTATATTTTTTCAAAATGTTTATCTTAAAAGTCTGATGCAGATAAATTCAAGAAAAATCTTCATAGTTCATACGGATCTTGACGGTGTGTGTAGCGGCGCAATAGCGAAGAGGGTTTTCGACAACTATTTAAAAATAATGTTTTCAGGTCCTAGGACCATTGCTGACACACTAAAGAAAATCGGAAGCTGCAGCGTGTTGGGAATAGTGGACATAGCGTTAAATCACTCTGATTATATAGATGTTGAAAGAGAGATTTTGAGAATAAAGTCGTCTGGCTGCCAGATAATCTGGATTGACCATCATGAATGGCATGAAGCTGATAAACAAATTTCGCAGCACATCAATCTGATACTTGAAAATTCCCCAAGCGCCGCATCGATACTTTACAGACGTTTTGCAAAAGACGATGAAATATCCAAAAAGATAGCGGAGATAGCAGACGATGGAGACAGCAACAAAAACGAGCTGGAGCTTACACTGGCCTATAAGATAGGTACAAGAAGCAACAAAGATAGATTAGAGCTTATAGATATGTTTTCTCGGGGTATTTTTTATAACGAAAAAGTGGAAGCGTGGAAAAAACAGGTTGAAGAGGAAAACAAAATCATAGATATGGTAATAAAAAAAGCAAAAATTTTTAACTCAGAATCTGACAAGAAAGTAGCTTTTGTGGATTTAAGGGGAAAAAAACTAATAGGCTCACTTTTAGCAAAAAAACTCCAACAACTAGGCGTTAACATCGTTTTCATTCTTTATACTGAACGCTCTGGTGTTCTTTACGGTGATGGAAAAGTAAACCTTCTTAAAATAGCTTCAAAGTATAACGGTGGAGGCCATCAAAACGCATGCGGCGTTAATTTTAAACTTGGCCTTTTAGACAGAATACTGACAAAAATCTTGAAAAAACACATTCCAGCAGGAGCAAAAAAACTTCTAAAAGACCTCAAACGAACCTAGGTTCAATAACTTCTGACATCCTCCCCGCCTTAAAAGGTGATGGTTCCTTCAAGGCGGATCATGGGTTTGTGGTTTATCGCAATCATTCTCATCGCTTCATAGCTAGTGGTTACCCACCCCGCTTCGTTCGTCCAGCGATAGACCACGGGCTGTGCCTTCAGCCACTTACCCCTATCCTTAACGGACTCGGGGATATGTAGA
>OFEH01000360.1_pt1 | contig 16564 bp, 19 predicted proteins | sample 1521031 | NCBI WGS metagenome assembly OFEH01 (sample SAMN05518350, study PRJEB24110) | hypersaline lake metagenome | isolation source: Grendel Spring, Yellowstone National Park, Wyoming, USA | place: USA:Grendel Spring, Yellowstone National Park, Wyoming, USA | collected 2011-11-16
CATTCTACATATCCCCGAGTCCGTTGAGGATAGGGGTAAGTGGCTGAAGGCACAGCCCGTGGTCTATCGCTGGACGAGCGGAGCGGGGTGGGTAACCACTAGCTATGAAGCGATGAAGATGAAGGCGGTAAACCACGAACCTATGATCCGCCTTGAAGGAACCATCGCCTTTTAAGGTGGTGAGGATGTCAGAGTAATGTTTAAATTCATGGGGATATTAATCTTATTTTCCAAAATGAACTTTTTAAAACCCGATTATAACGGAGGAAGCATTTCCAACATTTATGGAAGCATACTGAAAAACTTTGACTTGAATAGTGACAGGAAACCTCTAAGGAAAAGCTTTGAAAAAAGCCAAAAATTCGTTCTCGCTATTTTCGACGCTTTTGGAGAAAAAACGCTTGAGAGAGGGATAGAAAAAGGTTTTATCGATAAACGACTGCTTGAAAATTTTGAGCATGAAACGATTACAAGCATATTTCCATCAACGACCGCATGCGCAATGCTCAGCTTTTATACAGGATTGACGCCAGGGGAACACGGTGTAATGGGATTTACAACATACGTAAAAGAACTCGGCACTATAGTTAACATGCTAAACCTTTCTCACCCTTCGCAGGAAGTTCCATTACCGCTCATACATCAGAACTTTACTAAATACATTTCAGAAAAAGCAGTTCCAATAGGGGACATGCTTGCAGAAAAAGGAATAAAAGGATATTCTGTAATTCCGGCTAGCATATATGACACACCAACTAATCAATTTTATCACCGGGGCCTTGAAAGGGTAAAGTATTACTATCCATGGGATGCTTTTCAGGCAACGCGAAAGATACTTCAGGAAAACGAAAACGTTTTCCTGGACCTGTACATACCTACTGTTGATACTCTATCGCACCATTATGGTCCGTTCTCTCCTGAAACTTTATCTTCAGCATCAGACCTTCTAAAACTGCTTCTAAACTCGTTAGAAGGCATCAAAGGTTTAACGCTTTTACTTACTGCAGATCACGGACAGACGGACAATACAGTAAGCCATGTAGCGGATGATTCTCTGATGGAGCTGCTCGAAATGCCGCCGTGGGGAGACTCAAGAGCTGCATTTATGAAGGTAAAGGATGAAGAAAAAGTAAGGAAACATTTTGAAGAAAATCTGAAAGGTTTTAAACTCTTTACGAGGGAAGAATACCTTAAGGAAGGATTCCTTGGTGAGTATGTTGACCCAAGGTTTCAGGACAGACTTGGAGACATTTTGGCCGTACCAGAGGTTCCTGAATCGCTAATATATTCCTACAGAGGACCTGAAGGGGACAAAGATTATATAGCTTTTAAAGGTCATCATGGTGGATTAACAGAAGAAGAACAGCTTGTACCACTGCTTATTTACAGAAGCTAAAACTCAAAGTTTCTTCTTCTTGCGTACCTTCCCCTTTTTTCTATTTCTTCTACCTTGTTCAGGAATTTATCCTTTGTTATCTTACTGGCTGAAAAATAGCCCTCAGAAAAAGCACTGAGCGCCTGTTCATAAACATCAACATGCTGTACGTTTAGGATCTCTTTGAAAAGGTGAAAGTCAACAGCATAATCTTCTATTCTTTCTGTATAATACGAAAGTCCAAAGTCTATCATTAACCACGTGTTGCGTTTTATGTCAAGCAACATATTAGAAGTGTTGGGATCGCCATGAGCGATCCCGTTGTTGTGAAGCTTTGCTAAGTACTGCCCAGCAACATAAGAAAGTTCAGGTTTGCTTTCTATTATATTTTTCATTACTTGTCCTTCGATGAATTGCATTACTATAGTATATGTCTTTAATCCGACGTAGAAAACGTAAGGAGTTGGAATAAAGCTTCTTGCAGCCCTTAACATCTTTGCTTCCCTTATGGTTCTGCTTTTTCTGAGAAAAACATCAAGATCTTCGGCCATATATGGTTTTTTGACTCTTACTTTGTAAACAGCATCCAAAAAACCCCATTTTCCAATATATATGTCTGCTTCAGCTCCCCGGCTTATCAGTTTCTCCAGGGCACTTCCACCTCATCGATCCTCCATGACTGATCTATAGTTGCATTTTCGGGTTCAACACTGTAACCCAGCTTATGATAAAGCACACCAGGCCAAGCTATTTGAGCGCCGTTATCACCTGCATATTCGGGAGGAACTATCAAAAGCCTGCTTTTGTGCCTTTCGACTACGTTCTCAAAAACCTCCTTCAACCTTTTGTTGGCGGCTACTCCACCCACAACCATCATTTCAGATTTTTTTGTTAGAGCCAGCGCTCTTTCTGCGGTTTCTGCAAGCATAGAAAAAGCAACTTCCTGCAAAGAATACGCAACGTCTTCAACGCTAACGCTCTTTAAAGCTTTTTTGGCTGCGCTCAGGATTCCTGAAAACGAAAGATCGTTACCTTTTACGACGTATGGAAGCTGTATAAATTTTTTTCCTTTCAAAGCAAGCGCCTCTACTTGTGGTCCTGCGGGAGAGGCAAGGCCTATGCTCCTCCCGAACTGATCTATAAGCTGTCCCAGAGTTATGTCCAGAGTTTCTCCGAAAACTCTCCACTTTTTCCTTTGAGCGGAAAGTATCATCGTATGGCCTCCAGAAAGCAATAACACAAGCGGGTCTTTTGCGCCAGTGAGAAGGGCCCCAAGCTCTATGTGACCTACTCCGTGATGCACAGGAATAAGAGGCTTATTATAGTAAGCGGAAATGAACCTTGCAAGAGTAGCTCCTACCCTCAAGCACGGTCCAAGTCCGGGTCCAGCCGAATATGCTATAAAATCAAGGTCTTGGTAAGTTACTGCTGCCTGTTTGAGCGCGCCCTTAAGGATCTTGGGGGCAACGTCAGAGTGATGACGCGATGCTTCTCGAGGGTGAATCCCAGAACCCTGAGGAGGCTTGTAGACGTCTTTTAAGTTCGAAAGTATATGTCCTTCGTTGCTGATTACAGAAGCTCCAAAAGTATGGGCAGTGCTTTCTATTCCCAGCCCTATCATTCCTCTAACCACTTTGTCGTCCCATCTTCATAAATTTCCTTTTTCCATATAGTTGGTTCTTTCTTATACCTTTCTATAACATAAGGGAGAGCAGAAAGCCCATGAGATCTATCTCTGCTCCATATTATAGCAAACACAAGCGGTTCCCCAGGCAAAAAATAACCAGAAAAGTGATAGATCCTGCATTCATTAACCAAAAACTTATTTACTGTATCATAGCATATCTCTTTCAGCTTTTTATTAGCAAGCTCTTCATAAGCCTCTATGTAAAGCTGTTTGACTTTCTTACCATCCCTGCTTAGATCTTTCACCGTTCCTATATAATAAAGTATTATACCATCCTTCCCCGGATCTCTTTTTAAAGCTTCAGATAGAACATTGATCAAATCCAGCTTGCCCTTTTCATAGATCCCGCTTTCAGGGATGTTTACCATGAAACAAGATCCTCCATGATAGTTTTTACCCTTTCTGGAGTATTTATAGATCTGGCTAACCTAGAAAGTTTTTCTACTTTTTTCTTAAATTTATCATCATTCAACAGAAGTGTTAAACTATATTGAAGATCGCCAGGTTTTGTTTTATACTGATCCATATAAAGTCCAAATCCGAGCTCCTGAACCCTGAGCGCGTTTTGTTCCTGTTCCCCGTGGAGGGCTATGGGAAAGACCACCATAGGTTTTCCATAGATTATGCCTTCTCCTATAGTGGTCAGACCCCCTCTAACGATCAGAGCATCAGAGCATGTCATGTTGATCTCTCTGTTTTCATCCCAACCAATTATCCTTAGCTTTCCGTCATCAAATCTGTAGCCTTTTTTGCTGAAATCTCCCAAACTTACGGTTAGCTGATAGTTTTCTGGGAGCAGCCTTGCGGTTTTTATCAAAAGGTCTATAACAAGCTTCTTCGTTGGCGCCGGCCCACTTATTGGGGCAAATATCTTGTATTTACCGTCATTTTTACACTCAACCTTTTTAGCCGGCATATCTGCAAAGAACCCAGTATAGACCACTTTTTTTTCTATTGCTTTAAGTTCCATGCTGAACTTAGATATGTTATATGGCGGCGGTAGATCAGGCGATACTATTATATCTGCGAGATCCCACAGAACGCCAAGCATTTCTCCAAATAACCTTTCCAGGAAAAGGTAAACGTTTTTCCTAAGAGGAAAGAGAATCTTTGCCTGATTTATTATAAGAACGCTCTTTTTTCCTGATAATTTAGAAGCAATTAACGGTGAAAGCCTTGAATCTGATATAACCGCAGAAGGGTTGAGCCAATTTATCCTCCTTTTTTCTTCTCTTACCTGTAACGCAAGAGTACTGAAAGGTTTGTAGAAACCCTTTAAAGTTTTCTTAAAAGACATCCTTCCTTCCTCTGTCCAGACAACGTCCAGAGGAGTAGCATCGAAAGACATATAGCTTAAAGAGGCTATTTTTAACGCTTCTCCCCAGCTGGAGAAATATTTATCCCCATCAAGATGTCTGGCAAGCCAGAGGCTTCTTGCTATGTGTCCAAGCCCTGTCCCGTAAACTGAAAAGTACCATTTATAATTCAAGGTTAACTTGTTCTACTTCTCCTTTTGGCTCCTTTTCTCCAAAAACGTAAGCCCTGAATCTGTAAAGCCTTATCCCTCCCCTTCTCCACAGGTTTCTATCGGCTCCGGCTTTTAGACAGCCGTACGAAAGGAACTCTTCAACGTCCCATCCTTCTTCAACGGGAACTTGAGGGAGAAGAAGACCGCTTCCTAAAGCCCACTCTACTATTATCCCGTCTCTTCCAACTTTTATTTCTTTGAGATAATCTTCAGGTCTTTTTACAACTACTTCTTCAGGTGTTGTAAGAATGCTTATTTCTATAAGCACGTTATCAGCTTCTTTTGGATCAAGCGGAGGAAACCTCGGATCAAAGTAAGCAGCGTCTACTGCGGATTCTATGACGTTGTTTATCAGAGTTCCCGAAGGATAAGGCCTGCCTATACATCCCAAGAGCTCTTTCTGTCTGTTCTTTATAGTTACAAAAGCCCCGGCTCTGACCCTGTACTTTTCAGGAGGGTTAATCAGCTGGAGATACTTTTTTGTTCTTCCATAGTATTTTATTGCTTCTCTTGCAACATCGATGAGGTATTTACCATCATCCACACTCCATTCAGACATATGCCTTATTTTACAGCTCCAGATAATAACTTTTACCGGGAAACATATTTTGCTAAACGTATCGAAAATACGGAAAGCATTTCATACACATATGTACAAGAATAAATCGTGAGCAAAGAAGCGCTTACTCTTATCGAAGCGAAGAGGATTATAGGTTCAGAGCTTAAAAAAAGCTCTAAAATAAAACAAACGTCACTTTTTGAAGGTATAAACCATGTAATAGCTGAGGACGTAGTCTGCGCAAAGAATTTTCCAGTTCTGCCAAAGAGCACGGTGGATGGTTTTGTAGTTTCTTCAAAAAGAGAAAAGTACGTTATAAAGGGTGAAATATCATTAAATGTTAGACCTCCCAAGCATTTAAAAGCGGAAGACGCTTATCAAGTATATACGGGATCTTTTTTACCTATTAATTCTTTGTATGTTATAAAAAAAGAAATGGCTTCTATAAATCAAGGAATGTTACTTCCGGTCACTGAGGCAGCCTTTGAAAAAAACTTTATAGACGCCGGCGAAGACTGCAAAAAAGGAGAAACAGTAATCAAGAAAGGCGAAGTTCTAAGCCCAAGAGTAGCTTCATTCCTTAGCATGACAGGGATAAAAAAAGTTAAAGTGTACCAGATGCCGAAAGTTGGTATTCTTCCAATAGGAACGGAGCTTTTGGGCAGAACAGGCCCTGATTTAACCGGTTTTGTAATAGAGCGTTTTGCAGAATCTATGATAGCCAGCGCTGAGCTTATGGCTCCTGTACCTGATTCTGTCGCGAAAATATCAGAGGCAATTTTGAAGCTCGCAAAAAAATATGATGTTCTGTTGACAATAGGCGGAACAGGTGCAAGCAACAGGGATCTCACAACCGACGCTGTACTAGCCTCAGGGGGAAGGCCTGTATTCAAAGGCGTTAAGATACAGCCGGGAAGGACGACGGGGTTTTTCATTATTAAAGGAAAACCCCTTGTAACTCTTCCGGGCAACGCACAGGCAGCTGTATCTGCTTTTTTTATAATATTACCTGAAATATTTCAAAAAATGGGGTTCGCTACGATGTTTCCCAAAGAAAAAGTTATTTTAAAGAAAAGCATAGACGTCCCAGAAGGCTGGATAAGAGTTTTCTTTGCAAAAATCTTAAACCATAACGGTTGTAAACTGGCTGAGATTTTGGATGCAAAACATCATACTCTCAGGTTCCTTTTAGAATCTGATGCTCTGCTTATAATTTCCGAAAGGGTTAACGAAGGTTCTTTAGTTGATGTATTGTTGATTTGAGCAAAAGTGTTATAATGTGTAAATGTAATTTAGTTTGGGGTAGAAAATGGGAAAACGTAAGGTGCTCAGCGAGGCTGAGCTTAAGGATCTGGTTCTCCCCGAGCAGGGAGAGTTATTGGGAGTAGTTGAAAAGCTGCTTGGCAGCGATCACGCTATGATAAGGTGCACTGACGAAAAAGTGAGACTTGGCAGGATAAGGGGCAAACTAAAGAGAAAAATATGGATAAGAGAAGGCGACGTGGTCCTCGTAGCACCTTGGCCTTTTGATGATACGAAATGTGATATTTTATGGAGATACACAGTTGCCCATGTAGACTGGCTAAAGCAGAACAATTACTTACCTCAAGGTTTTATCTGAATAACAAATAAATTAATTTTGAAATAATAGCGATAAAAAGCCGTTTCTATCTGAAAAAGAATCCGGCCCCTATAAAAACCAGCAAAAGCCCTGCTAAGCTGAAATTTGTAAAGCTTCCCAACAAAACTGAAGCTATAGCTATAAAAACAGAATCCAGATTCGTTAAGACATTTATCAGATTCATCAGTTTGAATCTGTCTCCTATAAGTAAGCTTATGTTATAAGAAGCCAGTTCAAGGTAAAGCCCGAAACTTACACACATTCCCGCAAAAACCCCTAAAATGGTACCTTCCGCGGTAAATTTTGGACCAGTTAAAAGAGCTAAAGGTAAAAATACAGCTATCTCAAATAAGGTTATCCAGAATGTTTCAACCATTTCAGACCCATGCAAAGAAGAGTAAGCTGTAAGATAAGAAGAAATGCCATAAAGCATTGCTATCATTACTCCAACTCCAAGATCGAGTAAGTTTATGCTTGACGGTCCGTTTATCTGTGATACTATCATACCGGCTGTAATGAGAAGAACTGCTACTGAAACTCTAACCGCTTCCTTTTTTTTCGGCTTATTTTTTTTAAAAGAAATAAGATAAAAAACTAGTATAGAAGATGGGACATAGACATAAGCAGAAGACAGGTAACCGTATTTCATTATGCTAAAAAGCGAATAATTAGCCAAAGCAAAAAGCAAGCCTGATATGATCCATTCTTTACGTGGCATTATTGTCCTTTTAATCGAAAAGACATAGCCAATCAATGATGCGGCAAAATACACTATCAAACCCGCACTAGAAGGGTTCATTCCAAACCTTAATGAAACAGCAATAAGGCTTCCCCAAAAACCATAAAGTACTGCGCTTACGGATGACAGGATAAGAATTTTTTCGTTCATTTCTTTTTAATCAGTCTGGAGAAAAAGTTGCTGGCTAATAATGTAAATATAAAGGATCCGAAAACGAGCAATATAGCAACATTCACAGGCCCTTCCCACTTAAAGAAAGTTGTCAGAAAGGCATCCAGTAAAGAAGCAAAGCCCATAGCAGCTAAAGTATACGTGAATAACATGTTCCACCGTTCAAGTTCTAGTTCATGAGACATTTCTATAGACTCGCTTAACAGGCTTATCTTTTCATTAAAAATAAGCCTCAAGTCATCTATTCCCATTTCTCTTTCCCCTATTACCATGGCCCTCTCAACACCTTTGTAAATGGTTGAAGCTATCGCGTAATAAAAATCAAGCATTTCTGTCAGCTCAGCCTTTAATTTTGCCATTTGATTTTTTGTTTTTTGGCTCAGCTTCATTTTTATTTCGTATACAGATAGCAGAAAGTGCTGAAGCCTCAGAGGCTCAATCTCAACCAAATAATCTATAAAAACAGGAAGAAGGGGGTCGATATTTTCATGATGATTTTTACATTCTTTAAATTCGTTTGCTATATTCTCAGGAAAGTTATTAAGGCTTAGGTTCGTTATTGGCATAAACTTATCTAAAGGTTCACTGTAAAACATTACGGTCATATTATTTTTAGAATAAAACAGGTCTATACCTTCTATCATAGAAGCGTTTTTTGAAATGACTTCATTTACAACGTTTAAGTTCGCTTGAGTATATCCCGGGTCTGACTCAATCATCCCGTATAATTCTTTATCTTCCGGTTTTTCTGTTTCTTCTAAAAAAACAGCGTTATATGGTTCTTTATACTTTAATTTTAAGGATGGTAATAGTGAGGTTAGAAAATTTTCAAGCGACATTCCATCTATATATAGGAGACCGTTATTTTGAAACAAAATAAGTTCGTCTGTCGCTATGTATTTAGGGTTTAAGATTATTAAAACTATTATGGAGTTTATAGAACCAAGAAAGCTTCTAAAGTATACGTAAGCATCGCCTTCGATGCTGAGTTCACGGTTTGACGCTTTATATTTTCCAAAAAACCCCGTTATTTCTGACATTTCAATATAGGTCGTTCCAAAATTTATTTTTAAGGAATGAAGGAAAGTTAACAGTTCTGCTGAAGCTTTACATTCCTCTTTTGATTTGTAAAAACTGATAGTTTTTGAATATTCGCGCTCTTCAAGCTTTCTCTCGCTTTCTAAAACATAAGCGTAACCTATCGCAAGCAGTTTATGGTAAGCCATTGAGCCGGTCACCTTTCATCATTATAAAAGAAACCTTCTTATAGCCAAGCTTTTCGTAAAGCTTAATGGCATTCTCGTTTTCTACGTTTACGTCAAGTTTTATTGCTGAGCATCCTTTTTCTTTTGCGAATTTTTCAACGTTTTTTATGAGAGAAGTTCCTATCCCGATATGTCTGTATTCTTTCTTAACTACCAGGTCCCAGAAATCTGCAACGTCGTCTTCGATTACCACTATAGCATAGCCTGCAAGAACGTCATCGGCCCTCGCGGCAAATACTGCAGCTTTTTCAGAATTAAGCAGGCTTTTCAGCTGCCTTTCAATTATTTTTCTGGCTTCTTTGCTCACGGTTTTAACATCCAGCGCTATGTTCATTTCTATTTCAACATCTGTTATGTAATTTTCGTGAAGCGCTTCAAGCATCATGTTTGTTGCCTCTTCAATTTCCTCAGGCTTTAATCTTGATATTTCAAGATGCATTAATATTCTATTATAAAATAATGATATAAAGATATTTTTACATATTTGCATAAAGTTAAACTTTATTTGATGAGCTTTTTTGACCTCTGACAATGAGGTCTAAAAAAGAAAGCAGTTCATTTTTTCTTTCAAACTCGAGTATGCGTCTGAATCTATCAAGCTCATCGGGCAATACGTTCGCTTTTGAAGTAAGTTCCCAATAAATCTCCTTTGGATCCTTATCAGCGTTGGCTTCTATTATTTCTCTTATAGTTTCGTAAAGTTCCCAAGGATATATGATCCACGCATCGGTCACCATTGCATAAAAATCAGGAACAAACTGTGAAGAAGGCTTTAAGTGAAGTGTAGCTGTCTTCACCTCTTTTGCTCCCTTCCTGATACATTCTTCTTTAGAAACTTTAAGGCTTATTCCCTGATCTGCAACATCATCTATAAGCAGAACTTTTTTTCCTTTTACAGCCCTGCTGTTAAGGTACTTGACTTTAATAGAAGCTGTTCTGTTAACACCTACGTATCTTTCGACAGCTATAACAAGATAAGGGATCTTTACATTCCCGGCAATAAAGAAATCCTGTAAAGATCTGAGGACGAAAAGTCCCCCCCTCCCTATACCTACGTTAATATCTGGCAAATATCCAGTTTCTCTGATCTTTGTATAAAGTGTAAAGGCCAGATTTCTGAGCTCTTCATAGCTTGGTTTAATATAATGCATCTTAATCACCATTCAACTTTTTAAGAATTTCTTTTGCTTTTTCTTCGATCTCCTCTGAAACCTCTAATGCAAGTTTCTCAGAAAGACCTGTATACAGGGACGGTTTAAGAGAATTGAACTTTTCTCTGATTCCTTCAGGAAGTTCAGAAGCAATCTCTTCTATGTTTTCTATGTTTTCGAAAACCTTTTCGTAAGCTTTAAGATCTCCTGCCATCTTAAAGGCTACCTGAAGAGGTTCCGACAGGGTTTCAAAGTGTGTATCCACGTTTTCCCCTATAAATTCAAAACTATCAAGGGCTTTTAGAAGCCTCTTGCAAGCGAGGTAAGAATGCGCAATGGCAACACCGATGTTTCTTCTCACAGCGCTGTCAGAAAGGTCTCTCTGAAGCCTCGTAGACAACGGTTCAAAAATCAGAGCATTTAAAAGAGAATTTGAGATCTCGCACTGCCCTTCTGCATCTTCAAGGTCAACCGGGTTTACTTTGTGTGGCATTGTGGAGCTGCCAACCGCTTTTCTCTTAAAACGAATTATTCCAAGAGAGTTATAAAGCCAAAGGTCCTGTGCCATTTCTTTCATTATAGAATTTGCTAGGGTTATTTCCTGTAAAATTCTGGCCGTGTTATCCCATAGCGGGGTCTGTTTTGTGATTTTAGGGGGTTCTAAACCGATCCTTTTTATAAAATTGTCAGAAAACTTGATCCAATTTACCTTGTTGTTGATAAAATAAAATGAGTTGAACGAACCAACAGCTCCACTCAGCTTCCCGTAAGGCTTTATCGACATAATTTTTTCTGAAACGTCTAAAAGCCTAAGGGAAAAATATGAAAGTTCTTTACCAAACGTTGTGGGGACAGCAGGAACGCCATGAGTTCTGCCAAGTATAACTTTTCCAGCGTGTGCTCTTGAAATTTCTGATATTTTAAGAATAAGAGAAATATAACATTTTAAAATCTCAGTTTTGCCTTTCTCAAGCATTATGCCATAAGCGTTTGCGTTTACGTCTTCGCTTGTAAGAGCTAGGTGAACTAGCGGCGCTAGCTTTTCATACCCAAGAGAAAGAAGGTGTTTCCTGAGAAAAAGCTCAGTGGCCTTTACGTCGTGACCTGTAGCTTTTTCTGCATTTTTTATCTCTTCATACCAGTTTTCTTTAAGATTCTTTAAAACCATCTCTGGATTGTAATCTTGGCAACCTTTTACTATACCATTATTGCATAGCTCACCCAGATAATAAGACTCAACGATGAGCCTGTGATAAAAAAGCGATCTTTCAGAAAAAAGTTGGGCTAAACCTTTTACTTCATCATAATAGCGGTCATCTAGTGGTGAAAGCGGATTATTCAACCTTGACGGTCATCCCCCTTTCGGCTCCGAGCGACACATAAGAAATCTTTGTTCGGAGGCTTTCTTCAATGAAACTAACATATTTTCTCATCTGGACAGGGGCTACGCTCCAGCCGTTTTTTATTATATATGAAATATTACTGGCATCAAGTTTTGGTATAGGATCCAGGCTCTGATAGACCGGTTTGGTGTTTTCAAGGTTTTCTAGCGGAGAAAAGCGTTCAACCTCTTTCCCATCTATATTGTAAGATACAGCAACCTTTAACTCTCTTATTCCAGAAAGAACATCAAGTTTCGTGATAAAGATCTCATCCGTCCCATTTATTTCTGTTGCATACCTCAAAGCTGGAATGTCGAGCCAGCCTATCCTTCTGGCTCTGCCGGTTGTAGCTCCATACTCTTTCCCACTTTCCCTTATGGCCATTGCCAAATCCTCAGACATTTCTGTAGGCATAGGGCCTTTTCCGACACGTGTTGTATATGCTTTAAGCACGCCTATCACTTTTCCAGAATACTTGTAAGGTATTCCTGATGAAACAAACGCATAAGAGGCAGTAGTGTTCGAGGAGGTAACATAAGGATAAGTTCCGTAGATAGGATCAAGAAGCGTTCCCTGTGCGGATTCAAATAAAACATTTCCTTGATTGTTTAAAATTTCAAGGAGCTCTTCTCTAACATCAGATGCATAATCTTCTAACGATTTTTTCGCGTTTTTTAACCACTGCTCGGAATCAAATTCGATGCTGTAAAGTTTTTTGTAAATGTAGGAATCAAAACTTCTGTTTAAAACATCAACAACTCTCGGTGAAATTCTCAATGCTTTTGATGAATAAGCAGGCCCTATGCCTCTTAGAGTGGTGCCTATTGATGAAGTACCCTTAAGTTCTTCAATCTTTTTATCAAGCACCACGTCTGCGGGAGTTATAAGTGAGGTTCTGCTATCGATCTTTAAATAAAAAGAAGAAACGAGCTGCTTTAAAGATGATATTTCCTCGTTCAGAATTTCTGGGTTAACTAGCATACCCGGTGATATGAATAGCTTTGCACCTCTTAATGCTCCTGATGGTATATGATGAAAAGTAAAAGAAGTGTTATTTGCTATTACAGTATGGCCTGCGTTGGGCCCACCATTGAACCTTACTACAGCGCTGTAAAGAGATGCTAGATAATCGACAACCTTACCTTTACCTTCGTCTCCCCATTGCATACCAACAACTATATCTGCTTTCACAATTAAGAAAGAAAATTTTTACTATTAAACTTTTCTACAAGAACAGTACTCCCGCAAGTATAAAATTTCACTCTTCTGAGGAAATTTATTAGGGACCTCATCTGATTTAACGTTTTAGGGAATGAACAAACAGATAAGGCCCAACAGAAAATTGGCTAGCTGTATAAACTCTGCTCTAAAGCTCTGAAAGATAACCTTGGGATAAACTTTGCAAAAAATTCAAAGCACAATGATATGATAAAGCCTTTGATCTACATCTCGATAAATAATGCATCTGCGGAGTCTTTGAAATACACTAAGGGATTCCCTTCACCAAACACACTGCTACGAAGACTTGAAAGCTTGAATTTAAGCCATGTTGTGAATGCCTTAAACGAAGCCAACAGGGTCGTATTAAGCGGTCATGCCAGAGATGGGATTAAGATGGCAATTGACTTCACTGAAGAGCCATATTATGGAAAGTTAGACATGTACGTGACGAGGATTAAATATAAGAGCGGGACAGACACATTTCATACTTTTGCTACAATAAGCGTTGTTGGAAAAGATGAGAAGGAAAGGCTAACTTTGTACTCCTTGCCAATGCTTAATACTAAAAGAAGATATAGTAAAGAAATTGCTAGAAAACTCGCCAAAGCCATCAGTATTGATGATAAACAGAGGTTTTCAAAACAAAAATGGTAAAATTGTTTGAAAGCATGAACATAAACTTTTTCGAGCTTATGGTTAAAACGGAAATAACTTTAAGCGGACTGGGGCCTCCTGAATAAGAAATTAAATAAGCTAATATGAGGTCCTTAGTTTAAACTATTATCTAGGGGCTAAAATTTGACCCAAAACAAAGCTATATAGCATTAAACCAAAGTTAATCAAAAATAAAAAATCATCAATTACATTGTTAATTATAATTGAAATGCTGTACCTGCGGGAGTACTGATCTAAATAAAAGTTTTTTAACCCTCATGACAATTTTTTATATGCCTGTTATAATCAAGCCAAAAATCAAAATTTTACAGACTTGGGGAAGTGAAAAATTCGTAGCAGCCATGACTGACGTTATATATAGAGGCTATGAGATTGAAGAGGCTTTAAAAAGGGCAGAAGCAAATCCTGAACTCGTTTCAAAAAGGATAACCAACTTTTTAAAGGATGGACATCACAGCGTTCTTGAATTTATGGGGGCCAGCTGGCTCATAGAAGGCAGCAGGGCGCTCACGCATGAGCTGATCAGGCATAGAATAGCAAGTTATTGGCAGGAAAGTCAAAGGTATGTAGATTATTTGAAAGGGCAGCTGCGTTATGTCTTGCCTCAAGAACATGGCTCTTTAAATAATTACTTAGATATGGCATCTGAAGCTTATGTTGAATCAAGAAAAAGCATGAACCCTGAAGATTCACGGTATTTTTTACCAAACGCAATGGCCAGCCGTATCTGGGTTCAGATGAATTCGAGAGAGTTCTATACAAGCTTTCTCCCCCTCAGGACAGGCTTAGGAGCTTTCCATGAAATAAGGCTTGTAGCATGGCTTATGTATGAATCGCTAATAGATAGTTTTCCATTAACATCGAAATGGGTCTGGGAAAATCTTCAAAAACTTCATCCAGATTATTGCAGGGATGCTGAAAAGCTAAAGAGTATATACGGTTCAGAAGACTGCAGGTATCTTAGCATAATAGATGCTTTTAAAAAATGGGACCTAAACATTCCAGACAAGCTTAATCTCCTAATTAATAAAAACAAGGATAACGACACATATTGAGAACTAATTTATTAGCAGGATAAGATTTTTAAGAACTATAATAATTATATAATAAATTGAGACTCTGGAGTCTGCATCCATCGTTTCTCGATAAACAGGGAATTCTTGGTGTTTGGAGAGAAGGACTTCTTGCTCAAAAAGTTCTTATAGGAAAAACCCAAGCATACGTAAACCATCCTCAGTTAATCAGGTTCAAAAAAACATCCGATCCTCTGCTTTATATTGGAACATACCTTTATTTTATTTATGTAGAAGGGTCAAAGAGAGGTTATAAATTCGACGCTAAAAAAATTCTAAAGTACGATCCAAAAATTGATAAAATCGAGGTAACTATTGGGCAGCTCTATTTTGAGTATGCGCATTTACTTAAAAAATTAGAAAAAAGGGATCCCGAAAAGTATAAAGAAGACCAAAAAAGGGATCCTCAGTCACACCCTTTATTCAGGGTAGTAAAAGGAGACGTAGAGCCTTGGGAAAAAAGCAAAGACGCTAAAGCGTTTAGAAATCCCTATAAGCTTGTTTTTTCATAATTTTTAGGGGCTATATTGAAAAAGGTTCAGATAATAGATCATCCTCTGGCTCAAGCAATATTAACCAGCCTGCGCGATAAAAACACAAACCAGATAGAGTTCAGGAAAGGACTTGTAGAGCTAGGAAGGATAATAGGTTATGAAATAGTTAGATCTATGAATATTCAAGAAACATATGTAGAAACTCCTCTTGGGGTAAAAGCAAAGGGAGTTAAAATACCTGACCTTGAACACGTGGTTATAATACAGGTACTTAGAGCTGCGATGCCTATGGCAGAAGGCCTCGTTAAAATATTTGAAAGAGCTAGAATGGGAGTTATAAGTGCTAGAAGGGTTGAAGAATCTCACACAAAGGGTTCTCTTAGCTTTGAAATAGAGAGCACCTATGTCAGGGTTCCTAAAATTTTTCCTGAAGATATTCTTATAATAGCGGATCCTATGTTAGCAACTGGGTCTACTATTGCTACAGTTCTAAGAAATGTATCCACAAAAGGAACCCCAAAAAGGAAGATCATAGCATCAGTTATTGCAACTAATTACGGTATAGAGAGGGTTCACAAAGAAGATAATAGTGCAGAAATATACACAGTAGCCGTTGATCCTGAGATAAATGAAGATGGTTATATAGTTCCTGGCCTTGGGGACGCAGGGGATAGAGCTTTTGGAGAACCTTAAATTAGAGCTGAAAACCGAAAAATAAACAAGCGTTAAAAAGAACAAGTCTCAATATAATAAACCAAAAACTATTGCAGTCATTTTGGTAACAAATGCGGTATAAAATTAAGCTTGTCATAGTTTGACCCTTGCACTAACTCCTTAAGTTGTACTGGCTTGTGCTGAAAACCTGACAGTGATGCAGAGCTTATTCACCGCTATTATATTTTATGTTTCATAGCAAGTAGCACTCAATTAATGGGGCGTAACCCCTAGATCTTGCTAATCCTTACCGCTTCAACACAGTAACTCAGCATAAGGCTATAACTAGCATGAGAAATTAATTATTAGCTTAACCTTATAGAAGTTAAGCCATAAACGTTTATATTTATTTGATAATTAAGAAATAACTGTGATTGGTGGAGCAATATCTGAACCTTATGTACCTTTTGATAAAAAAGGTAACGTTGATTATAAAGCGCTAAAAGAAGCGATATTGCTTCTGGAAGAAAAAGGCGTAGATGGATTTATGGTAAATGGTATAGGAGGGGAAGCGCTTGTTCTATCAATTGAAGAAAGAAAAAAGGTTCTGGAAAGCGTATTAGATGTTAGTAAAAAAGAAATCTCAGTCCTTGTAACTTCTTACTCGGTTGATACAACTCTTGAACTTATAAAGCACGCTAAAGATGCGGGGGCTGGTTACGCTGTTATAACACAGCCTTTGGTGTACCCTTTAAAAAACCCTGTAGAACACTTTAAAAACATTGCATCAAAATCTCAGTTGCCGCTTATACTTTATAACGAAAAGCAACTTGGTAACTTGTTAACACCGGCTCAAGTGGTTTCAATTCTGAAAATAGATGGCTTTATAGGATATAAAGACAGCACCAAAGATGTCGGGCATCTTCAGGAGGTTGCAGAAGAAATGCCTGAAAAATCCTTGCTACTTGC
>OFEH01000363.1_pt1 | contig 16415 bp, 13 predicted proteins | sample 1521031 | NCBI WGS metagenome assembly OFEH01 (sample SAMN05518350, study PRJEB24110) | hypersaline lake metagenome | isolation source: Grendel Spring, Yellowstone National Park, Wyoming, USA | place: USA:Grendel Spring, Yellowstone National Park, Wyoming, USA | collected 2011-11-16
CGTTCGACGCGTGCGTGCCTACTCCTGTCGAAGATGTTTTCGAAGTAGTTGTCTTTGAAACAACCGCGGAATTGTTCACGTAATACCACGAGCCTCCTATCAAAACAGAACCGTAAGCGTAAGATGCAGGGACTCTCGGATTCACAGCTTGCGCGTTTATCTTATACATCGAAAGCAAAACCTCTCCGAAAGGACCCGAAAGAGACGCGTGAGTAGGCAAAGGCACAATAAGACCGAAGAGCAAAAGGGACAAGACTGCTAAGTAAGAAAACTTCAAGAACCCACCTTTTAAAGAATTAAAGTTCCTCATCAAACTTAAGTGCAGTGACACCTTTAAAACCCAAAATCAGAGAAAAAACTTTTAAAGGCAACATCGCATCTGACCTCCTCCCCGCCCTTGAAGAGGCGAGGGTTCCCTGAGGTCTCAAGGGTTACACCCCTTTAACGGGTGCTACTCTGTTATGATCTACTATGAAAGATATAGGCTTTTTTATTTTTGAAACGATTACGTTCACTGCTTTTTTGAAAATATTCAATGCACCGTTGAGGTCTGAATGAAGCCTGTGTCCTTTAGGGCAACTAACTACTCCTCTCGGGTTTCTTTCGACTTCTACTTTATCATGATATGCACAGTACTTTGAAGTATTATACTCAACAACCTCAAACACTTTCATGCCATACTCTTGAGCCTTAAGTTCTATTGTATCCATGAATTTACGATAAGACCACAAGTTTACCGTGAACTTGTTGCCCTTCTCTTGAGCTATCTCAAAGGGGTAGCCTAAGTATATAGTTGAAACGCCTAGTTCGTGCAACTCTTTTATTAAGTGCGAAGCTAAATTCCTGTACAAGTGACGAAGCCTTCTCTTTAATTTCCCGTGCAACCTCCTCTTCTCTTTTAACAACTCTTCATACGCTTTGTATTCGCCCATGTTTTTCGTTTTGTCTGCTAATGATTGTACTTCTGCTATCTTCTTTTCAAAGTAGAAATAATCCTCCTTAGCTCTAACGCCTTTGTACAGCAACCAAGTTCCGTCTTCTACTATTACGCTTGCCAAAACGTTGATGCCTAAGTCTATTGAAGCCATTTTATTTCCTTTAGGCGATTCGAGCTGAACGCTTTTCCTTTCGCCGTGAACAATGTATTTGCTTTTATTTCCCTTTTTAGTTATTTCAATGCCTACATCAACGGGGATTGAAGCATACCACGCGTTCTTTGCTTCGTCGTAATATATCTCAAGCCTACCCTGTTTGCCGTACCACCTCAGCCTGCCTACGAAATCAATATCCATGTTGAAGCCCTTGAGGATTAACTTATGGTTCTGCTCGTCCACAATGTATCTATCTTGTCTTATCGCGAGCATTAGCTTCCTCTTCTTTGTTTCCCTGTCTTTCCAATATGAAGGTGGGCTAACGCGTTTTATGAAAGGCGGCAATTTTCCTTCTTTCTTCAGCTTCAGCAAGGAAAAGAAAGAGTTCCACGCTTCATTGTTCTTCTGCATAACTGCTTGAGCGTTAACTCCTAGTTCTTCTTTATACTTCTCGTAGTATTTGTCCCACGTTGTGTTAAAATCCACGTGGTGTTGCTGGAAGAACTGTTGCCTCCTTTCGTAGTTAATTTCGTTGAAGAGTTTTGCTGATATGTTCGCTAACCTTTTTAGTTTCCTTTCTTGGAAACCGTTCGGAAAAAGACGCACAATGCTTGTCCTCTTATTCGTGTGCTTAACTTCGTAGATGCCCTCCTCTGGCATTGCGGGAGAATTCGGCTCCCGCCCCTCATGCCCTAAGAGTTGACCAGAGGAGAGCATTTCAAAACAAAATAGCATTTTTAATTTAAAAGCTTTTACCTCGCCATTTATGGCGAGGTTTGTCATTCACTTTATCAATCAGAAGGTTACAGCAGCTTTACGGCGAATACAAAAGGCACATTACATGTTCAGAAAAAGGCTGGAAGGCATAAACGGTCCTTGAATCAGATGTAAGGGAGAAGATAACATTGATGGTTGGGAAGGTTAATCATCCTCAAACGAACGTAAAAGTTGGGTTCTTCGACATATTTGTGAAGAAGGTTTAAGTTCTTCGATTCTGTTGATGAATTCATGCAATGGTACAACTTCATAAGGCCTCTTGAAGCGTTTGACATTGAAAGATTTGAAACTTCAGCAATAATCTATTATAAGAGGCTTTCTAAAAAGGAGATCGTTGAGCAGTCATTCTTTGATATGCTGGAAGGGGGTGTAATAATTTGGGAATAAAACTCACTGGAAAAAGTTCGTATATGGTTAAATAATACTTTAGTTAGTTTATTAACATGCTCCCAAAGGAGCATAACGGGATGGAGTCCCCTATTAACCGCCTTTTTGGCTGATGACTCCTTTCGAGGCGATATTAATTGGAGTATAAAAGCCTATTAGGTTCAAAAGGGTCAAAGGCCAATGAAGAGACAATTAGAGACCTAAGAATAGAAGAACTCATAAATGATATTTTGGGGAGTGATAAAAACCAGTTTTTAATTGATGTATTTAAAGAGCCACTAAGCGACAAGAATGCAATTGATTTTAGGCTAAAAATATTCAACGATCTTATGGATGAAAAAATTTATAATGCAATAAAAAATTTTCTAAATAAAATAAAAGATTGCAACAGGTTGATGGATTTAGAGGCTAAAACATATGAAGAGTTTAAGTATGGCTTTCATATTGATGTAGCTCTAATTTATATAAATACGGTAGAGAATACATTAAATTTGATGCGCGAATTAAATATAAAATCAGATGGTATACTTTATTTCATTAACTATCTCGAAAATCTGATTCAGAGTGATAGATTTCAGGCTTTGAAGAGGATTACATATGAAGCGAAGACTGCCAGGGAAAAAATAAAGGTCAGAATAAACATAAACGGGGACCGAATAAGGGTTTCAAAGGAAGAAAACGGAGAAGATTTAACATCTAAGATTGAACAGTTGTTTTCGAAATTTAAAGGGCAGCAGGTCCGTGAACTTAAGTTTGATAGATATTATGAGCAAATTACTCATATACACGCTGGAATATTAAATGGTGTTTACAGGATATTTAAAGAAGAATTTAACATTATGAAAAAATTAAAAGACGAATTCCCCGACATAGTAGATGAAGGCATCAAATCGTTTGCAAATGAGTTTGAGTTCTATCTTAAATATATCGAATATATGAAAAGCATTCAATCCAATGGATATAAATTTTCGATACCTCAATTTACCGAAGATGGGTCAATACACGTCAAAGGATTTTATAATTTGTTATTGGCTAGGAAGAATGTTGCTGTAGCTAATGATATCCATACTGCAGGTGATAAAAGGGTGTTTATAATAACAGGCATAAATAGCGGGGGAAAAACTACGTTTGCCATTACTTTTGGACAATTAGCATTTCTCTCTTTAATAGGCGTGCCTATCCCTGCAGAAGAGGCCAAAATATGCTTGTTTTCTAATATAATGACGGCTTTTCCAACAGAAGAGGATAAAATGGAGGACTTAAGCAGGTTAGAAAAGGATGTAGAAAGAGTACACAACATTTTAAAAACAGCTGATGATAAAACGCTCGTCATAGTTAACGAGCTTTTCTCTTCCACAACTTCAGAGGAAGGCTTTGAACTAGCAAAGCGTTTTATAGAAAAAATAACAGGCAAAGGATCATATCTTGTTTATGTGACATTTATTACAAAGATAGCCACACTTGAAAACGTTATCAGTCTTGTGACACAAATTCAAGACGAGAAACCGACTTTCAAAATCATAGAAAGCAATCCTCTTTCTAAATATATGGCAATTCAAATAGCATCTAAGCATCGTCTACTTTATGAAGATATTAAAAGTGATCTTAAATGATTCAGTTTGACCTTCTAAAGCTAAGCGACGCCCCTGAAATTGAAGACAAAAATAATCTAAAGAAAGATTTAGAGCTGGAGAAAATAATAGAAATAATAGCCCAAAAGGATGATCTGGTAAAAAAGGTATGGGAGCATGTGCTTTTGCTATCTAAAGCCGATATCAATTCCATAAAATACAGACAGGAAGCTGTTAAAGATGCTATTCAGAATAGAGATACAGTATTAAACTTGTACAAATTTACGGGGGAGGTCATAGATAGGACAATAAGGGCGGCATTTATTGTTACGTACGATAATCCAGAGTTAATAGTTTACGATACAGCAAATGGGATAAAGGTAATGATAGATGCGTTAAAAGATTTAAAAGACATTCTTGATAGATCGAGCTTCTTATCTGAAGCTTTTCGGGAACTGATAAGCTCTATAAAAGAGAACATAGATGACAATTTTATAGTTTCCGCAAAAGAACTAATGGGTTTTCTTGATATTAGAAGTGGCACAGAATTTTCTGTTAGGCTCAGCATGTACAACACTTTAAGTGACCCTGTATTTTTAATTCATGAAAAGGAAAGGAGCTTAATGAAAAGAATAATTAGCAGGAAAAATGATTACGTTTTTAGATTGGAGCCGCGAGATGAAATAGGTGCAGAAATTTTGGGAAAGATTAATGAATGGGTTTTAAGTGGTTTGGCTCCAACAATGCTTGAGGCTTATGAGCATTTATTGCAGTTTTTCACAACCTTACATACGCAACTGGCTTTCTTTGTAGGCGCCATAAACCTTTACGATTTCTTTAAAAAGATCGAACTGCCTTTGGCTTATCCAGATTTTTCTGAAGGTACAATATCATTTCGCGATCTATACTGCCTCTCCTTGGCAATATCAAAAAATGAAAAACCTGTCCCAAATTCTCTTGATGTCCATAACATAAATGCATTCATAATAAGTGGGATCAATAAAGGCGGCAAAACTACATTCTTAAAAGCTATAGGTCAAGCAATACTGCTTGCAAGGGCCGGGCTCTTTGTGCCGGCCAATAATTTTATAATTCCATCATCGGGGAATGTTTTTACTCATTTTCAGAGAGAGGAAGAAAGGACACTGTCATATGGGAAATTTGAAGAAGAAATAATAAGGTTCAGAAAAATAATTGAATCGCTAAAGGCTGGAGACTATGTTTTAATGAACGAAAGCTTCTCATCAACCAACCAGGTTGAGGCATCCGTAGTAGCTAAACAAGTTGTATCTGCCCTAATAGATAGCAAAATAACTGTTTTTTACGTTACGTTTTTGCAGGACTTCATATATGATTTTATTAAAGAAAATAAAAATAAGGCCGTTCTATTAACCCCTGAAAGGCTAAAAGATGGAACAAGAACGTTCAAGTTAGTACAAGGCTTTGTTCAGTCAGGATATGCGTTAGAGATATGGGACAAATATTTTATGAAAAATTGAAAATATAACTAGATCAAACTCGTAAACCCTTTCCCATAACTAGCGGTATTATTGTAGCTATTAGAGAAGCTAACCGTTACATCATATGCACAAACCTTTTGAATAGCTTCACCTAGCAACCCAATAACGCTTCTTGCTCTAAGGTCTTCGGCAAGCTTCCTTTTTATAGAAAAACCTTCTATAAGTCATCGAATGCCATAATTTGTTGTCTTTTTTGTATCCAAACTCTGTGTACTTCCTGCCTTATTCAGCTACCTCTATAGCTATAAGTTGCTTTTTTGTCCATTATTTTAGAAGCATTGCATACTTAGCAACAACCTCATCTGGGAATCTCGCTCCTTGAAAACCCAAAAAAGTTAAATATTAAAATATTCAAGGCTTGTTATGATTTCTGGCGTGGTGTTTGATCTTGATGGGACGCTGATAGATAGTGCAGAACAGCTTGCTATAGCATGGTCTAAAGCTTTAAAAGAGTTTGGGTACGATGTAAAGCCATCAGAAATAAGAAAGTATGTTGGTCTTTCGCCAGCTGTGCTTATCTCAAAGTTCATAAGCAACCTGAGTAACGATGATTTAGAAAGGATAAAGAGCTTAAGGAAAAGGTACTTTATAGAAAACATAAATAGAATTAAGATGTTTCCAGATGCTGTTTCCTGCTTATCAAATTTAAGGAGTATTGGGGTCAATGCTTCAATAGCAACAAGCTTGGGCAGGGATATGATTGATGAAATAGTAAAGCACTTTAACCTTGATAGGATGGTCTGCTGCTGGGTTACCGGTGAAGACGTAAAAAACCCAAAGCCAGAGCCCGACGTATTCTTAAAGGCATTTGAAAAAATGAATTTAACGCCAAGGGAGGGCATCGTTGTGGGAGACAGAGAATATGACATAATAGGTGGTAAAAGGGCCGGTTCACTTACAGCGTTAATTGTAAGGGATCAGTACAGCAAAACAAATAGCGTGCAGCCAGACTACATAATACACAGCTTGGATGAACTTCTTGAAATAATAAAGAAGATTAATTTCTAACACATCCTATCTTCTGAAGGTCATAGTTTTACTGCTTCCCAAAAACCCCTAACATCCTATAAGAGCTTTTCCTCTTCTTTGTGAGCGATTTTTGCTTTAATTCATTTCGCTTAATTTAATGTTTTATTTAAGAAACTTTTGGAGGATACTCATGATTGCTCTTTTATTAGTCGTATCTTTCAAGTTTTGCGGGGGTTGCTAATGGTTGCTTTATGAAGATTCATTGTAATGTAAATACGCTGAATTTTAGACTAATATTTTTATTTATGCAAAAGCATTACATTTCAGCTTTTACATTAAAACCTAGATATATAAATTATAATAAATAGAAACGTTATAATTAGATATATTATGTATATATTTATTTGGCTGTTCATTACATAATACGATATATATTTGGCAATTCTTTTGCATGTCAGTGTAAATTTGACTAATGAATCCCAGAATATGTTCCTTGCATATGTATATTCATTAGGTCTATACAATGATTTGAGTATAAGTTTTAGGTTATTGCTAAATGCACTTGGTGCATACTTTTCCTGAATTACTTCTCCATTGTTCCAAACTGGTACTCTCCTAAGTTTGTTCTTTCCAAATGCAAAATATGTCACTAATGTGAACAAGCCTATAAGAAGGCCTACATATAAAGGCGAAATTCCACCAAAAGTTGACCCAGATTCTTTAAGGGAGATTATAATGAAATATGTAAAAAGATTTGGTGCAGAGCTAGTAAAAATTGAATCAAGTGCATTAACTATTATTGAAGAGATCATGCCAGAAAATAGCACGATTAGACCCATTATAAAAATGGAAAAGTTTCCCTTTTTTTCTGATGAAGAAAATACACCCGAAAAGGCTATGAATTTAATCATAACTGCCGTGATCAAACCTTCAGTCATTGCCATTATCGTTCCCACAAATAAGAAGAGAAGACCAAATAATGAATTTTTTTCAACGAATGCTGACATGAACATTATCTCGAGAAGCATCCAGGTTGCAACGCCTCCTATATTAGGAAGCAAACCTGAAAGTGACGATGCAAGAAGAAGCCTGCCCACATCAACCTGTCTAGAACTTATTCCGGTTGAACTTGACATATATTCGCTTTTTATAAGCCCACTTATCATAAATATTCCGCTTTTTGCAAAAGAGTGGGCCAAGCTGAAAAGGGCAACACCTATAATAGAAAATAATGCAATAGTATTATTAGGGGCAAACAGCGAAACCCCCAGCAGAAGAAGAATTGACCCATAACTTTCAACTGAACTATATGCTGGAAGCATCTTATAATGATCTGAAGCGTGTGAATACAGTGCGCCAAAAAATGCAGTAAATGCGCCTACACTTATAAGCAGTAACCCCAGATCGGGGTCAATTGGGCTAAGCATTGACATTTTAATTATTCCATAAACACCCATGAGTGGCATTGTTGCACTTAATGCTGCAGAAACGTTTGCCGGTGCACTGCTATGGGCTATTGGCAGCCATTCTACAAGTAAAAATGGAAATGCCCCCATTTTTAATAGAAAGCCTATTACTGTTAAATCCAATGGAAGCGTCGACGTAAGACGAGTAAAGGCAATTGAGCCTGTCTGCGAATATGCTAGCGCAAACCCCAGCAGTATAAATATAGTGCTAAGTTCGCTAAACGCCATAAAAATAAATGATGGAAAGCTCTTTTCCCTATGTATGCCCAAAATAAAATATGCAGATATACTCATTATTTCCCAGCCGCTCAAAAATATCAGATAGTTCCCTGAAGTCAGCACCAACGACATGCCAGCTAACATAATTGCAAACAGAGGAGAAAGCCACCTGCCATATCTGTCATAGGAAATCGAATAGATTGATATCATTGCCCAAGATACGCTGGTTATAAGCCAAAACAGGTGCAATATGTTAAAGCTAAAAACTGCTACTGCAGCCATAAAAATCGAAGTAATGACTAACGCAAAATATCCAGTTTTTCTATTTGCTATAGCCAATATGGCTGAAAAGAAAAATAATGTAGGTATGATAATATTCATTGCATTTCACCGTTTTTTATTTTAACCAAGGTGTAAAGATATGTGTATGGATTTGGGGGGCATCCGGGCACCACGGCATCAAACTTTATGGGCATTTTGCTCATAATGGCACCACTGCAACCAGCTATCGCAATTTTTGGTTCAGGCATTGAATCATATGCTCTTACTAATGGTTCTATCATTTTTTCTGATAACTTCCCAAGGACTATAAGGGCATCAGCGTGTTTTGGAGTGTTAACAAAAAAAATCCCAAATCTACTAATATCATAATGTGGACTTGTCAAAGCATTTAATTCTAAATTGCATCCGCCGCATGATCCAACATCTATTGGATAAATAAACAAAGATTTCTTAAACGCTTTATTATAATTGTTAACAATTCCTATTCTGGAATCACCTGTTGGTTGGTAATTAGGAAAACACATTCTGCAAAAAATGCATTTTTCAGGATCCCATTTACCTTCGTTTATGGCACCAGTTGGACAGTAGCTATTGCCCTTTCCCGTGATTCTGGTTGACCAACCGGGCAAGTATTCTTGATTCCCCACTGGAAATCTTTCAGTCTTTATTCCATTTTTTAATCCCTTTAAAAACCAGTTCATACAAATTTCACCCCCAATTCAGACGACCAAATTCCAAAACTTTCCCAGTTAAATGGAAAATCAGTAAATATATTACCCACCATTGACTTTACAAAAAAATCTAAATTGATTTCTGATGGCGAAAGCAAATAAACTTCTTTTATTTTTTCATCAATTATTTTTACAAAATACGCCAGGTCCCCTGATGGCGATTCCACCCTTCCAATACCATCGCCGTTAATCACTGGCGGCGTAATCGCATACTTGGTTTTGATTATGTCAAGTGCGTTGTAAATTATTTCTGCAGATTTTTCTATTTCTGAAGCTCTGACCATGAACCTTCCAAGTGCATCACCGCTTTCTTGTAATATACCGCCTTTAAAATCAAGGTCGCTATAAGGTAAGTAGTCAGCGTCAATTCTCGCATCATAGTTAAAGCCTGCTGCACGAGCTGCAGGTCCAATTAAGCTATCATCCTTTATGATACCATTTTTGTCCAATCTATCAAGAAATATTCTAGTATCAAGCAGGTCATTAAATATTTCATTAAACTGTTTAACAATAATTGAAAGCTGACCCCTAAGTTCTTGAAATTTACCAACTTCGCTGTTAAAGAAAAATCTATGACCATAAGCTACATCTATGGCTCTGTTTATAAGTTCACGAAGATAAAAAAGCATGTTTGATGCAACTCCCTGGGAAGATGCTTCAACCATTCGGCCTATCACATGTAAATTATTTCTTATCCTTTCTAGTTCAATTCTAACTATCATATCAAGCTTCATATTATAATCAATATCCTTGCTACACGCAATAAGAAACGCAGCGCGATGAGCCGCTGAAAAGTTGGCATTTATGCGCTCCACTACTGCAAGAGCGTCTTTGACCTTCATGCCAGATATCGTAAAAATTCTATCCTTATATAGTATTGGCCTTATCTTCAATATTTTTTCTCCAGAAGTATATATGTTAAATCCAATCGATTCTATTAACCCCCCAGCAGAAGGGCCATACATAAAATTAAACGCCCCATATTCCTGTTCTACAGTGGGCTCAGGGCTTGTTACTTCAGCTTTTTCTAGTCCATTTGAAAAAAGCACATAATCGCCCAGTCTTCCAATTTTTCTACCTCTGTTCATATATAAATCACCAAAAATAATCCTAATACTAAAGGTACTAAAGATGCTATAATTGCTACTGCCGCCATAATTTTTGGATCAGACTGCCTTTTGTTTCCGCTAAATACCATCTTTGTTACATTGTAGTTTACTGATATAAATGCCATAGCTATGATTAAGGCAAGAAATATTGCCTCATACGTTAGTCCAATTTTAAAAAGCTGTATCAATATAAGGAATTCTCCTACAAAGTTTGCAAATGGGGGCGCTCCTGTAACTGCAAGTGAAGAAAGTATCAATGATGATGATGTAAGCCTTAATCCTTGGGCACCGTTTACATCATCGATATTTTTTGTGCCATACTTGCGGTTTATTATGCCAGAAGAATAAAACGCCCCTGCTTTCGCAAACGCATGGGCTATGAGCAAAATCTCGGCACCAATTATACCAAGCCCGCCTATAACAAATCCTATCAATGCTATATTCATGTTTTCCATTGAGGAATAAGCAAACATCCTCTTGAAATTCTTTTGATTGAGCAATGCTATTGAAGCAAAGGTAACTGACATCATTCCGAATGCAATAAAAAGTACCATTTCGGGATCAAGCTGGTAAACCATATAAAGCACGTAAAGCGCGGTGGGAAGCAGTATTCCAGAAAACATGGCACTTACTGGGGCTGGAGCCTCACTATGAGCATCAGGAAGCCATGTGTGTACAGGAAAAACCCCTATCTTAGTACCAAACCCGACAAGAGCTATTCCTACGGCAAGTGCGAGAACCTTGGAATTTTTAGTGATCGCTAGGGCCGTAGATACTGTCAGCGTGCCCAACGAATAATAAATAAGTATAATTGAAATAAAAGCCACAGCGACACCGGCAGAAACTAGCACAATGTATCTCCATGCAGCTTCTATCGAGGTTTCAGACTTTTCCATAAACAGCAATAGAGCGGAAGTGATAGTTGTTGCCTCTATACCTACCCACATAAGCCCATAGTTATTGACCATAACTGTAAAAATCATAGATGCTGCAAATAGGTCAATTAAAGCATAGTATAAATTTTCAGAAAGTGAAGGATTAACAATGTAATTCAAAGAATAGATCGTAGATAACAGATAAATTGAAACGATCATAATAACAAACATCCATGAAATTTTATTAATTAGATAAAAATTTACCTGCAAGTGCTTATAAAGCAGCAGTGAAAGCAGAAGGTCAACAGAAGATGCAGCAATAGATGTTTGCTTGTACCACCGCGTAAATCCTGAAAGTGAAGCCAAAGCCGGCATCATAATTATCAGAGTAGGCAATAACATGGTTATCAACCTCTTAATTCTTCCATGGGGAAGTGCTCTTCCTTTTCAATTATAACTACGGTAGAAATTATGACGAGGCCTATAACATCGAGAAGCACACTAGCTTCAATAAGAAGCGGTAGGCTTATTATAAAAAGGCCAAACAGCACAAGTGCATTTTCCTCTTCCACATAACCTATTATCTGAATATGCGTATTCCTCCTTGATGCTATAAGAAACAGGCCTTGGAAAAACAGTGCAGCTGCAAAAAGCAGCAGCGCATTGTTTAATTCTAAATACGATATAAAGAAGAATTGAAATATTATAAGTACAAACATGGTCATGAAAAGATCTATTATAAGAGATGATGCTACACCTTTCAGGGATTCCCTTTTTAGCTCTGGAATAAATTTAAGAGATTTATTTAGCATATGTGTAATAGCAATAGCCCTTAATACTATTACCAGAAATCCAAATTCGATCAGATACAAATTGGGTTCTAAGAAACCTATTGCAAGTATCATAACCCCAATGATTAACGATTCAATTTCCAACCCAGTAATTGCCGGCTTTATATAGGCCTGTCCCTGAATGTAAAATGCATTTAAAAGTACCAGCATTAAAACTATTTCATAAAAAGAGTATTGAATCATATTCCTCCACCAATTATTGTAAATATTAATGAAAGTACAGACACTGTAAAAGCTATTGAAAGGTAATCCTGAATTTTAAATAGCCTTAATTTTGCCAATGATGTTTCAATTATAAGCGATATCCCTATCAGAATTAACCATTTTAAAAACATAACAGCTGGGTCTAAAAGGTAGCCAAATTGCCCATTAAACAACCAAAAAGGCATCAAAAATACATTTAGTAGGACGGAACCAAGTAGATATTGTTTTATATAAGACCCCCACTTTAAAATCCCAAGGAGCTTCCCGCTGTATTCATAGTTAAGCCCCTCATCAATCATCCCCATTTCAGATAAACCAGAGCTTTCTACTGGGAGTCTGCCACTTTCAAACAGCCATAACATAAAAAATGCTATCGTGCCAAATAAATGATCTAGCAAAAGGTAATTTTCAGGTTTACTAACTGTATTTAAAGTTATATAAGGATTGTTTGTTCCTGTAATTAATGCAACCGCAAAGAAAACCGAAATCAAGGTACCTTCGCTTAAAAACATAAAGGATGTAACTCTGGCAGCAGATAAAGCCACAAAATTGCTCCTGCTGCTCAATGCACCGTTGATTTTTATAAATGATGCAAGAGTAAAAAGTATAGCACCCCCAAGAAAATCTACCGTTGCTGTAAAGGCTATGGGCGATGGAATAACAACAGGAATAACAAACGAAATAAGTATGTAAATTGCAAATATAATATAGGGAGCAGCTATAAATATTTGGCTGGCTTCAACTGGTATTAAGGTTTCTTTTTTTAATAATTTGAATATATCATAATATGGTTGCAGAATACTTGGACCTTGCTTGCCTTCTATCATCGCCTTAGCTTTACCAAAAATACCTACATACAATGGCGCAGAAAATAAAGTAAATAAAACCTGTATGACGGCGCCTTCTATGATTTGTAATGACATTTTTTAACACCTTTTGATTTTTTGATTGGAAGGCGTCATTAGCATACGCGGTTCAGGATTTTATCCTAGGAGGACGCCATCTCCTGATTTAGGAGAAAATATGGATATTTATAAATTTGTCCGTGTTTTTCCGTCTCTTTTCTGTTATCTTGAAATTATTTCATGTTATCTTATCCCGAAATTATTACATACCCTTAGATATTTAAAAAATAAAAGTTATTTGAGCAGTTTTTGGATAAGCATTGTTAAGAAACACAGGATGAGAAGACTTAGTACAGGGGTTATTCATGTTCAGAAAAAAGCTGGAAGACATAAAAGGCCTGTTCCTGAGAGCGTTAGGAATGAAATCGTTGAGCTTTAAAGAAAATACAGAATTAACGCAAGCTATATCGGCAGGATACTCCGTGCAGAAGAATTACACATCAGAAATGAAAAGATCAACCAAATCCTTAAGGCTGGTTTTGCGATGATCGAGCCTAAAAATTGGCACAGGAAGAAGTTAATAAGGTACGAAAGAAAACATTCTAATTCATTATGGCACGTTGATTGGCACGAAATAAAGGATCCTATGTGGAAAGGTTTATGGTTAATAATGTATGAAGATGATTCTTCTAGATTTATAGTTGGTTATGGAGTATATCCAACACTCACATCAAGGTATTCGGTTAAAGTGTTAAGGAAAGCAATAGGCATGTATGGTAGGCCTGGGCAGATTTTATCAGACCACGGATCAACGTTCTATGCACTTGAGACAGATGAAAGGGATAAAGGATTAACTGATTTTGAAAAGTTCCTGATAAAGGAGAAGACAACTTTGATAGTTGGTAGTGTTGATCACCCTCAGACAAACGGGAAGGTTGAGAAGTTCTTCGATATATTTGAGAAAAGAGATCTCCAATTCTGTTGATAAATTCATAAATTGGTACAACTTCATAAGGCCACACGGAGCCTTTGATATTGAAAGGCTTGAAACTCCAGCAATTATATACTATAAGAGGCTTCCTAAAAAGGAGATAATTGAACAATCATTCTTTGATATGCTGGAGAGGGGGGTGTAATAATTTGGGAATAAGAACCCCGTTCTACATAGAAAGAATTTTATTTTACATTTTTTTTATTTAAATTGATGATAGAAAAAAACGACTTAAAGCAGGAAGCTCCTCCACTTTTGTATATAGAAAGACAGGTCAAACAGCGGTCTAGCATTTCGTTGGTCTTCCATAGCCAACAGTGTACTGAATGTGATGAAAAATGAGTCAACAGGTAGGGCATTTATCATCTGAAACGCGGGATTCCAGCATTTTTAACAAGGATTTCTGGAGAAGGACCCTGAGGGAACTCGGATATCCGATCGTGGAGCAGCAGCTGGATATCAAGGCGCTCAAGGATCAGGGCGCGATATCTTCTGCACTCAATTTCTCCGATGCGACTAGATTCTACGTGGACGATTACGTGGAGGTCGTCGTACTGACGTATGCGGAGGGTGAGCGCATGACCAGGGGCCAGTGCACGAGGACCGCGAGGTCGTGGAAGGAGAGGAGGCTCATCAGGCCGCTCCTGATATTTACAGACGGTTCAGAAAGCTACGCAGTGTCGATCCCGGGGGCCGGCACCGGCGGGGAAGTTAGGGTGCTATCGCTCGCCGACAGGCTGTACCGGACGGATATCGAGGTGCTGGAATCCCTGGCATATCCGGGCGGGCCCGAGGAGCTTCGGCGGCATTACGATGAGACGTTCATCCCCTACGAGAAGGTCAGGGACGAGTTTTTCGAGGGATACCGCGATCTCTACCAGAAGATCCAACAGGCCGTGCGGAAGTATCTTCCATCGCAGAGCGCGGCCTACGCCCAGAGGTTCCTCGGCAGGCTCATGTTCCTCTACTTCCTGCAGCGGAAGGGGTGGCTGAAGGGCGACAAGAAGTTCGTGGACTCCATATCGAACTACATGGAGCTGAACCGGCTGTTCTACGAGGGCCTCAACAGGCCCGGGACCCCGGGGCTGCCGTTCCTGAACGGATCCCTCTTCGAAAGGGAGGAGTACATGACCGCGGAGGTCGAGGAGAAACTCGCCGGTGTCATGGACCCCCTATTCAGGGATGCGAGGGAGTTCTTCGACAAGTACAACTTCACCGTCGACGAGACCGCGCCGCTCGAGGTCGAAGCCAGCATAGACCCAGCTCTGATAGGGACTGTCTTCGAGAACATGCTTCCCGAGTACGAGAGGGGCTCTAAAGGGACGTTCTACACGCCGAGGAGCGAGAGCTCCTTCATATGCAGGAGGGCGCTGGCTGCTTACCTGGGTTGCGGGGACAGGGTATCGGAGGATGGGAAAAAGTTCATCGATGGCCTGAACGCGTGCCTCGAGGAGCTGAGGAGAAACAAGAATGAAAGGGAGGTCAGGGAGTTCAAGGACAGGCTCCTCTCCATAAAGGTCCTCGACCCGGCGGTGGGCTCCGGCGGATTCCTCCTGGCCATGATGCAGGAAATCATAGGCCTCCTCCAGGAGGCGGATTCTGCGGTCGGCTGGAGGACGGATGTGCAGGAATACAAGAAGAGGATACTGCCCAACCTCTACGGCTTCGACATAGAGGCCGAGGCTGTTGAGATAGCCAAGCTGAGGCTCTGGCTTTCCCTGATAATAGATCAGAAGGAGCCGGAGCCCCTCCCCAACCTTGACATGAACCTGATCGTCATAGACGACTCGCTTCGTCAATCGGTTGGCCAGACGAGCTTAGATCCCGAGGTCCAGTCGCTCCAACTCGAATTCTCCGAGCTGAGGAGAAGCTATATGGACACTCACGACCCGAACACCAAGAATGTCCTGAGGCAGAGGCTCCAGAAGCTCAGCGAGGAGATCAGGAAGAGGACCGGGGAAGATCCGAACGTGATAGAAGCCCACATGCATGACAAAGCAGACATCGTTGTGATGAACCCCCCATACGTGAGGCAGGAATCGATTGAGCAGAGGAAGAAGGAGTACTATTCCACGAAGTACGGGATCGATAAGAAATCCGACCTCTACGCATACTTCCTGATACGGGCCCTGCGCTTGGTCTCCGACGCCGGGGTGGTCTCGGTGATTTCCTCAGACAAGTGGCTGGAGACGGGCTACGGTGAATCAGTCCAGGAGAAGCTGAAGGAACACCTAATCGCGGTGTATGGCCAGAGGGAGAGGAGCTTCGGCGCAGACATAAACACTGTTATAACTGTTCTAAAAAAGAAAGGCCTTGGCAACTACATCGACTTTGTTTATCTTGACTCCTACACGAAGGACGATGTAAGACAGCATATCAGGATCGAGAGGAAGGAATTGAAGCCAGGCAAGTGGTTCTACCTGAGACCTGGAGCCAAGTTCTTCTTCGAGAAGCTTCTGCCCAAGCTAACGCACAAGCTTGGGGATTTTGCTGAGATAAAGCGTGGATTCACCACTGGAGCCAACGA
>OFEH01000371.1_pt1 | contig 16110 bp, 13 predicted proteins | sample 1521031 | NCBI WGS metagenome assembly OFEH01 (sample SAMN05518350, study PRJEB24110) | hypersaline lake metagenome | isolation source: Grendel Spring, Yellowstone National Park, Wyoming, USA | place: USA:Grendel Spring, Yellowstone National Park, Wyoming, USA | collected 2011-11-16
TCCTTAACGACCGCCCAGGCGGCCTCGGGGCCTGCGCCCTCGAGGGCCCTCCTGACTGTGAACCTCAAGCGAGGCCCGGAATGTTGAGACACTTAGGCTTGCGTATTTTAAGGATAAAGGCTTCTGCAGATATTATGTTGGCTTAAGAGAGTGTTAAGCCTTGTGAATGGGCTTATTTCTCGTTGGATACTCTGAAGCTGCTTAAAGAACATATGGGCACTTAAGAGAAGATGCCTTCTACTTCCTAAATGTGTTAGAAAAATCTCTTGGAGACTAATGATTAAGGCTATGTCTAGAGAGTTAGCAAGATTTATACAAAGCAGATTTGGAAAGCTTAAGATTTCTGAGGCTAGATATGAGTATCTTTTTGGAGAAGCTAATGGACATCTAAGTCTCTAAGGTATTGGTGTCAGGGATGCCCTCATGGAAGATTCACAAGGCCTTGTACGAAAAGCTCAGCAGAGAGGTTGAAGGCTTCGTTATTTGGACTCCTAATCTTCTTGAGAGGATAGATAAGATTATTGACAAGGAGTATGGAGAGCATGACCTTGGCAGGAGGGCAGGCCTGGAGGGTATAGAGAGCTTTCGCGGAATGCTAAGAGCGTTATGGCTTGAGTTCGGTGACATCTATGACACCTTGACAGAGAGCTTCCTCCACGCGGACTATTTTAAGAAACTGGAAATAGAGCGAGAGGTACGACAAAACCCTGGGCTTGGACAAAGGTACCTGGTGTACGTGCCTGATGATGCCTTAGTCCTAGCAACGCTCCATCACATCTTAGACGTCGCTACTGACCGCCTCTTAAACACCTATCCACCTATTACTATTGACAGTAGCGCCCTCCTGTTCGAACAAGTGAGAGAGTTGATGAAGGGTTACGTTTATCAGCTCAAGGAGCTTAAGACTATGGGAGGCTCAACGTTCGATCAAGTATTTGACTGGCTCATTAACGTCTTAAAGGAGAGGAGTCAACAAGTCTACACGATCTTGGTCAAATACCTCAAGTCAAAGAGGCTCGAACCTGGCTACGGGCCTGAGGTCTTGAGAAGGCTACTGCAGGACTTCGTTAGAGAGAAGGGGTATTACGGCATAGTTTACGTCAACAACACTCCCCTGCCAGTAGCGGCGGCTGCTATTAAGGCGTTCAATGAGTTGACGAAGAGGAGGAGGGTTGTTCTGGGCTTTAGCAAGTACAGAGGCCCGTACCCTCTAGTACATAAGGAGATAGCGTCGTCAAGTGTGAAAGAGCTTTGTGAGAAGCTCCGTACTGAGTTGCAGAGATAGACTCGCAGTTTTTAGCTCTCGATGTAAGTTCTCCCGAAGGTTCTGGCGAGCTCTTGAGAGTAGATAAAGAGGCTTTCGTGTCATCCCCCAAATTTAGGGTTTCGAGGAAAAGATCATACATACAGATCCTATGGCACGTTATAAAGTCGCTATATTGCAGGCCAACGCCTGAAGGCCCGCCTGAAGGCCCTTAGGCCCTACTCTCGCGCCCCCTCATGGCTGACGCTATGGCTCCAACTATGACTAGCACTACCATGACCTCGTAGACGAGCCTCACTCCCCTGATGAAGTCGAGGGCGCTGGCCGCGGCGCTCACGGGCAGCCCGGTGAAGACGCTCACCAGGACGGGCCTGGGTATGTATACCGCTGCAAGGGAGCTGGCCAGGGCGAGGCTGAGGGACTGGCCGTAGAACCTCATGAGGCTCAGCGTTGCCGAGGCCACTGCCAGCCTCTCCCTCGGGGCCGCGCCCATTACCGAGGCCGAGTTGGGGCTTGAGAAGAGGCCCATGCCCACGCCGATTATGAGGGCCCTCCAGGTCACGTCCGCCAGGGTGGCCCTTAGGCCCAGCGGTATGAGGAGCAGGAGGCCGAGGGCTATCAGCATCATCCCGGCCGTGGCGAGGGGCCTGGCGCCAACCCTGTCTGACAGCCTGCCGCTTATGGGCGATAGGACAACCATTGCTAGGGAGAGCGATAGGAGGGCGAGGCTGGCCTCTATGGGCCTCATGCCCAGGACCACTATCATGTAGTAGCTGAGGAAGAAGGGGACGAAGAAGTAGCCGGCGTAGTTCAGGAGGGCCGCCAGGTTGCCCATGGAGAACTGGACAGACCTGAAGAGGCCCACGTCGAGGAGGGCCAGGGGGCCCAGCCTGGCCTCCCATGCAACGAACGCCGCTATGAGGGCGACCCCTATGGCCAGGAGGGCCAGGTAAGGGGGCGACCAGCCCTCAAAGGAGGCCGCCGTCAGGCCGAAGAGGGAGGCCGCTACCCCCACGGCGGCCAGGGCGCCGCCCGTTGCATCAATGGGCTGGCCCGGCTGCCCCACGGACTCCTTGAGGTAGGCCTGCGAGAGCAGGTAGCCTGTCAGGGCAAGGGGCACGGTTACGAGGAAGACCCACCTCCAGCTCGGAACCCCAGCTATGGCCCTCAGGGTCGTTATCGCCCCTCCCAGGACGGGGCCCACCGTGGTCCCCGTGTAGACGGCAAGGGTCCAGTAGCCGAAGGCCTTGCCCCTCTCCCAGGGCGGGTAGGCGTCAGTTATTATGGCGCCGCTGTTGGCCAGTATCATAGCCGCCCCCATGCCCTGGACCACCCTCCAGGCGTCAAGCTCAGCTCCACTCATTGAGAGGGCGCACATGACCGTGGCCACGGTGAACACGAGGAACCCGGTCGTGAAGACCCTCCTCCTGCCCTTCACGTCGCCAAGCCTCCCGAACAGGAGGAGGAAGGCGGAGAGCGAGACCAGGTAGCCCATGGGGACCCATATGGTCTCCAGGTAGGAGGCCCTCAGCCCCCTCGCTATGGCTGGGAGGGAGACGCTGACTATGGTGCTGTCCAGGGGCGTGAGGATGGCCGCGAAGGCGGTGACCGTGGAGACCAGCCTCAGGTAGCCCCTTGGGTACCTCCACTGCCCCTTTGACATGTTGCCCGGCACACCAGTCGCTGAGGGCGTTAAAAGGTAGAGGTCGTCAGACGCCAGGACTGTCAGGCTAGAGCTCACGTACGGCGGAAACGCAGAAAACCCTCTCCTCCCCTCTGGCAACCAGTGATGACAGGGGCAGGGTTTCCGAGAGCACCGATGAAGAGGCCCTACCGATCGCTGAGGATGAGCTTATGGCCAAGGTCACAGTGGTCCTCCTTGAGGCCGCCCTTGAGCTTATCCCCGAGCAGATAGCGGGCCACCCCCAGGTCGTGAGGACAGCCAGGAGGTACGGCCTGAGGCCAGGGGAGATGCTGCTTGACGCTGGCATACACTGGAAGGCCATGAGGTCGCTTGAGGCCTGGTGGAGGAGGGGCAGGCCAGACATAGTGCACCTGAGCCTCCTCAACCTCCTCGAGAAGGCGCCGGTGAGGGAGGGGCTTGCCGAGGTCTTCGTGCACCTCCAGGACGGCAGGGTGATCGCGTTCTCGCCAGGCGTGAGGTTGCCGAAGAACTACGACCGCTTCAAGGGCCTCATGGCCCAGGTGCTCAGGGTCGGCAGGGCCCCGCCTGAGGGGGAGCCGCTGATATGGACCGCGGCCAAGGACCTAAGGGGGTTCCTGGGCAACAGGGGGCTCATACTGCTGAGCGAGGACGCTGAGGTCGAGGAGAGGCCCGCGGACATAGTGAGGGAGGCCTACGAGACTGGCTCAGCCATAGGCTTCGGGGCCTTCCCAAGGGGGCCCTTCTCCAAGGACGTGCTGTCCCTGGCGACCAAGAGGGTCAGGATAAGGGGAGGGGAGCCGCTCAAGGCCTGGGACGTGGCCTGCGCCCTCTCGTGCGCCCTCTACGACCTGGCCGAGCGGCTCAAGGGATAGGCGTTACCTTCAGCTCGTCAACTTAGTCGGGTAACCGCGTTCCTTTCGAAGCGTTAGCTTAAAATAAAGTGCTAACTATAGGAAAGAGGGACCCCGTTGAGCTACGAGAGGCAGAGGATCAGGCTAGGCGTCCCAGGCCTTGACGAGCTGTTCGCAAGCGGTGTGCCGATCGGCTCGGTCATCCTGGTTGCCGGCTACCCTGGGGCCGGGAAGACAACCCTTGCGTCCCAGTTCGCTTACGCCGGCGCCTCCTCCGGGGAGCCCTCGATATACGTGAGCTTCGTTGAGCCCAGGAGCGTGTTCATCGAGAACGCGCTCTCGTTCGGCATGGACTTCAGGCCGCTGGAGGAGAAGGGGCTCTTCAGGTACTATGAGGCGCTTAACGTGAGTGACCCGGAGGCGCTGAGCAACCTCATCGAGGACATCCTTCTCCAGGTCGACTCAATGAAGGCGAGGCGCGTCGTCATAGACAGCGTGACCACCGTTGAGCAGCTGGCCAAGGACCCGACGAGGGTGAGGGAGGTACTTCACTCGGCGCTTTACCTCGGCCTTAAGCTCAGGGGAGCGACCTCCCTGCTGATAGCGGAGCTCCCCTTCGGGGCTGAGTCATCCCAGCTGGGCCCCGAGGAGTTCATAGCAGACGGCGTCATAATAATGAAGTATCACTACGTCAAGGGCAAGCTGGAGAGGTACGCCGAGATAAGGAAGATGAGGGGGACGAGCGTTGAGTACGCCTCTATGCCCTACACGTTTACCGCGAGGGGAATAGAGTTCCCTCCCCCTCTGAGGCATGAGGCGTTGCCGAGCGGCGCCAGGTCCGAGAGGACGTGCAGGCTGGGCGAGCTGACGCTGAGGCCGGGCATGGGGACCCTCATACTTTACGACCCCTCGGTCGACCCGCTCAGGTTCTCCGTCTACTACCTAGTGGCGCCGGCGCTGGCCTCAGGCCTGAGGGTGAGATACATCTCCTACATTCATAGCGTCGCCAGCGTAAGGGACCTGCTTGCGGCCTGCGGTGACCTTCTGGGCGACAAACTTGGCAACCTGTCAGTGGAGAGTTATGACGCCTCGTTGACGACAGCAGGGGACCTTGAGCTGAGGGCTTACACGAGCGACAGGGACTTCAGGCCCGACGTAGTCGTGGCCGAGGGCGTCCACATGCTTCGCAGGTTCATGACCCCTAGCGACTACCTTAACGCCACTTACAGGGTGCTGGTGCGCAGGGCCTCCATGGGCATAATTACCTTCCACCTCTACGCCTTGCCCAGGGAGGACGCCTGGAGGGCGCCGCTCTCGACCTACTACGATAACGTCCTCTACCTCTATGCTAAGGGCGGCAAGCTTGCACTTGAGCCCCTCAGGGTCTGGGGCGAGCTGGCCCCCTCTGAGGGGCCTGTCCTCGCTGGCAGCCTGAAGGCCGACTGCAGGTCAGTACTCATGGAGGGGCTGAACAGGTGTTCGGGCCCTGAGAGCTCAAGGCCTGGCCGCTCCCAAGGAGGTCCTTAGCTCAGCAGGTTTTCAGGCCTCCTAAGGCCCCTGGGCATCTACAGGTCCTACCGATAGCAGCGTGGGCAGGGCAGCCCTCCGCCGCGATTGGGCTCAGGTAACTGCGCTGCCGCCCTCGCCGTGACCGCCTAAAAGCCTCAGGCAGCTCTCGTCAACCCTCGAGGTCAGCCTCCTGGCGAGCCCGTCGTTGACGAGCCTCCCGTGGGGCCTCAGGCCGCCGCTGAACGCAGGGGGTATGTGAAGGAGCTCGTGTACTATGACCTCAGCCTTCCCCATTGGCGTCAGCCTGTCGAACCTCTCTGATATGAACTCTATGAGGTAGACGGGCCCCATGTTGAGGGCGAACCTCCAGGCAGAGGGCATCATGTATATCCTTGCTGTGGCCCTTGACCTGGAGCCGTAGCTCCTTATTACGTAGAGCCTCTCGGGGTCTATGTAGTTGAGGCCGAGGCTTCTCGCGACGCACCTCACGGCCTCCTCCAGCGTCTTGTCCCTCTCGTACCTCAGGCGCGCCCTCAGGCTTAGTGCATGGCCAGGCAAGAAGAGGGGGACGGCAGGCAGAAGCGTAAGGAGAGGACGTCGGCACACCTGTGCGACCTTCAGGCCTAGGCCAGCGGAGAGGGCCTCGAGGGGTAACCCTTCTTCACCCCGCTAGGTCTAACCACTGATGGTCTCTTCATCGGCCTTGTCTAGGGAGGCAGGAGGGAGCTTAAGGGCCTACTGCGTGAAAGAACCAGCCTCTCGACGGCCTTTTAAAATCCATGCCTGTCAGAGCTTCTCCTCCAAGCCTTAGCCTCTCAAGGGGTCTTACAGCGTCTTAGGGCTGCGTACTCCGTGGCCAGCCCCGCTTGCCCCTAAGGCCCCCTTTCCTCCATGGCCTTCTTGAACTGCTCTATGGCCCTCCTTATCTCCTCCACCTCGCTCTCGTCCTCAAGGGTCGAGACGTCGCCCAGCGGCTCGTTGAGGTAGACCGCCCTGATGACCCTCCTCATTATCTTCCCGCTCCTGGTCTTGGGCAGGGCCTTCACTATCTCTATGGTCTTGAATACCGCTATGGGGCCGAAGGTCTTCCTGACGTGCTCTATTAGCTCCTTCTTAAGCTCCTCGCTGGGCCTGTAGCCCTCCTTGAGCACCACGAAGCCCACGGCCACCTGCCCCCTCTCGGGGTCAGGCACCCCTATGACTGCGGCCTCGGCGACCGCTGGGTGAGAGACCAGGGCGCTCTCCAGCTCGAAGGTGCCTATCCTGTGGGCTGATATCTTTATCACGTCGTCAGCCCTTCCGAGGAACCACACGTAGCCGTCCTCGTCAACCATGGCGGCGTCGCCAGAGTATATGAGCCCCTTGAGCTGGGGCCTGGCCTCCCAGTAGGACCTGACGTACCACTGGTAGTCCTGCCAGAGCTCTGAAGTGAAGCCTGGGAACGGGTGCTTGATAACGAAGACGCCCTTCTCGCCAGGCTTAGCTGGCTGTCCAGTCTCCTCATTGACCACCATACCCACGATGCCGGGCAGGGGTATGCCCGCACTGCCAGGCTTTATCGGCATCATCTGTATCCCATAGGGGTTGCCGACAACGGGCCCTCCTGTCTCGGTCTGCCAGTAGTGGTCTATCACGGGCACCCTCCCCTCAAGGACGTCATACATGAGCCACTTGAGGGGCTCGGGGTTCAGGGGCTCCCCCGCGCTGAAGACCACTTTCAGGCTCGACAGGTCGTGCTTCCTCGCGTACTCGGTGCCGTACTTGCTCAGAAGCCTTATGCCTGTGGGCGATATCCAGAGCTTCGTGACCCTGTTGCGCTCTATGACCTCCCACCACATGTCGGGCCTCGGGTAGTCAGGGGTGCCGTCGAAGACCACGCTGGTGGCGCCGAATATGGGCACGCCCCAGACCATGTAGCTGACGCCGGCCTGCCAGCCAACGTCGCTGGTTATGAACCAGGTGTCCTCAGGGGCGAGGTCGTAGACCCACCTGCCCATCGTCACCACGTGCACCTGGAAGGGCCCGTGCTTGTGCACCACTGGCTTAGGCTTCGCGGTAGTGCCTGAGGTGGGGGTCACGAGCAGGGGCTCGTTTGACTCCACCCACTCCACCTCGGGGGAGCCGTCCTTGCTCATGCCGAGGAACTCCTCGAAGAACATGTCGCGGCCGCCCTGCATCTGGGGCTCCTTCTCAGTGTACTCGGACTTGAACACCACAACCTTCTCCACTGTAGTCCTCTCCTTCGACCTAAGGGCCTCGTCAACTATACCCTTGAGGTCTATCAGCTTGCCCCTCCTCATGTTGAAGTCCTGCGTGAATATGACCTTGGCCCCTATGAGCTCAATCCTGTCAAGGAGGGCCTTGGCCGAGAAGCCCGCGTAGACCGACGAGGCTATGGCGCCTATCCTGGCGGCCGCGTGAAGCACCGCTATGGCCTCGACCCTGGTGGGCATGTAGAGGAGCACCCTGTCGCCCTTCCCCACGCCGAGGGCCCTCATGGCGGCCGCGTAGCGGCGGACCATGTCGTCAAACTGCAGGAAGGTATACGTCCTGGTTATGCCGAGCTCCGCGTTCTCATAGATGTAGATGGCCTTGTTGCCGAGCCCCTTCTGGATGGGGTAGTCGACGTGGCTGTAGTGGGCGTTCGTTATGCCGCCCACGAACCACCTGTAGGGCTTGCCTGGCTCCCACTCGAACGTCTTGTCCCAGAGCCTCCTCCAGTAGATGAGGTTAGTCTCCTCCCTCGCCACCGAGTCCCAGAAGGCTATGGGGTCCTTCTCGGCCTGAGCCATCAGGTACGAGACCTGTGGTGGGATAAGGATGGGCTTGCCTCCAAAGCCTGGGGCTGACACACTTCGTCCCAGCCCCCTATCAAGAACCCTTTTAAAAAAGCGTTGCATCTATGGACATATATGCTGTTGTCTACAAGGCTGAATACTTATCAGTTTTCAGAGAATTCTTATAAAGGATTCCACATAAATGCCACAACAGCGTGAAACCTGTGTCCGGTAGCCCGTCCCTGTCTGAGGTGGCCCTGAACACCCTTCTGTGGGAGGCCGCCGTGATGACCCTGGTCATAGGCTTCGTGGAGCTGAACCTGCCCAAGGGCAAGAACGACCCCAGGGACTTCGGCTGGGTCCTCCTGTCGGGCGCCCTGCTGGAGACCATAGCGCTGGGCTTCATAATAGCTGACAGGAACATATTCGGGGCCACGGTGGCGGCTGCCTTCATCCTGCTGCTCTGGGCCCTGGGCCTCCCGCTGGCCATAGGCGGCGGGAACAGGATGGCAGTCAACCACGCCGTGTGGTTCACGGGGCTGCTGTTCCTGGGCTTCACTATATTCGCGGCCCAGCACGGGCTCTACACGCTGTCGGTGGCGCTGGGGCTGCTCGTGATAGTGACGATCTTCCTAGGCGCCGCCGGATACACAGGGAACGCCGCGCTGAGGAAGATTGGCGCCGCAGCCTCGCTGGTTGACGGCTTCGTATTCCTCATAATGGCCTACGCGGGCGCCGTCGGGATAGCGCTTCCGTGACCATTGGCCGTTCCCTTAAGTCTTCCCTTAACTTTTTTGCCTTCTTCCTGAAGCCAAGGCCTCTGGGACGCTGATTGTCAGCGGGGGAGCTCAAGTCAAGGCTGGGGGCCTGGGCCGACGAGGAGGTGAGGCACGCTGAGAAGATCCTCGAGACCGCTAAAAATGTCAAGAGCCCCCTTGTCAGGGCGGTCCTTACCGCAGTAGCCATGGACTCCCAGAAGCATAGAGCGCTGCTCCTTGAGGCCATAAGGCTTGTCGAGGGCAAAGGCGAGGGGCCTGCGATAGCTGAGGCCGAGGAGTCGCTGGCCAGGATAAGGGAGCACGTAGAGGTCGAGGAGGAGGCCCTTAGGTTCTTCGAGGCCGCCGTGAGGGACCCCGCGGTTGCCCAGGACCCGCAGCTCTCATTCATACTCAGGCTTATCCTAAGGGACGAGGCGTTTCACCACGTCATGCTTCACGACCTCTACCAGGCGCTGGTCAGGGGAAGGCTCCTGGGCCAGGGCGAGGAGTGGGAGGAGCTGTACAGGGAGCTAGATAAGCACCTCTAGCCCGAGGCCGAAGGCTTTGCGGACCTACAGGGGTGCTTCAGCCGGTCAGTCAAAGCCATGTAGGTAACGTCGTTGCCTCCAGGACCTGCGAACCTCTTCAGGCCGCTTGAAGGACCAGGGCCCACGGGCCCGCCGGGACTTGAACCCGGGACCTCCGGCTCCGAAGGCCGGCGCTCTGGTCCTGGCTGAGCTACGGGCCCAGGACGATATGTCGCCTGAAGGATAAAAACCTCCCCAAGCTATTGTACCCTGAGCTCTCCTCAGCTGAGGGGAAGGGCTTGTCAGAGGCCGTCCCGTGCGAGAGCATAGGCGTTGTCGTGAGGTTCGGGGACGTCACGTGCTACGCTGACGGCACCGTGACAGCCCAGGGGCCCGCGGTGATCTGGCTCCCCGCCGCCCAGAGGTCCCTTGACGGCAGGTCAAGGAGGGTCGGGAGGGTCCAGCAGGCCATACTTAAGGCCGTTGAGGCAGGGGCCCACACGAGGGAGGAGGTCATGAAGGCCACCGGCCTCCCGAAGGGCACTGTCTGGGTAGCCCTCGCCTCGCTGGTCAGGAAGGGGCTGCTGAAGGTGATAACAGCTACCCCTGGAGGGCCGTGCAGGTCCTATTACCTAGCCCCGGGCCAGAGCCCTGACGAGCTGATCAGGGGGCTCGGCCTGAGGCCCTGCAGGCAGGGGCGCAGGCGTAAAAGCGCAGGCCAGGACACAGCGGTGGGTGCAGGCGCTGAGGGCTGACGTCCCGGTAAGCTGCGTCATAGACGGCCACGTCCACATGCCCCTCCTTAGGACAACTAAGGAGGTCAACGACTACATAAGGGGTCTCGTGGACGCAGGCGTCGGAGGGGCCGTCATAATAGGGATACCGCCCTTCAAGGACGTCCTCTCAAAGGTGACCATAGACGACGTTAACAGGGAGTTCGAGAGGGCCAGGCCAATCATAGAGAAGTACGCATCTGACGTAATGGAGTACCTCCAGCCCGAGGTCCTCTACGTTAACGCCATCAGGCTGGCAGAGGACTTCTGCACATTCGCCAGGCACCAGCACATGTCCGCCCTGAGCAACTTCGCCCCGGTCTTCCCGGCGAACCTCTCCCTCGCCCCCGAAGAGCTGGCCTCCGTCCTCGAGGCAGCAGCCTCAAGGGGTTTCAGGGGCTTCAAGGTGATCTCTACGCTGTTCCTCCAGCACCTCGACTCCCCCCAGGTGGGCGTAGTCCTGGAGGTGGCCGAGTCCAGGGGGCTCCCTGTCATAGTCCACGGCGGCTGCGACCCGGGCATATGGGAGCTGCCCAGGTTCTGCAAGTACGGCGACCCGTCAAGGCTTGAGGTCCACCTGAGGTCCCACAGGGACACGCCGGTGATCATAGCCCACGCGGGGGGCTACAGCGCGATAGCCCCAGGGGTCTTCTTCGAGGAGACCCTGGCCCTGGCCAGGAGCTTCGACAACGTCCTCGTTGACACCTCCGCCCTGCCCCCTCAGCTGGTGCCCATGGTGTTGAGGGACTTCCCGAAGGGCAGGGTCATCTACGGCTCTGACTACCCAGCCGTCTCAAACGCCAGCCTGAGGGAGTACATGGAGGAGGTCTTCATGACCCTCCTGGCCTCGGGCATGAGGGGGAGGGAGCTTGAGGGCTACGCCCACGGCGTCGCCGAGGAAGTCTACAAGGTCTCATGTATAGACGAGGCCTACAGCTCAGCGAGCTTTAAGGTCTGACGCTTTCTAAGCGCGAAGACGTTACGTTGAACTGCTTTCACAGCATTCATAGCTGCTAACCCGTCCTGGCGGCAGGTAGCCCCTCAGCTCGGCCCAAAGGCCCTAGAGCTCCTAGCGCTCGCTGATCGTTACGACAGGGCTGCTCACAGGGGCTTCAGAAGGCCTAATGGGAGCGAGATGCCGCGTCATGACAGCAACGAAGGTCGGCCTAAGTAAGCAATTGTTGCGTGAGAAGCCTTCACGCGTCCCACGCACAAGGCCTTCAAGGGCCTTCCCAACTCCTACGCTCACCGCGTCGTGAAGGAGCTCCTTGGGTCCCCGCCTAAATGACCTTACGAGAGGCGTGGCTTAAGGGCTCCTGAAAGCTATTCTAAACTATGTAAACTTATTTAACTATGATATAAGTGGGACAGAGCATAATAAATCCCACTATATGGAGCCTTAAATAGTGGGCTAATATGTATAAAGCTCAGAACACAGGGTGACACCAAGGTGGCCTACTACTGGGAGGGCGAGGACGGGACCAGCAGGGTCCTGAGCTACAGGGAGGTCAACAAGCTCGCCAGGGCCCTGCAGGACCTGGGCGTGAAGCCGGGAGGAAAGTTTTTTATATTGATTAACGTGTATACTGCTTGGAGGTGATATCATGATAGGTGTAACCGCTCCGTTATGGATCGGCCTGTTCATCGGTATGATCGTTGGTGGTCTGGCCGAGGCATGGGGAATATCCAACCCTGAAACTTTGATAAGGTTGGGGAAGTGGGAGGATACGCTTTTCATTGGCTGTATAGCAATTGCAGTAGGTGCAGGTGCCATAGTTCTCTATGGTCTAGCAGCCAGTGGGGTATCCTTCCATTGGACGGTAAGGCCAGATTGGACTATGGCTATTGTGCTAGGAGGTATATTATTCGGAACAGGCATAGCAATAGGAGGATATGTGCCAGGAAGTGAGTGGATGGCCCTTGGAGAAGGAAGGCGTGAGGCAATATATGCTATCTTTGGTGGTCTTCTAGGAGCTGCCACATGGACACTGATGCTCCAAACCAGCTTCGGCCAATGGCTCGTAACATACCTGAATTTTGGACAAATTTACTTCGCCGGAGAAGTGGACACAAACCTCAGAATAGGTTTCGTTGTGTCAATAATTTGGGCTGCCATAATGTTTACGTTAGCCTTTACGCTGCCAAGGTACAAGAAAGGCAAGAGCTACGCATACCTTTCGACTCACAAAGGCTATAAGCTTAGTCCTGAAGAGGAAATGAAATATCTGGAGACGGCAAACATCCTGATGGAAGGTTCGTCCATGCCTATCGGTAAGGATAACCTGCCTGAAAAGGCGAACTACCATTGGGCAGTATCTTCAAGGTTCTTTAGCATCACCCTGCTCTCCGTAGGTATTATCATAGGCCTGACCGTGGTTCTTTCGATGTTTCTGCATCAGATATTCGGGGAAGACTCAGTCTATGGATGGATCGTTGCATATTTATGGTTATCGCCAAGCTACTGGAATTACAGCGCTGGCGTCATACACGGCATAGGATGGGAGCCGTTCAACGACATTGGTACGTTACTCGGCGGATTCCTAGCTTCGGTGTTCTTTACAAGGAGGTTCCAGGCTTTCAACAATGTTATTCCACCATCATGGAAAGCCAGATTTGGAAACAGTCAAATAAAGAGAGCCGCTGGTGCATTTTTGGGTTTATACCTGACGGTTCTAGGTGGACAAATAGCGGGAGGCTGTGCAAGCGGACATATATTGAGTGGAGATATTGAGATGTCAGTGGCCAGTCTGGAGTTCGCCATAATCTCGATAATAACCCTAGTTCTGGTTTCACGCATAATATACGGGAGGCAAAATATGTCATCAGAGATAGAGGAGAAGTACGGAACGACCATGGAAGAGAGAAGAAAAAAGGAACCTCAGATGAAGAAAGAAGGTGGATTGAAGGCTTTCATAATATCAATGGTTGCCATAGCGATAATAAGCGCTGCTTTAACTACTGGTACATATAATGGTTATGATCCGAATCCATATTCTGTGTCACTCACTGGATTCTTTGTCATCCTCGCGGTAGTAATGACTGCGGTATGGTACAGGACAAAGTACAACAATTATTCATTTGAGGGTAATAAAGGCAAAGAGAATTAAAATAAATCAGCGATACTCCAGTCGGGATTTGGGCCAGAGTCGGGGGATCGAGAGTCCCTAATGCTCGGCCGGACTACACCACCGGAGCTTTGAGGGAAATTTTATTTGGACATTTATTTTTTTATTAGAAGTCCGCATGAACGATGCACTACTTCCTATATAATAAATATATAATATGCAGATAGAAGCACAAATATCGCCATCGTGAACATCTTCAGACTCGGAGATTTACTAGAAAAACAAATGAATCTGCAAGTATGAGTATCAGATACATAGGTAACCACAATCCGTATTTCGTATCCGCCTTACCTACCTCCTTCTCTTTAAACAAAATGAGTATTATTGGGATGATGAAAAGTGCGATTATAACCACTATTTTGGTGGATGGTGTTATGAAGGCTATCAAACCCGTCAGCAGTACCAGTATGCCTCCTATGATCCATGTTAGAATGGATGCTGAACCTGCAACTCTTGCTGCATAAAGCGGGGCAAACTCCCATCCGGACCAGCATATATGGATTCGCTAAGTTTATGTGCGTCTATTCCTATATGCATTCTGTTACATCTATAACAATTCCGGGAAATAAGTGGCCGGTAAACACTCTACTATTCGTCCCCTTTCTGGGGAATGGTGTCGGTCCGCAAGTTGCCAACCTTTAGGGCGAGCTCGAAGCTCAAAGATCAGATCGGCAGCCTTTCCTGGACCCGTATTCCACACATGGAATACGATCAAAAACTTCCTTCATAGTAGGATCGGAGTTTTATTGCTTTCCTCAAAATCATGAAGCTCTCATAATTACATTATCCTCTCCCTCGGAGGATGCAGAATATATCACCTTAAATTTGAAGGAAAATTGCTTCCAAATAAGCGTTTAAGAGGGCATCAGGGTAAGGACGATAAATTACACTACCTGATACCTCATCTCGCAAATTTTCCCTTTCATCTTGGCATTTACTAGGGGGCTACGAGTTGCTACGAGTTAATTTTTACTATTCAGTATAAGGCATCTTTAATAAAACATAGAATGTATAATACTATTGCCAAAAGAAGTGATTAATAATATTTATTTGGTAGCTAGTCTTAAATATTGGTGGACTCAACGTTCGGGTGATTCAGGGCTCCTTTGCAAATTGTAATATATCTCTCGGTTTAGACTTATTCAATGAAGGAATTACTGAATATATTTGATCATATCACGAAGAAATAAGGGTCTTGTAATATTATTACAATGATGGAGTATCCTCCAGGGTGCTGTCCAGGGGCGTGAGGATGGCCGCGAACGCGGTGACTATGGAGATCAGCCTCAGGTAGCCCCTTGGGTACCTCCACTGCCCCTTTGACATGCTGCCCGGGCACACTCGTCGCTGAGGGCGTTAAAAAGTGAAGGCCTTCAGATGCTAGGACAGCCTAAGTTAGGGGCCCCACATATCCCCGAGCCCCTGGGAGCTGGGGGAGGGGTCGAGGGCAACCCCCCGGTGAGGGGTAGGGGTAAAGGGCTGAAGGCCCGCCCGCGGCCTGCCGCTGGACGAGCGGGGCGGGGTTGGGGTAAAAACCCGCTAGCCGTGAGGCTGTGAAGGTGAGGGCGGTAAGCCGCAAACCAGTGAGCCGCCCTAAGGGAACCCTTACCCTTCAGGGCGGGGAGGAGGTCAGAGCACGAGGGGTTCAGCTCTCATATAGATTCACGATGCCTTACGGTCATCGCCTCATCCCTGTTCCCCCGCACCCCGCTCGGGGTTTCATCGGGCTTGGGGGCGTTCAGGGCCACCCCAGGGGCCCCACATCTTGAGTGCACAGACACGTACCTCCTGTATATGTTTATCGTAGCAATGACGTCCCTGTCGCCCTCAAGGCCGCACCTTGGGCACCTCAGCCTCCTGTGGCCGACCTCCACAAGCTTAGCGCCGCACCTTGGGCACCTCGAGGACGTGCCCCTGGGATTTACCTTAGCGACCTGTAGGCCTCTCTCCTTTGCCTCATATTCTATGCAGAACTGGGCCCTCCTGTAGAACCAAAGCGCAAGCCTCTTGTTAAAGTCCCTGCCCCCCTTCCTGTCCTCCCTCAGGCCGTTAAGGTCCTCGAGGACTACCGCAGAGCGGTACCTCAACGCCAGCTCAGCAATTAAGTCCCCCGCCCTGTGGGCGTAGTCCCACGAGATGTTCTTAATCCTCTCGCCGTGCCTCTCAACAGCTCTCCTTACGCCCTTGACGAACCTCCACGACCTAGGGTACCTCCTCTGTATCCTCTCAGCCCATATCCTGTGGGTCAAAGCCCTCCTGAGAGACGTCCTGAGCCTCTTCAACCTAATCAGCTTGCCGTTAAGCGTGAACACGGCAAGCGTTATGTTGTCAAAGTTCAGGTCAACGGACATAACTGTCCTGGGCTCCGCTGGCTTAACGCCCCTCCTGAAGTATACTGTGACCCAGAGCCCATCCCTGTCGTACTTTATCGCCAGCTCGTAGTTCTCCCAGCCCCTGAACTTCTCAGCCCTCTCCTTAGGCGCTATTAGCCTTAGCCTGGCCTCACGCCCTCTGTGAAGCTTCAGCGTCAAGGTCATATCATCCAGGTCCAGCCTGTAGTCGTACTTGTCTAACCTGGCCGTTAGCCTCCTAAGGGTTGGCCTCCTGCCGCCGTTGCCCTTAGCTGACTTCACAACGCTCTTAGCGTAAACGTATATCTCCTTGGCGTGGTGCGCCCTGAAGCCAGTGGAGATCAGGCCTTTGTAGAACAGCTTGTGCAGCGTTTTTATGGAGAGCCTATTGGTGCCCCAGGTCCTGTCCACTATCACCTGGGCGGCATCACGGTAAAGCCTCAGGAACTCAAGGAGGTCATCACCGCCGCCCTCGGGAAGGGCCCTCGTTCTCAGGGTCTCGACGAGCG